>Ga0114933_10000032_pt1 | contig 168919 bp, 163 predicted proteins | sample 4SBtaG_FD_89691 | JGI IMG/M metagenome (GOLD analysis project Ga0114933, IMG submission 89691) | Deep subsurface microbial communities from Kolumbo volcano to uncover new lineages of life (NeLLi) - 4SBTROV12_W25 metaG | ecosystem: Environmental > Aquatic > Marine > Volcanic | place: Kolumbo...
AATAAAGCCCCACAAGAAAATTTGAATTGAGGGCCAATAGATTAAGTCAAGTATTCTTGGTAAAGAGCTTCTTATTAAGTAAAAATGTCTTAGACTTAGTCCATAAATTTTATGCCACCTCATTATTACTCCTTGCAATTTTTAAGAAGGTATCTTCCAGATTTTTTCTTCCATGTTTTTCTATAAGTTCTTTACATGTTCCTTTATCCACTATCTTACCTTCTTTCATCATAATCACATTATCACAAAGTCTATCTACCTCTGACATGTTGTGAGAAGCCAATAAAATTGTTAATTCATTTTTTTTCTTATATTGCTCAATATAATTTCTAACAAAATCTCCAACGTCTGGATCCAAACTTGCCGTAGGCTCATCTAAAAATAATAATTTTGGTTTATTAATTAAGGATTTAGCCAAGGAAACTCTATTTTTTTGTCCAGAAGATAATTCTCCAGTCTTTTTATTTAAATAATTGGTTAAATTTAAATCATTTGAAATTTCATCTATTCTTAATTTGAGATTTTTAACTCCATACAATCGTCCATAAACTTCTAAATTCTGCTTAACTGTTAATTTTTTGGGTAATTCGACATAAGGTGATGAAAAGTTAATTAAACTTAAAAGTAAATTTTTTTCAGACTTATTGATATCTTTTCCATCAATTAATATATTTCCACTTGAAGGCTTTATAAGACCAAGCATCATACCAATTGAAGTAGTTTTTCCACACCCATTTGGGCCAAGCAAACCTAGTGTTTTATTTTTTTCGATCGATAAATTAATATCATCGACTGCTACTATTGAATTAAATTTTTTTGTTAGATTTTTTACTTCTAATTTCATTTTTAGCTAGCTGCATGTTTTAGTCTATCATTAATTGCTATTCCTACTCCTTTATAAGGAATCTTAACAACAGAAATTTTTTTATAATTAAGTTTTTTTATTTTTCTAAAAATTCTATACAAATTTTTTGCTGCCTCATTTAAATTTGATTTTTTACTTAAATTAAAAGTATTTTTCCTGTTTTTATATTTTTTACCAAAAACGATAAATGCGTCATTTTTTTTTGCTTTGATTTGATTAAGTTTCATTGGAATGTTTGGTGAATAATGCTTTTTTAGAGATCCAGGGGATCTTATTATTTTTTGAGATTTTGCAAGAGAAATTTTTTTCTTTAAAATTTTGCTTATTTTTATATTCCCAATAACCCCTGGTCTAAGTATCCTAGCTTTATTGGTTAAGTCTATAACTGTAGACTCCAAACCAAATTTAGCATCTCCGCCATCAATTATGATTTTTAGTTTATTTCTAAATTCCTCTGCAACATCTTTTGCATTAACCGGACTAACACCAGAAGATTTGTTTGCGCTCGGAATAGCTAATGGAAAATTTAACTTTTTTAATATAATCCTTGTTTTTTTATTGCTAGGAAATCTTACTGCAACTGTATTTAATTTTGCTGTAGATAAATTAGAAATTTTTGATGATTTCTTTTTTTTAACAACAAATGTTATCGGACCAGGACATAATTTTTTATACAATTTTACAAGATCATTATCAATTTTGATATCTTTCGATGTTCTGCTCAAATCATAATAATGAATTATTAGTGGATTTTTTTTAGGTCTTTTTTTAATAGAGTATATCTTTTTAATAGATTCATTCGAGTAAGCATTACCAGCTAAGCCATAAACAGTTTCAGTAGGCAAACCTACAATCTTATTTTTTTTTAAATATCTTAATGTTTTAAAAAGGGTATTTTTATTAAATTTTAATATATTTGAATAGATATTTTTCATAATGTTATTATTATATGTATTAAATGAAAAGCAAAAATATTCTAGCTGACATTAAAAGTAAATCTTTAAAAGAAACAAAAGAAGAAATTAACAAAATTTTAAAGAAATTGGAAAAAAATGAGGCAAATCTAGAGAACTCAAAAGATGATTATTTAAGGCTTGTCCGCCTGAATAGTCATATGGATGTTTTATTCAAAAAAAAATTCAAAGAGATATCAGCATCATTAAAAAAAATTAAAAAAAAATGACAAGAAAAAAGCTTATATTTAATGCAAGAAAAACTGACGGATTTTTAAAAAGTTATTTAAATAAACAAAAACAAACTAATTTGCTTAAAGCTATGAGGTATGGAACTCTATCAGGAGGAAAGAAAATAAGATCTTCAATAATTATAAATACAGGTAAGATTTTTAATTTAAATCTGAATAAACTTTTAAATGTATGTGGAGCTGTTGAATGTATACATTCATATTCTTTAATCCATGATGATTTACCTTGTATGGATAATGATAAAATTAGGAGAGGGAAGCTAGCCACCCATGTCAAATATGGAGAGTCTACGGCGGTGTTAGCAGGCAATTCTTTATTAACTCTAGCATTTGAAATGATAGCAGACAAAAAATATAACATAAGTAAAAATTCAAAAGTTGAACTAATTAAAGAATTAGCGCTTTGCTCTGGTCATACTGGAATAGCCGGAGGACAACAACTTGATTTAAGTTTTGAGAAGAAAAAAAAAAGTTTTAAACAAATAATAGATATGCAGAAGAAAAAAACTGGGAAATTATTTAATTTTTGCTGTTTTGCTGCTGGCAGTATAGCTAATAAAAGTAATAAACAGAAAAAGTTATTGAGTAATTTAGGTGAAGATATCGGTTTATTATTTCAATTGGCGGATGATTTTATAGACGTTAGAGGATCAAAAAAATTAGCGGGCAAACCTATTAAGAAAGACAAAAAAAAAGGCAAATCAACTCTAATTAATCTTTTAGGCTATAAAAGAGCATATAACTATGCAAATAAATTAAAAAACAGTATATTAAAAAACTTAAAAAAATATGGAAACCGAGCTAAAGACCTGAATGATACAGTTGAATTTATATTACGGAGAGAATTTTAATGTCTAAATTATTGGAAAAAATAAATTTCCCTGCAGATCTTAGAAAGTTTAAAAAAGACCAGCTAAAACAGATCTCAGATGAATTAAGAAATGAACTAATAGATGTTGTGTCAGAAACAGGTGGCCATCTAGGAGCTGGCTTAGGAGTAGTAGAACTTACGGTAGCTTTACATTATGTGTTTAATACTCCCAAAGATAAATTGGTTTGGGATGTCGGACATCAATGTTACCCACATAAAATAATTACTGGAAGAAAAAATAAAATTAGAACATTAAGACAAGGAAGGGGTCTATCTGGATTTACCAAAAGATTAGAGAGTGAATATGATCCATTTGGAGCCGCACATAGCTCAACTTCAATTTCGTCTACATTAGGTATGGCTGTCGCAAAAAAATTATCTAACGATAGTAATAATGTAATTGCAGTAATAGGAGATGGGGCAATGAGTGCTGGGATGGCGTATGAAGCCATGAACAACGCTGGAGCTTTAAAATCTAAATTGATTGTAGTTTTAAATGATAATGACATGTCAATAGCTAGACCAGTTGGAGCTATGAGCAAATATTTACCAAAATTACTTTCAGGAAAGATTTATTTCAGCTTAAGAGAAACCATAAAATTAATAATTTCTGCCTTTTCGAAAAGATTCAGTCAGAAGGCAGGTAAAGCTGAAGATATTTTGAGAGGTATAGTAACTGGGGGAACTTTATTTAGCGAACTTGGATTTTATTATATAGGCCCAGTTGACGGACATGACGTTAATAATTTGGTCACAATTTTTGAAAATGTTAAGAACTCAAATCATGAAGGACCTATCCTTATACACACTGTAACAAAAAAAGGAAAAGGATATAAACCAGCTGAAGAATCAGGTGACAAATATCATGGAGTTACTAAATTTAATGTTGTCACCGGAGAGCAAAGCAAAAAAAAAACCAATAAACCTGCGTATACAAAAGTATTTGCGGAAACTTTAATAAAACATGCTGAAAATGACACAAAAATAGTAGGAATAACAGGCGCTATGCCTTCAGGAACAGGATTAAATCTATTTGAAAAAAAATTTCCAGAAAGAATGTTTGATGTAGGTATTGCTGAACAACATGCTGTCACTTTTGCAGCTGGATTGGCAACAGAGGGATACAAACCTTTTGCAGCAATTTATTCCACTTTCCTTCAGAGGGCATACGATCAAGTTGTTCATGATGTTGCTATTCAATCACTTCCAGTAAGATTTGCAATAGACCGAGCAGGATTAGTAGGAGCAGACGGACCAACTCATGCAGGATCTTTTGATATAACCTATCTTTCAACTTTACCTAATTTTGTAGTTATGGCCGCAAGTGATGAGGCGGAGTTAGTAAAAATGGTAAATACTTCTGTTAAAATAAACGATAGACCTTCAGCTTTTAGATATCCACGAGGAAATGGTATAGGGATTGAAATTCCTGGTATAAACGAAATTTTAGAGATTGGTAAAGGAAGAATAATTAAAACAGGAAAAAAAGTAGCAATATTAAATTTTGGAGCAAGATTAGAAGAATGTAAAAAAGCGTCTGAAATTTTAAACAAAAAAGGGATCGACATTACAATTGTAGATGCTCGTTTTGCAAAACCGCTAGATGAAAAATTAATTATGGAAATGGCTTCAAATCATGAAGTAGTTATAACAATAGAAGAGGGTGCAATTGGTGGATTTGGATCTCACGTAATGCAATTATTATCTGACAGAGGAGTTTTTGATAAAGGATTAAAGTTTAGATCAATGTTTTTACCTGATATTTTTCTAGATCAAGACAGTCCAGATAAAATGTACGAAACTGCTGGATTAAATGCAAAGTCGATTGCTGAAAAAATCGAGGATACTCTTAAATCAAATATAGTATTGGCAAAAAATAAAAGTTTATAATTATCCGCACTGAGCTCTATTCAAAAGGTAATGATCTAAAAGAACGCAAGATAACATAGCCTCTCCTATAGGAACAGCCCTGATACCAACACAAGGATCATGACGCCCTTTAACAGAAATTTTTGTGTTTTTTCCCGCTTTGTTTATTGTTTCTCTATTAGTTAAAATAGAAGAAGTTGGCTTAACAGCAAATGATGCTACAATATTTTGCCCAGAGGAAATTCCTCCAAGGATACCTCCTGCATTATTAGATTTAAAGTTTACTTTTCCAGATTTATTTCTGATTTCATCATTTTCTTCTCCACTTAAAAATGCTGAGTTCATACCTGCTCCAATATTTACGCCTTTAACTGCATTTATACTCATCAAAGCAGCGGATATATCGCTATCTAATTTTGAGTAAATTGGTGCACCCAATCCAACAGGTACTCCTGAAGCTCTTATTTCTATAATAGCTCCACATGAAGAACCAGATTTTCTCACTGCTAATAAATATTTTTCCCAAGATTTAACTGATTTTTTATCTGGACAAAAAAATGGATTTTTTCTTATTTCCGAATTTTTCCAATTGTCTTTATCGCAAGACATCAAACCAAGCTGTGTTACAGCTCCAATTATATTAAATTTTGGACCTAATAATTTTTTAAGTATAATTTTTGCAACTGCACCAGCAGCGACTCTGCATGCAGTCTCTCTAGCAGACTGACGTCCTCCTCCTCTGAAATCTCTTATTCCATATTTCTTAAAATAAGTAAAATCTGCATGTCCTGGTCTGAATTTATTTTTTATCGTTTCATAATCTCTAGACCTTTTATCCTCATTATGAATAATAATAGATATAGGTGTTCCTGTGGTTTTGCCTTGGAACAAACCAGACAATATATTAACCTTGTCCGACTCTTTTCTTTGTGTGGTAAATTTTGACTGGCCAGGTCGCCTTTTATCCATGTCTTTTTGTATTTCCTTCTCAGATATAGGTATATTTGGTGGACAACCATCAATTACACAGCCTATCGCTGGCCCATGTGACTCCCCCCATGTTGTAAATCTAAATATTTTACCAAAAGTATTAAAAGACATAGTTATTTAATGTATAAATTATTTTATAGAATATATGAATCAAAAAAATGGCAAAAATTTACTTGGTATAGACGCTTGTTTCGAGGATCTAGATAATCCTATTGATTTATTCAAAAAATGGTTCGCAAAAGCTAAAGAAACTGAAATAAACGATCCAAACGCTTTAGCTTTAGCTACGTCTGATAAGACAAACCAGCCAAATGTTAGAATGGTTTTATTGAAAGGACTTAGCGACAAAGGTTTTGTTTTTTACACAAATTTTGAAAGCAGAAAAGGTAACGAGCTTAAAAATAATCAAAAAGCATCCATGTGCTTTCATTGGAAGAGCCTTAGAAGACAAATTAGAATAATTGGTAAAGTAGAGCAAGTCACTGATAAAGAAGCTGATGAATATTTTAATTCTAGGCCGTACAAAAATAGAATAGGAGCTTGGGCATCTTCCCAATCTAAAGTGCTAGACAAAAGAGAAAATTTTTTAAAAAAAATTAAGGAATTTGAGAAAAAATATTCTGATGAAAAAAAAGTTCCAAGACCACCGCATTGGTCTGGTTGGAGAGTTTTGCCGGTTGAAATAGAATTTTGGGTAGATGTAGAGGGAAGAGTTCACGAAAGATTAAATTATAGGAACTTTAATGGTAAATGGATCAAAGAACTTTTGTATCCTTAAAAAGATCTATTTAGACTAAACCCAGTTAGATTCTGTAAAACTGATTTATCTTGACTATCTTCAAAAATTCCTAAAGCATCTCTAGAAACATTTACAAAATACTCCGCTCTTTTCAAACTTTCTTGCACCGCTTTATATTTATTAATAAGCACTAAAGTTTCACTGAAATCATCTTCGTTTCTTTTTTCTTTTTTCAATATCTCTAATAGAAAATCTCTTTCTTCAATATTTGCTCTCTGAAAAATTATAATTAATGGCAACGTAGTTTTTCCCTCATAAAAGTCTTTACCTATTTCTTTACCGAAAATTATTTCTTTTGAATAATAATCTAAAGCATCATCAGCTATTTGGAATGCTAATCCAAGATTTTTTCCATAGGACTCAAGAGCTTCTTTTTCTTTTTTATTACTACCAGCGATGCAGGCTCCAGTTCTGGTGGCTGCTGCAAATAAAGAAGCTGTTTTTAAATTTATAATTTTTATATAGGTTTCTTCCAAAAGATCAGCTTCACCTTTATGTTGAAGTTGTAAAACTTCACCTTGTGCAATTTTAGCCGATGTAGATGATAGTAGTTTTAAAATTTCAAGATCACCATCATCTACCATAATCTCAAAACATCTGCTTAATAAATAATCACCGACTAAAATTGAAGATTGATTACCCCAAATTGAGTTTGTAGTTTTTATTCCTCTTCTTAGTGTGCTTTCATCAATTACATCATCATGTAATAGAGTTGCAGAATGAATTAGCTCTACACAAGCAGCTAAGTTTACGTCTCTATTTCCTAAATCATATCCTGCAAGCTTAGCAGAACCAAGTGTAAGCATCGCTCTCATCCTTTTTCCTCCAGAGGTAAAATGATGTTTGCTCATTTTGTTAATTAAATCCACTTTACTTTGAAGCTTAAAATCAATTAGACTTTCTACCTTAGACAGTTTTTTTGAGACCAAGTTCTTCAAATCTAAATATGCCGAGTTGACAGATTTTTTTAGTGGTATTACAGATCCCATACAACCATTCTAATTGATTTTTTTAGCAATGAGTTTTTTAATTTTATCAGAAGTGACGCACCTTCAATTCAACTAGGAGTAGCGAATAAAATAATTAAAATTTAAATCTAGTACTGATATAAGTATATAGTTTTAATCATTAATATGTTTTGGATTTTCAAAAAGAAAAAAATAGTGCCCCATGTTAGACTTAGTGGTGTTATCGGTTCTGCGGGGCGATTTCGACAAGGAATGGATCTATCCGGACAACAAGAAATTTTAAAAAAAGCTTTTTCATACAAAAAACCTAAACATGTTGCTATTTCGATAAATTCACCTGGTGGATCACCTGTACAGTCTCATTTAATATTTAGCTACATTAGACAATTGGCAGATGAAAACAAAACTAAAGTAATTATATTTGCTGAGGATGTAGCAGCTTCTGGAGGTTATTTTATTGCCTGCGCAGGTGACGAGATATACGCTAATTCTAGTTCGATTATAGGTTCGATAGGAGTTATTACTGCTTCTTTTGGATTTAAAGAAATGATCAAGAAAATTGGAATAGAAAGAAGAATTTATACAGCTGGAAAAAACAAAAGTACGCTAGATCCTTTTGTTGATGAGAAGGAAGAAGACGTCCAAAGATTAAAAAAACTTCAACTAGAACTACATGGACATTTTATAAAAATAGTCGAAAAAAGTAGAGGCAAAAAATTAAAAGACCCTGAAAAAAATAATATCTTTACGGGCGAATTTTGGTCTGGTGAAACTGCACTGAGCCTAGGACTGATTGATGGAATAGGAAACGCAGATCAAGTACTTAAAGAAAAATTTGGTAAGGAAGTTGTAATTAAAAAATTTGAAAAACCAAAGGGTTTTATAGCCAAAAAACTCTCATCCTCTATAGAAAACCAGTTAGACAATTTAGCAAGCACTTTAGAGGAAAGAGCAATTTGGCAAAAATTTGGTTTATAAATGCCAAAAAAGAAAAAAATTAAAAAAAATAAAAATTTTTTATCTTTCCAAGATATTATAATGAATTTGCAAAAATTCTGGGGAAAATTTGGATGTATTATTCTACAACCTTACGATCTTGAGGTAGGAGCTGGAACATTTCATCCTGCAACAACCTTGAGATCCTTGGGAACAAAACCTTGGAAAGCTGCATATGTTCAGCCATCAAGAAGACCAACTGATGGGAGATACGGTGAAAATCCGAATAGACTTCAACATTATTATCAGTTTCAAGTTATTATAAAACCTTCTCCTAATAATATTAAACAAATTTATTTAAAAAGTTTAACATCAATAGGTATAGATGTGAAAAATCACGATATTAGATTTGTAGAGGATGATTGGGAAAGTCCAACTTTAGGGGCCGCAGGTCTTGGTTGGGAAGTATGGTGTGATGGTATGGAAATTACGCAATTTACATATTTTCAACAGATGACAGGTTTAGAATGCAATCCTGTGCCTGTAGAGTTAACCTATGGACTAGAACGATTATGTATGTTTGTTCAAGGGAAAGATAATGTTTTTGATCTAGATTGGAATAATGAAGGAATAAAATACAAAGAAGTATTTATGCAATCAGAAAAAGAATTTTCAGCATATAATTTTGAATTTGCTAATACAGAAAATTTATTGAAAAATTTTCAAATAGTTGAAAAGGAATGCTCTGCGCTCCTGGAAAAAAAACTTGCTTTACCTGCTTATGATCAATGTTTAAAAGCTAGTCACTTATTTAATTTATTGGATGCAAGAGGAGTAATCGGTGTTGCCGAGAGAACAGGTTATATTAACAGAATTAGGGACCTAGCCAAAGGCTGCGGAGCAATGTGGTTAAGTACACAAACTTAATTTATGTCTGAGTTTCTACTTGAGCTTTATAGCGAGGAAATTCCACCTCAATTACAAATTAGCGCTAGAACAGAACTCAAACAGTTAATTCAAAAATTCCTTGAGGATGAAAGTGTTAAATATAAAAATTTAGTTGATTATTCCTCACCAACTCGTTTGAGTATTTATATTAACGGTTTGCCAGAAAAAATAAAAGTTTCCTCAAGAGAAGTAAGAGGGCCAAAAGTTGGAGTTATAGAGGATATACTTAGCAAATTTGTAATGGCTCACAATGTAAATAAAAAAGATGTTTTTGAAAAAGAAACTGACAAAGGAAAATTTTACTTTATCAAAACTAAAGCCCAAGAAATATCAGTAAAAGATGTTTTGATTAAAATTATCCTTAATTCAGTTGCATCTTTAAATTGGAAAAAATCAATGAAATGGTCAGATAATAGTCTAATGTGGGGGAGGCCTCTTAGATCAATATTAGCTATCTATAATAAAAAAATTTTACCTTTCAGATTTGGACATCTTAAATCGACAGATTTTGTTACCATTGAACAGGATTTACTTGAAAAACGCAAAAGAGTTAGGACATTTGTAGAATATCAAAATTTTCTTAAAATTAATAAAATTATTTTAGACCAAGATGAAAGAAAGAAAAAAATACTAAAAAGATTCGACTCCATATGTAAGTCAAAAAATTTTAAGTCAAAATTTGATGGCAAGCTTCTAAATGAAGTAGTAAATATTGTGGAAAATCCCAATATTCTATTAGTTGAATTTGATAAAAACTATTTAAAAATACCTAAAGAAATTATTATTTCAACACTTCAAAGTCACCAAAAATATTTTCCACTTTTTGATAATAAAGAAAAATTAACTAATAATTTTTTAGTTGTTGCTAATAAAGTCGATAGTAAAAATTTTATAAAAGAGGGAAATAAACGAGTTGTTGAGGCAAGATTATCTGATGCAAAATTTTTTTGGGATAAGGACAAGTCAAAAAATTTAATAAAGCAGATAGGAAAACTAAAAACTATTATATTTTATGATAAAATTGGGACAATTTATGATAAGACCCAAAGAATAAGAAAATTAGCGTCAACAATCTCAGATCAATTAAATATCAATAAAGAAAAAATAGAAGTTGCCGCCTCAATTTCTAAATCTGATTTATGTTCTGATCTTGTGGGCGAATATCCTGAGTTGCAAGGCAAAATGGGAAAGCATTTTGCATTAGCCCAGGGATTTGAAGAGGATGTAGCTAATTCAATTAGCGATCATTATCTTCCTACTGGATTAAACTCTCTCACACCCAAGAAACCGATCAGCTATTCTATCTCAATAGTCGACAAATTAGATACATTGGTAGGATTTTTTCTTATAAATGAAAAACCAACTAGTTCAAAAGATCCTTTTGCATTAAGAAGATCGGCTATTGGTCTTCTTAGAACTATAATAGAAAATAAATTAAATATAAAAATTAGAGATCTAATTAGTTATTCAATAACTCTTTTCCAAGATCAAGGTGTAAAATTAGAAAATGAAAATACAGAAAAGGAAATATTATATTTTTTAAAAGAAAGAATGAGAAATATATTAAAGGAAAAAAATATTAAAAATGATATAATTGAAGCTTCTATTAGCTCACATATAGGCGACAATTACTTAGACCTCTTCAAAAAAAGTATTCTTATGAATAGATATATAAACAAAGATGTGGGAAAAAATGTAATATATTCCTATAAAAGAGCATCAAATATACTTAATAATGAAACTAAAGAAATTTTTGGCAAACCAGACGCTGTTCTTTTTAGAAAAGAAGAAGAAAAAAGTCTTTTTAAAAAGATAAATGAAATCAGGAAGGCTTTTACAGTAAAAGAAGAAGACAAAAACTATGAAAATTTACTTATTCAGCTATCTGAAATTAAAAGTTACACAGATAGCTTTTTTGATAATGTAGTGGTAAATGATGAGAATCATGATATTAAAAATAATCGCTTAGAATTATTAAAAATGTTCTGCAAAACATTTAATAATTTTATAGATTTTTCTAAATTAGAGGGTGCTTAAATGAAAAAATTAATTTTTAGTTTTGAAGACAAACAGGTCAAAAAACTCAAAAACAAAAAAAATATATTAGGTGGAAAAGGAAGTAACTTAGCAGAGATGGGCAGGTTAGGTTTACCAGTTCCGCCAGGATTTACAATTTCAACGGAAGTTTGTGATATCTTTTATAAGTCCAAGAAAAAACTCTCTGCTAAAGTTATTAAAGATATTGATAAAGAGTTAAAGAATATCGAAAAAAAAACAAAAAAGAAGTTTGGTGATTTAATTAATCCTTTATTAGTTTCTGTGCGTTCAGGTGCCAGAATTTCAATGCCTGGCATGATGGATACAATCTTAAATTTAGGCTTAAATGACAAAACTGTTAAAGCCCTAGCAAAAAAAACTTCTAATGGAAGGTTTGCTAAAGATAGCTACAGAAGATTTATTCAGATGTACAGCAATGTTGTTTTAGGAGTAGAGGGACATTTATTTGAGGAAATGATTGATAATTATAAACTAACTAAAGGTGTTATATCTGATACAGAGTTAGATGAAAGTGATTGGGACGGATTAATCAAAAATTTTAAAGATCTAATAAAACAAGAAAAAAAAATTGAGTTTCCTCAAGATGTAAAAAAACAACTTTATGGAGCTATAAATGCAGTGTTTTTATCTTGGAACAGTCAACGAGCGAAAACATATAGAAAGTTAAATCAAATTCCTGATCATTGGGGAACAGCTGTGAATGTTCAGGCTATGGTTTTTGGTAATATGGGAGAAGATTGCTCGACTGGAGTAGCCTTTACTAGAAACCCTTCAACTGGTGAAAAAGCTTTTTTTGGAGAGTACCTGATCAATGCTCAAGGAGAAGACGTTGTTGCAGGAACAAGAACACCTCAACACATAACTAAAAAAGCTAACAAAGACTCTCCTTCAAAATCACTATCAATGGAGGAAGCTATGCCAGAGGTTTATCAGCAACTCAAAAAGATTTTTTTAAAATTAGAAAAACACTATAGAGATATGCAAGATATCGAATTTACTGTTGAGAATAATAAACTTTGGATGTTACAGACAAGATCGGGAAAGCGAACTGCAAAAGCTGCAATCAAAATCGCAGTTGATATGGTTAAAGAAAATTTAATTTCAAAAAAAGAAGCAATTCTTAGAATAGATCCAAATACTCTAGAAACATTGCTTCATCCAACCTTAGATGAAAAAGTAGATAAAAAAATAATAGCTTCCGGATTACCTGCTTCTCCTGGTGCAGCAAGTGGAAAAGTAGTTTTTTCTGCTGAAGAAGCAGAGAAGTTAAATGGAATGATGGAAAATACCATTTTAGTAAGAGTGGAAACTTCACCGGAAGATATTCATGGAATGCATGCTGCAAAAGGTATTCTAACTTCAAGAGGAGGCATGACTAGTCATGCTGCAGTAGTAGCAAGAGGAATGGGCAGACCATGTGTTTCTGGATCTAGCGAAATTACTATCGATTATGAAACTAAACAATTTAAAGCAGGTGAAATTACAGTTAAAGAAGGAGATATTATAACTATAGACGGAGGAAGCGGCAAAGTTATGCTTGGTACTGTGCCCACAGTTCAACCTGAGATATCAGGATATTTTTCTACAATAATGAAGTGGGCTGATCAATTTAGAAAATTAAAAATCAGAACTAATGCTGAAACAGCAAAAGACACTAAAATTGCTAGAGAGTTTGGAGCAGAGGGTATTGGACTATGCAGGACGGAACATATGTTTTTTGATGAAGAAAGAATTTTATCTGTCAGGCAAATGATACTTTCTAAGTCTATAGATGACAGAAGTAATGCTCTTGAAAAACTTTTACCCCATCAAAAAAATGATTTTAAAGAAATTTTTAAAACTATGTACGGATTACCCGTTACTGTTAGATTATTAGACCCACCTTTACATGAATTTTTGCCAAAATCTGATAAAGACATGGAAGAGGTGGCTAGATCATTGAATTTAGGTGCTAAAGAAATTAAAGATAGAATAGCAGAGCTTCATGAACAAAATCCAATGTTAGGTCACAGAGGTTGCAGACTTGGCATTTCTTTTCCAGAAATATATGAGATGCAATGTAAAGCAATTTTTGAGGCTTTAGTTGAATGTAAAAAAGAAAAATCAAAATCTGCTTTTGCTGAGATTATGATCCCACTAGTTTCTACAGACCTTGAATTAAAAATATTACGAGATCTTGTAGATAAAGTTGCCAAAAGTGTTCAAAAAAAACATAAAGTAAAAATAGATTATATTATTGGAACTATGATTGAATTACCAAGGGCAGCTCTTCAGGCAAAAGCTATCTCAAAATATGCAGATTTTTTTAGCTTTGGTACTAATGATTTAACTCAAACTGCCTTAGGTATTAGCAGAGATGACTCAGGAAAATTTTTGAATGATTATGTGGACCATAAAATTTTTGAAAAAGATCCATTTGTTAGTATTGATGAAGATGGAGTTGGAGAATTAGTAGAGATAGCTTCCAGCAGAGGCAGAAAACAAAATAAAAAATTAAAATTAGGAATATGTGGTGAACACGGCGGTGATCCTAAAAGTATAGAATTTTGTTCCAAAGTCGGGTTGAATTATGTTTCTTGTTCGCCTTTCAGAGTTCCAGTAGCAAGATTAGCAGCTGCTCAGGCTGAACTAAGAAGATAGTTTTAAATCTAGACTTGAATCAAAAGCTTTAGCACTATGAGTTATACTTCCTATAGAAATTCTATCGACTTTAGTTTTTGATATTTTTTTTATATTTTTGAGACTCACGTTTCCAGAATATTCAGTTTCATATTTATCTTTAGTAATTTTCAAGCACTTTCTTAAAGTTTTTAAATTCATATTATCAAACAGTATTCTTTTGAATTTCAAACCCATTACTATTTTTAATTGTTTAATATTTTCTATTTCTACAGTGATCGCTTTTTTTGATTTAGCAGATCTTTTTATAAGATTTTTTATATTTCTTTCAGCTTTTATATGATTATCTTTGATTAGAATTTCATCACTTAAATTAAATCTATGGTTAAATCCCCCTCCTTTTTTTACAGCATATTTTTCCAAAAGTCTTAAATTTGGAGTAGTTTTTCTAGTACAGCACACTTTTGTTTTCCTATTACACCTTTTAACAAACTGATTAGTCAAGGTAGCTATGCCCGAAGCATGATTTAGAAAATTTAATGCAGTTCTTTCTGCAGTTAAAATAGACTCAATTTTTGAAGATATAATTGCAATAATTTTCCCTTTTTTTACTTTAGAGCCATCTTTGATTTTTTTTTTAAATTTTGTTTTTTTGTCTAAAAGTAAAAATGCACTTTTACAAAAATCAATTCCAGCTATTATTCCATTCTGTTTTGAGATAATTTTTGCTAATGCTATTTTATTTTTGTTTTTGATAAATTTTGTAGTTATATCTCCTATGGGATTAAGATCTTCTTTAAGAGCTTGACTAACAACTGTTTTGATATATTTTTTATTTATTTTTTGCACCAAACTTATCTGCCAATTTCAGCCATTCTTTCGACAGATCTTCTAGCCCTTGCCGCTATATTATCACCAATTTTAATCTCGTTAGTTTCATTTTTTAAGCAATCATAAATTTTTTTAAGTGTAATTTTCTTCATGTAAGGACAAAGATTACATGGTTTTACAAACTCCACGTTTGGATTTTCTATTTGAACATTATCACTCATAGAACATTCAGTAACTAATAGAACTTTTTTGGGTTGTTTTTCTTTAACATATTTAACCATATTTGACGTCGATCCTGCAAAATCTGAAGCGCTAATAACATCAGGTGGGCATTCCGGATGTGCAATCACTTTAATTTCAGGATTTTCTTTTCTAATATCTTCAATTTCTTTAGCAGTAAATTTTTCGTGTACAATACAAGTTCCTTGCCATGAAATAATTTTAACCTTTGTATTTTTTTGAACATAATTTGCTAAGTAATGATCTGGTAAAAAAATAACTTTATCTACACCAAGTGACTCTACTACTTTGACAGCATTAGCTGACGTGCAACAAACGTCTGTTTCAGCTTTGACGTCTGCTGAAGTATTAACGTAAGAAACAACCGGGACTCCTGGATATTTCTCTTTCAACATAACTACATCTTCACCAGTTATAGAAGCCGAAAGAGAACAGCCAGCTTGCATATCTGGTATTAAAACTTTCTTTTTTGGATTCATCAATTTTGCAGTCTCAGCCATAAAATGAACTCCGCAAAGAACAATTATGTCAGCTTCAGTTTTTGCAGCCTCTTGTGCTAAGGCTAAAGAGTCAGCCGCAATATCCGCTACCCCATGATAAATTTCTGGAGTTTGATAATTATGAGCTAAAATAACTGCGTTCTTTTCTTTTTTTAGTTTATTAATTTTTTGTATTAAAGGAGCGTGAAAATTCCATTCGATTTGAGGTATTGCTTTAGAGATTTTTTTGTAAATCTCGTCTAAATTTTCACTAATTTTTGGTTGTGAAGACATACTTATTCATTCTACCAACTTGAAGTAAATTTGTCATTCATTTATTGTCGCAGTAAATAGGCGGTCGTGCTGAAACTGGTAGACAGGCACGGTTGAGGGCCGTGTGGGATTTCCCATGAGAGTTCGAGTCTCTCCGACCGCACCATTATATCGCATTGTAATCTCAGAAGTTGAATATACCTTCGCCAAATGAAAATCGCAAAACCATTAAAAAATAAAAAATCTAAAATAAGTAAACTACCCTATAGACCTACTCCAAAAGGTTATATAATTTACTATGTAGTTTTGTGGGCTGTGGTATTAACGATCGCTTTTTTTGTTAGCAAATAATTTTTTAAAACAATCCTTCAATATCGCCCTTTTTATTAAGCTTAATTAAATCAGCAGCTGGATTTCTTGGAAGTCCGGGCATAGTCATAATGGATCCACATACTACAACTATAAATTTTGATCCGGTCGATAGTCTTACCTCTCTTACAGATATAGTGTGACCAGACGGAGCACCTTTTATTTTAGGATCTTCAGAGAAACTATATTGAGTTTTAGCAACACAGATAGGAAACTTTCCAAATCCAGATTCTTCTATCTTTTTAATCTGACTCTTGATTTGGTCAGCTATCTCAACTCGGCTAGCTCTATAAATCTCTTTTGTAATTATCTCTATTTTTTTTATAATAGGAGCATCTTCAGAATACAAATATTTAAAATTATTGTTATTGTTATTTTTACAAATTTCAACAACATTATTTGCTAGATCTTCAGTTCCTTTTCCTCCTTCAGACCAATGAGTGCACAAACTTACTTTTACCCGCATTTTTGAGCAGTGTTCTTTAACGATTTTAATTTCTTTATCTGTATCAGTAATAAAATGATTAATTGCTATCACAACCTCTAGGCCAAATTTTTTTAAATTTTGTAAATGCCTTTCAAGGTTTGGAAGTCCTTTTTTAAGCGCATCAATATTTTCTTTTTTAAGATTATCTTTTTCAACACCTCCATGCATTTTTAAAGCCCTAATTGTTACAACAAGAACAACACAATTAGGTTTAATATTAGCTTCTCGACATTTAATATTTAAAAATTTTTCTGCGCCAAGGTCTGCCCCAAAACCAGCTTCAGTGACAACATATTCTGATAATTTTAAGGCAGTTTTTGTTGCAAGAATAGAATTACATCCGTGAGCTATATTTGCAAAGGGTCCCCCATGAATTATAGCAAGATTATTTTCTAGGGTTTGAACTAAATTTGGTCTTATTGCCTCTTTTAATAATACTGTCATAGCTCCATGAGCATTGAGATCTTTTGCATAAATTGGTTTGTCATCTTTTGTATAAGCAACAGTAATATTTCCTATTTTTTCTTCCAAATCTTTAAGATTGTTTGATAAACAAAAGATTGCCATAACTTCTGAAGCTACGGTGATATCAAAACTATCATTTCTAGGAATGTTATTTTTTAATTTTTCAAGATTTATTTTAATTTTTCTTAGTCCTCTATCATTTAAATCAACCACGCGTTTCCAAATTATTTTTTCAGGATCAATATTTAATTTATTTCCCCAATAAATATGATTATCAATTAAAGCAGATAATAAATTATGAGCAGAGGTTATTGCATGAAAATCACCGGTAAAATGTAAATTAATTTGTTCCATTGGAATTACTTGAGCGTAACCACCCCCGGCAGCACCACCTTTCATTCCAAAAGAAGGTCCCAAACTAGGTTCTCTTAAACAAACTACTGCCTTTTTACCAATTTTATTTAAACCATCACTTAAACCAACAGATGTTGTAGTTTTTCCCTCTCCCGCAGGAGTTGGAGTTATAGCAGTTACTAAAATTAAATGGCTTTTTTTTTCTTTTAAAGTAGCAATATATTCTAGATTTAACTTTGCTATATGACGGCCCATAGGACTAAAAGCAAAATGATCATTTGGAACATTAACTTTTGCCAGAACATCTTCGATCGGTTTAATTTTTGCAGCTCTAGCAATTTCAATGTCAGATTTAATTTTGCTCATCGGCACTCCTATATCTAAAAAAGGAGGCTATGTATACCTATCATTAATTATATTCAACTTTGTTTTATTACTATAAAGTTCTCCTAATATAAGCTCTTTAATTTCTGGGTCTACAGTTTTAAACAGTGCAAAAGGATATGGCTCAGTGATTAAAATTTTTCCAACAACTTTTTCTTTATATTTAATTTCACTCAAGTGAGATATTTTTCCTTTGAACGACACTGGAAGAAGAATTCTTCTTAATTTGTTTTTAAGCTTCATTCTTGCAGTATTTTCTTGCCCTATATAACAGCCTTTTTTGAAATCTATACCGTTTAGTTTTTCAAAGTTACATTCAAGACCAAATAAGTTTTCTTGAAGATTTTTGGTGTTTACTTGTGCAACACCAAGCTTGTGACTAATTTCATAGTATTTATTTGAATCTGCAAGTTTCAAACCTAATTTTTTAATAGACATATATAGCTTTTCTAAATTTATAATTACTCTAGCTCCCAAACTTTTATTCCTTGGATCAACAAAAAAAGGGTCATCCCTATAAATTATTGTATGACCCTCTTCATTTTTTGAGTTATCTAGAGTAAGAAATTTTTCTATACTAATAACTGCTACCTGAAATTCATTAGATAAATTTAAGATCTCAACTTTCGACTTTAGTTTATAAATACCAAGCTTACTTATTAAACTCTCAACTTGATTTAGTTCACAGTCAAGGAAGTAACCTTGCTTATGCTTGATAACAATAAAATCAAATAAATATTTTCCTTGAGGAGTAAGTAAAGAAGAAAAACAACTATGAGTATAAGTTACTTTATTAATATCATTAGTTATTATATTTTGGAGAAAGTTTTTAGCATCTTCACCACTTATGTACACAATGCCTCTATCTTTTAAAATAAATATTTGATCTTTTTCCATATTAAGAGTTTATATTGTATAATATATTTAACAAAATATGTCTGATAACTATAGTCTCATCATAAAGAATGGTTCTTGTTATATCGAGGGAAAATTTCAAAGAGTCGATATAGCTTTATCAGGAAATAAAATCAAAAAGATAGGAAAAATCGATTTAAATAGTTCTAAAGTCTTAGATGTATCAGGGAAAATAGTTCTACCTGGAGTAATTGATACTCAAGTTCATTTTAGAGAACCAGGAAAAAATAATGCTGAAAATTTGGAAACAGGAAGCAGGGCTGCTGTAGCAGGAGGTGTAACCTCAGTTTTTGAAATGCCAAATACCAATCCTCCCACATCAACTTTTAAAGAATTCAATAACAAACTTAATGTAGCAAAAGGCAGAATGTTTTGTAATTATGCCTTTTACTTTGGAGCTACCCCAGATAACATGAAGGAGCTTGCAGCAGTGAATACCTTGGAGGGATGTTGTGGGGTTAAACTTTTTGCAGGATCATCAACTGGAAATCTTCTTGTAAGTCAGGAAAAAGATATAGAGAAAGTTATATCAAATAGTAGCAAAATTATTTCAGTTCATTCTGAAGATGAAAATATATTGCTATCTAGAAAAAAATTTATTAAAGAGGGAGATGTTTCGTCACACCCTGTATGGAGAAATGAGGAATGCGCATTAGAGTCTACCAAAAGAGTTGTAAGAATAGCTCAAAAATATAAAAAGAAAATTCATATTCTTCACATATCAACTAAAGAAGAAATTGATTTTTTTGCTGATAAAAAAGAAAATGTAACTTTTGAAATCACACCGCAACATCTAACGTTATTTGCCCCGAATTGTTATGAAAAATTAAAAACTTTTAGTCAAATGAACCCACCATTAAGATCAAAAGATCACTATGACAGATTATGGGATGCAGTAAAAGAGTCTTTGGTAAGTACCATAGGATCAGACCATGCCCCTCACACTAAAGAAGATAAAAATAAAAAATATCCTTTATCCCCGTCGGGTATGCCAGGCGTTCAAACCTTACTTCCCATTATGTTAGATCATGTTAACAAGGGTAAATTAAAATTAGAACAATTGATTAAATTAGTTTGTGAAAATCCATCTGATTTATTTGGAATTAAAAACAAAGGTTACATAAAAGAAAATTATGATGCAGATTTAACCATTGTTGATATGAATAAAGACGTTGTAATAAAAGATAATTGGATTGAAAGTAAATGTGGATGGACGCCTTTTAATAATTATAAAGTCAAAGGCTTTCCTGTTGCGACAATTATAAATGGCGAAATAGTAATGGAAAATGGTAAAATTAATAAATCAAATGGTAAACCTTTAGTTTTTGATGCATGAAAAAGTTAATTATAATTTTATTTTTAATTCCTAATATTTTAAACGCTGGACCAATTAAAGCCATTGGCGAAAAAGGGAAAAGCCTTGAAGTTAATAGAGTTATTCAAATAAACATGTACGACAATTATTATAAACCTAATAATATTGAAGTTAAAAAAGGCGAAACAATAAAATTTGTTGTGAAAAACCAAGGTGAATTAGTTCATGAGTTTAATATCGCTACTAAACAGATGCATTTAAAACATCAACCAGAAATGATGATGTTGGTTGAAAACGAGATCATATTAGTTGATAAAATTGATAAACAAAAAATGATGGAGATGTCAAAAAAAAATCCATCAATGGCACATTCGCATTCAAATAGTGTATTATTATCACCTGGTGAAAGCGGTATTTTAATTTGGAAATTTTCAAATTCAGCAAAGCTTGAGGCTGCATGCAATGTTCCGGGTCACTACAAAGCTGGAATGATTGCAAAAATCGATAATAATTAATTAACTTTTTAAAATATTATTATCTCTTAAGTCTTTTTTAATTTCATCTAAAATTGTGGGATCATCTATTGTTGGTGGTATTTTATAGGTTTCTCCATCTGCAATTTTTCTAACTGTACCTCTTAAAACTTTTCCTGATCTTGTTTTTGGCAATCTTTTAACAACTATGGCTAATTTAAAAGCTGCAACAGGGCCAACTTTTTCTCTAACTAAAGTTACACATTCCTTTGTAATTTCTTTGTTGTCTCTATCTACGCCTGCTTTCAAAGCTATTAGTCCAATTGGAAGCTGACCTTTTAATTTATCTGCGATTCCTATCACAGCACATTCTGCAACATTTTTATGTTCTGCTAAAACTTCTTCTATTGCTCCAGTAGATAATCGATGACCAGCTACGTTAATAATATCATCAGTTCTAGACATAATCCAAACATAACCATCTTCATCAATGTGTCCTGCATCATAAGTTTGGTAGTAGCCGTTATAAGTTGACATATAAACTTTTTTATATCTCTCATCTGCATTCCATAAAGTAGGAAAGGTTCCTGGAGGCAAAGGTAATTTGACAACGATGTCACCCATCTGACCCGCTTTATTTTCTTTACCTTCACTATTAAGAACTTTTAAATCATAACCAGGAACAGGTTTAAAAGCAGAGCCATATTTAATTGGAAATTTTTCTATACCAGCACAATTTGAGCTTATAGCCCAGCTTGTCTCAGTTTGCCACCAGTGATCTATGACAGGTGCATTAGATAGTTTTTCAAACCATTTTATTGTATCTGGATCTGCACGTTCTCCAGCCAAAAATAAAGTATCGAATTTAGATAAATCATATTTTTTAAAAAATTTTCCTTCAGGGTCTTCTTTTTTAATTGCTCTTATTGCTGTAGGAGCCGTAAATAAAGATTTTACTTTATAATCAGAAATAATTCTCCAAAAAACACCTGCGTCAGGAGTACCTACAGGTTTTCCCTCAAAAAGAACTGTAGTGCATCCGTAAAATAAGGGAGCATAAACAATATATGAGTGACCAACTATCCAACCAATATCACTAGCAGACCACCAAACATCATCTTGATCTATGTTATAAATATTTTTCATTGTCCATTTTAAAGCAACTATGTGTCCACCAATATCTCTTACTATTCCTTTTGGAAGCCCAGTTGTTCCTGAAGTATAAAGAATGTAAGCGTAGTCATTTGCATTCATTTGTTCACACTCAGTTGGTTTTGCATCTTTAAGAGCTTCATTCCAATCAATATCTATCTTAGAGTCTAATTCAGCTTTATCTTTTTCTCTTTGAAAAATTATACATTTATGTGGTTTGTGCTTAGATAATTCTAATGCTTTATTAACAAGCGGTTTATAATGAACAGTTCTACCAGGTTCATAACCGCAAGATGCTGAAACAATAAGTTTTGCTTTTGAATCATCAATACGACTTGCAAGTTCATTAGCGGCAAAGCCACCAAAAACTACTGAATGGACAGCTCCTATTCTTCCACAAGCTAACATAGCTATTACTGCCTCAGGTATCATAGGCATATAAATGATTACGCGGTCTCCTTTATTAATTCCTTGATTTTTTAGAGCTCCAGCAAAAAGGGAAACTTTTTCTTTTAATTCTTTATAAGTAAATTTATTTTTTTTTCCTGTTATCGGACTATCGTAGATAATTGCCGTTTTTTCCCCTCTACCTTTATCAATATGAAGGTCTAAAGCGTTATAACAGGTGTTTGTTATTCCATCTTCATACCATTTATAAAAAGGTGGATTCTTTGAGTTTAAAATTTTGGTTGGTTTTTTGTACCAAAATATGTCACTAGCGACATCTTTCCAAAATTTCTCTCTATTCTTTATCGAAGAATCGTAGATTTCTTTATATTTCTTAGCCAAATCACATACCTCAAAATTGATAATTAATTAGTACTATTTCACAATTATCCCCAAAAAAAAAACAAAAAACCAATAAAAACAACACTTTTTTATTAAAAAAAGGCTTCACTGTCGCACCCTTTTTTATTAAGGTCCTTGCCAAGGTACTCAGCGTGAACCGCGATTCATTGGCTGGGTAGTTTAAATTTAAACTAAAAAAAGAAAACTAAACATACGGGAGGTTTTCATGAGAAAATTAAGCATGATTGCACTAGCGACAGTTGCCTTTCTAGGTATAACTAGCTCAGCTAATGCAAGCGCGGCTCTATTACAGACAGATGACTTTGTTGGAATTTCGTTCTGGCTAGTCTCTATGGGTATGATCGCATCAACAGTATTCTTCTTTGCTGAAAGAAACACAGTTGCGGCATCTTGGAGAACATCTGTAACGGTTGCTGGACTAGTAACTGGTGTAGCGTTCGTTCACTACATGTACATGAGAGAAGTATGGGTAACTACAGGAGACTCACCAACAGTATACAGATATATTGATTGGTTAATCACTGTTCCACTTCAAATGATTGAATTCTACCTAATTTTAGCAGCAGTAAGAAAAGTTCCAACTTCTATATTTTGGAAACTTTTAATCGGTTCTATTGTAATGCTAGTTGGTGGTTACATGGGTGAAGCTGGAATGATCGAACCATTTGTTGGTTGGATTATCGGAATGGCTGGATGGATATACATATTATTTGAAATATTCTCTGGTGAAGCCGGCAAAGCTGCTGGACGTGGTGGTAACAAAGCGTTAACTACTGCATTCAGTGCAATGAGAGTTATAGTAACTATTGGTTGGGCGATTTATCCTCTAGGATATATCTTCGGAATACTAATGGGTACTGCTGATCCTAACATGTTAAACATAATTTATAACTTAGCTGACTTTATTAACAAGATCGCTTTTGGTCTAGTTATCTGGGCAGCTGCTATGTCTAACACTAGATTAGCTTCTCGATAATAAATAAACTAATTTAAAATAGGGCGAGTTTAACTACTTGCCCTATTTTTTTTTGTGCCTATATTAAACTAATGCCAAAAATTACTTACATTGAAAGTTCCGGAAAAAGCAAAACAGTCGATGTTTCATCTGGCCTTTCTGTGATGGAAGGGGCAATACAAAATAATATACCTGGTATTGATGCTGATTGCGGAGGCTCTATGGCATGTGCCACTTGCCATGTTTATGTCCAAGAAGAATGGTTTAATAAACTTTCTAAACCAGAAGATGGAGAGCAAGATATGTTAGATATGGCATTTGAACCAAAAAAGAATAGTAGATTAAGTTGTCAAATTTTAGTTTCTGATGAATTAGATGGACTAATAGTAACAACTCCTACAAAACAAACCTAATGATAAAAACTGATGTAGTTATAATAGGTGCTGGACCAGTAGGTTTATTCTCAGTTCATCAATTAGGTATTAAAGGACTTAAAGCAGAAGTAATAGATAATTTAGACAAAATAGGCGGCCAATGTATTGAACTTTATCCCGATAAACCGATTTATGATATTCCTGCTATTCCAGAATGCAGTGGAAAATCTTTAACTGATAGACTTTTAAAGCAAATTAAACCTTTTAAAGCTAATTTTCATTTAAATGAAAAAGTCCAAGAATTAAAAAAAGATAATAATTTATGGCAAATTAAAACAAATAAAGGAAAATCATTTATTTCACCAAATGTTATTATTGCAGGTGGAGTAGGATCATTTGTACCTAGAAAACTTCCTCTAAAAGAATTAGAAAAATTTGAAGGAAAACATGTGTTCTACTCTGTTGATAATAAAGATAAATTTAAAGACAAAAATATAGCTATATTCGGTGGAGGTGACTCAGCTTTAGATTGGGCACTTGAGTTATCTAAAATTGCAAAAGTTTCGTTGATACATAGACGTAATGAATTCAGAGGTACTCCCCATACTTTGAGTGAATTAGAAAAACTTAAAAAAGATGGAAAAATTTTAATTAAAACACCCTTTCAAATTAAGTCTATTAATGAGGGAAATAAACTTAAATCGATTACTTTAGGGGACGATGATGGCAAAAAGGAAAATATAGAGGCAGATACCATTCTTTGTTTCTTTGGATTAATAATGCAGCTTGGTCCTATAGCTGAATGGGATTTAAATATTAATAAAAAAGTAATACCTGTAAATACTCAAAATTTTGAAACTAATAAAAAAGGAATCTTTGCAGTAGGTGATATTTGTACCTATCCAGGAAAACTCAAATTAATTTTGTCTGGATTTCATGAGGCCGCTTTAGCCTCAGTAGAGTGTTTTAAAAGAGCAAGACCTAATGAGAAATATAGATTTCAATTTACGACTTCATCGAAAGAAATACAAGAAAGACTGGGTGTTATAAAAAAAATTGATGATTGAACTTCTTACAGCAGACACACCTAACGGAAAAAAAATATCAATAATGTTAGAGGAAATAGGTTTTAAATACAAAGTCACAAAAATAAATTTATACAAAGACGAGCAATTTAAACAAGAATTTAGAAAAATAAGTCCTTTTAGTAAAATACCGGTTATTATTGATCATGATAACAACGATGAAACAATTTTTGAGTCAGGAGTTATTCTCATGTACTTAGGAGAAAGAAGTAAAAAATTTTATGATGAAGAAAATAGGTTGCAAATTAATCAATGGTTAATGGCACAAATGGCTTACGTAGGTCCGTTAATTGGTCAACATCATCAATTTCATCATTATAATCCAGGAAAAAGTAAATTTGGAGAGGAAAGATATTTTAAAATCACTAAAATAATTTATAAAGATTTAGATGAAAGACTGGGTCAATCAAAATTTCTTGCCGGCGAAAAATATACTATTGCCGATATTGCCACTTGGCCTTGGATTGCTAGATATGAATGGCACGATGTAGGTTTAACAAACTTTAAAAATCTCACAAGATGGTACTTATCTATAGCTGAAAGAGATGCTGTAGTAAGAGGTTATGATTTTATGAATAGAGGTGAGAAAATACCAAAACCTTAGTCCTCAATATAAATTTTCTCATTTCTTTCATGTTTTTCTTGAGCTTCAATTGATAAGGTAGCTATAGGTCTGGCGATAAGTCTTTTAAGGCCAATCGGCTCTGAGGTTTCGTCACAGTATCCATAAGATCCATCTTTTATTCTTCTAAGAGCAGCATCTATTTTTCCAATAAGTTTTCTACTTCTATTAAGTGATTTCATTTCAACGGTTTTATCTGTGTATGAAGATGCTTGATCCACTACGTCCGCTGAAGAAGTATTATCATCAGACGAATTTAAAATATTACTAAGATTGTTAGATTTTATTATTTCCTTTTTCCAGTTTATTAATTGATCCCTAAAGAATTTTTTGTGTTTAGCGCACATATATTTTTCTTTATTACTCGGGATATATTGTTTTTTTTTGGGCTTTTTTTGCATCTTTAAGGTTGGCGAGTATATGTCTGATTTTAACAGTGTCAATAGTCTTTAAATTGTATAATTTGACTAAAATGATCAAAAAAAAAAATATTTCAAATTTATTAATCTTATTTTTTGGAGCCCACCTTGTTTTGTGGACTTTAGCTCCAACTATTTCAAATACCAATCTTCCCTTAGATACGATTGAGCATTTAGCTTGGGGAAGTAATTTAGATTGGGGGTTTAATAAACATCCACCCCTTGTAGGAGTAATTCTTGAATTATTTTATCAAATTTTTGGAAGTCAAGATTGGGCATATTATTTTTTAAGTCAAATTTTCATCGTTTTAACTTTTTATATAGTTTACAAGTTTTCAGAAATTTTTTTTGAAAATAAAGTTTATGCCTTAATATCTATTTTACTTTTAGAAGGTGTCTATTTTTACAATTTTACAACTCCTGAATTCAATGTAAATATTTGTCAGTTACCTTTTTGGGCGCTAACAGTTTTATTTTGTTGGAGAGGGCTTGAACAAAACCAAACTCTTGATTGGTTTTTATTTGGTTTGTTTGCTGCCCTAGGCGTCTTATCAAAATATTTATTTATTTATCTATTAGCAGCAATAGGTTTTTTTATCATTTATATGATTTTCAAAAAAAAACTTAATCAAAAATGTTTAATAGCGCTAGCTCCATTCTTCTTATTAATGACACCTCATTTAATTTGGCTCACTGAAAATGATTATGTAACCTTAACATATGGTTTACAAAGAACTGGAACTGGAGATCAAACTTTATTAGATCATATTTATAACCCTTTTATTTTTTTAATTAAACAACTTGGAATATTAATACCTTTTCTATTTATGCTATCTTTTTTAGTTTCTAAAATTAAAATTAATTTTAACTTAAGAGATAAAAGGTTAATATTTTTATTTTTTGTAAGCATTGTTCCAATTTTTTTAATCTTTTTAACTTCAATTATTATGGGAGTTAAAATAAGGACCATGTGGATGACACCTTTTTATTTATTTATAGGACTCTTTTTTCTTTATATCTTCAAAAAAAAACTTACTTTAAAAAAGATAAACACTTTCTTTGTTTCATTTTTGATACTCTTTTTGATTTCTCCTACGATCTATCTTTACATATCTTTTTCTCAAAAAGACAAAAGAACAGACTTTCCTGGAAAAGAAATAGCAGAATTAGTTGAAAGAAGATGGAATAGAAATTTTACAAACGAAATTCAAAATATAATTGGTGATGAGTGGTTTGCTGGAAATTTATCTTACCATTTAAAATCAAGACCTAAATGGTTTAATGACTGGCCTGATAAGTTAGAAAATATTAATTTAGATGGCTTAATAGTAACTGGAAATTCAAAAATTTTAAAAGAAGTTTGTCCAGTAAATAGAGGAGCAATTTTTGGGACTATTCGAAAACATGGTATTTGTATGATGGGAAAAAGATGAAAAAATTTAAAATTTTAATACCAGTTTACAATGACTGGGAATCTTTAGTTAAGCTTTTGGAAGAAATTAATAAAATCATTAAAGATATAAAAAATGTTGAATTTGATTGCATAGTAATAAATGATGCCTCTAATATAAAACCACCAAAACTAAAATCTCCTCAAAATATAAAAAAATTACAATTAATAAATATGAAACAAAACAGAGGTCATGCAAGATGTAATGCGTTTGGCATAAGATATCTTTCAAAACAAGATGATTTTGACCACCTAATAATAATGGATGGAGATGGAGAGGATAGGCCAGAGGAAATAAAATATTTAGTAAATAAAGCATTAGAAGATAAAAAGCTGTCTGTAGTCGCAAAAAGAGTTAAAAGATCTGAGGGTCCTCTTTTTCAAGCTCTTTATCATTTTCATAAGCTTATAACTTTAGTATTTACTGGAAAAAATATTAACTTTGGAAATTATAGTTGTCTTACAAAAGAAGATGTAATTACTTTATCCAAGCAAGAAAGCTTATGGAGTAGTTTTTCTGGTACTGTAAAAAAATCTCTTTATCCATTAAATACTATTAACTCTATAAGAGGTAAAAGATATTTCGGCCCCTCAAAAATGTCTATTATCCATCTAATAATTCATTCGTTTTCAATAATTGCAGTTTTTAAGACACAAGTATTTTTAAGAGGTTTGTTACTTGGAATAATATTATTTTTATTTAAGGGGATGTTAGGATCTATATTGTTTTTTGCAATATTAGGTTTGCTAACTATATTTTTATTTTTAATTTATCTAAATTCATTTAGAGAAAACATAGAAGATTTTTTAAAATCAGAAGACAACGTCGATAATATTAAAATTTTATAAAAATTCCCATTTTTATTTCACTTAATTAGTAATTGAAAATTAAAATTAATAAACCATAAAATAAAGCTATCAAATTTATATATTTAGAAAATTTTTTATCATTAATATTTCTGAATATTTTTTGAGCTGGAAAATAAACTAATATGGCCAATGGAACGTAATATAGTTTTGAGAACTCTAAAAAATTAAAACTTAAAAATAGAACGATAAGATATTGTACTATTCCCATTATTAAGTAGCCATAACAAATGTAATATCTTGTAAGTTCTTTTATATTTTTGCTTACCAAAGTGGAATAAATCGCTAAAAAACTTCCTCCCATATTTGTTAATCCATGAACACAACCTATTCCAATTAGTATAATTTTTTTAAGCTTAAATAATGTTTTCTTAAAAGACGCAAACCGTCTTTTGTTTAAAATGAGGATAGATGAAAAAATCAATAAAAGAGCTACCAATAATTTAAAATCAAATAAATACTTAAAATTTAATGCTATTATTAAAAACAAAATTAGAAACGGCAAACAATAAAAATTGTACTCATTAATAAAATCTTTGTCGCTAATTTTTGATTTAAAAAATTGCAAAGCACTAATTGAAATTGAAACAGGCATTAATATATTAATAGTGTTCGCAAAATCATACCCCAACACTAGAAAAGAAGGGGTACCAAACAGTAATAACCCAACTCCAAAAACTGATTGAATAACAATTAATGTCAGTATGATTATAATCTCAAAAAATGAATCCATTTTAGAATGTGTATAACACTTAAAAGTTGTAATTTGAGTCTAAATTGGAATCAAAAGTGAATCAAAACGTGAACATTTTAACTATATATTGTTATAATGTGGATATCTATTACTACTATAATACGAAAAAACAGCTTATAAGAAAAAAATGAGAAAGTTAGCTTGTCATTGTGGCGCTGTAGAAGCAGAAATAAATATTAATAATTTAGAAAAAGTAATGAGATGCAATTGCTCAATTTGTAAAAGAAAAGGAGCTATTATGTCTATGGTAAAAAACGAAGATTTTAAAATCACCAAGGGAATCGATAAATTAAAGCTTTATCAATTTCATTCAAAGGTCGCAAAACACTATTTTTGCTCGGAGTGTGGAATTTATACTCATCACAACCCAAGAATTAATCCTGCTATGACAGGATTCAATATTGGATGTTTGGATGATGAGGATTCTTTTGAATTAAAAAACATAAATATAGCTGACGGTCGAAACCATCCTTTAGATAAAAAATGAGAGAGACAAAAAGTTCTTTCTCTAGGACAAAAAAAAAATATTTTGAATTTGTAAAAAAACAAGAGATCTATGGACAACCTTTCTTAAATAAAATAAATCAATTAAAGAAGTTCTATCTACCTATTTCTGAGCAGATATATTCAAATTATTTGATTAATAAAAACTGTTTAATTATAGGATTGTCAGGAGCTCAAGGTACAGGCAAAACTACAATTTCTAAAATTTTGAAAATAATCTTAAAAACCAAATTCAAACTCAATGTTGTAAGTTTTTCTATTGATGATTTCTATAAAACTCAAAAAGAGAGAAAAAAGATGTCCCAAAATATTCATGAGTTATTTCTTACCAGAGGCGTTCCTGGCACACACGATACCAATTTATTAAAAAAAACACTTCGCAAAATATTAAAAAGGAAATTTAGCCCTGTTAAATTACCTAGATTTGATAAAGCAGTTGATGATAGACTACCCAAAAAAAACTGGGTAAAAATAAATAAAAAACCTGATATAGTAATATTTGAGGGTTGGTGTGTAGGAGCAAAATATCAAAAAAAAAACTTGAGAAAACCCGTGAATATTTTGGAAAAACAAAAAGACAGTAAACTTTTATGGAGAAAAAAAGTGAATAAAGAATTAAAAAACAAATATAAAGAAATTTTTAAATTGATAGACAAACTTATATTTTTGAAAGTTCCAAATTTAAGATTTGTTTATAAATGGAGAACCCTTCAGGAAAAAAAGCTTAGAATGCATTCAAAAGGAAAAAAAATCATGGGAAAAAAAGAAATTCATAGGTTTATAATGCACTATGAAAGAGTCACTCGTGACATGATGAGAGATTTAACAAAAACTGCAGATGTGCTAATAAAAATTGATGAAAAGCACAGACTTAAAAATATGAAGTTTAATTAGTATGAAATTTTTTTTAGCATTTATATTCTTATTTACCAGCTTTGTTAGTAACAGCTTAGCGAATGATGTTATTTTCTTTATAGAGTCTGCTTATATAAATAATCCTAAGTTGAAAGCTGAAAGAGAAAATTTAAATGCAATAAAAGAAAACATAAATATTTCCAGAAGTGATTTTTTACCCAGCGTCACAGTTACAGGCACGATTGATAGTACAGAGTCAATGGAAAGAACAGATCAATCAGGTTCTGCTCTTCCTGATCTAAGTACTAACACTTCAACCAAATCTGTATCAGTAGAACAAAAATTATTTCAAGGATTTCAAGGCTATAATTCTTTGAAAAAATCTAAATTAGAAGTAGAGCAGGCAAATTATAAATTAAAGAATATTGAACAAGAAATTATTCTAAAATCTGTCATAGCCTATTATGATTATGTTTATAAGTATAAAAGTAGAGAATTTAATTATGCAAATTTAGATCTATTTGAAAGGCAAGTAGAATCAGACCGGGCTAGATTACAAAGAGGTGAGATTAGTCTTACAGACTTGTCACAGTCAGAGTCATCATTAGCTGGGGCGAATGCAAATTTTATTTCTGCTGGAAATGAACTTTTAACCGCAAAAACTAATTTTGAAAGAATTATTAGAACAACTGTTCCTGATGATCTTGATAACCAGACAGATTTTTTTATTGATTTACCAAATGATTTAAAACAGTGTTTAAGACTGTCTTTAGAAAATAACCCAAAATTGATGCTGGCTAAGCTAGATAAAGAAATAGCAGAGCGCGATATTAATATAGAGAGATCAAAACTTTCGCCATCCGCATCTATTAATTATTCAAAATCAAAAAGTGACGATTTCAGCGTCACAGTTGATGATCTAGAAGAGGAAAGTGTAAAGGCTACTGTTACGTGGCCAATAATAAAAGGAGGGAAAAACTATTCATCATTAAAAAAAGCAAAGTTTAAAAAAAATAAAATTAGTTTAATTTTAGAAGATACAGTTAATGAAGTTAAAACCGAGACAGCAAATGCTTGGTCCCTTTATCAATCAGCAGAAAGTGTTTTAAGCTCAACTCAGGCTCAAGTTAAAGCTGCTGAAATTGCTAATGAAGGAATTACAATAGAATACGATACTGGAAATACCAGAACAACTTTAGAGGTTATTCAATCAAGAAGCTTATTATTGAGTGCAAGAATTGCCAATGCAAAAGCTGAAAGAGACTTTATTGTTTCTAAGTTTGAACTTTTGGCAGTCTTAGGCAATCTCAGCCTAGAAAATATAAAAAAATCTTAAATTACCTTTATTTTAAGCCAATATTTAAAGTTCTTGAAAAAAAGAACAAAATGTGTACATTTATAGTATCGATTCGTTATAAAAAAAAAGGATATAAAATGAATAAAAACAATTTAAAAGTAGTCAAATCAGACAATAAAAAAGAACAAGAATTAAAAGAAAAAAAGAAGTCACTAGAAGCTGCAATTAGTCAAATAGATCAAAATTTTGGAAAAGGTTCAGTAATGAGATTGGGCCAGCAACAAGCTTTAGATATTGAGTCAGTTTCAACAGGATCTCTAAGCCTGGACTTAGCTCTTGGAATAGGCGGCTTACCAAAAGGCAGAATTATTGAAATATATGGCCCTGAGTCATCTGGAAAAACGACATTAGCTCTTCAAGTTGTTGCAGAAGCACAAAAAGTAGGAGGGACGTGTGCATTTGTAGATGCAGAACATGCTATGGATCCTGTGTATGCTAAAAAATTAGGCGTAAAAACTGACGAGCTTTTAATTTCTCAACCAGATACAGGAGAACAAGCTTTAGAAATAGCTGATACATTAATTAAATCTGGATCTATATCAGTTTTAGTTGTTGACTCAGTTGCGGCATTAACCCCTAAAGCAGAATTAGAAGGAGAAATGGGTGATCATCACGTTGGTTTACAATCGCGGTTAATGAGCCAAGCATTAAGGAAAATAACAGGCTCGGTAGCAAAATCAAATACAATGGTAGTTTTTATAAATCAAATAAGAATGAAAATAGGTGTTATGTTTGGAAACCCCGAGACAACATCTGGTGGTAACGCTTTAAAATTTTACTCTTCGGTGAGAATGGACATTAGAAGAATAGGCGCAATAAAAGACAAAGACCAAATAATCGGAAATTCTACAAGAGTTAAGGTTATTAAAAATAAAGTAGCGCCACCATTTAAAGTAGTAGAATTTGATCTAATGTATGGAAAAGGTATTAGTAAATCAGGAGAACTAATAGATTTAGGCGCAAAAGCAGAAGTCGTTGAAAAATCTGGCGCCTGGTATTCTTATAAAGGAGAAAAAATAGGACAAGGTAGAGAAAATGCAAAAATCTATTTAGAAAAAAATCCTAAAGTAGCCGATGAAATAGAAAAAACAATTAGAGATAAAGCTGGATTAATTTCAAAAAAAATAGAAGGTAATCCATCTCCAAAAGAAAAAATTAGCGATAAAGAAGAATAAAACTTCTGACATCTTGTGTCTAAAACGAAAGGTCTTTAAGACCTTTCGTTTCCCATAAATATAAATTACCTTATATAGATTTATTCAACTCTGGGTGATAATTTTTACAATAATGAAGAACAATATGAAAAATGGAAACACACAGATCTTACTATAGATGCCGTAAAAGGCATTGGTGGGATGTTTTCATTAGATAATGGTACTGGACAGAGATTTCTTACAAAGTCAGAAATCTGCGTTGTTGTTGATAACGGCAAGAAAAAAACTAACTAATCTCTTTATAGACAACTTCATAAATATCTGTATTTAATATTATATGAGCCAATTTTTATTGACTGATATAAGAAAAAAATTTCTTAATTATTTTAAGAAAAATAGTCATGAAATAGTAGACTCAAGCAATTTGGTTCCAAACAATGATCCTACCTTAATGTTTACAAATTCAGGGATGGTTCAGTTTAAAAACGTTTTTACAGGTTTAGAAAAAAGACCATATAAAAGGGCTACTACATCTCAAAAGTGTGTAAGAGCAGGAGGAAAGCATAACGATTTAGAAAATGTGGGCTATACTCCGAGACATCATACATTTTTTGAAATGTTGGGCAATTTTTCTTTTGGTGATTATTTTAAAGAGCAAGCTATAGATCATGCTTGGAAATTATTAACCAAAGATTTTGGACTACCAAAAGAAAAACTTTCTGTAACTGTTTTTCATGAAGATGAAGATTCTTTTAAACTTTGGAAAAAAATTGCTGGTTTAAGTGAAGAAAAGATAGTTAAAATTTCAACATCAGATAACTTTTGGTCTATGGGAGATACTGGTCCATGTGGACCTTGTTCAGAAATATTTTATGATCATGGAGACAAACTTAAAGGGGGGCCTCCAGGTAGCACCGATCAAGATGGAGATAGATTTATAGAAATATGGAACCTAGTTTTTATGCAGTACGAACAAGTTTCAAAAGAAAAAAGAATAAATTTACCCAAACCTTCAGTAGATACTGGGATGGGTCTTGAAAGAATGACCGCAGTTCTTCAGGGAACTCATGACAATTATAATATTGATCACTTTAAGAAAATTATTAATGCTTCATCTGATATAATTAAAGTACCAATAAATAAAAATACCATAGCTAGCCATAGAGTAATTTCAGATCATTTAAGAGCTAGCAGTTTTTTAATAGCAGAAGGAATATTACCTTCAAACGAAGGGAGAGGATATGTTCTGAGAAGAATAATGAGAAGAGGCATGAGGCATGCACATTCACTAGGAAGCAAGTCTCCCATTTTTTATAAACTTTTTGAAGTTTTACTTAATGAAATGCAGAGTAGTTATCCAGAATTAAAAATAGGTAGAGATCTTATAATTGAAACTTTAAAAAATGAAGAAGAAAAATTCTCGTCTCTACTTGAAAGAGGTATAAAAATTTTAGATGAAAATTTAAATAAAGTTCAAAACAATACACTACCTGGTTCAGTAGCTTTTAAATTGTACGATACTTATGGTTTTCCAATAGACTTAACAGCTGACATTCTAAGAACTAAAAACATCAAAGTTGATCATATTACATTTGAAAAAGAAATGGAAAAAAGCAAAGCTTTAGCTAGAGCTAATTGGAAAGGTTCTGGAGACAAGTCAGTCGAGGAAAAATGGTTTAAAATTAGAGATGAATTAAAACCAACAGAATTTTTGGGATATGAATTTGATAAAGCAGAAGGGGTTATACTAAAAATTTCTAAAGACAATAAGTTTGTTGATAAAGCAAACGATGGAGACCAGATAGAAATTATCACAAACCAAACTCCTTTTTATGGAGAGTCAGGCGGTCAAGTTGGGGATCAAGGAGTAATGTTTAACTCTGATTGTAAAATAAATATAACTGATACTCAAAAAAAAATGGGAGATCTTTTTGTTCATACAGGTGAAATTAAAAAAGGTTCGATAAAGATTGGTCAAAGCGTTAATTTAGAAATAGATGTAGAAAAAAGAAATAATTCTAAAGCCAATCATTCTGCAACTCATTTACTGCACGAGTCTTTAAGAAGGACTTTAGGCAAACATGTAACTCAAAAAGGATCATTAGTGTCTCCAGAAAGACTAAGGTTTGATTTTAGTCATAATAAACCTATAGAAAAAGAAGAGATGAATAAAATAAATAAAGTTGTAAATGAAATAGTAGAAGGTTCGACTGAAGTACAAACAAGAATAATGACACCTAATGAAGCTATAAAATTGGGGGCTTTAGCTCTTTTTGGAGAAAAATATGGAGAAGAAGTAAGAGTAGTTTTCATGGGAAAAGAGGCTAATGGTTTCTTTTCAACCGAGTTATGTGGAGGAACACATGTTAAAAATACGAAAGAAGTCGGAAAATTTAGAGTTGTTAGCCAGTCGTCAATTGCATCTGGTGTAAGAAGAGTAGAGGCTTTAAGAGACAAACAGCTTATGGAGTTTGAAAAATCTCAAGAAAAAGACAAAACATTAAAAGAAAAAACAACCAAAGAACAGTTAGAAAAAATTAAAAAAGAACTATTAAATTATAAAGTTAAGCCAGATTTAAATGAAAATAAAGATTTAGTAGAAAATTTGAAAAATTTAAATAAACAATTTGAAAAAATAAAAATTCAAAGCGTTATTAAGGATAAAAATAAAAATAAAATTAAAGACAAAAAGATCAGTGATTTTATAATTAGAGAACAAGTTCTAAGCGATTTTCCGCCTAAAGAATTAAGAAGTGTAATTGATCAAGGAAAAAAAGATATTAAAAAAGGTATAATAATAAGCATTTCTACTTTTGAGGAAAAAGTTGGAGTTGCTGTTGGAGTTACAAACGATCTTATTTCAAAATATAATGCAGTTGAATTTGTAAAAATTGCTTCTGAAATACTTGGTGGAAAAGGCGGGGGCGGCAGAAAAGACTTTGCTCAAGCGGGAGGAACCAATACAAATAAAATTGAGGAAGCTTTTAAAGCGATAACTGATAAAATTAGTTAAGTTTTTTTTTAAGATTTGAGTCTATTGCCTCTAAAAATTGATTAGTTGTTAAAAATTTTTGATCTTTACCGATTAATATCGCCAAATCTTTAGTCATAGAACCGCTTTCAACAGTTTCTATACAAACTTTTTCAAGAGATTGAGAAAATTTGATTAATTCTTGGTTGCCATCAAGGTTCCCTCTATGAGACAATCCTCTTGTCCAAGCAAAAATAGAAGCAATAGGGTTTGTAGATGTTTCCTTTCCTGCCTGGTGCTGTCTATAATGTCTCGTTACAGTCCCATGAGCAGCCTCTGCTTCAGCTACTTTACCATCAGGTGTTCTAAGAACACTAGTCATTAAACCCAGCGAGCCATATCCTTGCGCAACAGTATCAGACTGAACATCTCCATCATAATTTTTACAAGCCCAAATATACTTTCCACTCCATTTCATTGCGCAAGCAACCATGTCATCAATCAATCTATGTTCGTAAAATATATCTGCTTTCTCAAATTTATTTTTAAACTCATTTTGGTAAATTTCTTCAAAAATGTCCTTAAATCTTCCATCATAAGCTTTTAAAATTGTATTTTTTGATGAAAAGTAAACCGGCCATTTTCTAACCAGACCATAATTCATGCACGCTCTAGCGAAATCTTTAATAGAATTATCTAAATTATACATAGATAGAGCAATACCAGGGCCATCAAAATTAAAAACTTCATGTTCTATTTTATCTTTTCCATTTTCCGACTCCCATTTAACTGTCATTTTTCCTTTTCCTGGAACCTTAAAATCAGTAGCCTTATATTGATCTCCAAATGCGTGTCTTCCAACTATTACACTATCAGTCCAATGAGGAACTAATCTTGGGACATTTTTACAAATTATTGGCTCTCTAAAAATTGTTCCTCCAACAATATTTCTTATCGTTCCATTAGGAGATCTCCACATTTTCTTTAATTTGAATTCTTTGACTCGTGCCTCATCTGGAGTGATAGTTGCACATTTAACTCCAGCTCCATATTTTTGAATTGCTTTAGCACAATCTATTGTTATCTGATCATTAGTTTTATCTCTATTTTCAATACTCAGATCGTAGTATTTTAGATTGATATCTAAATAAGGTTTAATGAGTTTGTTTTTGATAAATGACCAAATAATCCTAGTCATTTCATCGCCATCAAGCTCAACTACTGGGTTTTTAACTATAATTTTTGCCATAAATATAGATTGATTAAGCAGGATTTTTATACATATTAGGAAAAAAATTAGCAAACTTAAAATTATGTTTAATACAATTTTTCCAAATATTCACAAAGAAGGCTATAAATTTTTAGCTATTTCTATAATTGCAACATTTTTAGTTTTGCTTTTTTCAAAGTTTCTTGGCTCAATTTTCATTTTACTTACTATCTGGGTTTATTATTTTTTTAGGGATCCTGAAAGAGTGTCAATAAATGATGATAAGTTCTTAGTAAGCCCAGCTGATGGTATTATTTCAGGAATAACAGAAGTTGAAGGCCCAGCAGAATTAAACCTCGAAAACAAAAAATTTACAAGGGTAAGTATATTTATGAATGTGTTTGATTGTCATGTAAATAGAATGCCATCATCAGGAACAGTTGAAGAAATTTTTTACAAACCTGGAAAATTTTTAAATGCATCTCTAGATAAAGCTAGTGAGGAAAATGAAAGAAATTATTATAAGTTAAAAACTGAAAAAAATGATGACGAAATTATCATAGTTCAAATAGCCGGTCTAATAGCTAGACGAATAGTTTGTGAAGTAAATAAAGATCAGCAATTAAACCAAGGTGACAGAATAGGAATGATAAGGTTTGGAAGTAGAGTCGATCTTTATTTTAACAATAGAAAAATTTTAGCTAAAGTAGGACAAAAGACTACAGCAGGTGAAAGTTTAATAGCAGAAAGTTAAATGCAAACAAAAAGAACCTTTAAAATAGTTTCATCAAAAAAAACTCGTTACATATTACCTAATATACTTACCTTAGTGGGGGTTTGTTTAGGAATAAGTTCAATAAAATTTTCTTTAGATCAAAATTATTCATTAGCTATAACATTACTTTTAATTGCAGCAGTATTAGATGGACTAGATGGTAGAGTCGCTAGACTAATTGATGGTACATCAGAGTTTGGCAAAGAATTAGACTCCCTTACTGATTTTGTTAGCTTTGGAATTGCTCCTGCATTTATTTTATATTTCTGGGAATTAAATAATTACGGAAGAATAGGTTGGGCGATTACTTTATTATTTTCAGTGTGTTGCGTTTTAAGATTAGCAAGATTTAACTTGACGAAAACAAATCACGATCAAAAATGGAAAATAAACTTTTTTGAGGGAGTGCCTTCCCCGGCTGGAGCTATATTAGTACTGTTACCTTTGATTTACGATTTATCTAATTTTAAAATTAATTATGATGTTAAAATTTTGACTCCTTACTTAGCAGTATTTATATCATTCTTATTAATCAGCAAAATTCCAACCTTTTCTTTTAAAAAAATCGCTGTTCCGAGAAAACTAACAATTTTTTTATTTTTAGGAATAGGTATAACCTCAATATCTCTAATATTTTTTACTTTTGAAACTTTATTAATTGGCGGATTAATTTATCTATTACTAATCCCTATTGGAATTTTCTTTTATAGAAAAAGTAATTTTAACAAAACATCATTAGAGGACGAGCATGAAGATATTTTATAATGAAAAAAAACAAAAGTTCAAAAAGCTGGATTATAAAACAACACAGAGATCCTTTTTTTAAAAAATCAAAAACTTTAGGCTATCGTTCTAGATCTGCTTTCAAACTCATAGAGTTAAATGAAAAATTTAAATTTATTAAAAACAATTCAAATCTCTTAGATATAGGTTCTAGCCCAGGAGGCTGGTCTCAAATTGCCTCATCTATTATAAAAAATGGGAAAATTGTAGCTGTAGATAAAAAACCTATGAAAGAGGTTAAAAATGTTATTTTTTTTCAAAAAGATTTCACAGATAATGAATTACAAAAGGAAATAAAAAAAACTTTCGGGGGTAAAATTGACATAGTTGTGTCTGATATGGCTTCTGAAACCACAGGAAATAAGAGCTTAGATTGCATACGTACAAATTTATTGTGCTCTGAAGTTATAAATTTTTCTATATCTATTTTAAAACAAAGGGGGATTTTGGTGTCTAAAGTTTTTATGGGAGAGGATTTTTTAGAGATAAGAGAATTAGCTAAAAAGAAATTTAAAAACGTAGAATTTTATAAGCCAAAATCAAGTCGTAGCGAGTCCAAAGAAACATATATACACTGCGAAACATTAAACACTTTATAAAATTTTAAAATTGTATATAAGTTTATATGGAGCCAATAAAAGAATCACTCACTTTTGACGATGTTTTACTAGTCCCTAGATATTCATCTATATTACCTTCTGAAACAAATCTTAAATTAGAATTAGGCGGCAACTTAAAGCTGAAGGTTCCTTTTTTATCTTCGGCCATGGACACTGTGACCGAGTCTCGAATGGCAATAGCAATGGCCAATTCCGGTGGTTTAGGAGTAATTCATAGAAATCTAGATATTAAAACTCAAAGCAAAGAAGTAAAAAAAGTAAAAAAATTTAATATGCTAGTTGGTGGCGCAATAGGGACAAGTTCTAAAGATTTATATAGAGCAAAATCACTTTTGGACAATGGAGTGGATTTATTAGTTATAGATACTGCTCATGGGCATAGCGAAAAAGTTTTAAAAACGTTGTCCAAAATTAAAAAGATAAATTCTAAAATTCCAATATGTGTTGGAAATATTGCATCAGGCGAAGCTGCAAAAAAATTGTCTTTGGAAGGAGCTGATATATTAAAAGTTGGAATTGGTCCTGGATCAATTTGCACAACTAGAATGGTAGCTGGAATAGGAGTTCCACAAATAAGTGCTATTATTGAAGTAAAAAAGAGTTTAAGAAACAAAAAAGTGAAAATTATTTCTGATGGAGGAATAAAGTTTTCAGGTGACATAGCCAAAGGATTAGCAGCAGGCGCTGATGCAATAATGATGGGGTCAGTATTTGCTGGCACTGAAGAGAGTCCTGGAAAAAAGTTTAAATATAAAAAAAAATTTTATAAATCATATAGAGGTATGGGTTCAATAGGAGCTATGGCGTCAGGATCATCAAATAGATATTTTCAAAAAAAACAAAGAGACAAGTCAAAATATGTTGCCGAGGGTGTTGAAGGAAGAGTTGAATTTAAAGGTAAAGTTAGTAAAATTATTTATCAACTACAAGGAGGGCTACGTTCTTCTATGGGATATATTGGCGCTAAAAATATAAAAGAAATTCAAAAAAGGGGTAGATTTGTAAAAATTACAAAAGCAGGATTTTACGAAAGCATGGTACATAGCGTTGAAACTACCGATAACTATAAAAATTTCAAATTATGATTAAATTTATCTGCAAAAGAGTTTATTTAATTTTTCTGTTTTTATTTTTTTCAAACATTTTATTAGCAGAAAATAATTTTTTTCTTGAAGGAAAAAGACTATTTGATCTTAAAAAATACAAGGACTCTAAGCTAGAATTCGAAAGAGATATTGTTTTTAATCCAAAAAATGAAAAATCTTATCTTTATTTAGCTAAAATTTTTAAACAAGAAAAAAAGACCGATTTAGAGGAAAATAACTTAAATACTGTAATTTTAATAAACCCTAAAAATGAAGAAGCTATTTATTTACTAACTCTTCTAAGTATAAAAAAATCAAATTTTGATAAAGCTAAAGATTTAATCGATACTTTTGATAATATATGTGTAAAAAGTTGTTTTTTAAAAGAAGAATTATTAAGAGAATTAGAGACTTCCTCAAAACAATAAATGGATGAGAATAAAAATAAAGATAAGATTATAATAATAGATTTTGGTTCTCAGGTAACTAAATTAATTGCTAGAAGAATTAGAGAATTTGGAGTGCTATCCGAAATAATTACACTGGGCGAGCTTAAGTATATTAAAAATTTTAATAGAATTAAGGGTATAATTTTATCAGGGGGACCAGCTACAGTCACAAATAGAAATTTTCCAAATATTCCCAAAAGTTTGTTTTTGAGAAAAATTCCAATTTTGGGAATATGTTATGGCATACAATTAATAGCGATTAATTTTGGAGGAAAAGTAAAAAAAGGAAAAAAAAGAAGAGAATTTGGAAAAACAGCTTTATTCAAAAAAAGAGAATCTCTTTTAACAACAAAATTTTATAAGAAAAGCGCTCATAATGTTTGGATGTCTCATCAAGATTTAGTTACTAAAATACCTAAAGGTTTCAAAAAAATTGCATCTACTAAAGAGTCTCCACTAACAATTATCGAAAATAAAGATAAAAAAATTTATGGAATTCAGTTTCATCCTGAGGTTACTCATACAAATAATGGAGATATCTTAATAAAAAATTTTATTTTCTTGATCTGTAAAGCAAAAAAAGAATGGAAAATTAAATCTGAAAAGAAGAGAATAATTAATGAAGTAAGACAAAAAGTTAAAAACGACAAAGTTATTTGTGCTTTATCAGGTGGAGTAGATAGTAGCGTCGTTGCTTTATTAATGAATAAAGCAATTAAAAAAAATCTCATTTGTATAATGGTAGATACTGGATTAATGAGAAAAAATGAATTTGTACATACATACAAAACATTTAGAAAAAAATATAAATTAAATGTTAAACTTATTAATGCATCAGAAATATTTTATAAAAAACTAAAAAATGTTAGTGATCCAGAAAAAAAAAGAAAAATAATAGGTAAATTATTTATCAAAGTTTTTGAAAAAGAATCTAAAAAAAATAAAAAAATTAAATATCTGGCGCAAGGAACTTTATACCCCGATATTATCGAGAGTAAATCGGCCACGGGAAGCAAGTCTTCTAAAATTAAATCTCATCATAATGTTGGTGGGTTACCAAAAAAAATGAATTTAAAGTTAATAGAACCTCTCAAAGAATTGTTTAAAGACGAAGCAAGATTATTAGGCAAATCTGTAGGTTTATCCGAGGAGATAATAAATAGACATCCTTTTCCTGGACCTGGCCTTGCCATTCGTGTTTTGGGTAAAGTAACACCTAAAAAGATTAAAATTTTGCAAGAGATTGATAATATTTTTATCAATGAATTAATTAAAAATAATTTATATAAAAAAATATGGCAAGCCTATGCAGCTTTGTTACCAGTTAAAACTGTAGGGGTAATGGGAGACTCACGAACTTATGAATATATTTGTTTGATTAGAGCGGTTAAATCAGAAGACGGAATGACAGCTGATTATTTTAATTTTAAAAAAGACTTTTTAGATAAAATATCCAATAAAATAATTAATGGTGTAATTGGTATTAACAGAGTGGTATATGACATAACGTCGAAACCACCAGGTACGATTGAACTTGAATAACTAAAAAAATTTTAATAGCTATTTATTATATGAGCAATGAAACATTTGAAAAGAAGGATTGGTTTACGCTAATCATTTCTAAAGTTAAACAAAATAAAAAAATTCTTATATATTTAAGTTTAACAGTAGTAATCGGTCTTTTTATAATACTTTTCTTAGAAAAAAGAAAAAATGATCAAAATATTGAAATATCAAAAGAATTTAATAAAGCTAAAATATTAATAGAAAATGAAAAAAAAGAAGAGAGCTATTTTATCTTAAAAAATATAATAAATAAAAAACACAAATTTTATTCACCGTCATCACTTTACTTAATCTTAGATTTTGAATTAGAAAACAATCAAGAAGAGATAATAAGATTATTTGATAAAGTAATTTCTATAAGCAAGATAAAAGATGAAGATAAAGACCTTATAAAAATTAAAAAAGCTATTTTTATGTCCAATTATTATGGAGAGCAAGATCTATTAAAAGTTCTAAATCCAATAATTGAATCAAAATCAATTTGGCGATCAAGTGCTTTAAAAATTATAATTGATTATTATTCAATTAAAGGAGATCAACTTAAAGTAAATGAATACAAAAAAATTTTAAATAATAATATTAGCCAATAATTACAAATGAAAAGGATCGTTAGTTTTCTATTTTTAATATTTATTCTTTCTAACTGCTCTTTTGATAATAAATCAGGCATTTGGAAAGAAGAATCAAAAATTAAAAAAAAAGCTGAAAAGCAAGATAAAAAAAAAAACTTAAAAAGTGTTTTTGAGGTAAATAAAATTTTTAACGAAGAGGTTAATCTAATACCTGGAAAAAAAATCAAAATAGATAATATTTTAAAAAATGTAGCTTGGTCAGATAGATTTTTTGATTCAACAAATAATATTTCAAACGTTCATTTTTCTAATGAAAAATATGTAGTTTTTAAAAGTTCAAAATTATCTAAACATCATATAAAACCTAATATTCTGTATTACAAAAATAATATTATTTCTTATGATCACAGGGGAACAATTTTTGTATATTCAGATTTAGAAAAAAAAAAAATTTTTGAATACAACTTTTATAAAAAAAAATATAAAAAATTTAAAAAAGAAATCAATATTGTAATTAATAATAATAATATTTATATTTCCGACAACTTAGGATATATTTACAGTATTAATATTGAATCACAAAAGTTAATTTGGGCAAAACGTATAGGTATACCTTTTAGATCTAACATAAAGGTTGTGGGCAATAAATTATTTTTGGCTGATCAAGACAATAAACTTTATTGTTTCAATACTTTGAATGGAAAAAAAATTTGGGAATTTGCTTCAAGTCTTACTGATCTAAAATCCAAATTTAGGAATAATATAGTTGTAGACACTAAAAATAATAATTTATTTTTTTTAAATACCAGCGGAGAGCTCTATTCAATAAATTATTTAAACCAAGCAATAAATTGGTTTTCTAATTTAAAAATGAAAAGTTTAAAAAAAGAATCACGAATATTTCTAGGTTCGCCACTAATATTAAAAAACAAACATCTTATTGTGTCTAATAGTTCCTCTATATTTAAATATGATGCTTTATCAGGCTCTATAATTTGGGAAAAAAGTATTTCTACTAATTTAAAAGGAGTTTTAACAAAAAATAATCTATTTTTATATTCTTCAAATAATTTACTTATTTGTTTAGATTTAAACGATGGCCAAGTTCTATGGTCTAAAAACACAAACAAACAAATCAAAAATTTATACGGAAAAAAGCTTTACAATAAAATTAAAATAATTTCTAAAATTTCAATAGTAGATAATAAAGTTTTTCTATTTTCTAAAGAAGGTTATCTTTTAACTTTTAATTACAAAAATGGAGAAATTGAGTCTGTAAATAGAATCTTAAAATCTGGCTTGGGAAACGATCCTATTTTTGCTAATGGCTATTTATACTCCTTAGATAATAATAATCGTCTTTTCCAATTTAGGTAACTAATTATTAGATTTGCTACTTAACAAGGATAGTTGAGTAATTTCCTCTTCATCTAATGTGTCTGATGGTGGAATAGGGTAATCGCCTGTAAAATAGTGATCACTTAGCTGAGGATAAGTTTTGTTTCTTTCATTGTAACCTAGAGCTTTATATAAACCTTCTATGCTTAAAAATTTTAACGATTTAGCATTTATATAACTGCACATTTCTTTGTTATTTTTATTATGTGCTAAAAGTTCTTTTTTAGTTGGCATATCTATGCCATAAAAATCTGGGTAAATTATTTCTGGACAAGCAATTCTTACATGAACTTCCTTAGCTCCGGCATCATAAAGCATTTTAACTATTTTATGACATGTAGTTCCTCTAACCAATGAATCATCTATCAATATTATAGATTTATTTTTAAGCATAGTTTTAGTAGGATTGAGTTTTAATTTTACTCCTAAACTTCTTATATTTTGCGCGGGTTCAATAAAAGTTCTGCCAACATAATGATTTCTGATTAAGCCTAACTCAAAACTTTTCTTTGTAAATTGACTATATCCCATTGCCGCTGGTACGCCAGAGTCTGGAACAGGAACAATTAGATCTGCATTTATATCCGATTCTTTTGCTAATTGTTTTCCAAGATTTTTTCTGTATTCGTAAGCGCATTTACCGTTAATTATACTATCTGGTCTAGCAAAATAAATGTACTCAAATACACAAGGTCTAGCTTTCCGTTTTGGAAAAGGCTTTACGCTTGTCAACGTATTATTTTCAATTATTACAATTTCTCCATTTTCAACTTCTCTTATAAATTTGGCTCCAACAAGATCTAACGCACAAGTCTCGGAGGAGAAAATGTATGAGTTTTTTAATTTACCGATAACTAACGGTCTTATACCAAAAGGATCTCGAACTCCTATTAGCTTTTTACTTGTAAGCATTACAAGTGAGTAAGCACCTTTAATTTGAAACAAAGCATCAATTATTTTATCAACTATTTTCTCTCTTTTTGATTTAGCTATTAACTGAACAATAGTTTCCGTATCGCTTGTTGTTCTAAATATTGCGCCGTCCTTTACTAATGTCTCTCTTAATGTAATCGCATTCGTTAAATTTCCATTATGAGAAATACTTAAACCTCCTCCAAATAAATCAGCGAAAAATGGTTGAATATTTCTAAGCGAAGTTTCTCCGGTAGTAGAGTAGCGATTATGACCAATTGCGAATTTGCCGGGTAATTTTTTAATAGCGTTTCCTTTTGTAAAGTTATCACCAACTAAACCCTGTCTTTTTTCAGAATGAAAGTTTTTTTCATCGAATGAAACTATACCGCATCCCTCTTGTCCTCTATGTTGTAAAGCGTGAAGCCCCAAAGCTACTAAAGCTGATGCATCTGTGTGGTTTGATATACCAAATACTCCGCATTCTTCTTTAAGCTTATCAAGTTTAAATTTTTTCAATTTTTTCTTTCGTTTTATCTAAATCATCTATTTTCGGAAATTCATCAATTAAAATCCTACTTCCCTCAGAAACAAAATTAAATGTTATAGATTTATTTAATTCTATACTCCAATTATTAAAAGGATAAAACCAATTTACTATTGAAAATAAACACACTGAAACAACATAACCTTTAAATAATCCAAAAACCAACCCGAATGTTTTATCCAAAGGACCAAAACCAGTCCATTTCATTGAGCTAGTAAAAGCTTTTCCGATTAAAATAGTTAAAAATAAAGCAATTATATAAATTGCTATACTTAATCCAATGTTGTTTATAAATGGGGAATCAATATATTCAGAAACCCAAGGTTGTAATTTTGGTACTAAAAATATTGTTAATACTAAAGCTACTATCCATTTCATGAATGAGATAAAACTTAAAGTAAAACCCTTAATAACACATTGAATTACCGAATAGATCATTATTATTGAAAAAAAGGCATCAAACCAACCTATATCATTAATGATATCACTCATTTTATATTTCAATTTTTCCAAAGGGTTTAAGAATTAGAATTAACTTAGGCAATAAAGTTAATACTGAAATTAGGGCGAGCAACATAGCTATTCCCGTAAAAATTCCAAAATAAATTGTAGGTATAAAATTAGATAAAACTAAAATCGAAAATCCAAAAACAATTGTTATAGAAGTATTTAAAATTGCAATCCCCACTGTGTTATGACAGCGATCAACTGTCAATTTATAGTTATTAATTTTTTTAAATTCTTCTTTAAATCTATAAATATAATGAATACTATTATCAACAGCTATACCTATAGTAATAGCAGCTATTGTTATTGTCATCATGTCAAGAGGAATGCCTATAATTCCAATAATTCCTAAAATAAAAAAAGCTGCCATGAAATTTGGTATCACACCAATTACTGATAATGTAAAATTTCTAAATAGAATAAAAAACATTGCTGAAATTCCTAACATTACAATACCTAAAGTAAGAATTTGAGATTTAAATAGACTTTGCAATAAGTTATTAAATAAAATCAAAACTCCTGCTAGTCTATATTCATCTGTGCTAAGTTTTAATTTTTTATTTAATTCATTATTAATTTTATTAATTAAGTCGTTTCTTCTTAAATCTTTTAAAGAGTCTTTAATTCTGACGCTAATTCTAGCTTCATTATCTTTAACAGAAATGTAGGGACTAATAACTTCTTTTTTAAGTTCATTTGGTATCTTGCTATACAAAACTGCTATTTCTAAACTTTCTAATTTCTTACCATTAAGATCTTCCGCAACACGAATTATAGAACCAAAAGATAAAACTTTGCCAATTTCTGGCAAAGAGTCCAAATAATCATGGACTTTTAATATTTTATCTATTTTATTTCTTGTAAACCAATAATTTGTCTCATCTTGCTTTTCATCTCCACCCCAATCTAATTCATCATCATCTTTTTTTTCTTTTTTACTAACTGGAAATTTAATAATTATATCTAAAGGCGTAGTTCCTCCTAATTGATTGTCTATTTTTTTCATACCTTTGTAAATTTCTGTTTTTTTATCAAAATAATTAATAAAACTATTTTCTACTTCTAGTTTAGATATTCCAAAAACACTTAATATGATAATTGAAATTGTTAAGCTAAAAATAGCTACGGTATTTTTTTTTGAAAAATTAGCTAAAGCTGTTGTAATCTTAGATCTCTCAGTATCTTTGACTTCAACATCATCTTTACTTGTAAAAATATTTAATAAAGAAGGAAGCAAAGAGAAAGTTACCAATATTGAAACTATTAGTCCCAATGTCATCATCCAACCAAAGTCAATAATTGGTTTTATGTCGCTAAATATTAATGATAAAAAAGCACATACCGTAGTTAAAACAGTATAAAGTATTGGCATAAACATTTTTTTACATGTTTCAAAAATTGCCTCTTTATTATCAAGATTATTAAATTCTTTTTTTAATTGCAAAAATCGAACGGTCACATGAATATTCATTGCCATATTGAGAATAAGCATTAATGCAATAAAGTTTGATGAGATAACTGTTACCTTCCAACCTATTAAGCCTAATAAACCCACCATTATAGTCACTGAGGCTGCGCAGCCAAGAAGAGGCATAATCACCCATTTGATACTTCTAAATATTAACCAAAGGGTTCCAACTATAAATAAAAAAACTCCAATTCCGAAAACTATAATGTCATTTTTAATGTATGACATCATGTCATCAGCAATCATAGGAATACCGCCTAAGTGTATTTTAGCATTTTCTGAATATTTGTTTATTACTTCTCTTATTTCTTTTATATTTTGATGATTTTTTTGATTGTATAGATCTTTGTATTTTTCATATTCTTTTAAAAATAATTTATACTTTTTTTTGTCTTCTTTTGTTAAATTTTTTTCCAATGAGCGATCAAAATAATCATTTTTTATTTTGATATAATCATTCATTTTTTTATCTTGTTTTATATAAACAACTATCCCTGAAGTTTTTCCATCTTCACTAATTACGTAATCTCTGTAAATTGGGCTATTTAAAATTTCATCAAAACCTCTTTTTTTATCTACATCTGGATAGGAAAGGGTCTTATAGTTCTTAAGCCTATCCATAAGAGGCTCATCTGTACTTTTTAATAAAGGAACATCAATTATAGTAATAACATTTTCAACCCAGGATAATTTTTCCAATTTTGATTTAAGAAATTGAAGATTAATTATTGTCTCTTCATCGGTAAAATCTGAAACTGGTGAATATGTTAATACTAAAAATTCTTTTGATCCATATCTTTCGCTTACTTCTCTAAGATATTTTAAATCTTTATCTCCCTCTAGTAACAATGCATCTGAAGATGCGTCTAAACTAAAGTTTTTCGAAAAATATATAGAAAATGATATTAATAATATTAATAAAGATAGAATAGTTTTAGGGTATTCTATCACAGTTTTTTTATAAATTACTGAGAACATTATTTAATTCAGATATATATTATATTTTAAATAACTAAAGACTTAAATTCTAATTATTATTATTTCGATCTTTGAATTTAGTATACATACCCTCAAATTCAACGTGGACTTTACCTGTGGGACCATGTCTTTGTTTGCCAATTATGATATCCGCTAATCCTACAATGTCATTCATTTTGGATTGCCATTCTGCATGTTCAATAGATCCTGGCTTTGGTTGTTTTTTTTCTAAATAATATTCCTCTCTATAAACAAACATAACCACATCAGCATCTTGCTCTATAGATCCTGACTCTCTCAAATCTGATAACTGAGGTATTTTATCATCTCTTTGCTCTACTGCTCTAGATAGTTGAGAAAGAGCAAGGACAGGAACCGAAAGTTCTTTCGCTAAAGCTTTTAAGCCTTGCGTAATTTCTGATATTTCTTGAACTCTTCCATCATATCTATTTGAATTTGTTCTCATAAGTTGAATATAGTCGACTATAATCAAATTTAATCCAAACTTTCTTTTAATTCTTCTAGCTCTGTTACTTAAAGTAGAAATTGATATTGCTGGTGTTTCATCTATATATAGGGGCAATTCATAAATATCCCTAGAAGTTTCAATATATCTGTTTAGTTCCTCTTCAGTGGCTTTACCTCTTCTTATATCGTTCGATTTAATTCTTGATTGTTCAGAAAGTATTCTTGTAGAAAGTTGTTCTGAAGACATTTCAAGAGAAAAAAAAGCTATAGATGATTTTTCATTATTATCATGAATTTTTTTTGCAGCGTAATAAGCTATATTTGTTGCCAATGCAGTTTTCCCCATCGAGGGTCTACCCGCAATAATGACCAAATCTGATTTATGCAATCCTCCTAATTTTTCATCTAATTCAGTTAAACCTGTAGGCACCCCAACTATTCCTTGATCATTCTGTCTTGCTTTAGTAGCCATTTCTATTGTTTGATCAAGAGCTTGATTAAATTTTAAAAAAGATTGTGAAAAATTACCTCTCTCTGCTAAATTAAATAAAGATTTTTCGGTATCTTCAATTATATTCTCGCCAGTTTTATTTTGCTCGTCATTTTTTGATTCCTCGGCTAAATTTTCAGAGATAATTATTAGTTCCCTACGCACATACATTTCATGGATAATTTTGGCATAGTCGATGGCTTGTTTGATAGAAGAGGAAAACCTTGTAAGTTTTACTAAATAATCTACCCCACCAACTTCAGCTAAGCTTTCATTAGTCTCAAAATAATTTTTCAAAGTTATTGGATTAGCTATCATTCCTTTACTATTTAGATTTTCAATTACCTCATAAATTTTTCTATGACCTGGATCAAAAAATTTTTGAGAGTTCGTTATGTTTGATATTTCATCAATTATATCGTTATTAACCAGCACAGATCCTATTAAAGCTTGTTCAGCCTCTAAATTTGAAGGTAATTTTTTTTCTTCGCTATTGCTGATGTTTAGTCTAATTTTTTCCACTTTGTGATATTAATTAAAGATTTTTAATTTGATAGCCAAAAGTTACGCACTCTTTTTTCAACCTGTGGAAAAGATTTAGATCAAAAGTTGTTTTATTGAGAGTCTATTTTTTCAACGAGGACTGTAACGTTAGCAGTGACTTCAGAGTGAAGATTAATATTAATTTTATATTTTCCTAATTTGTTGAGGTCTTGTTTTAAATCAATTTGAGAGGGATTTATCTCAACTTTAAGATCTTTTAAGAATGCGCTAGACACCTCCTTAGGTTTAATCGATCCATATAAGTCACCATTATCTTTTGCTTCTTTATTAAACTTTAAAGTTTTGTTTTTAATTTTTAAAGCTAGTTTAATAAATTCTTGTTTAATTTCATTATTCTTTTTATTTAATTCATCTTTTTTTTTGTTAACCAAATCTATATTCTCTTTATTAGCTCTTAGTGCCTTGCCTTCTCGCAAAAGATAATTTCTACCGTAACCATTTTTGACTTCAACTAGATCACCAATTTTTCCTAATTTAAATATATTTTCTAACAATATTACCTGCATGATTATATTAATCCTAAAATTTTTGCTTTTTTGATTTCATTATTTAATTTTCTTTGTTTGCCCTGCGATACAGAAGTTATACGCGAGGGTAAGATTTTATCAGTATCGGAAATATATCTTTTCAAAAGTTTAACATTTTTATAATCTATTATTGGTGCATTTTTATTAGATAAAGGACACTTTCTAGAAAATTTGGAATCTGATTTCTGGAATAAACTAAGTTTATTTAAAGGATTTTGGTTTTTTTTGTTAAATTTTTTATTTTTTCTTTTCATTTTCTTTTTTAAAATATTCTGTATCTAAATCCAGTTTTTTATATTTGATTGTCAAATGTCTTAGTACAGATGAATCAATAATTATATTTTTTTTAATTTCATCTATTGTTTTATTATTACCTTCAAATTTATAGTGTATGTAAAATCCTTTATTGTAATTATCAATTTTTCTCGCAAAATTTAACAGGCCCCACTTTTCAACTTTAATAACCTTACCCGACGAGGCGTTTATAATATCATTGTATTTGGCTTGAACTTTCTCTATTTCAGTTGAGGAAAGATCTTGTTTTGCTACCAAAGTATGCTCGTAAAAATTCATTTTGCTGTCAATAACTGGTTATTTTATTTATATTAAAGATCGGTTTTATACTATTATAAAAGACTCATTTCAATAGTAATAATATATTTAAACCTTTTTAGAATATGAGCGTTAAAATCGATATCATACTACCAAACTACAACAAAGAAATGTATTTGAATGAAACTATAGACTCGATTATTAACCAAACTTATGAAAATTGGAGATTGCTACTTATAGATGATTGCTCAACAGATAATTCAAATAAAGTTATAAAAAAATATGAATCAAATAAAAAAATAAATATTATTTATTTAAGAAAAAATATGGGTGCTGCTTTTACAAGAAATTTAGGATTAAGATTGTCGACTTCAGATTATATCGCATTTATGGATGCTGATGATAAATGGGCATCAAATAAATTAAAAGATCAAATTGATTTCATGCAAAAAAATAATCTCTTTTTTACATATACTGACTACACTCCCTTTTATACAAAAAACAATAAAAAAATATTTAAAAAAAGAATATATTGCCCGGATTCATTTAATTATGATCAATTTATAAATAATAGCTCAATAGGGACAAGTACAATGATTTTATCACGAAATATTATTGGTGTTTTGAAGTTTCCAAAAGTAAATACGTTAGAGGATTTTCCCTTTAAATGTAAGTTATTAAGGAAAAATAAAATGGCAATTAAATTTAGTCAAAATACAACTTTTTACAGAATTACAAAGGGCTCCTTAGGAGGAAATAAATTAAGAAGTATATACTGGCTTTGGTATATAAACAGTAAATTTAATAACTTGAATTTCTTTAAAAATTTAAAATCATTAATAAGCATCTCAATTAACTCAATTAAAAAATATGGATTTAAATAGTTAAATAATGAAAGCTTTATTATTTCCAGGTCAAGGTTCTCAAATTGTCGGCATGGGCTTAGAATTTTATAAAAATTTTCAGACAGCAAAAGATATTTTTATAGAAGCAGATGATAGTTTGAATTTTAAAATATCTGAAATTATTTTAGAGGGCCCAGAACAAGAACTAAAACTAACTCAAAATACTCAACCAGCAATTTTAACTGTTAGTTACGCAATATATAACGTTATAAAAAAAGATTTTAACTTTAACTTTGATGATTTTAAGTATTATGTAGGGCACTCACTTGGAGAATATAGTGCACTTGTTTGCTCGGGATCTTTAAAATTTAAAGATGCACTATATTTATTGCATGAAAGAGGTAAAGCAATGCAAGAAGCTGTGCCTCTAGGAAAAGGGGCTATGTTAGCAATTCTCGGATCTGATATTGATGAGATAGAAAATTTACTAAATAAAATAAAAAATAAAGGAGTCTGTGAAATTGCAAATGATAATGCCAATGGACAAATAATTGTAAGTGGAGAGGTAAATTTAATTAATATGTTGCAAGACACTCTTAAAGAAAAAAAGAAAAAAGCTATCTTACTTCCAGTAAGTGCTCCATTTCACTGTTCTTTAATGAAAAGTGCAGCCGAGAAAATGAAAACCAAAATACTACCTGTAAATTTTAATAAACCTAATATAGACATAATTAGCAATGTAACAGCTCAACCTGAAAACAATCCAGAAAAAATTAAAGACTTATTAGTTGAACAAATATATTCAAGAGTTAGATGGAGAGAAAGCATCATTAATATGTCTAAAAATAATATTAATGAATTTATAGAGATTGGACCTGGAAAAGTCTTGTCAGGTTTGTCTAAAAGAATTATAAGAGAAGCTAAGGCAAATAGCATCAATACTATAGAAGACATTAAAAATAATTTAAAATGACACTTAAAAATAAAAAAGTTTTAATTACGGGTGCCACAGGAGGCATAGGCGGTTCTCTAGTCAAAAAGTTTTTATCTCTCGACTCTGAAATCTTGGGAACAGGTACTAACTCAGAAAAACTTGAAAAACTTAAATCTGAATATAGTAAAATAAAAGTAAAAAAATTCGATATTTCATCTCATTCACAAATAGAAAAATTTATAGAAGAAGCTTCAGAGGAATTGGGTGGATTAGACATACTTATAAATAATGCTGGAATAAACAGAGATAACTTATCACTTAGAATGAAAGAAGATGAATGGCAAAAAGTAATTGATGTAAACTTAACATCAACATTTTTATTATCTAAATATGCAATAAAAAAAATGCTTAAAAGTGGTTCGGGTAGAGTTGTTAATATTACATCTATTGTAGGTCACACTGGTAATATAGGACAATCAAACTATGCTGCATCCAAAGCGGGAGTTATTGGAATGTCTAAAAGCTTATCTATCGAATATGCCAAAAAAAATATTACAGTGAATTGTGTATCACCTGGATTTATAGTTACAGATATGACTAATAAAATACCTGAAAAAATAAGATCAATATTAATTTCTAAAATCCCAATGGGTAAGTTGGGTTCAGTTGACGACGTCTCAAATTGCGCAGCTTTCTTAAGTTCAGATGAGGCTTCTTATATAACAGGCGAAACTATACATGTTAATGGCGGAATGTATATGGCTTGACAATCATAATGAATTCTTTAATAAGAAAATTATCAAATATTCAAAAATAGGAATTAAATGTCAAAAGAAGTAAGTGCAAAAGTTAAGAAAATAGTCGCTGATCACTTAGGTGTAGATGAAAGCAAAGTAACGGATGAAGCTAGTTTTATAGATGATCTAGGAGCTGATAGTTTAGATACAGTAGAACTAGTTATGGCTTTTGAAGAGGAATTTGGATCTGAGATTTCAGACAGTGAAGCCGAAAAGATCCTAACTGTTGGAGATGCGATTAAATTTATTGAGAATAAATCTTCTTAATATAAAAACTATTGCAAGATTATAAATGTTAAAAAAAGATGATAGTATTATGGTTATACTTTCATCACCCTCGGGCGCAGGTAAAACTACGATAAGTAAAAAAATTCAGCAAAAATATCAAAATTTTAAAATTTCAGTTTCTCATACAACTAGAAAACCAAGACCAAATGAGGTCGAGGGAATAGATTATTTTTTTTTATCAAATGATCAATTTAAAGATAAGATAAAAAACAACGAATTTTATGAGCACGCAAAAATCTTTGGTAATTATTATGGTACTTCAAAAAAGTCGGTTATTGATTTATTAAAAAACAAAAACGATGTTTTGTTTGATATTGATTGGCAAGGAACACAACAACTATCTAAACATAGCGAGCTCAAACTTACAAAAATTTTTATATTACCCCCAAGCAAAGAGGAACTAAAAAAAAGATTAATTCAGAGAAACCAAGATAAACCTGAAATAGTATTAGAAAGACTTGATTCTTACGAAAATGATTTGAAGCACAAAAATGATTATGACTATGTTGTAATCAATGACAATTTAGAGATTTGTTTTAAAAAAGTTGAAGAAATAATTCTGTTCGAAAAAAGCAAAGTGTAATTTTATAATTTAATTTTTATATTTTTCATAAAATTCAGTAATTTTATAATAATGATCTTCTTTTAACTGATTTGGCCGAAGAGATAAATTAAGATTAAATTTGGTAATAAAATTTGAAGAATTATCAAATAATTCTAAAAAACCTTTATTGATCATTTTTCTTTTTTTTGAAAAAAATACTTGTGTTACTTTTTCTAGATTATTTATATCTTTAATTTTATAATTTTTATTAGTAATTGGTTCAAAAACTAAAACAGTCGAGTCAACTTTAGGTTTTGGAAAAAAACAATTTTTAGAAACTTGAAAACTGTCTGAAACTTTAAGTTTCCAATTAGTAATTATTTTAAGTCTTCCATATTTTGAAGTATTGTATTTTGCCAAAATTCTTTCGGCTACTTCTTTTTGAAACATAAATATGAGTTTATCGAATTTGGGAGGCCAAAGTTTCAACTTAATAAATTTAACTAGAATTTGAGTTGAAATATTGTAAGGCAAATTACCATATACTATAGTATTTTTATTTATTTTATTTTCTAATTTTATTTTTAAAATATCATCATTCAATATTTCAATTTTTTTTTCTTTTTTGTATTTTTCATTTAAAAATTTAGTTAAATTTTCATCTTTTTCAATCAAGATTAGTTTTTTCGGTTCACAATTAACAATCTCATTTGTTAAATTTCCTGTCCCTGGTCCAATTTCTATTATATTCTTATTTTTATTATCAGTTAGAGAGACAATTTTTTTTATAACATTTTTATCAATTAAAAAATTTTGACCTAATGATTTTTTAGGAATGATCATTTACACTTTAAAAATAAAATCAATAGCTTTAATTAAACTCAACGGATTAGCTTTGTTCTGACCAAAAATATCAGTTGCAGTGCCATGATCAGGAGATATTCTTAAATAATTCAAACCAAGAGTTATGTTAATTGCGTCAAATCCATACAAAGCTTTAAAAGGTGCTAAAACTTGATCATGGTACATTCCAACAATCACATCATATTTATATTTTTTTTTATTTAAAAAAGCTGTATCAGCGGGCAGGGGACCAATTATTTTATATTTTTTTTGTTTTAGTTTTTTAATTGCAGGAATTATAAATCTTCTCTCTTCTGAGCCTGGTTTAACTTCATCATTATGAGGATTTAAACCTAGTACAGCTATAGTCGGTTTCTTTTTAAAAAAATTAATATAAAAATCATTAATTATTTGAACTTTTTTTTCAATTAAATTTTTATTTAATTTTTTTGAGACATTTTTTATCGAAATATGAGTGGTAATTGGTGATACAGAAAACTTATTGTTGTAAATTAACATAACTAAAGCATCCTTTTTATTATTTTTTCTTTCTAAAAATTCAGTTACTCCAAAATTTGATTTGAATACTTTTTTGTCTATAGAACAATTTATAAATCCTTTTATTTTTTTTTTGTTAGAAAGTTCATGAGCTTTATTTAAACAATTTATCACATATTTAGAGTTATTATTTATGTTCAATATTTTAAGATTTTTAGAATTTGGAGTAGAATTAACAGTATTAATTTTTTCTAGAGGTAAATTTATTTGAAGTTTTTTAAATTGATTTTTTATTAAAAGATAATTTCCAATAATAAATATTTTCTTCTTATATTTATTTTTAATTTTTTTCCACGATTTAGCTATTATTTCAGAATTTACACTAAAAGGTTCACCAGCTACTATTGCAATTTTATTTTTCATTGAAATTTAATTAATGTAGCATTTTGTATATTCGCAAAATGAGATTTTGAAAAAAGATTTAACTTTTCCTCTTTCTTTTTTGCTATGACTTCTTCCTTTATTTTTTCCAAATCCAAATTATTGTTTTTTATCGATTTAGTGGACTCAATTTTAAGTATTACTATTGTTTCTTCATTTTTTATTGGGTCAGTAAATTGTCCTGAACTAATTTTTTTTAACTCTTTAAGATAAGGTTTTGATAAAATTTCTTCCTTAAAGAATCCTATCCGCCCACCCTCAGAAGCAGAACTCGAAATGCTATGGATTTTAGCAGCCTCATTAAATCCATTCAGTTTGATTGTATTGTAAACTTCCTTTAAATATTTCTCATTATATTTGTTTTTAGAGATTTCTATTTCTGATAACTCATATTCAATATTTGCTTCTTTTGTTTTTAATCTTTCCGCAATGTCGTTTTCAACTTCAATAGTATTTATGTTTATTTGATTTTTGTAGATAGAATAAATCAAAGTTTTCCACTTTAATTCTATTTTAGTTTTTTCTAAAAAAGTTTCATAATCTATTTTATTATTTAAAAAAATTCTTTTAAGTCCAGCCCTATCTGTTTGAAATGCTTTAGTAATATTTAATATATAGCTTTCTAGTTCTTCTTTAGAGTAATTTTCAATATTATATTTTTTTATTTCATTTTTCTTTATAGATATTTGAATTAAAGATTTTAAAACGCCATTTTTAACTTTATCAATATTGCTTTGATTAATTTGTCTTTTTGTAAGAACAAGAAAGGTATTTACTTCATTTTCTAAATCTGAGTTTGTTATAATTTCACTTCCTACTTTAACGATAATGGATGAACTAATATTTCCTAATGCTGAAGATAATAAAATTGAATTAAAAAAGAATATTAGAAAAATATTAAATAAATTCAAACTTTTCATTTGCTTAATTTCGGACTATTCACATCTCCAAAAGGTAATATTGAGATAGTAAACATTATTGAATTGTCAGGCTCTATATCACGATCAGTATAAAATTCTCTTCTAAAAACTAAACCTGCTTTTAAACAATCATTAAGATATTCGTAACTTAAGTTATAAAATTCTGCAGAGTCAGTCATTAAGTTTCTTTTAGTTTCAAAAGAAAATTTGCTAGAGTCATTCATCGTTATATCAAAGCCTGTTTTAAGATGTTCCTCTTTACCTATATGGTTTCTCTTTTCTAGATAACTAATATTAAATTTAGTATTTCCCAATGCATAATTTCCATCTATCTCATTATAATTTATCTCTTGATAGTTTTGATCTATAGAAAATTTATAATCAAAAGTAGTATTTTCTCCAATATAAAAATTAGTCTCTCCTACAACATCTGAAAATCTCTGGTCCAAAGAGGAAGCCGAGGGAATATCTTGATTCTCTCTCTCACTTACAACTTGACCTATAGCAAATGAAAATTTTTCTTTTCCTAAAGTACCATCTTTATTCAAATCATTTTTTTTATACTCTACACCAAAAGAAGTACTAAAACCGTTTTCTATAACGTCAATTTCATTAATCTTATTTATGTCAAATAAATTTGAGTAGTTAAGAAAAATATCTTTATCTACATTTCTCATATGTCCAGGAGCGTATCTAACTAAAAGTTTTGGAGTTAATAAATAATTACTTCCTTTTGAAAAATCATTTTTATAAAGCCCTAGTTTAGCCAAGTATCCCATTACACCTGACACCTCAGAAGAAAGTTCATCTGTTTTATACTCAGAGGTATTTTTGGCGTTATAATTAACTGTCTTTACCTTTCCTATAAATTGATTGTTTAAAGCGTTACCTAATATCCAGTTATTTGACTCCCAATTTATATCGTTAACAAAAAATTCGGTTTGTTTATTTACATCGTAATTTCTTACTCTAAAATTTGAAGTTAAATCAAATATCCCGTATTTTTCATTTACTGCTAAATTTTTTTCAAAAGTTAAGTAAGGGAGAAGATATTCATATTTAGATCTGTCCTCTTTTGTTAGATCGTCGAAAGCACTTACAGTTGCTCCAAAAAAAAGATCTTCACTTTGATAATCATAGTTAATTGCATTCTCTAAAACGTTAATATCTTTGTCTGCTAAAGCTGAATCAATATCGTAAACTTTTAGATAAGTGTCATTGGTAACTTTTTGCAATTTTACCTCTAATTGGCTAGCAGCATTATCTTCAGTTTCAAAATTCATATTAAACCTTGAAAAAAAGTGACTTTTCGAACCCCCAGATTTTTTAACTGAAGTATTTTTGTATCCAGGTGTATGTCCAACATCTACAATTAAAAAAGAATTTTTAAAGTCTCTTCTATATTCCGCCAACAATAAAGGATTTTCCGAGTAGTATAATTTAGGCGTAATTGTCAAATCTCTATCTTTAGCTATTGCCCAATAATATGGAATAGATATTCCAGAACCCAAATTTTTGCTATCAGTAAACGATGGCATTAATACACCCGATCTTCTATCTACCGTTGGATCTGGATGGGAAAAAATTGGAAAATAAAAAATTGGGAAATCATAAATCTTAAGCGTTGCATCTTTATAATATATTGTTTTCTCAGCAATATCGTGTTCGATTTTTTCTGACTGCAAAATCCAAGGTGGACATTTTTCCTCACCTCTATCTTTGCAATAAGTGAATACTCCTTTGCTTATTTCACTTTTTTGCTTTGTAAGAACCATCGTATTTGCGAAAAATCTAGGCTCATTATTTTTATTGATTTTAATATCTTCTTGGTCAAGAAAGGCCTTTACATCTGAGCCAACAATTTTTTCTTTTTTTTCATCTATATAAATTTCAGAAAAATAATATTTATTATTATTTATATCCTGTATGTTAATATTACCTTTTGAAAAAAACATATTTTTATTTGTAAAATAATTGAACATCTCGACAAAGATTTTGTTACCATCTTTATCTACAATTATTGTTTCATTATTAGATGAAATAATTTTATTTTTACCGTCATAAGAAATATTTTCTCCCATTATTTTATATCCTTCTGAGGTGATGATTTCAGTTTTTCCAAAAGTATTTATTAGTTCATTTAACTTATTGTATTTAGCTGACTCAGAAAATAATTTATTATTTTTTTCATCCTTTGCTTCGACATTTCCTTCCAAAGTAATAACTTCATTTTTTTTGTCTACACTCATTTTGGAAGAATTTATTTCTAATTCTTCAGCCATCAATGATGATTTATAAATAAAAACGATAAAAAATATTAAATAGAAAATAAAATTATTTCTCATTTATTTGTAAAATTCCTATTGAGCAAAAAAGACTGATTGCTATTACTGGTATCCATACTGCTAATGTTAAAGATATCCTATCTGTTTGCCCTAAAGCAACAGAGAGGTCTTTAAAATAGTATATTACTACGCAACATATGATTGATATAAATATATAATAAAGGTTTTGTGGCTTGTTTATAGAACTTACAGTAAATATTGAGGCTAAAACTACCATTAGGAATAAAAATACAGGTAATGAAAAAAAGGTATTAATTTTCTCATTAAGCAATTTTTCAGAGTAGCCTTGATTACTAAGATCTTTATATTTTGTAATAAGATTAATAAATGAAATAGTATCTAAATTTCTATAGAGCTTGTTTAACTTTTCTATATTGTAAATAGAATAAATTTTTTCAGCTTCAACAAACACTGAATTATTTTCATCATTTTTCAGATCAAATTTATGAACAGTTTCTAATGTCCAAATATTATCTAAAATATTTGCTTTTTCAGCCTCAATTCTTTTAGTTATCTCATATTTTTCTTTATCCAGTTCGTAAATAGATACGTCTAACAAAAAGTTTTTTTCTACTTTTTTAGCAGTAATAATTCTTAGGTTATCTTTGTAAATTTCCTTAATCCATACACCATTTTTATTAATAGAAACAAGGTGATCTACATCTTTAGAATATTTAGCTTTAGTTTCCTCATAATATTTAACCATTGAAGCTGTCAGAGGATTTACTACCATAACAACAGCTACTCCAAATAAAAAAGCAGTTATGGATAATATTGAAATTATTTTAAGATTTGAAAATCCAAATACTTTTAACGAGAGCAAGTCACCACTGGATTTAATAGAAATTAAATACCACATAGATGCAATAAAAACTACAAACGGAAGCAATTTTACAATCAAATTAGGTATATACATAATTGTAAGTATAAAAGGTAAGCTTGTATTTTGATTCAGATCTTTGAAAAATTCAATTTCTTCGAAAAGATTAAAAATAACTCCAAGACAAATAAAAATCAATGTCACGTTTATAATTATTTTTAAAAAACCAAAAGTTAAATATTTATTTATAACGTTGTTCATTTAGTTCTCTCATACGTTAGGCTTCTTAATAATAATAAATATATTATTGGAGTTAAAACTAGAGGTACGGTAAAATATAAAATAGTATTTATTTTAGATAAACCTGAATATCTAACTAAAATTTCTGCCAAAATAAGAATAATAAAACTGAAAGCAAAATAAGAATAATTTCTAAAAAATTTGAATTTTCTTTCTCTTTTCTGAATTAATAAAAAACAACATATTAAAGAAACCAAAGGAATATAGAAAGGCATACCAATTCTTCGAGACATTGTTGCTATTACCTCTTTAGGACAATTTTCTAGAAAATTAATATTAAGAGAAATTTTTTTTGTAACACAGTTTGCTAAATCAGATGTAGTTGTTTCTTGTACTTTTGGAGCGACGATTGATCTAGGTTTAAGCGCATCTACCAAGATTTCGGTTTTTTTAAAACTTACATTGTTCAATTTACCATTCTTGTCTTGGGTTTGTATAAGACCATCGACTAAAACAAGTTTTTTATTATCTATATATCCTTTTTTTGCAATAACAGTAGTGTTAACAGTTCTCTCGTTTCCAGCGACTAAACCTTTTAAAAAACCTCCTTCATCTCTTATAAAAATATTGTTCATTTCATTATTAATATTTTTGTTGCCAATGAACATTGTTAGATCTTTAAATGAGTCACTAAAATCATTAGTTTTAATTACTGAAGACATCGAGTCAAAATCCGATAATCTTATTATTTCTCTAGATTTGTTTAAGGAATTTGGAGTAATAAAAGTTGCAAATAGAAGTTGAAAAATAAGTGCTAATAACGATACGAAAAAAAACAGATTTACTAATCGAATTTTATTTACACCTGTTGTCCATAATATAATAAACTCATTTTGTCTTTCGAATTTAGCAATAGATATAACTAAGGATAAAAGAAATGAAAGGGGTATTAGCTTTGTAATTATACTCGTTATATTTAATAGGGAAAATAAAAGATAAGTTTTTATAGAGTGTCCATTTTCTACTATTAAATCTAAAAAATTAACTGCTCGTACCGTCCAGGCTATTGCAGTAAATGCAAACAAAATAATGATAAATGATTTGATTATTTCTATAGTAAAGTACTTATAAATTTTGTTTTTTAGCATTTGATTTTGTTGTATATAATTAAATCAACTATTAAGAAAATTCAATCAATGGTTTAATTATCACAAATTTTCCATTGAATTCTTACATATTTGGTCATATATACCTTTCAGTTCGTTATTGAGAGTAATTAAAAAATTATGTCTATAAAAATAAACTATTCAAAAAAAACAATTAGTAAATCTTCGGCTAATCTAGTTTTATTTTCTAATGATAAATTCAACATTAGTGGTTTAAAAAAAAACCTTTCTAACTCTGAATTTTCTTACATAAATGATTTATTAAAAACTAGCGATTTAAAAAAAAACTTATTTGTCTTTGAAGTTAATTCAAAAAAAAAGATAGTTTTAGTATCGATTAAAAATAACTTAAAAAACTCGGATATAGAAAATTTAGGAGCTGAATTTTATGGACGTGTAAACTTCGGAAAGAATAGTGAGTATTTCATAATATCTGACAGCATAGCAAGTAAGTATAATAATTTTTTAGGTCATTTTCTTCATGGGCTAAAATTAAAATCTTATGAATTTAAAAAATATAAATCAAAAAAAGAATCAAGAATTATTTCTATAAATATAGTTGGAAATAAAAATAAACCATCAGCTCAAAATCAATTAAAATTCCGTGCTTTAGAAGAAGGAACTTTCTATGCAAGGGATTTAGTTTCAGAACCAGGAAATGTTTTACATCCAGATGAATATGCAAAAAGATTAAGCTCTCTTAGAAAAAATGGTTTAAAAGTTAATATATATGATGAAAAAAAATTAAAAAAACTTGGAATGAATGCTCTACTTGGTGTGGGCATGGGAAGTGTTAGAGGATCATATCTTGTAACAATGGAATGGAATGGAGCAAAAAATAATTCTAAACCTTTAGCATTTGTAGGAAAGGGAGTTACTTTTGACACTGGAGGTTATTCATTAAAACCAGCAAGATTTATGGAAGATATGACATATGATATGGCTGGCTCAGCTGCCGTAGTTGGTCTAATGAAAAATCTGGCATTAAGAAAAGCAAAAATAAACGCCGTAGGTGTTGTAGGGCTTGTAGAGAATATGGTTAGCGGAGTTGCTCAAAGACCCGGAGATATTGTTAAATCTTATAGCGGTAAAACTATAGAAGTATTAAATACAGATGCTGAAGGTCGATTAGTTTTAGCAGACGCATTAACTTTTACTGAAAAAAAATTTAAACCAGAATTTATTATTGACTTAGCAACTCTAACTGGTGCAATTATAGTTTCTCTGGGATCAGAATATGCCGGACTTTTTTCTAACAATGATAATTTATCTAGACAAATCTTGAATGCTGGTGAAAAAGTTGAGGAGAAACTATGGAGAATGCCTCTTCATAAAAATTTTGATAAACTTATAGACTCAAAAAATGCCGATATGCAAAATATTAACTATGTTGGAGGAGCAGGTTCAACTACAGCAGCTCAATTTTTGCAAAGATTTATTTTAAATAAAACTCCATGGGCTCATTTAGACATTGCTGGTATGGCTTTTTCAAAATATGGTGGAGCTTTAAATTCAAGAGGAGCAACTGGTTTCGGGGTAAGATTATTAAATCAACTAATAGAAGAAAACTACGAATAAAAAGTGGAACAAACCCTATCTATAATAAAACCAGACGCAGTTGAAAGAAATCTTGGTGATGAAATTAAAGATATTTTTATAAAAAATCATTTAAAGATAAAAGATAGTAAAAAAATTCATATTTCGAAAGAAGAAGCCTCTGAATTTTACAAAGTACACCAATCGAAACCCTTCTATGACGCACTATGTTCTTACCTTTCTTCAGGACCAATAATAGTAATGATTTTAGAGGGAGAGAATGCAATTAAAGAGAATAGGAGATTAATGGGTGCTACAAATCCCAAAGAAGCTGAGGAGGGAACAATAAGAAAACTATACGGTATTTCTATAGACAAAAACTCAGTACACGGATCAGACTCATTAGAAAATGCAAAAAAAGAAATTAATTTTTTCTTTAAAAATTAATATTGTAAAAATATTCTTGTTATAGCCTCAGAGTAAGCGATATGTTCCATTTTTTGTGTTTTTTTCTTCAATGAAACGATGTTTTCATTTTTAGATATCTCAAAAGATTTTTTTAAAATAATTTTTCCAGAGTCGAGTTTTTCATTAACAAAATGAACTGTACATCCCGCCTTTCTTTCTTTATTTTTTAAGATTCTTGCAAATGTGTTAGTACCCTTGTATTTTGGCAATAGAGAGGGGTGAATATTAATTATTTTACCCTTAAAATTACTAATAAAATTTTTAGAGAGTATTTTCATATAACCAGCAAGGCAAATAATAGAAATATCTTTTTGATTTAAAATTTTTATTAATTGATTTTCATAATTGGTTTTATTTGTATTTATAATTATAAAAGGTATAGAAAATCTTTTAGCTAAATTGATCCCTTTCGCATTCTTTTTATTAGAAATAACTAACTTTATATTTATAGGAAAATTATATCTTCTTGAATTTTGAATTAAAATTTTTAAATTTGTTCCAGTTCCAGAAATAAAAACACACGAATTTTTTTTTACCATTTCATTTCATTTATTAAATTAAATCTTTTTTTACCTTTTGAAATATAACCAATCTCAAAAGGAGAATTATCTTTTTTAAAATATTTTTTTATCTTATTAATGTTATTTTTTTTTATAATTATGCAAAATCCGATCCCACAATTAAAAGTATTTAGCATTTCTCTATCAGAAATATTTTTTCTTTTTAACCATTTGAAAATATTTTTTATCTTAATTTTTGATAAATCTATATTAATACATAGATCTTGAGGAACCGATCGCGCCAGATTTTCAAACAAACCTCCTCCTGTAATATGAGCGGCAGAATTAATTAAATTATTCTTACACAAACCTAATATTTCTTTAGTATAAATTTTTGTGGGTTTTAATAATTCGTTTTTTAATCTCTGTGAAACTTTATTTTTTTTTAAAACTGACCTGACCAAAGAATAACCATTAGAATGTATACCGTTCGATGGAATACCTAAAATTATATTTCCGCTTTTGACATTTTTTTTATTTAATACTTTTTTCTTAGAAACCACACCTACTGAAAAACCAGCTAAGTCAAATTTATTTTTTTCATAGATCCCAGGCATTTCTGCAGTCTCGCCACCTATTAATTCGCAATTGGATTGTTCACATCCTTTTAATATACCCTTTAATATTAATTTAATTTTTTTAAGATTTAATTTTCCAACGGCTATATAGTCTAGAAAAAATAAAGGTTTAGCACCTTGAACTATAAGATCATTCACACACATTGCCACTAAATCAATTCCTATAGTATCAAATTTGTTGAATTTATTTGCCAATTCTATTTTTGTACCCACCCCATCTGTACATGAAACTATTAATGGATCTTTAATTTTAATTTTTGTTAAATCAAAAACTGAACCAAATGCCCCAATATTATCTTGTTTGTTAATTTTATTCTTTTTTCTGACATTTTTTGTTGAGATTTTAGCTATATGTTTTACAAATTTATTTGCAAGAGCAATATTTACTCCGCTTTTTTTATAACTATTTTTTGTTTTTTCCATTAATAAAATGATAATTATCTAAAAAATGAATAAAATTATTTTTCCACTACTCATAATAGTATTTTTATTAAAAACTGGAAATGTTTTTTCAAATATTAATATTTTTCATGTTGATAATATTGTAGTCAACACCAAAGGCAATCTTAATAAAGAACAACTTCTAAACAATGCTTTCAGAAAAGGTTTTGATAATCTTGTTAAAAAAATTCTACTGAAAAAAGATCAAAACTTAGTTTTAAGCACTAGCATTGACGATATAAAGAAGATGATATCAAACTATCAAATATACAGTAATGAAGATTCTAATAAAAATGAATTTAAGATAAATTTATCATTTGATAGACAAAGAATGAATAATTTTTTTTCATTGAAAGGAATATCTTACGCAGATTTATCAAAGACTAGCCTTCTGATATTTCCTGTTTTAGTAGAAAAAGATAATTTTTATATATTTTCAAATAATTTCTTTTATAAAAACTGGAATATTAAAAATGATGAAAAAGAAAAAGAAAATGAATTTGTAGAATATATAATACCAATAGAAAATTTGGAGTATGTTCAAATTATACAGCAAAATAAAAATAGTTTAGAAGCTATAGATATAAATAAACTATTATCAGATTATAACGTTGAAAATTATGTTTTTTTGGTAATCAGACCTCTTAAGAAAAAAACAAATGTTTTTTTAAAAGCAAATATTTCAAATAATAATATTGTAAAAAATTTCGAAGTTACTAATTCTCTTGATATTGATAGAATATCTAATTTTGAAAAGACAAGAGGAAATATTAAGAGGGAAATTGTAGAAATACTAAAATCACAAAATTTAATTGATATTAGAACGCCATCTTTTTTAAATATATTTGTAGATATTAGAAAACAGGATGATTTATTAAAAACCAGATCAGTCCTAAAAAAAATCAAATTAATAGAAAATTTTTATGTGCTAGAATTGAACAAAAACTATGCGAAAGTAAGAATAAAATATTTTGGTAAAATAGAAAAAATTAAAAATAAATTTAATGAAATGGGAATAGAACTAAAAAATTTAGATAATCAATGGAAAGTAGTTATAAAATGAACCAGTTAACTTTAAAATTCCCGTTTAAAGCCTCTTATTATAAGAACGACTTTTACGTATCATCAAATAATTTTGAAGTTTACAAACTACTTGAAAGTTGGCCAAACTGGCCAAGCAAAAACGTTAATATTTTTGGTCCAAAGGGTAGCGGTAAAACTCATTTAGCCAATATATTAAAAAAAAAAATTAATTCTTTTATAATAGAAGCCAATGAATTGAAAAATGAAACTTTACAAAAAATTAAATCAAGAGAATGTTTAATTATAGATAATTATAATAATAATATTGAAGAAAAATTACTATATTCGGCTTTAAATCAAGCTAACCAAGAAAATCAATATGTTGTAATAAATTCACATGATTCTATTAAAAATTGCGATGTAACTTTAAAAGATTTAAAATCTAGGTTCGAAAGCTTTGTAGATTTGGGAATAAAACTTCCTACAGATGACTTATTAAGAGTTATATTAACTAAATCCTTTTCTGACAAACAAATAAAAGTTAATGTTAAATTATTGGAATATATTTTAAAAAATATTGATAGATCTTATGAAAAAGTCTTTGAATTCATAAAAAATATAGATTCCGAGTCTTTATCTACTGGAAAATCGATTAACATTAATTTAATTAAAAAAGTGCTTAAAAAATGAATAAATTTAGATCACATAACTGTTCAGAATTAAGAGAAAAAGATATTGGAAAAAATATTAAGCTATCGGGTTGGTTACATAGAAAAAGAGATCACGGAAATTTACTTTTTATAGACTTGAGAGATCATTTTGGCATCACACAATGTGTAATAGAAAATAAAGATAAAAATTTTAAGACTTTAGAAAAATTAAAACCTGAGTCAGTTATTTTAATAGAGGGAAAAGTAGTAAAAAGAACTAAAGAAACTGAAAACAAAGATTTAGAAACAGGATTAATAGAAATAAAGATAAATAATTTTGAAATTCTTTCTGCAGCAGACGATCTCCCCATGCCCGTTTTTGGGGAACAAGACTATCCTGAAGAAATTAGACTTAAATACAGATTTATCGATTTAAGACGAAGGGAAATGCATTATAATATAGAATTAAGATCTAAAATAATTTCTTTTTTAAGAAATAAAATGATCGAAAATAATTTTTTAGAGTTTCAAACTCCAATTTTAACAGCATCTAGCCCAGAGGGCGCCAGAGATTTTTTAGTACCAAGTAGAACCCACCAAGGTAAATTTTATGCTCTGCCTCAAGCACCTCAACAATTCAAACAAATGGTCATGATATCTGGATTTGACAGATATTTTCAAATTGCACCTTGTTTTAGAGATGAAGATGGAAGAGCAGATAGAAGTCCGGGAGAACATTATCAACTTGATTTGGAAATGGCTTTTGTTGAAAAAGAGGATATTTTTGATGTAACAGAGCCTATATTTTATGATTTATTTGTAAAATTTGGCAAAGGGAAAAAAGTTAATAAAACACCATTTCCTAAAATTACTTACAAGGAATCTTTAAATAAATACGGAACAGACAAGCCAGATCTTAGAAATCCTATAGAATTGGCTGATGTTACTAATCTATTTTCTTCTGACCAAACAACATTAAAAATTTTTAAGGAAAATATTAAGAAAGGAGGAATAGTTAAAGCTATTCCTGTCCCTAATACCAATGCAAAACCAAGAAGTTTTTTTGATAATTTGAATAATTGGGCAATCTCTGAAGGAGCTAGTGGTATGGCTTATATTACGTTTGAAAAAAATGGAAATAAGGTTGTTGGAAAAGGGCCTATAGCAAAATTTTTCTCGGAAAAAGCTATATCTGAATTAATGAAACAATGTAAATTAACAGAAAAAGATTCTGTTTTCTTTGTATGCAACCAACCTTCAGAAGCAATAAAATTTTCAGGTATCGCTAGACAAAAAATCGGAAATGAACTTAAATTAATTGATGAAAAAAAATTTATTTTTTGTTGGATAGTAGATTATCCTATGTACAGTTATGACGAAAAAGAGAAAAAGTTGGATTTTAGTCACAATCCATTTTCTATGCCTAAAGAAAAAATGAGTGAATTTGATAAAAAAGAGCCATTAGATATTTTAGCCCACCAATATGATCTTGTTTGTAATGGCTACGAATTATCATCAGGCGCGATTAGAAATCATGTTCCAGAATACTTATTTAAAGTTTTTGAAAAAGTTGGATATTCTAAAGAGATGGTTAAGAAAAATTTTAAAGGCATGATCAAAGCTCTTTCTTATGGTGCTCCTCCTCACGGAGGAATGGCTCCAGGCATAGATAGAATTGTCATGCTTTTAGCTGGTGAAAAGAATATTAGAGAAGTTACGTTGTTTCCTTTAAATCAAAACGCTCAGGATTTATTAATGGGAGCTCCTTCAGAAGTAAGCAACAATCAATTAAAAGAGTTAAATATAAAACTTGGAAACAAGAAACCTAATTCTTAGTTTTAAGATTAATACGAATATCGCTTAAATCAACAAGTTTTTCCTCGTAGTTGCTTCTAACAAAACCTTTTGAAGTAATATTTTTTACTATCTTTAAAAATTTATCATCAGTTGAGTTATTATCAACACTTGTAGTACTAGCAATAGATGGAGTATGAGCTAATTCTTCTTTACCCAAATACGAAATTGCTAATTCTCTAAACACATAATCCAAAATAGATGTTGCACTTAAAATTCTATCATTGCCTTCTACTTTTCCTGAAGGTTCAAATTTTGTATCAATAAACGCATCAACAAATTCATCTAAAGGAACGCCATATTGTAGTCCCAAGGAAATAGCTATAGCAAAGTTATTCATTAGTGCTTTTACTAATTCTCCCTCTTTATTCGTGTCTATAAAAATTTCCCCAATTTTTCCATCATTATACTCACCTGTGTGAAGGTAAATTTTGTGATCTCCTATAGAAGCTTTTTGAATATATCCTTTCCTTCTATCAGGCATTTTAAATCTGTTACTAATTTTTCCTTTAATTGTATTTTTTAATTTAGGGTCATTTACTGTTTTATTTTTTGTGCTAATTTCATTTTCAATAATATCTTTTTTTGACTCGATTGTTGTTTCTTTTAAAGAGTCTTTGCTTACGATCCCTCCCTCGATTTTTCGTGTTTTTCTATTATTCATTTTGACATCAATAACTTCTACATTACCATCATTTCTAGTATCAATTTTTGAGAGCTCTTGGTCATTTAACTCATTTAATTTATGTGTAGTTTTAAAAGTACAGGTATAAAAAGTTTCAACAATAAATTTTTTCATATGATTTCAGGAATCTGCCTCATTGTAGATATATATTAAATATAGTAAGTGTCTATAATATAATGATACACTTATTAAGTGTGTGGATTTTAAATTAAAAAAAATATGATCAACTTAAAACAAATTTTTGTTTGGTGGCACAGACAAACCTTTGGAACTTTTTTAAAAACTTTATTTTTTGGGAAGTTTGTTGGTCAGGATAAATTTGGCAATAAATATTATAGGAGCAAAAAAGATGAAAGATGGGTCGTTTATTCAGGCAGTGTAGATGCTTCAAAAATTACAAATGACTGGTTTTTATGGATGCATTATACTGTAGATAAAACCCCGGACAATGACGAAAAAAAATATACTTGGCAAAAAGCGCACTCTGGAAATATGACTGGGACAAGTAAATCTTATAAACCAAATACAATTTCAAAAAAGAAACAAAAGAAAAAATATGAAACTTGGAAGAATTAGTTTATTATTGGTTTTAATTACCTTTTTTAATTATAAACTTTTCGCAGACGATAAAATTACAACTGTACCTTTAGTAAATCTTGAGGAACTAGAACCAAGCTATGAGGAAGTTGAAACTGAAAGCACCGAAAATTCAAATTATAAAAATATTAAGATTAAAGAAAAAAGAAAAAAAACATCTTCAGAAAAAAATACTATTATAAATATTTTAGGCTTAGATAAAATTACTGCAAAGACTACAAAAATAAATATAAAATTAGGAGAAACAAAAAAATTTGGTTTATTAGAAATTAAAGCTATTAAGTGCGGAAAAATAGATGCTGTTGAAGAAAAAGGAGAGGCAGCTTACATTCAGGTTAAAGATTTGTCAGATAACCAAGATGAAAAAGTATTTGTTTTCAATGGGTGGACTTTTTCTTCTAGTCCGTCTCTAAGGCCTATTGACCATCCTGTTTATGATATATGGTTAGTAAGTTGCGAGAATGTTTAATAAAATTTTTCTCTACTCATCCAGTTAGTATCAAAGTCTGAGTCTATAAATTTTTTATGATTAAGTATTTTCTTATGTAAATCTACAGTTGTAGTAATTCCTTCAACTACAAATTCATCTAAAGATCTTAATGTTCTCTGAATTGCCTCTGTTCTATTTCTTCCTTTACAAATAACTTTAGCTATTAAACTGTCATAATAAGGTGTTATTTTACAACCTTGAAAAATTGATCCATCAACTCTTGTTCTAAACCCAGAGGGTTGATGACAAACTTTGATAGTGCCCGGACTTGGTTGGAAATTTTTGGCTGGATCTTCTGCGTTTATTCGACATTCAATTGAATGACCTCGAGGATCTATATCACTTTGTTTTAATGCTGTATCTCCAGAAAAAGCAATCCACATTTGTTCCTTTACAATATCAATTCCTGTTTGAACTTCAGTTACCGGGTGTTCTACTTGAACCCTTGTGTTCATTTCTAAAAAATAAAATTTTCCCTTTTCGTAAATAAATTCTACAGTTCCAGCACCTTCATAACCAATTTTTTCTACCATTTTTACCGTTTTCGAAAGCAAATCTTTTCTTTCAACATCAGTCAAAACCGGGCTAGGGGTTTCTTCTATCAATTTTTGATGTCTTCTTTGTACCGAACAGTCTCTTTCGCCTAAATGTACAGTTCTATTTTTCCCCGACATTATTTGAACTTCTATATGTCTTGGATTTTTGAAATATTTTTCAATATAAAGTTCATCATTTCCAAAATATTTTTTAGCTTCTGATTTAGCAGTAGAAAATAATTCCTCTAATTGGTTTTCCTTCTCCACAATTTTCATTCCTTTTCCGCCACCACCGCCTGCAGCTTTAATTAAAACTGGATAACCTATATCTAAACATATTTTTTTGGCGTCTTGATAAGATTTTATGGCACCTTCTGAACCTTCGATAACTGGCAAGCCATTTTTTTTTGCAATTCTTTTTGCTTCTATTTTATCCCCCATCTTACTTATTAAATCTGAGCTGGGACCTATAAACTTAATACCATGTTTGGTAACTACGTCAGCAAATTTTGCGTTTTCAGATAAAAATCCATATCCAGGATGTATTGCTTCTGCGCCGGTCAAATCTACTGCAGACATCAGGGCTGAAATATTCAAGTAACTGTTTTGGGGTTGATGTGAACCTATACAAACACTTTCATCTGCAAGTCTCACATGCATAGAGTCAGTATCAACATCTGAATGAACAGCAACTGTTGAGACTCCCCATTCTTTACAAGCCCTTATAACTCTAACAGCAATTTCACCTCTGTTAGCAATCAAAACTTTTTTAAACATTTTTACTTAAGAAGAACTAGAGCCTGACCAAACTCTACTGGTTGACCGTCGTTTACTAAAACTTTTTCCACAACTCCATCATTTGTTGAGGCCACATGATTCATTGTTTTCATGGCTTCTACAATCATTACGGTTTGACCTTTTTTGATTTTATCACCAACGTTAACAAATTTTTTTCCACCTGGTTCAGGAGCTAAATATGCTGTGCCAATTATAGGCGACTTAATTCTTATTCCAGTTTCATCATTTCCGCTTAACACCGCTTTGTTACTTGGAATTACCGTGCTACCCCTTGACGATTCTTGAGATTTCAAACCTTTTGAAACTTTAATTTTTTTGTCACCTTCCTGATATTCAAGTTCAGTCAGTTTAAATTCATCCAAGCTATCTACAAGTTCTTTAATTAATTTTTTATCTATTTTCATTTTGTTAAAATTTTTTTCATTGCTTCTAGAGCCATAATATATCCACCTACACCAAAACCACAAATTATACCTGTTGCAGTTTTACTGATAAGTGATTTATGCCTGAATTCCTCTCTGTTGTAAATATTAGTTATGTGTAATTCTACAATTGGAATTTTTAATATCATTAGAGCATCTCTAATTGAAACCGAAGTATGTGTGTATCCTGCAGCATTAATTATCAATCCGGAATATTTGTCTCTACTATCCTGAATAAGATCAACTAGTTCGCCTTCAACATTAGATTGCTTAAAAGCTAAATCAATATCATTTTTTTTTGCGTATTTTAAGCAATCAGCCTCTATATCTTTTAAAGAAACATTGCCATATTTCTCTTTTTCTCTTTCGCCCAAAAGGTTAAGATTAGGACCGTTAATAACAATAATTTTATATTTCATTGTTTCGATATAAGATAAATAATTATCTGAAATATGGCAAAAATACAATTAAATGGTAAAAAAGTTTCAATTAAGCAAAAACTTTCAATATCTGATCTATTGAGGAAACATAAATTAGATACTAGTAAAATAGCGGTAGAGATTAATGGGGTAATAATTGATAAGGCTAAATATAAAAAAAAAATATTAAAAAATAACGATAGGATTGAAGTAGTTCATTTTATAGGAGGAGGATAAAAAGTTTTGAAAAAAGATGTTTTTAAAATAGCTAACAAAATTTTTAAATCTAGATTAATTGTTGGAACCGGTAAATATAAAAATTTTAAGGAGACAGCAGCTGCAGTAAAAAATTCAGGGGCTGAAATAGTTACTGTGGCAGTAAGAAGGGTAAATATTTTAGATAAAAAAAAACCAATTTTAATGGATTACATAAATCCAAAAAAAATAACTTACCTACCTAATACTGCTGGTTGTTTTAATTCTGTGGACGCATTAAGAACATTGAGACTAGCTCGTGAAATGGGTGGTTGGAAAATGGTAAAGCTAGAAGTTTTAGGAGATAAAAAGACTTTGTTTCCCAACATGATAGAAACTATTAAATCAACAAGAATTTTAGTTAAAGAGGGCTTCAAAGTTTTAGTATACTGTAGTGACGACCCTCTTCTTGCAAAAAAATTAGAAGATATAGGTGCCTCAGCGATTATGCCACTAGCTTCCCCGATTGGATCGGGACTTGGAATTCAAAACAAAGTTAATTTGTCTTTAATTATAAAACAATCAAAAGTCCCAGTCATAGTAGATGCAGGTATTGGTACAGCTTCAGACGCAACAATTGCTATGGAGATGGGATGTGATGGAGTTTTGATTAATAGCGCCATAGCGAAAGCTAAAAATCCTATTTTGATGGCAAACTCATTTAAAAATGCAGTTATTTCTGGAAGACAATCTTTTATCGCTGGAAGAATGAAAAAAGAATTCTTTGGTTCACCAAGTTCTCCGACTAAAGGATTAATTTAGATTATTTTTTTCTAACCCAGAGCGTACGAGGTGAAGTTTTAAAATTCTTTTTAATATTTTTTTTTAATTTTAAGTTCTTTTTTTCCTTAAATGGTTTTTTCTTAACCTCTTTAGTTTTAATTTTTGTTTTATTGATTTTATTAAGATTTTCAATTTTGCTTACAATTTTCTTATTCTTATTTAATAATTCAATACTATACTCTGGGATAAGCATTTCTACTTCTCCAAAAAGTTCAATTTTGAAACCATACTTTTTTTGGAAATATTCAATTTCTTTTTCAAGAAAAGACTCTATATAAGCTTTTATTTTTTCTGGAATATAGGCGTTAATTGATTTTATTTTATTAGTAAAGGCCAACATTTCAATTTTTTTTATAATTTTAAGTGAAAAAGACTCCATCGATAAACTAGTTTCCCATTTTATTGAAGCTTCTCTTAATCGTTGTCTAGTCATTTCCAACAATCCAAAATTACTAATTCTACCAATTTGTATTCTTGCTCTATCTTTTTTTACACTTTCGCGCATTTTTTTTTCTACCATTCTTCTATTATAAAAATTCATCATATCAATGAAATCGATAACAATTAAACCAGACAAATCTCTAATCTTTATTTGTCTACCTATTTCCTCCGCTGCTTCTATATTGGTGTTGAGCGCAGTTTTTTCGATGTTAATACCTTTGATAGATTGTCCTGAGTTTATATCTATTGCAATTAGCGCTTCCGTTGGGTTAATAACTAGATAACCACCAGATTTTAGTTTTACTACTGGTTCGAATATATTGTTGAGTTCTTTTTCTATACCTGAGTCATGAAATAGCGGAATTTTACCTCTGTATTTTTTAACAAACTTAACATTTTTTGGGACTAGTTCTTTCATGAATAATTTGGCTTTTTGGTATCCTTCATTACCTTCTACATAAATATTTTTTGTATCGTTATCATACATATCTCTTAAAGCTCTTTTAACTATATCTCCCTCTTCATAAATCAGTGATGGAGCATTGGACTCTACAGCTTTATCTTTAATTAAATCCCAAGTACTAATTGTATTATTAAAATCTTTCTCAATTTCATTTTTAGTTTTATTTGCTCCAGCTGTTCTTACGATTATTCCCATACTTTTTGGTATTTCGATTTCATTTAGTATATTTCTTATTTTTTTTCTATCCGAGGAATTCATTATTTTTCTAGATATTCCGCCTCCTTTAGCTGTATTCGGCATTAACACAATATATTTTCCTGCTAGAGATATAAAAGTAGTTAAAGCAGCTCCTTTTTGCCCACGCTCTTCCTTAATTACTTGAATTAAAATAACCTGTCCTGGTTTTATTACTTCCTGTATCCGATATTTTTTTACACCATATGTATTTTTAAGTTTTTCTCTTTTGTGACTATGAATATTTTCATTGTTTTTATCGTTTGTTGAGTTGACTTCCTCATTATTACTATTTTCTTGATCTTTTATATTTTCAGAATTATTTGAGTCCTCTGTATTAGTATTTTTCAGTTCTTCCCTAATTTTTTCTTCAGCTTCTTTTAATTTGTCTTTATCCTCTGTTGGTATCTGGTAGTAATCTGATTGGATATCATTAAAAGCCAAAAAACCGTGTCTAATTCTTCCAAAATTCACAAAAGCAGCTTGAAGAGAGGGCTCGACTCTACTTACAACACCTAAATAAATATTATTTTTAAAATTTAGCTTGTTTTTATTTTCATACTCATACTCTTCGATAGATGAGTTTGATTTAAGAACGACTCGTGTTTCATCAGGATGCGATGCATCAATATATAAATTCTTTTCCATTTTGAATGAATTCCTTCAGTGATAATTTTTGATTTAAGTAATTTGAAATTTTTCATATGATAATTATACAAAATTTTTGAAGAAATAGCACCTCTTATAAACTATCAAATATGCCATAAGATAGCCAAAATTAGAGCTATATCTTAATTATGAATGACTAAATTTTTTAATTACACTATTAAACTAGTTATTATTTTTTCAGTTTGTTTTGTATTACTTATTTTCTCTGCCTTTTGGTATTTTTCTTCTGGGCTTCCAGATTATAAAAAACTTTCAAAATATCAACCTCCAGTTTCGAGCAGAGTGTACGCGGACAATGGAGCATTAATTGCTGAATATGCTATAGAAAAAAGATTATTTATTCCTTACAATTCTATTCCAAAAAAAGTGATCAACTCCTTTTTATCTGCCGAAGATAAGAATTTTTTTAAACATCCGGGAGTAGACGCTAAAGGGATATTAAGAGCAATGATCAATAATCTTACTAATATAATTAATGATAAAAGGTTAGAGGGAGCGTCTACTATAACCCAACAAGTAGCAAAGAATTTTCTGTTAACTAATGAAGTTTCTCTAAAACGAAAAATTAAAGAGGCCATTTTAGCTTTTAGGATTGAAAAAGCTTATTCAAAAGAAAGGATTTTAGAGCTTTATCTTAATCAAATTTATTTAGGGGAAGGAACTTATGGAGTAGCAGCTGCAAGCTTAGAATATTTCGATAAATCCGTTAAGGAATTAAGCTACTCTGAATCTGCATTACTCGCGGCATTGCCGAAAGCACCAAGTAGGTACAATCCTTTCAAATACCCTAAAATTGCAAAAATTAGGAGAGATTTAGTTTTAAATAATTTAAACGAAAATGACTTTATTACAAAAGACGAACTAAAAAATTTAAAGAAAAGTTCAATTAATTTAAAAAAAAGAAAAATTAAAATAATTAACGAAGCTAATTCATATTCTGAAGAGGTGAGAAGAACTATTAAAGAAAGTTATGGTTTTAAAAAATTATATGAAGAGGGTTTTTCTATTCAGGTTCCATTAGACGTAAATTATCAAATAAATGCTTTAGAAGCTTTAAGAGAAGGAATAGAAGCATACGATCGAAGGCATGGATGGAGAGGAGCTATAACTAACAAATTAACTGATAATAATTGGAAAGAAAAACTAGATAAAACAAAAATAGACTCGTCTTTAAATTGGGTTTTTGCAGAAGTAATTAATGTAACTGAAAGTCGTTTAGCTATTAAAATTTTAGAATCCAAAGAAAAAAATTTTATTAATAGTGATAAAATTAAATGGGCAGTAAAAAAGGATATTTATAAAAATTTTAATTTAGGAGACATCATATTTGTCAAAAAAAATAAAAAAAATAAGACGTGGGAACTTAAACAATATCCGAAAGTAAACGGATCTATAGTAGTTTTAGATCCTTTTACAGGAAAAGTTAAAGCACTTGTGGGTGGTTTTAGTTATCAATCAAGTGAATTCAATAGAGCTACACAAGCAAAAAGACAACCAGGCTCTGCTTTTAAACCTTTCGTTTATGCAGCAGCTTTAGAAAATAAATATTCTCCTAATTCAATAGTTTTAGACGCACCATTCATTGCTGAACAAGGAATTGGACTCAAAAACTGGAAACCAGAAAACTATGGAAAAAAGTTTTATGGACCTTCTACATTAAGAAAAGGTATAGAGTATTCAAGAAATTTAATGACTGTGAGGATTGCTGAAGATTTAGGATTAAAACAAATATTAAAGCTATCAAGAGAATTAAATATATATGACGATATACCTGAGCTACTATCAGTCTCATTAGGTTCTGCTGAGACAACACTTATAGATCTAACCGCAGCTTATGCTTCTTTTGCTAATGGAGGAAAAAAAGTAAAACCAATTTTAATTAACAGAATTCAAGATAGACGAGGGAAAACTATATATAATTCAGATAAGAGAACGTGTATTGGATGTGATCGATTTTCTGAAAATGAAAATGATTTACCTAAAATAAAAAATAATTACAAACAGGTAATAAGCGAAGAAACTGCGTATCAAATTAACTCGATATTAGAAGGAGTTGTTCGAAGAGGGACAGGAAAAAAATTAAAAGATATGGGTGTACCGTTAGCAGGAAAAACAGGAACAACAAATAACAATTTTGATGCTTGGTTTATAGGTTTTAGCTCAAATTTGGTTATAGGAGTTTATGTTGGTTTCGATAATCCAAAAACTTTAGGAAAATATGAAACTGGTTCAAAAGCTGCCTTGCCTATTTTTAAAAATTTCATACGAGAAGCACTTTACAAAGAAGATTTTAAAGATTTTCCAATTCCCAAAGATATCTATTTTGCCCCAATTAATTATGATACAGGAAGGAAAACCAGCTTCGATGATCCAAAAGCTATTATTGAAGCATTTAAATTGGATGGTATAAAAAAAATCGAAAATGATAATTTCGATATAAACACCAATTATGATAGAATGATCAAGTTTAGGCAATTTTATTAATGAATATATTTAAAACAAAAATAGACTTAGCTGAAAAGTCTTTGGAGAATATAAGGAGGTATCTTTGAGAAAGAAGATATTTCAACTAAAGTTAAAAATTTAAACTCGTTAATTTCAAAAGAAGATTTTTGGAAAGATAAGAATAAAGTAAAAAAAACTTTAAAAGACAAAAAATTATTTGATAATATTTTATTAGCTTTTAAAAATTCTAAGTCAGAAATTCAAGATATTAAAGACTTATACAAATTAGGCACAGAAGAAGACAATCAAGATGTATTAACAGATTGTGCTAATAAAGTAGAAAAAATTTTTCAAAAAATTAAAAAAAATGAAATTAATTGTTTTTTATCAGGAGAAAATGACTCTTTAGATATATATCTAGAAATTCATGCTGGAGCTGGTGGGACAGAAAGTCAAGATTGGGCTGAAATGTTAAGAAGAATGTACTTGAAGTGGTTTGATAAAAAATCTTTTAAATATGAAATTATTAGCGAACATCGAGGAGAAGAAGCAGGAATAAAATCATCAACACTCAAAGTTTCTGGTGAATATCTTTATGGTTTAATGAAAAGAGAGTCAGGCGTGCATAGACTGGTAAGAATTTCTCCATTTGACAGCGGAGCAAGGAGACATACAAGTTTTGCAAGTATTTGGATTTATCCAGCTGTAGATGACGAAATTAATATTGATATAAACGAAAAAGATCTACGGATTGATACCTATAGATCTAGTGGGGCAGGAGGACAGCATGTGAACACTACGGATAGTGCAGTGAGGATTACTCATTTACCTACAAAAATAGTTGTGCAGTGTCAGAATGAAAGATCTCAACATAAAAATAAAGAAACATGTTATAAAATGCTTAAAGCTAGATTATATGAACATGAATTACAAAAAAGAGATGAAGAAGCTCAAAAGGATCTTGTTAGCAAAACAGATATAGGTTGGGGACATCAGATTAGGTCATATGTCCTTCAGCCTTATAGATTAGTTAAAGACCTCAGGAACAAAGTAGAAAACACTAATCCAGAGGATGTTCTTGATGGAAACATTGATCAATTTATAGAGAGCGGTTTATTTAAATTTTAATGAAAAAAATTGTAATTAGTTTATTTGGATTATTAATAATATTTTTTTTATCAGCTAGTATTTTTTTATCTATAAAAGGATATGAAACTACGAAATTTAATAATTTAATTTCGGAAAAAGTAAAATCTGCAGACGACAATCTTGAGTTAAATGTTAAATCTATAAAAATTAAATTAGATTTTAAAGAATTTAAGATTTTTTTAAGCACAATAAATCCTCAAACAAAATATGGAAATATAAATTTACCAGTATCTCAATTTAAAATTTATTTTGATTTTTTTACTATTTTTAAAAAAGAGCCAAACATTGAAGGAGTAAATATTGTTTTTGATGATCTAAATATTTCTGAAATTAAACAGCTGATACTCAGAACGAAGCCATCGAATATTAAAAGTTTTATTTTAAATAACGTCTCAGGTGGAAAATTAAAAGGATCAATCAGATTAAGTTTTTTGAATAATTTTGAAGTAGTAGACTATCAAGTCAAAGGGAGTCTAAAAAAAACAAATTTAAATTTGTATGATAAAATTAAATTCAAAAATACAAGCTTTAATTTTGCAATAGATAATAATATTATTTTAATAAACTCTTTGAAATTAAACCTATATGGAATTCCAGTAACAAACGGAACTATTAATATTAAAAGAGATAAAGGTTTTGTAGTCGAAGGAAATTTAAATACTAGAGTAGAATCAGACATTAAAAAATTAACAGAGTTAGTTGATTTTTTTCCTAATACAGATTTTTTAAACAACGATATTTATTTGGAAGGTGATTTTTTAAATAAATTTAAAATTACTTTTAACAAAAACTTAAAATTAGAAGACTATACTTATAATTTAATTGGAAACTCTGGAGATATAAAAATAATTCTAAACAATGAAATTAAAAGCTCTTCATTAAAAAATAGTATTAAAGAGATATTTCTTTCAATAAATAAAGCTGAAGTAGATTTTGCTAAAAATAAAAAAACTAACGTTAATTTTGAAGGCACCTTTAAAACTAATAAAGATAGAAAATTTCAAAAACTTAAAATCAAAAGCAATATTGATAAATCGAAAGTTAAGCACAACATTGTAATTGACTTTAGTGATCCTTTTTTTATTGAAATATTAAATTACAATAAAAATGAAGACAAAATAGCAAATATTTCAACTGAGTTTTCAATAAATAAAAAAGGAACTTATATTAATTACCTTAATTATAACGAGGGAAAAAGTTCTATTAATATTAATAATTTAGAAATAAATAAAAAAAATAAAATTAAAAAATTTAGCAATATCAAAGTAAATACTTTTAACAACAAGATGGAAAACAATAATTTTAATATTATTTACAAAGATAAAATTACAATTAAGGGTAAAATCTATGACTCTTCAAATTTGATTAAGAATGTTGCAAGTCAAAGCAAAGTTAGTGTATTTAATCAAATTAATAAAGAAATTAGGATAAGTTTTGAAAATATTTTAACAAAGCTTTCAATACCTTTAAATAACTTTAATCTAATAGGTAAAATTGAAAAAGGAAAATTTACCAAAATATCATCTAAAAGTGAATTTTCTAAAGATGAATATTTAGATATATCCTTAAAAAAAGATCCAAATAGCAATAAAAAAGTATTAGAAATTTATTCTGGATTAGCCAAGCCTTTACTTGCAGACTTTAATTTTTTTAAAGGAATTGAGGGAGGTCAATTATTATTTAACTCTACTTTTGACAATGAAACTAGCGTGTCTAACTTAAAAATAAAAAATTTTAAAGTTCTCAATGCGCCAGCTTTCGCAAAACTGCTCGCCCTTGCAGACCTTAGTGGCTTAGTGGTTCTTTTATCTGGAGAAGGCTTAAGCTTTGACTCTTTAGAAATTAAATTTACCGATGATGAAAAAATCAGAAATGTAAAAGAAGTTTATGCAGAGGGACCCAGTATAACAGTTTTAATGGAGGGTTATATTGAAAACAAGTCAGGACTAACAAGTCTAAGAGGTACAATGGTTCCTGCAAAAGAGATCAATAAATTAATTTCTAAAATCCCAGTATTAGGAGATATTTTAATTGGCAAAGAGGTAGGAGAAGGAGTTTTTGGAGTAAGCTTTAAAATGAAAGGTCCACCAGGTAAAATAAAAACTACAGTCAATCCTATAAAAACTCTGACACCAAGATTTATTACGAGAGCGTTAGAAAAAAGAAAGAAAGAGAATAAAAATAATTAAGCACTTTTAATTATGAAATGTTTCTTTTTTCCATATGATATTTTTATATAATCAACTCCTTTAAAGTCATTTTTGCTGACTATTTTTTTTTCATCCTGAATTAATTCATCATTAATTTTAATACCATTACCTTTTATAGCTCTTCTAGCATCACTTTTAGATGTAACAATATCGCTAGAAGATAGTAGATCTAAAATATTTATTCCTTTTTCAAGCTTGTTAGAAGGTAAAGTAATTTCTGGCAAATTCTCGCTTATACCAGTTCCATGGAAAGTTTCTTTTGCAGTAGTTTCAGAAATTTTGGCATCTTTTTCTCCATGTAATATCTTAGTGGTTTCGTTTGCTAATAATATTTTTAACTTATTAATATCATTTTCACTGTTTATTTTATTTGATAAGATATTTATATCTATTTCAGTAAAATATTTCAGAAATTTTTTAACGTCTTCATCAGCTGTGTTTCTCCAGAATTGCCAGTAATTATATGGAGAGAACATTTTTCTATCTAACCATATAGCTCCCTTTTCAGTTTTACCCATCTTTGCACCTGATGAGAGAGTAATTAAAGGAGTTGTAAGTCCAAATGACTCTTTCTGTAAAATTCTTCTAATTAATTCAACTCCATTAACTATATTACCCCACTGATCTGAACCTCCCATCTGCAAAATACAATTATGTTTTTTAAATAATTGGTAAAAATCATATGCTTGCAAAATCATATAATTAAACTCCATGTAGCTAAGCGATTGTTCTCTCTCTAAACGAAGTTTGACGCTATCAAATGTAAGCATTTTATTGATTGTGAAATGTTTTCCAACATCTCTCAAAAAATCTATGTATTTTAATTTTCCTAGCCAACTATAGTTATCTACAAAAATAGGTTTAGTTTTTTTACTTTTAGAAGCTAATAGTTTTTCAAAGGTTTTTTTTATGCACGATATATTTTTTTTAATTTCTTTTTGTTTTAAAATTTGTCTAGTCGAATCCTTTCCTGAAGGATCGCCTATAAGAGTTGTGCCACCTCCTAGTAAGACTATTGGCTGATGTCCGTGTCTTTGTAAAAGCCGCAAAATCATGATCTGCATCAAACTCCCAACATGAAGGCTAGGAGCGGTACAATCAAAACCTATATAAGCTGCTATTGATTTTTGAGAAGAAATTTTTTCAAGCCTTTCTAAGTCTGTGCATTGATTTAGAAAGCCTCTAGAGGTCATTTCTGATAAAAAGCTATTTTTCATAGAACTTTATGTGCTAAAGCTACTATTATACAAATATTGCTATAAATAAATACAAATATGTCTCAAGATTATACATCTCTTGGTTTAATGAGCGGAACTTCTGGCGATGGAGTAGATGCCTCGATTATAAAATCTGACGGAAAATCTAAATACGTAGGCATATTGAATGATTATTTTAAGTACAATAAAGAAATTTACGAAAAAATTCATAATTTAAAGGAAAAAATACATAAACTTACCGATCTTCAAAAATGTTCAAAAGAACTTAAATCTTTAGAAAAAGAAATAACCATGTTCCACGCAAAAGTTGTAAATAATATTTTAAGAGATAAGAAAGTAGATATAGTAGGTTTTCACGGGCAAACAATTTACCACAATTCTCAAGAAAAAGTTTCGAAGCAATTAGGAAATGGTGCTTTGCTTTCTCAATTAACAAAAAAAGATGTAGTTTATAATTTTAGATCAAATGATTTAAAAAATGGGGGAGAAGGAGCTCCATTAAGTCCAATATTTCATCAGCTAATTGCGACTCAAAACAGTTTAGATTTGCCAATTTGTATTTTAAATATAGGGGGTATATCTAATATTACAATTGTAGGAGGACCTTCCGGCACTTTAAGTTTAACAAGTAGAGATATAGGTCCCGGTAATTGTTTAATAGATTCCTGGGTAAGAAAAAATTCTGATAAAAATTTTGACAAAGATGGAATTTTAGCTTCTCAAGGAACCAGAAACGAAATTATTTTTGAACAAGCACAAGAATTGTTTTCAAATAGGCCCAATCAAAATACACTATCTTTTGATGTAAACGATTTTGATGTTTCTTTTGCTAGAGGACTTTCTTTAGAGGATGGAGCAACAACATTAACTGATTTTACGGCAAGAATTATTGGTTCAGCTTTATTTTCACTTTTATCAAACGTGAAAAATAAACTTTGGAAAGTATTAATTTGTGGTGGAGGTAGAAAAAACAAAGTTTTAATTGAAAAAATAAAAAAAAATACTTTACAAAATATTATAATCCAACCAATAGATGATTACGGGATTGATGGAGATTTTGTAGAGTCACAAGCTTTTGCTTTTCTGGCTATCAGATCAATTTTAAAATTACCAATTTCTTTTCCTGACACAACAGGATGTAACAAGCCTACTTTAGGTGGCGATATTATCAAATTTAAATAAGAGCTGTTTTATCTTTAATATACTTTTCGATTTCAGTTTTTAAGTCTTCTTCTCTTTCTTTAAAAAAATGATTAGCATTTTTAACTTTTGAAAAAACTACTTCTATACCTTTTTGACTTTTTATTCTTCTATCTAATTCTTCAATACTTTCTTTTGTAACGAGTTCATCGGTATCACTATATATAACTTGTCCAGAAGTCGGGCAAGGAGCCAAGAATGAAAAATCATAAACATTAGGTTGAGGTGAAATAGCAACAAAATTATTTACTTCAGGTCTTCTCATAATTAGTTGCATACAAATTAAGGAACCGAAAGAAAAACCAGAAACCCAACATTGGCTGTAATCTAAATTTTCTCTTTCTATCCAATCAAGAGCAGCTGCAGCATCTGAAAGTTCTCCTTGACCATTATCAAAAACTCCATCACTTTTACCTACACCTCTAAAATTGATTTTGATAACAGAAAAACCATTTTCTACAAAAACATTATATACTGTTTGTACTACTTTATTTTTCATTGTACCTCCGTATTGAGGATGAGGATGTAGTACTATAGCAACTGGAGATCCAAATTTTGGATTTTTATAATACTTTCCTTCTAGTCGTCCAGCCGGTCCAGGAATAAAAACTTCAACACTTTTTGGTTTCATTATTAATAATGATAATTATTTTCAAAAAAAAAATAGTTTTATAGCACGTTTTAGCGCGTCAATTTTTTTTTTTTAAACCTGACTATTTTAGTAAGAATTATAAGAAATAGTGCTATAATATTAAGTAATTTATGAAACTAACAACCAAAGGTAGATATGCAGTAATGGCTATGGCAGACTTAGCCTCTTATAGTGGAAAAAAACCAATAAGTTTGTCTGAAATTTCAATAAGGCAGAATATTTCTTTATCTTATTTAGAACAGTTATTTTTAAAGCTTAAGAATAAAAATTTAGTCAAAAGTATTCGAGGATCTAATGGCGGTTATATTTTAGAAAAACCCGCTTCAGAGATTAAAATAGCTAATATTATTTCTGCGGTAGATGAAAAAATTAAAACTTTAAATTGCAAAAAAGAGTCTAAAAGGGGATGTAACAATAAATCTACTAAATGTATTACTCATAATCTTTGGGATGATTTAGAGCAGCATATTAATAATTTCTTTGAGAAGGTAAAATTAGAAGATTTAGTTAAACAAAATAAAAGAAATAATTTATGAAAAATTTTAATGTAGACACAAATCAAGAGTATAAATACGGTTTCACGACAGATATTGAAAATATTAAGGCTCCCAAAGGTCTAAATGAAAATACTATTAAATTTATTTCTAAAATCAAAAATGAGCCAAAGTGGATGTTAGATTGGAGAATGAAAGCTTTTAATAGATTAAAAAAATTAAAAGAACCAAATTGGCAAAAACCTAAATATCCTAAAATAGATTATCAGAGTCTTTATTACTATTCTGCACCAAAAAGCGCTTCAGATAAACCAAAAAGTTTAGATGAAGTAGACCCTAAGTTGATTGAAACTTACAAAAAACTTGGCATACCTCTGCAGGAACAAAAAAGATTGAGTGGAGTTGCGGTAGATGCAGTATTTGACTCTGTTTCAGTTGCGACGACGTATAAAGATGAACTTACAAAAAAAGGTATAATTTTTTGTTCAATATCTGAAGCGATTCAGAAACATCCTGAGCTAGTTAAAAAATATTTAGGGACAGTTATTCCTTTGACTGATCATTATTTTGCTACATTAAATTCTGCGGTTTTTACAGACGGATCTTTTGTTTACATACCACCAGGAGTTAGATGCCCAATGGAGCTATCTACTTATTTTAGAATAAATGCTTCCGAGACTGGCCAGTTTGAAAGGACATTAATTATTGCGGATAAAGGGAGTTATGTAAGTTACTTAGAGGGTTGTACTGCACCTATGCGAGACGAAAACCAGTTACATGCAGCCAACGTTGAGTTAATAGCTCTCGATGATGCAGAGATAAAATATTCTACAGTTCAAAACTGGTATCCTGGTGATAAAGATGGAGTGGGAGGTATCTACAATTTTGTTACTAAAAGAGGAGCCTGTAGAGGAAAAAATTCAAAGATATCTTGGACTCAAGTCGAGACTGGTTCAGCAATTACATGGAAATACCCTAGTTGTATTTTGCAAGGAGATAATTCTGTAGGAGAATTTTATTCTATAGCCATTACAAATAATCATCAAAAAGCTGATACCGGAACTAAAATGATACATTTAGGAAAAAACACAAAAAGTAAAATTATATCTAAAGGTATTTCAGCTGGTCGAGCAGACAATACTTACAGAGGTATGGTTGATATAGGAAGAAAAGCTAAAAATTCTAGAAACTATACTCAGTGTGACTCTCTGCTAATGGGAAACAAATGTGGTGCACATACGGTTCCTTATATAAAAAATAAGAATTCTTCATCGACCGTTGAGCATGAGGCAACTACATCAAAAATAAATGAAGAACAGTTATTTTATTGTAATCAAAGAGGTTTAAATCAAGAGGAAGCTGTTAGTCTTATAGTTAATGGTTTTTGCAAGGAAGTACTTCAACAATTACCTATGGAATTTGCCGTAGAGGCTCAAAAATTAGTAGGCATTAGTTTAGAAGGTAGTGTGGGTTAATGTTGGAAATTAAAAACTTAAAAGCCTCTATAAACGAAAGAGATATACTTAAAGGCTTAAATATAACTATTAAACCAGGAGAATTGCACGCTATCATGGGGCCAAACGGATCAGGAAAAAGCACCTTAGCTAATGTTCTCTCAGGGAAAAATGGATATAAAATTTCAGGAGAATTGAAGTATAAGGGTGAAAATCTCATAGAAATCCCGGTAGACGAGAGGGCTCAAAAAGGAATTTTTTTAGCATTTCAATATCCAACAGAAATACCAGGTGTAAACACAAATAATTTTCTTAAAACTTCTTTAAACAAAATTAGAAAAGCTAGAGGAGAAAAAGAAGTTGACACTCTGTCATTTCTTAAAATTATAAAAGAAAAGTCTATTGAACTTGGAATTGATGAAAAAATATTGTCAAGGCAACTTAATGTCGGGTTTTCAGGTGGGGAAAAGAAAAAAAATGAAATTCTACAAATGAAGATTTTAGATCCAAATCTAACAATATTGGACGAAACAGACTCTGGTTTAGACATAGATGCACTCAAAACTATTGCTAATGGAGTTAACTCTTCTAGAGATAAAAAAAAATCTTTTTTGGTAATAACTCACTATCAAAGATTATTAAATTATATAAATCCAGATTTTGTCCATGTTCTATCAGATGGTAAAATTGTGAGATCTGGTCGTATGGAATTAGCTGAGGAATTAGAAAAAACAGGTTATAAAAAAATAAACTAAAATGCTAGAAAATTTTAAAATCAATTTGAAAGAAATTGATAAAATAAAAAAAATATCAAGAGATGAAAAAGAATTTAGAATAAAAAATTTAAATTATTTCAATAAAGTCGGCTTTCCTGATAAAAAAATTGAAGATTGGAAATTTTCAGATTTAAAAGGAATAATCTACAAAAACTTTGATAAACTAAATATAAAAAACATTAATTCAAAATTTAAAAACGTTGATCTAATTAATGATTTTGACCACAACTATATTACACTAGTTAATGGAGAATTAAATGATATTAACTTTAAGTTTGAGGAGAAAAAAAATTTAAAGATTAAATCTTTTTATAATGATAATTTTTTAGATAGAATACAAGATAACCCTTTGATCAATCTTAATCATGCATTATCAAAGAATGGATATTTATTGGAAGTAGAAGAAAATTATAGATTTAAAAAAGTTTTAGTAATCTATAATTTGTTTACTGAAAATTTAAGAGATAATATTCTTAATAGCAGAAATAAGATTAAGATAGGTAAAAATTCAGAGCTGCACACAATTGATTTAGTAATAAATAAATCAAAACACAAGTTCATAAATAATGTTTACGAAGATATTATTTTAGATAATAACGCTGTATTTAAAAATATTTGTATTCAAAATGAAAAAAGTGAGGGATATTTTCATAAATTTTCAAAAAATACACTTGCCAGCAAATCTAAATATTCTTCTTTCATTTTTCCTTCAGGATTAAAGTTTAATAAATTTGATTTAGAATTTAATTTAGAAGGTGAAGAAAGCGAATGTAATTTACAAGCTGCTTCTTTTTTAGGCAAAAATGATCACCAGGAGATAAAAACTAGAATAAATCATTTTGCTCCAAATTGTAAAAGTTATCAAAGAGTAAAAAATGTTTTAAATTCTGATGGCAAAGGGGTTTATCAAGGAAAAATTTTTGTAAAAGATATCGCTCAAAAAACCAACGCATACCAGTTAAGTAAAGCAATGCTTTTAAGCGATGATTCAGAATTTGATTCTAAACCTGAATTAGAAATTTATGCAGATGATGTTAAATGTTCTCATGGCTCTACTTCTGGAAGCATAGACGAAGACTCTATTTATTATTTAATGACAAGAGGGTTAAACAGAAAAGAGTCGGTCAAATTATTAGTTAATGGTTTTCTTAATGAAGTCATTGAAATGATTAAAAGTAATACTATGAGAAAATTTGTCAAAAGCAAGTTGGAAAGACATGTTCATGGATATTAAAACAATTAAATCTCAATTCCCTATTTTTAAAAATAAGATTAACGGAAAGTCTCTGATATATCTAGATAATGCTAATTCATCTCAAAAGCCTAAATGTGTGATAGACAGAATTTCAAAATTTTATTCAAAAGAATTTTCAAATATTGGAAGAAGTGTTCATTCTTTAGCTGTTACAGCAACTAACAGGTTTGAAGAAACAAGAGATTTAATGAAAGAATATATTAATGCAAAATCAAGAGAAGAAATAATATTTACAAAAAATGCTACTGAAGCAATTAATTTAGTGGCATCAACGTTTGGCGAAAAATTTATAAATTCAGGTGATGAAATTTTAATAACAGAATTAGAACATCATGCTAATTATGTCCCATGGCATTTTTTAAGAAAAAAAAAAGGAGCTATTATAAAATTTGCAAAATGTAATGACAAAGGAGAAGTAAATGTTGATGAAATAAAAAAATTAATTACTAATAAAACAAAAATTATTTCAATTACACACCTGTCAAATGTTACTGGTTATATTATGCCGATAAAAGAGATTGTAGATTTAGCTAGTGAGAAAAAAATTCCAGTATTAGTAGACGGTTGTCAAGGAGCACCACACTTAGAAATAGATATGCAAAAATTAGGTTGTGATTTTTATGCAATTTCATGCCACAAAATGTACGGACCAACTGGAGTGGGTGTTTTATACGCTAAAAAGAAATGGCTAGATGTGCTACCTCCTTATCAAGGTGGTGGAGGTATGATTGAAGAAGTTAAAAAAGATAGCATCACTTTTCCTGGAAGCCCTACAAAATATGAAGCAGGAACTTTACAAACTGCAGAAGTTGTAGGTTTCTCCGAATCGATAAGATTTATAAAAGATGTTGGTATAAAAAAAATCATGCAACATGAAAAAGAAATTTTGGAATATGGTCTGGAACAAATTAAAAAAAATAATACTGTCAGAATTATTGGTGATCCAAAAAACAGAGGTTCAATAATTTCTTTTACAATTAAAGGGATACATCCACACGATATAGCAACAATTCTTGATGAAGATGGAGTGGCTATAAGGGCAGGTCATCATTGCTGTCAAATTTTGCACGAAAAAATGGGAATAGCTGCATCTGCAAGAGCATCTCTAGGTATTTATAACACTAAGGAAGATATAGATGTATTAAGTAGTTCTATAAAAAAATGTAATAAGGTATTTAATACTTAAATGGATATTAAAGAATTATATCAAGAAATAGTTTTAGATCATGGCAAAAATCCAAGAAATAAAAAAAAATGTCATGGGTTTAACAAAGATGCAAAAGGACACAATCCTCTTTGCGGGGATAAAGTTCATGTTTTTGTAAAATTAGATAAAGAAAAAAAAGTTGAAGACATTTCTTTTGAGGGAGAAGGCTGTGCTATTTCAATGGCTTCAGCTTCAATTATGACAGAAACTATAAAGGGCAAAGAATTTAATGTAGCAAAAAAAATCTTAGAAAATTTCTTAAATATGCTTAAGGAGGGCTCTAAAATGAGTATAAATAGTTTAACTGAAGATGAAAATACTACCATGATGTCTCTTTCTGGAGTAAAACGATTTCCTATGAGAGTTAAGTGTGCTACTTTAGCTTGGCATACGTTTATACATGCTGCTGAAGGAAAAGAAGAAACAGCTGTCACTGAATAAATTAATATGAGTGATTTAAAAGAAAAAATTATTAAAGAAATTAAGAAAGTCTACGACCCTGAAATACCTGTAAATATTTACGAATTGGGACTTATTTATAAGATAGAAATTGATGATAAGAATGTAGTTAACGTAGATATGACACTAACTACCCCTAATTGTCCTGTGGCAGACAGTTTGCCAAAACAGGTTAAGGAATATATATTGAAAGTAAAAGGCGTTTCCGATGTAAAATTAAATCTTGTTTGGGACCCTCCTTGGGACAAATCAAAGATGTCGGAAGCAGCAAAATTAGAGTTAAATTTATGAGTGAGCAAGTTATAAAATTAAGTGAAAATGCTGCTAATAGAATTAAACAAATAATGTCTCACGCAGATAAAACAACTATTGGCGTAAGGGTAGGAGTTAAGTCAGGTGGTTGTGCAGGGCTCTCTTATATAATGGAATATGCTAAAGAGGTTAAACCTAATGAAGAAGTGGTTGAAGACAAGGGAGTTAAAGTTTTAATAGATCCTAAAGCAATAATGTATCTTTTAGGAACAGAAATGGATTATAAAAAAGAGGAATTTTCCTCACAATTTGTTTTTAAAAACCCAAATGAGACAGAACGTTGTGGATGTGGAGAGTCTTTTAAGGTATAATAACCATTATGAGAGATACTAAACATTTAGAAAAGTTTGCAAGAGAAAAAGAAGCTAAAGAAAAGGAAAAAAAACTTTTTAAAGATGTAAAAAAATCTGTTGAAGCTGGAGCCAACGGAACTCTTGAGTACACGATTAAAGAGGGCGTGAATAAAAATAAAATAGCAGATCAAAAGATTTTAAAAAATAAAAGTTAATATTAGCCGCTGTAATACATCTCAAACTCAATTGGATGTGGCGTATGCTCGAACTTATAAATTTCCTCAAATTTTAGCGCTATGTAAGCATCAATTTGATCGTCAGTAAAAACAGAACCTTGAGTTAAAAATTTTCTGTCTTTATCTAAATTTTCCATTGCTTCTCTTAAAGAACCACATACAGTTGGGATTTTTTTTACTTCATTTTCAGATAATGTATATAAATCTTTATCTAGAGATTTTCCTGGATCAATTTTATTTTTAATTCCATCAATACCTGCCATAAGCATTGAGGCAAAAGTTAGATAAGGGTTTCCGGCTGCATCAGGAAATCTTACTTCACAACGAGCTGCTTTTTTACTTAAAGTTATAGGTATTCTGCAAGAAGCAGATCTATTTCTTGCTGAGTAAGCCAGTAGAACTGGAGCTTCAAATCCTGGTATTAATCTTTTATAACTATTTGTTGTTGCATTTGAAAAAGCGTTGATAGCTTTAGCATGTTTTAAAATTCCACCTATGTAATAAAGTGCGTTTTGAGATAATCCTGCATACTTATCTCCAGAGAAAACTGGCGTACTGCCTTTCCAAATTGATTGATGGCAGTGCATCCCTGAACCATTATCTCCTTTAACAGGTTTGGGCATAAAAGTAGCAGTTTTACCAAACGAATGAGAAACCATTTGCACTGCATATTTGTATAATTGTATGTTGTCTGCTTGATCAGTAAGAGTCCCAAAATACATACCTAATTCATGTTGACTTGGAGCAACTTCGTGATGATGTTTTTCAACTTTAATTCCCATATCTCTCAAAGCTTTTAAATATTCTCCTCGCATATCTTGTGCGCTATCAACGGGAGGAACTGGGAAATAACCTCCTTTTATTCCCGGACGGTGAGCCATGTTACCATTTTCATATTTTTTTCCTGTATTATAAGGACCTTCTGCGCTATCAATTGTAAAACTCGTTTCATTCATATCATTTTTGTATCTAACATCATCAAATACGAAAAACTCAGGTTCTGGACCAAAATATGCTTTATCTCCAATGCCAGATTTTTTTAAATAATCTTCAGCTTTTTTAGCTGTTCCTCTAGGGTCTCTTTCGTAAGGATCTTTTTTAACAGCGTCTAAAATATCGCAAAAAATATTTAAAGTACTATGAGAATTAAAAGGATCTATGATTGTTCTTGATAAGTCAGGTTTTAGTATCATATCTGACTCATTGATTGCTTTCCATCCAGCTATTGAGGATCCATCAAAAAAAACTCCTTCTTCAAGCATATCATCATCAACTATTGTTGCGTCCATTGTTAAATGTTGAAGTTTACCTCTAGGATCAGTAAACCTTAAGTCTACGAATTCAACCTCTTTATCTTTCATCAATTTTAAGACGTCTTTTTTTCCCATGAAAAAATTCCTTTGTAAATTTTAATAAAATTGTATTAAACATAACAGAACTAAAAATTTCAATAATATAATATTTAGAATGACTGATATGCACTATTCACATAATACAATCTAAGCTTGAAATGAAAAAAGAAGCTAGAACTATAGATGTTTTATTATTAATTTTGCTCGGGGCAATTTGGGGATCAGCTTTTTTTAATATCAAAATAGCCACATATACTTATGATACTTTTACTCTTGTTTTTGTTAGAGTTTTCTTTGCATCAATAGCTTTAGCTTTTTACTGTTCCTATAAAAATATTAAAATATTAGCTTTCTCAAAAGATTGGAAAATGTATTCTTTGGTTGGATTATGCAATATTGTAATTCCATTTTTATTAATTGCTTATGGAACTAACAAAGTTCAAAGTTATTTAGCTGCAATTTTAATGAGTACGACTCCTTTGAGTGGAACAATATTAGCTCATTTTTTCACCAAAAATGAAAAATTAAATTTTTTTAAATTAATAGGGGTTATTTTTGGTTTTGCAGGAGTAGTTTTTTTATTTTTCGATAAGCTAGTAATATCTGAGAGCAATTTTCTTTATGCATTAATAATTTTAGTTGGATCTACTTTTTATGTAGTTGGAGGAATATTAACTCTTAAATTTCTTAGAAATAAAGGAAATGAAAATGTTTCTACATCAACTATATTATGGTCTTTGATTATCCTTTTTCCCTTATGTTTATTACAAGAACCTTGGTCAAACTTAAATCCATCCTTAGAGTCAACTCTAGCTTTAATATATTTAGGAGTTTTTCCAACCGGAATAGCTTGGATGTTAAGGTTTCATTTATTAACTAAAGTTGGTCTTGTATTTCAAACTCAAGTTGCCTATTTAATACCATTATTTGGCGTATTCTTTGGATATATAATTATGAGTGAAGAAATTACTTGGAGAGTACTTGTTTCATTAATTATAATAGTTTCCGGTATATATATTGTAAAAAAAAATGATAAATTGGTAAGAAAATAATGTTTTCAGAGCAAGCTACACAAAGTTTTTTGTCAATTGTAACATTGGTAGGTTTTTTTGTAATTTTAATTGTTCAAAAAACTTCCAGCAAAATTGGAAATGGAATTTTGTTGGATCAGGATTTCGACAAACCTCAAGCATTTCATACAGAACCCATACCTAGAAGTGGAGGATTAGCATCATTTATATCTTTGATGTTTTTTATCTTTATTTATAATCTTTTGTTCGGCCGAATACTTAATGATTATTTATTTTTATCTATAATTTTTTTTTCGTTAGGATTTTTAGAAGACATAAAAATTAAGACCAACCCTAATATTAGATTAATTTTTATGATAATAGCTTTAACTTTAAGTATAATTTTTCTCTCCATCAATATAGATAATATAGACATTGGTTTTTTAAAATTATGGACATCAAATAGATTTTTTGAGGTTTCGTTTATTTTGTTATGTTTTTTATTTGTTATTAATGGAGCAAATTTAATAGATGGTTTTAATGGTCTACTCGTAATTCACTTAATATTAATAAATTTTATACTTTTGTTAATTAATATTGAAAATCAAAATATGGAACTCGCCTTAATTATAACTGGTCAAATTGCAATATTTTTCTCTTTTTTATTATTCAATTTTCCAAAAGCTAAGATTTTTTTAGGAGACAGTGGTTCATATTTATTTGGTTCTCTAATTGCTTTAAATGTTATAGAGACAAACAATTTAAATCCTCAAATTTCATCTTTTTTCTTTTGTATACTTTTATTTTATTTATTCTTTGAGGTGTTTTTTTCTTTTTTTAGAAAAATATATTTAAAAAAATCACCTCTTATCCCCGATAACAACCATTTCCATATGCTATTATTCAAATGTCTAGAGAAAACTAAAAAATTTATAGATTGTAATTATCTTAATTCTATAATTATTAATCTAGTTTATTTTGTTTTAATTTTGCCTGCAATTTTCTTTAAAGAAAATCCTTTTATTTGCAGATATTGGTTCTTCTTTCTCTTAATTGTTTATTTGATAATTTATTTTAGAGTTTATAGTTTCGCAAAAAAGGAAATTGATATATAAACACATCGCTAAATAATAATGGGCAAGTGGCGGAATTGGTATACGCGCTAGTCTTAGGAACTAGTGCCGCAAGGCTTAAGAGTTCGAGTCTCTTCTTGCCCACCAAAAAATATGAAAGTAGAAGTAAAGTCAAAAAAAGGTTTAAAAACAAGTTTATCAATAATAATTGATAAAAAAACTATTCAGAAAAAAATTGAAGAAAGGCTTATAGAGCTTCAGTCTGAAGTGAGTCTTAAAGGCTTTAGACCAGGAAAAGTTCCGCCTTCTGTAATAAAAAGTCAATTTGGAAAAGCGGTTTACGGCGATGTAATTGATAAGCTGTTAAAAGAGTCTTCTGCTAAAGCTATAGAACAAAATAAAATTAAAGTTGCTGGACAACCAAAAATTGATCTTAAAACTTTTGGTGAAGGCAAAGACTTAAACTATACTCTAGAAATTGACTCATTACCCGAATTTAAATTAAAACCCTTTGATAAATTTCAAGCTACCGAGTATGCGGTCAAAACAAACAACAAACTCGTGGAGGAAAAGCTTAAGGAAATTGCTAAACAACATAAAAATTTTGTCGATAAAAATAAAGACGAAAAATCAGAAACAGGAGATCAAGTAATTTTTGACTATTCCGCAACTGTAGATGGGAATAAATTTGAAGGGAGTGAAGGTAAGGGCGTTCAAATTGAATTAGGTAAAGATTTATTTCTCAAAGGTTTTGATAAACAGTTAGTTGGTGTAAAAAAAAATGAAACGAAAAAAGTTCAAGCGGTACTTCCATCCAACCACCCTAAAAAAGAATTGGCTAATAAAAAAACTTTATTTGAATGTAAAATTATTGGTTTAAAAAAACCTAAAGAGACATTAATCGATGATAATTTTGCAAAACTTATGGGAGCTAAAGATTTAACAGATCTAAAAAAATTAATAGAAAAACAAATTATTTCTCAATATAAACAAGCACTTGATTCTATTACTAAAAAAGAAATTTTAGATCAGTTAGAAAAGTCTCATGAATTTGATCTACCAAAAAACTTGGTAGATAATGAAATTGCTATAATGACTAGAAATCTTAAAGATAAAGATAAAGACAAACATAAAGACTCAAATGAAAAACTAGCAAAATCAAGAATTAAACTTGGTCTAGTTTTAAATGAATATGGAGAAAAAAATAATCTTAAAGTTAGTGATGCAGAAATAGATGCTGAAATACAAAAACAAATAAGGGGAATGCCAGGTCAAGAAAAAATGGTGATTGAGTACTATAAAAAAAACCCTCATGCTGCTCAAAGTTTAAAAGGTACAATTTACGAAGAAAAAATTATTAACCTTTTGAAATCTAAAATAAAAATAAAATTAAAAGAATTATCAACTCAGGAAGCTGAAAAGGTTATTTCAGATTTTAATGGCTCTAAAAATAAAGCAAAAACAAAAAAAATTAGTAAAAAGTAATTAATAGTTGTATAAGACATTTACTATGAGTCGCAAAATTGAAGAGCAAATGAATTCACTTATACCAATGGTTGTCGAGCAAACAGCCAAGGGAGAGAGAGCCTTTGATATATATTCAAGACTTTTAAAAGAAAGAATAGTTTTTTTAGTTGGTCCAGTAAATGATAATGTTGCATCTTTAGTAACAGCGCAATTATTGTTTCTCGAGTCAGAAAATCCAAAGAAAGGAATCAATTTTTATATTAATAGTCCTGGCGGCCTTGTAACTGCTGGGCTGGGCATTTATGATACTATGCAATATATAAATTCACCAGTTTCAACTTTGTGTATTGGACAGGCATCATCTATGGGTTCTTTTTTATTAGCAGCTGGAGAAAAAGGAAAAAGATTTTCTTTGCCTAATTCTAGAATTATGGTTCACCAACCTTCTTCTGGCTTTCAAGGACAAGCCACAGATATTCAAATCCACGCTAAAGAAATTCTTGATCTAAAAAACAGATTAAATAAAATTTATGCTAAGCACACTGGAAAATCAGTGGAAGAAATCTCCAGTGCTCTAGAGAGAGACAATTTTATGACCGCAGATGAAGCAAAAAAATTTGGTCTTATAGACTCAGTAGTGGAAAAGAGAAAATAATACACAATATATAGCCGATAAAACAACTTATACTTGATATGAAGATTCTGAAGATTTAATATCGAGTAATTGATTCGTTATGTCTGATAAAAATAATAAAAATATACTTTACTGTTCATTTTGTGGAAAAAGCCAACACGAGGTGAGAAAATTAATCGCTGGACCCACAGTATTCATTTGTGATGAGTGTGTTGAACTTTGTATGGATATTATTAAAGAGGAAAACAAAAGTTCTTTAATAAAACATCAGGACGGAGTTCCTACACCGAAAGAAATTTGCAATGTATTAAATGATTATGTAATTGGACAAAAATTTGCTAAAGAGGTCCTGTCTGTTGCAGTCCACAATCATTACAAAAGATTAAATCATGACACAAAAAATAATAAAGATGTTGAATTATCAAAATCAAATATCTTATTAGTTGGCCCAACTGGTTGTGGAAAAACCCTTTTAGCACAAACTTTAGCAAGAATATTAGATGTGCCTTTTACTATGGCTGATGCAACAACCTTAACAGAGGCAGGATATGTTGGTGAAGATGTTGAAAATATTATTTTGAAGTTATTGCAGGCAGCAGATTATAATGTTGAGAAAGCTCAAAGAGGAATAGTTTATATAGATGAAGTAGATAAAATTAGTAGAAAATCAGAAAACCCTTCAATTACTAGAGATGTTTCTGGCGAAGGAGTACAACAAGCTCTTTTAAAAATCATGGAAGGAACAGTAGCCAGCGTTCCTCCTCAAGGAGGAAGAAAACATCCTCAGCAAGAGTTTTTACAGGTAGACACTACAAATATTTTATTTATTTGCGGTGGTGCTTTTGCAGGATTAGACAAAATTATTGAGAGGAGAGGCAAGGGTACTTCAATAGGTTTTGGCGCTCAAGTAAAAGACTTTGAGGAACAACCTTTAGCTGAAATTATGAAAAACTTAGAACCAGAGGACTTAATTAAGTACGGACTTATACCAGAGTTTATAGGTAGAATGCCAATTATTGCGACGCTAAATGATTTAGATGAAAAATCATTAATAAAAATTCTTAAAGAACCAAAAAATTCTTTAATCAAACAGTACAAAAGATTATTTGAGTTTGAAAATGTTGAACTTGAATTTCAAGAAGATGCCCTTTCTGAAATTGCCAAAAAGGCAATTAATAAAAAAACTGGAGCAAGAGGTTTAAGGTCGATTCTGGAAAATATACTTTTAAAAACTATGTTTGAATTACCAGAAAATGACAATGTTACTAAAGTGAGCATAGATAAGGCTGCAGCTAAAGGCGATAAAGAGCCAATAGTTACCTATGGAAAAAAACAATCAACATCTGCAGCATAATAGTCACACTATAGATAAATAAGTATCTTGATATTTCAATTCTGATTATCATATAAAGGTATTATGGCTATAAACAAAAAACCGCTTCTTCCTCTAAGAGATATAGTAATTTTTCCTTCAATGGTTGTTCCCTTATTTGTAGGGAGAGAAAGATCTATAAAAGCTCTTCAGGAGGTCATGAAAAATGATAAATCAATAGTACTATCAGCACAAAAAAATTCTGAAATTGATGAACCCGAAGAAAAAGATATTTATGGTTATGGCTGTTTAAGTAAAGTTCTCCAGTTATTAAAACTACCCGACGGTACAGTTAAAGTTTTAGTTGAGGGCACTAAAAGAGTAAAAATATTAGAAATTTTTAAAGATGAAAAAGAGAACTTCCTCAGTTGTGATGCTGAAACTATTGAAGAAACAAACAAAAATAAAGACTCTGATACATACGCACAATCACTTGTTAAAAAATTTGAAAAACTTTTAATATTAAACAAAAGAGATTTATCAGAAGTAATAGATGGAATAAAAAAATTAAAAGACTCAAGCGAGATAGCAGACAACATTGCTTCTAATTTAAATTTAGAAATTTCTCAGAAACAAGAACTATTAGAATTAGTAGATTTAAGAAAGAGACTTGAAAAGATATACGAATTTATTGATAAAGAGACTAGCGTTGTTTCAGTTGAAAAGAAGATTAGAGGAAGAGTTAAAAATCAAATGGAAAAAACCCAAAGAGAATATTATTTAAATGAACAATTAAAAGCTATTCAAAAAGAATTAGGAGAAATAGATGAAGGAAAAGATGAAATTTCAAATTTAACAAAATCTATAGCAAAAGCTAAAATGCCGAAATTAGTTCAAGAAAAATGTCTTTCGGAATTAAAAAAATTAAAATCTATGAGCCCAATGTCTGCAGAGGCAACTGTTGTCAGGAATTATCTTGATTGGATGACAGAATTGCCATGGAGTTTTAAAAGTAAAATAAATAGAGATCTTAAAAATGCTCAAAAAATTTTAGACGAAGACCATTTTGGTTTAGAAAAAGTTAAAGAAAGAATAATTGAATTTTTAGCTGTTCAAAAAAGAACTGAGAAGATGAAAGGTCCAATACTTTGCTTAGTTGGCCCACCTGGTGTAGGAAAAACTTCACTTGGTAAATCAATAGCTAGAGCAACTGGTAGAAAATTTATTAGAATTTCATTAGGCGGCACTAGAGACGAAGCCGAGATTAGAGGACACAGGAGAACTTACATTGGTTCTCTTCCAGGTAAAATTATTCAAATGATGAAAAAAGCAGGAACAAAAAATCCGCTTTTTTTATTAGACGAAATCGACAAAGTAGGTAATGATTATAGAGGAGATCCATCTTCAGCTTTGTTAGAGGCTCTAGATCCAGAACAAAATAAAGAATTTAATGATCACTATTTAGAAGTAGATTACGATTTATCAGATGTAATGTTTGTTACTACTGCAAATACTTTAAATATTCTACCTCCTTTACTCGATAGAATGGAGTTAATTAGATTACCAGGTTATACAGAGGATGAAAAAGTAAGTATTTCTCAAAAATATTTAATCCCCAAACAAAAAGAAAATGCAGGATTGAAAAAAAATGAGTTAACTATAAAGGAAAACCTAAATAGAAAAATCATCAGAAATTACACAAGAGAGGCGGGAGTAAGAAATTTAGAGAGAGAGATATCAAAAATCGCTAGAAAAACTGTCAAAAGAATTGATGCAAAGGAAAAAGTTAACAATCCTATAAAAGAAAAAGATCTTACAAAATACCTAGGCGTAGAAAAATTTAAATACGGGGAGATAGAAGATCAGAATAGAGTAGGTGTAGTTACTGGATTAGCTTGGACTGAGGTAGGAGGAGAAATATTAAAAATTGAATCGGTAATTATGTCTGGTAAAGGCAAAATGCAAATTACTGGTAAACTAGGTGAAGTAATGCAGGAATCTGTAAAAGCAGCAAAATCTTATATAAGATCAAAAAGTTTAGATTATGGAATTATTCCTCCAGTTTTTGAAAAAAAAGATTTTCATATTCATGTACCAGAAGGAGCCATACCTAAAGATGGACCTTCAGCTGGAGTGGCAATGGTTACTTCGATAATTTCTGCCATAACAGAAATACCAGTAAATAAAGATGTAGCGATGACCGGAGAAATTACTTTAAGAGGAATTGTTTTACCAATAGGTGGTTTGAAAGAAAAATTATTAGCAGCACATAGAGCCGGAATTAAGAAAGTTCTTATTCCTAATGAAAATCAAAAAGATTTAATAGAAATTCCTGAAATAATTAAAAAAAGTATTGAAATTAAACCGGTTAAAAATGTTGATGAAGTACTTAAAATAGCTCTTACAAAAAATCTAAAAAGAGTTGAGTGGGTCGAGGTAGAACAAATTTCCAAAAAAAATAATCAAAAAACTACTACCACAAGAAAACATTAATTTAATCTAGCCACTCTCTATATTGAGATAAATTCTTAGAAATATAACTTGGTAACTGATGAAGGTCTATTTTTCTCAATTTAGTGTTTCCTGACCACTTAAATTCTTTTTTATCTACATTATGGTCGTACATAACTCTTTTCTCATCAATTAATTTTTTAATATCTTTAATATTCAGTCCGCTTTCTTCATATTCATAGTGATGCGCAAAATTTAATAATTTTTTTTCTAAATCCTCAGCTTTTTTTAGACACGTAAAATGCCAACCACCATTCTCCACATGAAAAATATTGGTATATTTTTTTTTAGAAAAAATTAAATCAAATCTCCATTTTGGATATCGCTTTGATTTAATATTCCTTAACCATTGAGGAGATATAAAATTTTTTTTTCTACATGCTTTAGATCCATACCAGTCAAATTCTTCGTAATATAAGTTTAATTTATAATAAAACATTTTTTGTTTGAAAATAATAATTTGATCTTTATTTATTTCAAAATTTAATTTTTCCAAATTTGGAATTTCATCCAAATCACTTATCATAATAAAATCGTCCTCTTGTGCATCATTTAATCCTTTAGACAAATTCTCTCTTTGAAAATAATCTCTTGCCATACCATTAAGTATTAGCTTTTCTCCCCTTATTTCTTCTGAGTCATTTACATTTATTTTTTTAATATCAGGAGGAGGATTATCAATAACTATATATGATATTTTGTCTTTAAATTTAGCAAAGTTGTTTAAATCAAAATTTAGCTTTTTTGGCGTTCCATTATGAGTATAAGTAGCTTCAGTAATAATGAATTTTTTTACATATCTATCTAGAATATTAAGCCTTAAATCTAGGAGCAAATCTTCATCAAAATACATAAAACAGTCATAAATATTCATATATTAATTGAGTTATAATAAAATTTTATATAAGTAAATTTAAATCAATGGGAAAAAAAATAGTTATTACTGGTGGCTTAGGATATATAGGCACAGAATTGTGCAAAATTTACTCAGGATATAGTTGGAATGATACTATAACGGTAATTGATAATAGATTTATCTCAGAAAGAGTTCATCAATTAAGAAAATGGAATATGAATTTTGTCCATGGAGATATTTTGGATAAAGATTTAATTAAAAAGCACTGTGCAGATGCAGATATAATTCATCACTTGGCAGGAATTACAGATGTTCCAAGAGTAAAAAGTGAAAGTAGCAATGAAAAAGATGAAAAAATAAAAGCAGTTGCTGAAGAGGGAACTCAAAATATAATTAATGTAATGAGCGATAATTGTAAGATTATTGTTCCTTCAACACATGTAGTATACGAGGGCATAGAAAAAGTAAAAAATGATATATCGGAAAACGAGGAAACCAATCCTGTGTTGTCTTACGGAAAATCCAAAGATTATAATGAAAAACAACTTAAGTCCTCAGGAAAAAAATATGTAATACTAAGGTTAGGATCTGTATATGGTTATTCTACAGATACGGCAAGAATAGACATAATGTCAAATTTTTTCTCTAAAATGGCGTCCCAAAACGGAACTTTAAAACTTTATGCAGGAGGAAGACAGGTTAAAAGTTTGGTTCCACTTATTGATGTAGCAAGATGTTTCAAATTTATGGAAGAAAGAGATGATATTTCAAATGATTTATTTAATCTCACAAAAGATACCGTGACAGTAAAAGAAGTAGCGGAAATTTGTAAAAAATATAATCCAAATATAACTTTAAAAGAAACTAATGATGAGGTTCCAAACTTAGGTTTCTCTTTATCAAATGAAAAATTGTTAAAAAAAGGGTTCAAGTTTAAGTACGGTCTTGAAGAAAGCATAAAAGAAATGATTCATAAGTGGTCAAAGCAAAATTTAATCAAAGATCTTGAGTACGTAAAAGATGGAGAAAAAGAATTCTCAGATGGTAGAGGAAAAATTAGTAATCACGAACTTACAGAACCTATAAATATGATAGGTTTAATTAATTCAAAAAAAGGAACTATACGAGCTAATCATTATCATCCACAACAAGAACAAAAATGTTTATTTACCAAAGGTCAAATTATCGAAATATTTCAAGATATACTAAATCCAAAATCTCCAAAAATTACTCAAGTTGTAAATGAGGGTCAATTATCAATAATAAAACCAAATGTTGCCCATAGTATGATTTTTACGAAAGATAGTACTTTTTTAAACCTTGTAAGAGGTGAACGCGAACATGAAAATTATGGAGTCACACACACAATAAAACATGTTTTTGTAGACGAAAAAGAAAAAAATTTATTATTAGGATGTTATAAATTTGATTGCAGAGTTTGTGGAAATACAAAACTTAGAAGAGTTCTTTCCTTAGGATATCAGCCATTGGCAAACAATTTGTTAAAAACTAAAGATGAAAAATGTGAATTATATCCATTAGAAGTAAATTATTGCGATAATTGCTTTAATTGCCAACTTTCTGTTGCTGTGGACCCAAAAAAAATGTTTAATAATTATTTATACACTTCTTCAACTTCTAAGACATTTAGGAATCATTTCATTAATGCTGCAAATAAATATATTAAAGAACTAAAATTAAAAGCTAAAAAATCTTATATTATTGATGTAGGTAGCAATGACGGAATTGCCTTAAAGCCCTTTAAAGATTTAGGTTTTAAAAATATATTAGGTATTGAACCAGCCAAAAATTTATCAAAACTTGCTAATAAAAATAAAATTAAAACATACAATGGTTTTTTGACTAAAAAAAATATTAAAAAAATCAAGAAAAATGCTGACTTAATATTAGCTTCAAATGTATTTGCTCACTCTGACAACTTAAAAGAAATGGCGCAATGCATGTTAAATCTTTTAAGTAAAAAAGGAACAATAATTATAGAGGTGCAATATTTACTAAGAACCTTAAAGGACCTAACTTTTGATAATATTTATCATGAACATTATAATTATTGGTCTTTAACTTCATTAAATAATTTCTTTAAACAATTTGATGCAAAAATTTATAAAGCTGAGGAAGTTAATACTCATGGTGGCTCAATAAGAGTTTTTATAAAAAAAGGGAAAAATATTAAAGTAGAAGGAAGTGTAAAAAAAATCTTAATTGATGAAGAAAAATATGGAATTAAAAAATTCAAAACTTATCAAGATTTTGGAAAAAAAGTTTACGATATTAGAAAAAATGTAATTAAAAAAATAAATGATATTAAAAAAAGAGGAGATAAAATAATTGGTTATGGTTCTCCAGCGAAGGCTACTACTGCACTAAATTTTTTTGGTATTTCTGATGAGTTAGAATTTGTTATTGAAGATAATAAATTAAAACAAGGGAAATTTATTCCTGGAGTAAAAATACCGATACAAGACAAGTCTAAAATTCAAGATAATAATAATACTATGTTAGTTTTAGCTTGGAATTTCTTTAAAGAAATCAAATCAAAAAATTCACATCTATCAAAAAAAATTATTAATATAAAAGACTTAGAAAAATAATTATTTAGTTTTAACAAATTTTTCTGCTTGAGAAATAATATTTTCAGTTTCTGGAGGTAAGGCTTGATTGGTTTTTAATTTTGGTGTTTTATTTTGCTTTGATTTTGAATTTAATAATAAATCTACAGCTTCTAATATTTCATTAACATGAAAATTCTCTTTCATATAAATTTAGTAATTTGAAATCATGTCTGAGATAATTAAACTGATATTATTCAAAGTTTCGTAAAAATAAGTTATGTAGCTTTCTAAAAATGGGTAATTGTAAATTAAAATATCTCTTGTTAAGTTTAAAGTACCAAATAAAAAAATTATTGATACAGAAAATAAAACCAAATAACTATAAAATCCTAAACCTGAACTTGCTTTTTTAGTCAACTTTGACTTGGTCTTATTTTGTATTGTCTTTTTGTTAATACTAGATGGGTCTATAATTTTTATTCCATGTTTTTTTTGTAAATATTCATCTGAGTATACATCGATATCTTTAGTTTTTTTCCTTTTTGAAGAAGAAGATTTGGTACTCTTTTTAACTATCGGAGGTGTTATTTTTTTTTTTTGAGCTATTGGATATTGTGTCCACTGATTACCACATGAGCTACATTGTACCAATCTACCTTTTGATGTAATTGCGCTATCAGGTACCGTAAATTTCTTATTACAAGATTTACATTGAATAATCATTTTTATTAATAATACAGCTTATAATCATAAACTTAAATTAGTATTTTTTACTTTTTACATTATAAAATTTATGTTGTATATCTCGGTTCTGTTTAATTTAGGGCGGTTAGCTCAGTTGGTAGAGCATCTCGTTTACACCGAGAGGGTCATAGGTTCGAGTCCTTTACCGCCCACCAAATTAAGCTGAATTGGGGGTGTAGCTCAGTTGGTTAGAGCGCCTGCCTGTCACGCAGGAGGTCGCGGGTTCGAGTCCCGTCACTCCCGCCACTAGTTGATAATCGTTTTCATTTAAATCTTAGATAATGCGATCTTCTGTTACCTGTACACCAGCGTCTAAAATGTTATAAATAATCATAACTTAATATAAGAATCCCTAAGCCAAATGGTATTAGGGTAGATATTAAAAAAATGATTTATAATTTTTTAACAGATTACTTATCAATAATATTATTTTTATTTATTGCTTTATTAATAAGCATTGGTTTTCTATTAGCTAACTATTTAGCTTCTCCAAGCAACCCCGATCCAGAAAAACTTTCAGCTTATGAATGTGGTTTTGAAGCTTTTGAGGACTCGAGATTAGAATTTGATGTAAGATTTTATTTGGTAGCGATACTCTTTATAATTTTTGATTTAGAAATAGCTTTCCTTTTTCCTTGGGCCATCTCACTCGGTAATATAGGAACACTAGGTTTTTGGTCAATGATGACTTTTTTAGGAATATTAACCATTGGGTTTATTTATGAATGGAAAAAAGGAGCTTTGGAATGGGAATAAATTCAAATTTTTTCAAAAACAAAGAAGACCAAATTCCAGAAAACTTTAAACAAATCGCTAAAGATTTTAGTGAAAAAGGTTTTATCACAACTTCTACAGATAATTTAATTAATTGGGCCAGAACCGGCTCACTTCATTGGATGACTTTTGGTTTAGCTTGTTGCGCAGTAGAAATGATGCAGACTTCAATGCCAAGATATGATCTTGAAAGGTTCGGAGCAGCTCCAAGGGCTTCTCCCAGACAATCTGATGTTATGATAGTTGCAGGCACATTAACAAATAAAATGGCACCAGCTTTAAGAAAAGTTTACGATCAAATGCCAGAACCAAGATATGTAATATCTATGGGAAGTTGCGCTAATGGAGGAGGTTATTACCATTACTCTTACTCAGTTGTTAGAGGATGCGATAAAATTGTACCAGTAGATATTTATGTTCCTGGTTGTCCGCCATCAGCAGAAGCTTTGTTATATGGAGTTCTTCAACTTCAAAAAAAAATTAGAAGAGAAGGTAGTTTAAAAAGATAATTTATGTTCATAAAAGATATTAAAGAACTTGAGAAAGTTGTTAACTCAGAATTAGCAAGTAAAATAAAAAAGTCTACTATAAATTTTAATGAATTAATGTTGGAATTAGAAGTAGAAAATTTGTTTTCGATAATACAATTTCTAAAATCGAATGATAATTGTAGATTTAGGCAACTAATAGATATAGCTGGTGTAGATTTTCCAGAAAAAGATAAAAGATTTAGACTAATTTATTTATTGCTCTCACATGAAAAGAATTTAAGAATTAAACTTTGCTTAGACTTTGAGGCAAGAAAAAACATTCCATCAATTGTTAAAATTTTTCCATCTGCTAATTGGATGGAAAGAGAAGTGTTTGATATGTACGGAATAAAATTCACAAATCATCCAGACCTTAGAAGAATTTTAACAGATTACGGTTTTAAAGGTCATCCACTAAGAAAAGATTTTCCTCTAACAGGATTTAACGAGGTTAGATATAGCGAAAAGGAGAAAAAAGTAATTTACGAGTCCGTTAAACTTGAGCAAAACTACAGAAATTTTGATTTTGAAAGTCCTTGGGAGGGTACAAAATATTTAAAGGAAATTAAAAAAAAATCTGATAATGAAAAAAAAGAATAAAACATTAAATCTAAATTTTGGTCCACAACATCCAGCAGCTCATGGGGTGCTTAGACTTATATTGGAGTTAGACGGAGAGATTGTTGAAAAAGCAGATCCACACATAGGCTTGTTACACAGAGGAACAGAGAAATTAATTGAGCACAAAACCTATTCTCAAGCATTACCTTATTTCGATAGATTAGACTACGTGGCTCCTATGAATCAAGAACATGCTTTTGCATTAGCAACAGAAAAATTATTGAATATAGAAATTCCAATTAGAGCGAAATATATCAGAGTAATTTTTTGTGAAATTGGAAGAATATTGAGTCACATATTAAATATAACAACTCAAGCATTAGATGTTGGTGCATTAACACCTTCTCTGTGGGGATTTGAAGAGAGAGAAACTCTAATGACCTTTTACGAAAGGGCTTCGGGATCAAGACTGCACGCAAATTTTTTTAGAACTGGAGGAGTCCACCAAGATCTTCCAACTAAATTATACGAAGATATTGGAAAATTTTGTGATAAATTTCCTAAGACTATAGATGATCTAGAAAGTTTACTAACTGACAATAGAATTTTTAAGCAAAGAAATGTTGAGATTGGAATTGTAACAAAGCAGGAAGCATTAAGTCATAGCTTCTCTGGTGTTATGTTAAGAGGATCTGGAGTATCGTGGGATTTAAGAAAATCCCAACCCTACGAATGTTATAAAGATTTAGAATTTAAAATTCCTATTGGAAAAAATGGAGATTGTTTTGACCGTTATCTCTGCAGAGTCGAAGAAATGAGAGAAAGTATAAAAATAATCAAACAATGTTTAAGAAATTTACCTAAAGGTCCTGTTAAGTCGATAGATGGAAAAATTTCGCCTCCAAGTAGAGACGAATTAAAAGACTCCATGGAAGCTCTCATTCACCATTTCAAACTTTTTACTGAGGGATTTAGGGTGCCAGCTGGAGATGTTTACACAGCAGTAGAAGCTCCTAAGGGTGAATTTGGAGTATATTTAATTTCAGATGGAAGCAATAAACCTTACAGATGTAAAATAAGAGCTCCAGGGTTTTCTCATTTGCAAGCTATGGATTATCTAATACGTGGCCACATGTTAGCAGATGTTCCTGCTGTCCTAGGATCATTAGACATTGTTTTTGGTGAGGTTGATCGATGAGTTTAAAAGAAGTTTACAACGAACAACCAAATATTTTTAAATTTTCTGATAAAAATCAAAAAATTATTGACGAAATTTTGAAAAAATACCCTGATAGCAATAAGAAGAGTGCAGTTATGCCATTACTATATTTAGCACAAAAACAAAATGATAATTGGATACCTTTAGCAGCAATGAAATATATTGCAAAATTTTTATCCATTCCTTACATAAACGTTTATGAAATAGCCACATTCTATTCTATGTATAATCTTGCCCCTGTTGGAAAGTATTTTGTTCAAGTATGCACTACTAGCCCATGTCTAATAAGAGGTGCAGACAAATTAATAAAAGTATGTAAAGAAAAAATTTCTTCAAAAGAGAGAAAGCTTTCCGAAAATAAAAGATGTTCCTGGATGGAAGTTGAGTGTTTAGGTGCATGCGTAAACGCTCCTATGATGCAGATTAATGATGATTATTATGAAGATTTAAATGAAAATAATGCAAGTGAAATTATAGAGTCATTATTAAACGACAAGCCTCTAAAACCTGGTTCTTATAGAGGAAGAAAAAATACTTCACCGGAAAAAAATAAAAATTTAAATGGAAATAGTTCAAAATGATCAAAGAAGAAAATAAAATTTTTAAAAATCTTTATAATGATTTCGGGTGGGAAATAGAAAATTCTGTTAAACGTAATGATTGGCAAAACACTAAGGAAATTATATCAAAGGGAAGAGAGTGGATTATTAATGAAGTAAAATCTTCAGAACTCAGGGGTAGAGGAGGAGCAGGCTTTCCAACTGGATTAAAGTGGTCTTTTGCCCCGAAAGAAGTAGGTTCAAGACCGCATTATTTAGTAATAAACGCTGATGAGTCAGAACCAGGGACTTGTAAAGACAGAGATATTTTAAGATTCGAACCGCAAAAATTATTGGAGGGCTGTTTAATTGCTGGATTTGCTGTTAACGCTCACACTTGTTACATTTATATAAGGGGTGAATATTACAATGAGGGCAAAAGACTTCAAGAAGCTATTAATCAAGCGTATAAGAAAAATTTTTTAGGCAAGAATGCTTGTGGTTCTGGATGGGATTTTGAAGTACATATTCATTATGGTGCTGGTGCATACATTTGTGGTGAAGAGACAGCACTGCTTGAAAGTTTAGAGGGAAACAAAGGGCTGCCAAGACTTAAACCTCCTTTTCCAGCTTTAGTTGGTCTTTATGGATGTCCTACAATCGTAAATAATGTAGAAACTGTTGCAGTTGTTCCTACAATTCTAAGAAAAGGCGCAAAATGGTTTTCTTCTATAGGCAAACCTAAGAATACAGGTACAAAAATTTTTTGCATCTCTGGCAATGTGAATAACCCTTGTAATGTTGAAGAGGAAATGGGTATCCCTTTGAAAGATTTAATAGAAAAATATGCAGGCGGTGTTGTTGGAGGTTGGGACAATTTACAAGCAGTCATCCCAGGTGGATCGTCAATGCCTTTACTACCAAAAAATATATGTGAAACTATTACTATGGATTTTGATTCATTAATTAAAGCTAAGAGCGGACTAGGAACTGCAGGCATAGTTGTTATTAATAAAGATCAAGACATTATTAAATGTATGGCAAGAATAGCTAAATTTTATAAACATGAAAGTTGTGGTCAATGCACACCTTGTAGAGAGGGTGTTGGATGGATGTGGAGAATACTTGAAAGAACAGCCAAAGGAGAGTCAACATATAAAGATATTGATTTACTATTTGATGTTACTAAACAGATTGAAGGACACACAATTTGTGCCTTTGGTGAAGGGGCATCTTGGCCTGTTCAAGGTTTATTGAGACATTTTAGAAAAGAAATAGACAAAAGGTGTACTGGGACACCGTTAGTTAAAAAGAAAAGAAATATCCCTTATTTAATTGATCAACATTTATTGGAGAAATAAAATGCCTAAAATTGTTATTAATGGCAAAGAAATAGAATTTGATAAAGGTATGACTGTATTACAGGCATGTGAGTTAGCTAATGTTGAAATACCAAGATTTTGTTATCATGAAAAACTTTCTATAGCTGGAAATTGTAGAATGTGTCTAGTAGAAATGGATAAATCTTCAAAACCCATAGCGTCTTGTGCGATGCCAGCAACCGAAGGAATGAATATTAAAACTAATACAGAGTTTGTTGAAAAAGCCAGGAAAGGTGTTATGGAATTTTTATTAGCCAATCATCCTTTAGATTGTCCAGTTTGTGATCAGGGTGGTGAATGTGATTTACAAGATCAATCTCTGTACTACGGCGTGGACAAATCTAGATTTTCAGAAAATAAAAGATTTGTGAAAGAGAAATACATGGGACCTTTAATAAAAACTCAGATGACAAGGTGTATTCACTGCACTAGATGTATAAGATTTGCTACTGAAGTTGCTGGCGTCCCTGAATTAGGAGCAATAGGTCGGGGTGAAGATATGGAAATCACTACTTATCTAGAAAAATCTATGGAGTCAGAATTATCTGCTAACGTTATTGATTTGTGTCCTGTAGGAGCACTCACTTCTAAACCCTATGCTTTTGAGGCAAGACCATGGGAGCTTAAAAAAACTGAAAGTATAGATGTAATGGATGCAGTTGGATCAAACATTAGAGTAGATACTTATGGATGGGAGGTAAAAAGGATTTTGCCAAGAATTAACAATGAAATTAATGAAGAATGGATTTCCGATAAAACAAGATATGCGTGCGATGGATTATTAAAGCAACGTTTAGATACTCCTTATATTAAAAAAAATGGGAAACTGGTCAAAACAACTTGGGATGAAGCTATCCAACTAATATGTGAAAAAATAAATACTACTGATCCTAAACTTATTGGAGCGCACGTTGGAGACATGGTAAGTTTAGAAAATATTTTCTCTTATAAAAAATTTCTCAATGCTATTAATTGTACCAACTATGATTTTAGAGAGAGAAATTTTTACTTTAATCCATCAGACAAAATTAACTATTTATTTAATTCCTCTATTAATAACATAGAGAATTCAGACCTTATTTTATTAATTGGTTGCAACCCTAGACATGAGGCAACAATGGTTAATGCGAGAATAAGAAAATCTTTTGTTAAAAACAAAACTCCTATTTACTCTCTAGGGGATGTAGGTGACCTTACTTATAATTATAATATTATTGGAGAAACAACTGAGAACTTAAAAGAAATAATTAAGGGAAAAAATGAATTTAGTAGGAAATTCTTATCTTCTAAAAAGCCAGTCGTTATTATTGGTGAGTCCGCTTTAGAGTTGAAAAGTGGTAAATTTATTTTTGAGGAAATAAAAGAATTTTTATTTAAAAATAATTTTATAAATAAAAACTGGAATGCCTTAAATATTTTGTCACAAAATGCATCTACAGTTGGATGTATTGACTTAAATTTTTTTAATGAAAATAAAGATGATGAATTATCTTTTTTTGAAAAAATTAAGAATAATAAATTTGAATTAATATATCTTCTAGGTTCAGATAATTTCGAGTTGGTAAAAAAGAATGAATTTATTGTTTATCAAGGTAGCCACGGAGACAGAGGAGCAGAAATTGCAGATATAATACTGCCAAGTCCTGCATATACTGAACAAGATGGTATGTATATAAACTTAGAAGGCAGGGTACAAGAATGTAGAAAAGCTTCTTACCCTACTGGTCAAGCTAAGGAAGACTGGAAAATTTTTAATTTAATACTTAAAAAATTAAAGAATGAAAAACTTTTCCACAACTATGAAGATCTTAAAAAATTAACACTTGATCAAATTAAAAATTTCTCTGGAATAGATAATTTACCAAATAATATATTTAAAATTAATAAAAAACTAAATTCAGAATTTTTTAATGAAAAAATTTTAATTAATGAAATTGATTATTATTTTACCAATTCAATAGCTAGAGCTTCAAAAACCATGAGTGATTGTAGAAATGTTAAATTTAAGAGTTTAAAAGAAGGAACGAATAATTAAAATGGAATATTTAGATATATTTATTAACGAGATTTACAAAATATTTTTTCTTGTAGTTCCAATACTAGTTTCAGTTGCCCTAATTGTTTGGTTAGATAGAAGAGTTTGGGGTTTTGTGCAAAAACGTAGAGGTCCAAATGTCGTTGGTCCTTTTGGACTTTTTCAAACTTTAGCAGACGCTTTAAAATATATTTTTAAAGAAATTATAATTCCCGCAAGTTCAAACAAAATAATATTTATTTTAGCTCCTATAGTTACAATGACATTAGCATTAGTTGCATGGGCAGTTATACCTTTTGGCGAAAATTTAGTTCTATCAGATATTAATATAGGAATACTCTATTTATTCGCTATTTCATCACTTGGGGTTTATGGAATTATAATGGGTGGTTGGGCCTCTAATTCTAAATATCCTTTTTTAGGCGCAATAAGATCTGCCGCTCAAATGGTTTCCTATGAAGTTTCGATAGGGATTATAATTATAAATGTTCTTTTATGTGTAGGTTCCTTGAATCTTACTGATATTGTATTAGCTCAAAAAAATATTTGGTTTGTAATTCCTTTATTTCCAATGTTTGTAATTTTTTTTATATCAGCACTGGCTGAAACAAATAGACCACCTTTTGACCTACCAGAGGCAGAAGCAGAATTAGTTGCTGGTTATCAAACAGAATATTCTGGAATGATGTACGCGATGTTTTGGTTAGGTGAATACGCTAATATTTTATTAATGTGCGCAATGGGTTCAATATTATTTTTAGGAGGATGGTTACCACCTATAGATATTTATCCTTTTAATGTAATTCCCTCACCAATTTGGATAATTTTTAAAATATTATTTTTATTTTTTTTATTTGCAATAGTGAAAGCGATAGTCCCAAGATACAGGTATGATCAACTGATGAGACTTGGATGGAAAATTTTTCTTCCTTTTTCTTTGTTATATGTGGTTTTGACAGCAAGTTTTTTATTTTATTTTGACATGCTTCCAACTAAGGAATTTTAAATGAAACTGAATAGATTTTTAAAAACAATATTTTTAGCTGAGTTTGTCTCAGCTTTTATTATTGCAGTAAAAGAGATATTTAGACCAAAAAAAACAATTAATTATCCTTATGAAAAAGGTAAGATAAGTCCAAGATTTAGAGGAGAGCATGCCTTAAGAAGATATCCTAATGGTGAGGAAAGGTGCATTGCTTGTAAACTTTGTGAAGCTGTGTGTCCCGCCCAAGCAATTACAATAGAATCAACCGAGCGTGAGGATGGGAGTAGAAAGACCACAAGGTATGATATCGACATGCTAAAATGTATTTACTGCGGACTTTGCCAAGAGTCTTGTCCTGTAGATGCTATAGTGCAAGGTCCGAATTTTGAATTTGCTACTGAAACTAGAGAAGAGCTTTATTACAATAAAGAGAAACTGTTAGATAACGGAGACAGGTGGGAGTCAGTGCTATCAAAAAATATTAAGTTAGATAAAATCTATAGATAAGATGTTATTTCATTCAATTTTCTTTTATTTTTTTTCAATCATAGCCATTTTTTCGGCCTTAATGGTTATAACATCTAGAAGCACAGTTAATTCAGTTTTTTTCTTAATTTTAGATTTTATATCAATTGGTTGTTTGTTTATTATGGTTGGAGCAGAGTTTTTAGGTATCATAATTTTGATTGTGTATGTCGGTGCAGTAGCAGTATTATTTTTATTTGTAGTGATGATGTTGAACGTAGCTCAACAAAAACAATCCTGGTTCATAGGAAAAAAATCTAGTCATATTCCATTTGGGTTAGTTGTTAGCGTAATAATTTTCTTAGAATTATTAGTAGTTTTAGGGGGATGGAAATATAAAGAAAATGTTATGAGTAGCAGCAATTTACTTTTAAATGAAAGTATCTCCAATACTCATCAAATAGGTAGAGTAATGTATACAGATTACATTTTATATTTTCAAATTTCAGGAATAATATTACTTTTGTCAATGATAGGAGCGATAGTATTAACTTATCAAAAGAGAGATAATATAAAAAAACAAAGTTATATTAATCAAATATCCAGAGAAAAATTAACTTCTATTGAATTAAAAAAAGTAGAATTTGAAAAGGGAGTTAAAATTGATGATTGATATAGGATTAGGACATTACCTAACATTAGGAGCAATAATTTTTTCTCTTGGGGTCATAGGGATCTTTTTAAATAGAAAAAACATTATAGTAATTTTAATGTCAGTAGAATTAATATTGTTAGCTGTAAATATAAATTTAATTTCATTTTCTATTTTTTCAGGAGATATTCTAGGTCAAATATTTACAATGTTGATATTAACAATTGCTGCTGCAGAGGCTGCAATTGGCTTAGCCATCATAGTTGTTTTTTATAGAAACAAAGGTTCAATAAGAGTTGAAGATATTCATGAAATGAAAGGATAAATGGAATACGCTGTATTATTTCTACCTTTATTAGGATCAATATTAGGATATTTTGGAAAATCATTAGGGAATTTCTTTTCAGAAATAGCAACAAGTTTTTTTGTTACAGCTTCAGCAATTTTATCGATTGTAATTTTTTATAATGGTATTACTGCAGGATCTTATGGAAACTTTAAGATATTTGAATGGATAAGTTCAGGAAATTTTGTAGCGAATTGGTCAATTAAGATAGATCCTCTAAGCTCAATCATGTTAGTTGTAGTAACACTCGTTTCATCAATTGTTCATATTTATTCGATAGGATACATGAGTCACGATCCCCACAAGCCAAGATTTATGTCTTATCTTTCTCTATTTACTTTTTCAATGTTGGCTCTTGTAGTTTCTGATAATTTCTTACAATTATTTTTTGGATGGGAAGGAGTTGGGTTATGCTCTTATTTACTAATAGGCTTTTGGTACAAAAGAAATTCTGCGAATAATGCAGCTATCAAAGCATTTATAGTAAACAGAGTAGGAGATTTTGGACTAGCGGTTGGAATTTTTTTAATATTTTACCACTTAGGTACTATAAATTATGATGAGGTTTTTAGTTTAATTCCTACTTTAGTTAATAAAGAAATAAATTTTTTAGGTTTTGAATATAATTTAATCACGATAATCTGTCTTTCTCTTTTTATAGGTGCCATGGGTAAATCTGCTCAATTTTTACTTCATACTTGGCTGCCAGACGCTATGGAAGGACCAACACCTGTTTCTGCATTAATTCATGCTGCAACAATGGTAACAGCAGGAGTTTTTTTAGTCGTAAGATCTTCTCCTATATTTGAGTACTCATCAGTGGCATTAAATGTAGTTGCAGTTATAGGTATGATTACTGCCATTTTTGCAGCTTCAGTTGCATTAGTACAGAATGATATAAAGAGAATTATTGCTTATTCTACCTGCAGTCAATTAGGATATATGTTTTTTGCTGTAGGAGTAGGAGCGTATCATGTAGCAATGTTTCATTTGTTTACACATGCCTTTTTTAAAGCATTGTTGTTTTTAGGATCTGGATCAGTAATACACGCATTTAAAGACGATCAAGATATAAGAAATATGGGAGGGGTGTGGAAACAACTTCCATACACTTGGGTACTTATGTTAATCGGTACTTTGGCCTTAACCGGATTTCCATTATTGTCAGGTTTTTATTCAAAAGATGCGATAATTGAATTTGCATTTCTAAAACATACTTTCATGGGAAATTCCGTAGCAATCGTAGGAATTATTACAGCTTTTTTAACCTCTATTTATTCATGGAGATTAATATTTAAAACTTTTCACGGCAAATATATGAATAAAAAAATTCCAATTAAAGAAACCCATGAATCCCCATTGATTATGTTAGTGCCTTTAATTTTTCTAGCTTTTGGTGCAATATTTTCAGGTTATCTTTTTAAAGAACTTTTTATTGGAGAAAATAGTGAAAGTTTTTGGCTAAATTCAATTTTTTTCATTGAAATGACTTCTCACGATAATATCCCTCTTTGGTTTTTGGCTCTAACACCTCTGCTCGTAATAATTTCTATCCCTGTATCTTATTTTTTATTTGTTAAAGATAAAAAAATATTGGATGGATTTAAAGAAAGATACAAAACATTTTATAATTTTCTATTAAATAAATGGTACGTTGATGAGTTTTACGAGATAATTTTAGTAAATCCAATAAAAAAAATTGGTTATATTTTTTGGAAAAAAGGCGATGAGGGAACAATAGATCGATTTGGTCCTAATGGAATTTCAAAAATCATAAAGCTAATTTCAGACAAAGCAGTTCAATTTCAAAGCGGGTATATTTATGATTATGCTTTTATAATGCTTATAGGCTTATCAGCTTTAATAACTTATTTGATTATATATTAAATGGATTTTCCTATTTTATCTTTAATAATCTTTTTGCCTTTATTAGGTGCTACTTTTATTTTTTTATTTAGATATCAAAAAGACACTAACAAAAGCGCTATCTATGTTTCTATTTTTACAAGCTTAGCTAATCTTCTTTTAGCTTTTTTTCTATGGTTTTTATTTGATAATAATTATACAGGATTTCAATTTATTGAGGAAAAAAATTGGATAAGTGGATTAATAAAGTTTAAATTAGGAATAGATGGTATATCTATATTATTTATACTTTTAACAGCCTTCATCACACCAATTTGTATTTTTTCTTGCATCAACAGCGTTAAGGAAAGAGTTAAAGAATTTTTAATTGCAATTTTAGTACTTGAAACTTTCATGATTGGAGTTTTTTGTTCATTAGATCTTGTCATTTTTTATTTATTTTTTGAAGCTGGTCTAATACCAATGTTTTTAATTATTGGTATTTGGGGTGGTGAGCGAAGGGTATATTCCGCATTTAAATTTTTTCTCTATACTCTTCTTGGTTCCGTATTAATGTTGGTGGCTATTATTTCAATTTATTGGATAACAGGCACAACAGACATAACTAGTATTAATGAAATAAAAATTCCAAGTGAATTCCAGTATATATTGTGGCTAGCTTTTTTTAGCTCATTTGCTGTAAAAATGCCTATGTGGCCGGTCCATACTTGGTTACCAGATGCTCATGTTGAGGCTCCAACAGCCGGTTCAGTTATACTTGCAGCGATACTTTTAAAGATGGGAGGATATGGTTTTTTAAGATTTTCAATTCCTTTGTTTCCTGTTGCAACAGAATATTTTACCCCGATGATTTATTTTTTAAGTCTAATTGCAATTATTTACACCTCATTAGTAGCTTTGATGCAAGAAGACATGAAAAAATTGATAGCTTACTCCTCTGTAGCTCACATGGGATATGTTACTCTTGGAATTTTTACACTTACTAAACAAGGGATAGATGGTGGTATGTTTCAAATGTTAAGTCACGGATTAATTTCCGCTGCGTTATTTTTATGTGTAGGAGTTTTGTATGACAGATCTCATTCAAGACTTATAAAGACGTATGGTGGTGTAGTTAACTCCATTCCAAAGTATTCACTAGTATTTATTATTTTTGCTTTAGCAGCTCTAGGTTTGCCAGGTACTACAGGATTTTTGGGAGAATTTTTGGTTTTAATAGGTATTTTTCAAAAAGACTATTTGATAGGTTTAGTGGCGACTATTGGAGTTGTACTTTGTGCTGCCTATATGCTTTGGTTAACCAAAAGAGTTATTTTTGGTCAAATAAAAAACCAAGAAGTAAAAATCTTAAAGGATGTTAATTTTTCAGAAGGAACGATGTTATTTATTTTAGCAACTATTGTAATTATTTTTGGTTTTTATCCAGAACCTTTATTAAACACTATGAACGTTACTATTAATGGTTTAATAGATAATTACGAAAATGACTTAATTTATCATTTATCAGCAAACAAATGACTTACAACTTAAATATCTTATTACCTGAAATTTTTTTATCAATATCAATTTTTGTAATTTTGATGTTAGGAGTTTTTTTTAAGAAAAGCTATAATTTAGTCACTAACTTATCTCTATTAGCTTTAGTAATTTTAATTGTGATAATTTTAAATACTGAGAGCACTTCAGTGAAAATATTTACTGATAGCTTTATTAGAGATGGATACGCGAAATTTATAAAAATATTAATTATTATTTCGACTATATTTATTCTACTATCATCTCAAGTATTTATTAAAGATAATAATATAGCTAAATTTGAATATCCAATAATAATACTTTTATCCATTTTAGGTATGTTTTTTATGGTTAGTTCAAATGATTTAATTCTTTTTTATCTTGGTTTAGAACTTCAATCATTATCGCTTTATGTTTTGGCTTCAATAGACAGAGATAATACTAGATCTACTGAGTCTGGGGTTAAGTATTTTGTATTAAGTGCTCTGTCTTCTGGGCTACTTCTTTATGGTTGCTCTTTACTCTACGGTTTTACTGGCTCAACTAATTTTGATATTATAAATAATTCATTGAATATAGGTAGCGTTGGCTCAATATTTGCAATGGTATTTATTCTTGTAGGTCTTGCTTTCAAAGTTTCTGCAGTACCTTTTCATATGTGGACACCTGATGTATATGAGGGGTCTCCAACTTCCGTAACAAATTTTTTTTCTGCGGTTCCAAAAGTTGCTGGATTAGCAGTTTTAATAAGATTTATGCAAACTCCATTTGAAAACATACTTGTTGAGTGGCAAACTATAATCATCTTTATATCAATTGCTTCAATGATACTAGGAGCTGTGGCTGCAATTGGCCAAAACAATATAAAAAGATTAATGGCTTATAGTTCTATAGGCCACATAGGTTATGCTCTCGCTGGAGTAGCTACCGGAACAGATTCAGGTTATATGAGCTCAATTGTTTATATAACAATTTATATTGTAATGAGTATAGGAATATTTGCTTGCATTTTTTTAATGAAAAAAAATGGAAAATATACTGAAAAAATTCATGACTTGTCCGGAATTTCTAAAAAACATCCTTTGATAGCCATTTCATTTTTAATTATTCTTTTTTCTTTAGCAGGAATACCTCCCCTAGGAGGGTTTTTTGCAAAATTTTATGTATTTATGACTGTTATCGAGAATGGTATGTATTTTTTAGCTATTGTAGGATTATTAACAACAGTAATATCAGCTTTTTATTATCTAAGAATAATAAAAATTATATATTTTGATGAATTTGCAGGTTCATTTGATAGAATTAGAAATTTCAGCATTTCTGGAACAATATTTTTAAGTTGTATATTACTAGTAACTTTCTTTTTATATCCATCAACTTTAAACAATGTAGTAAGTTTGGTATTTACCTCTTAATGAAACTTAAGTTAATAAAATTTAATAGTGTGGATAGCACTAACGATGAGGCCATCAAACTTATAAGAAAAAATAAGATAACGCCTAGTATAATCACAACTAATATACAAAAAAAAGGCAAGGGTACCATGGGCAAAAGTTGGATATCAAAAAAAGGAAATTTGTTTTTATCTTTATTTTTTGAGATTAAATCAATTAGGTTGAAAGCTAATAAATTTTCAATTTTAAACCCCCACATTGTAAAAAAAGTACTTTCTGAATATTCTGTTCGTCATATAACTATCAAATGGCCAAATGACTTATTAATTATGAGAAGAAAAATATGTGGAATATTGCAAGAAGTAATAGAGTATAAAAAAAAGAAATTTTTAATTATTGGAATAGGCATTAACACAATAACATCTCCAAAAAATAATAAATTTAAGTCAATTTCACTATTAGAATGTTCTAATCGTAATTTTAAAAATGACGAAATTTTAATGAAAATAAAACTAGCGTACGAGAAAATCTTTTCTAACGTTAAAAAAGATCAATATTTAAAATAAAAGGAGAAATTTGTCTAAAAAAAATACTACATATTTAGTTGGTGATATAGGAAATACTTCAACAAAAATATCTTTTCTAAATAAAAATTTTAAAATTATAAATTCATTTAATATTGATAGTAAAAAACTATATAAAAGTAAAAATATAAAATCTATTTTCAGTAAAATTCTTGTTAAAAATTTGAATAATAAAATTTTATTTTCAAGTGTTGTGCCTCAAATTTATAAAAACCTCAAATATTTTCTAAAACGTAAAGGCTTTAAGTCTCATGAGATAAAAGAATTAAAAATAAATAAAATAATTAAATTAAATGTAAAAAGTTTCAAACAAGTTGGCTCAGATCGTATTGTAAATGCTATTGGTTCATATAATACTTACAAAACAAATTGTTTAGTTATTGATTTTGGTACCGCAACAACATTTGATGTAGTTAAAAAACCTGGAATTTATGATGGAGGAGTGATTGCACCAGGTGTAAAACTATCTATTGTTAGTTTAAATTATTCAGCAGCTCTTTTACCAATGTTAACCCTTAAATCGAATGCTAAAAGTTATGGAAAAAATACCAAAGAAGCACTCAATGCAGGCTTTTTATGGGGATATAAAGGTTTGATTAATAATATAATAAAAAAGATTACTTCTACTAGTAAATTAAAATATAAAGTAATATTAACTGGTGGTTATTCGAAATTATTTAAAAAACACATTAACAAAAAATCTATAATAGATAACAACATTACTATGAAAGGAATAATTAAAGTTTATAAACATTTAATAATATGACTAAAGAAAAATTTATATTTTGCCCGCTTGGAGGTTCAGGAGAAATAGGCGCCAACATGAATCTTTATGCGTATGGGAAGGAAGATGATCAGAAATGGATAATAGTAGACATGGGAGTAACTTTTGCAGATGACTCCATACCAGGAATAGACCTTATTTATCCAGATCCTGGATTTATTTTGGATAAAAAAGATGACCTGCTAGGAATAGTTTTGACCCATGCTCACGAAGATCACATTGGTTCCGTTGCTCATATCTGGCCGAAACTCAAATGTAAGATTTATGCAACACCATTCACAGCCATTTTAATTAAAGAAAAATTTAAAGAAAAAAAAATTGATATATCAAAATATTTAGAAATTATTCAATTAAACGGAAAAATAAATTTAGGTCCATTTGAAATAGATTTTGTAACCTTAACTCATTCTATTTTAGAACCGAATGGACTTAGTATAAAAACTCCAGCTGGATTAATTCTTCATACTGGCGATTGGAAAATTGATCCAAATCCATTAATTGGAAAAAACATTGATGAGAAAAAATTAAAAGAAATAGGAAATAACAATGTAATGGCAATGATTTGTGACTCAACCAATGTTTTTAGCCCTGGAAGAGCAGGATCCGAAGCAGATGTGAGAGAAAGTTTATTAAAAATTATAGAAACAAAAACTAAAAAAATAGCTGTAACTTCCTTTGCTTCCAATGTAGCAAGAATGGAGTCAATCTTTTATTGCGCAAAAAAAACTAATAGAAAAATTTCATTAGTTGGTCGTTCAATGAACAGAATATACAATGCAGCTAAACAATGTGGTTACTTAAAAGATATAATTCAACCTCTAGATCCTAAAGAGGCAAAAAAAATTTCTAGAAATAAAATTATATATCTGTGTACTGGTAGCCAAGGAGAACCTATGGGAGCAACGAAAAGAATAATAAATGGCACTCATCCTGATGTTTTTCTAGAATCTGGCGATACAATGATTTTTTCTTCAAAAATAATCCCAGGTAATGAAAAAAAATTATACCAATTACATAATGAGATTGTTAAAAAAAATATTGAAATAATAACCGAAGAAAATGCATTTGTGCATGTATCAGGTCATCCAAACAGAGATGATCTTAAAGATATGTACAAGTGGGTTAAACCAAAATGTGTAATACCTGTTCATGGAGAGCACAGACATATGATGGAACACATTAATTTTGCTAAAGAAATGCAAATACCTCAAACATTACAAGTTGAAAACGGAGATTTAATTCAACTTAGCCCAGGGAATCAACCTCAAATTATAGATAAGGCTCCAACAGGAAAAATTTATTTAGATGGATCTATAGGAGTAAATGAAGACTCTCAATCTGTTAAAGAGAGAAAAAATTTATCCCTTAACGGATATTTGGAAGTAACATTAATTGTTTCTAACAATGGTAAAATTAAAAAACCAGTAATATCATTTAAAGGTATTCCAGAGGATGAAGTGGCAGAAACTTTTATTTTTGATATGGAAGACGAGATTTCTAATATATGTAGAACATTTTCATTAAATAATAAAAATCAAGAAAAAAACTTAATAGAAATGTTGAAGCAGAATTGTAGAAGAATAGTAAAAGCTAAAACGGGTAAAAAACCCTTCACGAATATCAATATAGCAAGAATTTAGACTAAAAATAATATATGGTAATTTTTTATATTTATAAATTTAAGGAGATTATAAGATAGTGTTACTTTCAAAACTTTTTATACCAATAACAAAAGATTTGCCTTCAGATGCTAAGATTAAATCTCATCAACTTATGTTAAGAACTGGAATGATTAGACAGTCAGCCGCAGGAATTTATTCATGGTTGCCCCTAGGGTTTAAGATAATGAAAAAAATTGAATTAATTGTTAGAGAGGAACAAAATAACATCGGAGCTCAGGAAATGTTAATGCCTACCATTCAATCCGCAGATATTTGGAAAGAAAGTGGGAGATATGATGATTATGGGGAAGAGATGCTTAGAATAAAAGATCGACAAGGCAGAGAAATGTTATATGGCCCAACTAACGAAGAACTTATAACCGAGATTTTTCGTTCTAGTATTAAGTCATATAAATCTCTACCTCAAATGCTTTATCATATTCAATGGAAATTTAGAGATGAAGTTCGACCAAGATTTGGTGTGATGAGATGCAGAGAATTTTTTATGAAAGACGCTTACTCTTTCGATATCGATGAAGAATCTGCTAAAAAATCATATAATAAAATGTTTTATGCATACTTAAAAACATTTAAAAGATTAGGTTTAGAGGCAATTCCAATGGCAGCAGACACTGGACCTATCGGTGGTGATCTTTCACATGAATTTGTAATTTTAGCAGAAACTGGAGAAAGCAAAATATATACTGATAAAAAAATTTTTGAAGTTAATCTAAATAAATTTCAATTTGATGACAACTCACTAGAAAGTATGAGAAAGGAATTTACTTCTTTTTATGCTGTAACAGATGAGAAGTTTAATAAAAATGAATTTGACAAACAAGTTGATAAATCAAATCAAATAATTACAAAAGGAATTGAGGTTGGCCACATATTTTATTTTAGCGATAAATATTCTAAACCACTCAATTGCTTTATCGACTCCCAAGATGGAAAAAAAAATTCTGTTAAAATGGGTTCATACGGAATTGGGGTATCCAGATTGGTTGGAGCAATAATAGAAGCTAAATACAACAACGATATAATGAAATGGCCGAAGTCAGTCTCTCCATTTGATGTTGTGATTATTCCAAGTATAAGCAAAAATAACACTGAAAACTTAACAAAAGCTAATAAAATTTACCAAGAATTAAAGCAACAAAATGTTGACGCATTGTTGGATGATGCTGATGAAAATATGTCAGCAAAATTTAAGAAACATGACCTAATAGGAGTTCCATACCAAATAATTATTGGATCCAAATCACAAGGAGATAAAATTGAATTCAAAGAAATTAATGGTGAAACGAAAATATTAAGTCTTAAAGAAATAAAAGATAAAATTAAGAATTAAATTGTTTAATAAAGTTGAAAGATTAATTTCATCAAGAAATCTTAAACCCAAAAAAAAAGAGGGATTTTTAAAAGTCATTTCTATATTTTCTTTTTTAGGGATAATGCTGGGAGTAGCTATTTTAATTATAGTAATGTCAGTAATGAATGGTTTTAGAAATGACCTTACTGAAAAAATTATAGGATTTAATCCTCACATAGTAATCAAGCCTTACAGTTCAGATATAGATCAATCGTTTAAACAAAATTTAAAAAAAGAATATCAATTCTTTAAAATCACAGAGACATTCGGCGGAGAAGCAGTCATTGTAAACAATGATTTAGTCAAAGGGGTTTTTGTAAAAGGAGTAGACAAAAAAAATGAAAATATTAAAGCAATAGAAAATAATTTGATAGATGGTAATCTTAAAGACTTTAAACCAGGCAGAATTATTTTAGGCAAACAATTAGCCATAAATTTAGGAGTAGTAGTAGGAGATAGTATTAATCTAATGTCATCTGCTTTTATATCTACACCTATGGGTGGATTACCAATGCAAGAGAGTTTTAAAATAGCAGCAGTTTTTAGTAGTGGGTTTTATGAATTTGATCAAGGGGTAGTATTTTTAAATTTAAATGAATCTTTATCATTTTTTGACAAAACTGAAAAAGATTTAAACTTGGAAATTAAATTAGACGATCCTCTGAAAGCGGATTTTTACAAAAAAAAAATAGAAGTAAAAAATGAAAATTATTATGTTTATTCTTGGACGGATTTAAACAAATCTTTTTTTGCAGCCCTGAAGCTTGAGAGAAACATAATGTTTATAATACTCACTTTAATAATTATAGTAGCCGCCTTTAATATAATCTCAGGATTAACAATTTTAATAAAAAATAAGACTAAAGAAATTGCTATTTTTAAGACTTTAGGTTTAAGCAATCAGTCAATTACAAAGTCTTTTTTCTTGACTGGTTTTACAATCGGTTTCTTAGCTTCAATTGCTGGGGTAATATTTGGAGTTATTTTTTCAATTTATATTGAAGATATAAGGTTTTTTATATCATCAACTTTTAATTTAGAAATTTTTCCTGAAGATATTTATTATCTAGATAAATTACCAAGTGATATAAATCCAATATCAATTTTAATTATATTTCTTTTTTCAATTATTGTTACTGCTCTTGCATCTTTTTTTCCAGCAAAAGCTGTATCAAAAATGGATACAATTAAAGCTTTAAAATATGAATAAGTATTTAATAGAAGTAAAAAAACTTAAAAAAACTTTTGATCATAGAAACGGTCAAATTAAAGTTTTTCAAGATGTAAGTTTAGGAATTAAACCTGGGGAACTAATAGCACTTGTAGGACCCTCTGGATCTGGAAAATCATCTTTCTTACATTTACTTTCGTTATTAGACAAACCTTCCTCTGGAAAAATATTATTTTTAGGAGAAGATACAAAAAATTTTGGAGAAAATAAAAAAGATCAAATTAGGAAAAGAAATATTTCAATAATATTTCAAGACAATAATTTACTATCCGATTTTACTACAATTGAAAATGTTATAATGCCACTTATTATTAGGGGTGAAAACTATAAAAGTTCTTTAAAGAAAGCAGAAAATATTTTAAAGCAGGTTAACCTTTTAGAGAGATCAAATCATTTTCCAAGTGAGCTATCCGGAGGAGAACAACAAAGAGTTGCAATCGCTAGGTCAATTATTGCTGAAACTGACTTGATCCTAGCTGATGAACCTACTGGTAATTTAGATTTTAAAACTTCACGAAATATTTTTTCATACTTCATTAAATTAAAAAAATTAAAAAAAGCAGTTTTGTTTGCAACCCACAATAGAGAGCTTGCTAATAAAGCGGATTACAAGTTGAGTATTTCCAATGGTCATATAAAAAGAGTTAATGGCTGAAGTAAATAAGATCTTTAATAATTTTAAAATTCATACTCAGTATTCTATTTGTGAAGGTGCAATAAGAATAGATGATCTAGCTTTAGCTTGTAAGGAAAAACAAATAAAAGCAATTGGTATATGTGACAGTTATAATTTATGTGGAGCTTTAGAATTTTCTGAAAAGATTAGTAAAGTCGGTACCCAACCAATTATAGGAACCCAGATAAATTTTTTATTAGAGGGAACAATAGGAAAAATTCCTCTATTTGCAACAACTGAAATTGGATATAAAAATCTTATTAATCTATCTTCTAAAAGTTATTTAGACTCTAATGGAGAAAATGATCCTAATTGTAATTTTGATGAATTAATTAATTTAAATCAAGATCTAATAGTATTAACTGGAAATCAATTTGATTTATTTGGTGAATTATTTAAAAAAAATAAATTAAAAAAAATTGAAGAGAATATAAAAAGACTAAAAATATCACTGAAAGACAGGTTTTATATTGAAATACAGAGGCATGAAGAGAATGGTGAAAATTCTTACGAAAAATATCTTATTAATTTATCTAAAAAATTAGATATACCTTTGATTGCTACTCAAGAAGTTTTTTACTTGGAAAAAAATCTTTTTGAGGCTCATGACGCTCTTGTTTGTATTGGTGAGAAAAATTTTGTTAATGACCCAAAAAGAAAACGATATAACGATCAACATTATTTAAAAAGCAATGATGACTTAAAAAAAGTATTTAGAGATATACCGGAAGCTTTAGAAAATAATTATAATTTTCCCTATAGATTTAACTTTAAACCAAAAAAATCAAATCCAATTCTGCCATCATTAATGGTTAAAAAAGACCTTACTATTGAAGAGGAACTCAATTTACAAGCTAAAAACGGATTAGAAAATAGATTAAAAAATTTTATATTAAAAAAAAACAAAACTAACGATAAGGAAAAAATTATCAAACTTTATAAAGATAGGCTTTTGCACGAATTAAATATTATTACAAAAATGAATTATTCTGGCTATTTTTTAATAGTCTCAGATTATATAAAATGGGCTAAAAATAATAATATTCCAGTTGGTCCAGGACGAGGTTCAGGAGCTGGTTCATTGGTAGCATACTCTTTAGACATTACTGATTTAGATCCTATTGAATTTGATCTAATTTTTGAGAGATTTTTAAACCCTGATAGAATTTCCATGCCAGATTTTGATATAGACTTTTGTGAAGAAAAGAGAGACTTAATATTCCAATATTTAAAATCAAAGTATAAAGGCGGAGTTGCACATATAATCACTTTTGGAAAATTGAAAGCTAGGATGGCTTTAAGAGATGTTGGTAGAGTTTTAGGTTTGCCATATGGTCACGTAGACAAGATTTGTAAAATGATACCTTTTGATCCATCTCGTCCACTATCTTTAAAAGAGTCTATTGATAGAGAGCCTAGATTTAAAGAAGAAGTAAAAAATAATAAAAAGGTTGAAAAATTAATAGAGCTATCTCTTAAACTAGAAGGCCTTAATAGAAATATGGCTACACATGCTGCTGGAGTAGTTATAGCAGGTGAGAAATTATCAGAACAAGTTCCTCTTTACAAAGATCATTCTTCTAGCTTATTTTTGCCTTCAACTCAATTTGATATGCACTCATCTGAAAATGCGGGTTTGGTTAAATTTGATATTCTTGGATTAAAGACGTTAACAGTTATTGATAAAACTTTAAAAATGTTGGCTAAAAAGAATATTAAAGTAGATATAACCAAAATTAATCTCAAAGACGAAAATATATTCAAACTTTTATCTACGGGAGAAACAACTGGTTTATTCCAGCTTGAAAGTACTGGAGTAAGAGAATCGCTTCGCCAAATGAAACCAAATAAATTTGAAGACATAATTGCTTTGGTAGCACTTTATAGACCAGGTCCAATGAATAATATTCCAATTTATAATGATTGTAAAAACGGCTTGAAAACACCTGATTATATTCATCCTAAATTAGAGAAAATATTAAAACCAACTTACGGAATAATTATTTATCAAGAACAAGTAATGCAAATAGCACAAACTTTAGCTGGGTTTACAGCTGGAGAAGCTGATATTTTGAGAAGAGCTATGGGAAAAAAGAAAAGAGCGGAACTTGAAAGACAAAAAGAAAGATTTGTTAATGGAGCAATTAAAAATGGGATAGACAAAGAATTAGCAAATTTTATATTTACAAAAATAGAACCTTTTGCTGAATATGGATTTAACAAGAGTCATGCGGCTGCTTATGCGCTCATTGCTTACCAAACTGCTTATTTAAAAACATATTATAAGGAAGATTTTATCGCCGCAACTATGTCTACTGAATTGACAAGCACAGGAAAATTAAGAGAATTTGTTGAAGAACTAAAAAGGTTAGATATTGAAGTTGTAAGACCTAGCATAAACAATTGTTATGCTGAATTTAAGGCTGGAAAAAATAAAATTTTCTATGGTTTGGGTGCGATTAAAAATGTTGGTTTTGAAGCTATTTCAAATATAATAACTGAAAGAGAAAAAAACGGGAAATATAAATCTTTTACAGATTTTATTAGGCGTGTAGATCCCAAAGATGTCAACAAACTTCAGCTTGAAGGACTTGTTAAAGCAGGTGCGTTTGACGATATAGAAAAAAATAGAAAAAAAATATTTTCCTCAATACCAAAAATTATATTAACTATAAAAAGTATTAATGATGATAAAAAAAGCAAGCAAAGCAATCTTTTTGATGTGTCTAATGAATCTGAAAAAGATTTGTTTGATTTTAAAACAGAAAAATCTTGGACAAAAAAAGAGTTATTAGCTGAAGAATTTAATTCATTAGGATTTTATATTTCAGATCATCCATTAAATGAATACAAAGAATTATTTTCTCAATTGCAAATTAAGTCATACAAAGAATTTTTAAAAAATAATTCAAAGGAGGCTCTGGTCGCTGGAACTATTATGTCTATTCAAGAAAAAAAGAGTTCAAAAGGCACGCCTTTTGCAATAGTAAAATTTAGTGACAATAGCAGTGAGTTTGAATTATTCCTTTTTTCTGAACTTTTAACAGCAAATAGAGATAAGTTGAAAGAGTCTGGATCATTTGTTTTGACTTTGCAGAAAGATAAAGCTTTTGGAGAAAGTACTCAACAAAGAATAAATACAAGAAAAATTTTAGATTTAAGCGAGATGATCAGAAAACCATATAAAAATGTTTCTATTGAATTAAGCCATGATTACGATATTGAAGAATTAAAAGATGTATTAAAAGAGTCCGGAAGTACAAAAATAAACTTTATCATTAATGATAAGAATAAAAGTTTTGCATTTGAACTTGAAAAAACAAGAAAATTTGATCTAAATACCTTCAACGACGTTAAAAACAAGCAATACGTCAAAAAAATAAGCTTTTAGTCTCTTGATTTTTTCTGTTTTTAAATATACTAAAACATAATTTCGCACACAGCAATTAAGGGCAATTGCCCTACCGGTCCAAATTTGGAATAGCTGTGGTGGATTTAACCGGAAAATATGAGAATACCTGAAGTAAATATAAAACAACTATTAGAAGCCGGAGTTCATCTTGGCCATAAAACTCTAAGATGGAATCCAAAAATGAAAGATTACATTTTTGGAGATAAGAATTCTATACATATTATTGATTTAACTCAAACCGTTGTTTTTTTAAAGAATGCTTTATCTGAAATTCATAAATGTATTGCTAAAGGTGGTAAAATTTTACTCGTATCTACAAAGAAACAAGCCTCTGAGCAAATAAGTGATCTAGCGAAAGAAACAGAGCAATTTTTTGTGAACTACAGATGGTTAGGTGGAATGCTGACAAATTGGAATACCATACAAAACTCTATTAAAAGAATGAAACTTTTAAATGAACAATTATCTAAAGACGATATTGGTTTCACAAAAAAAGAAATACTAAAATTAGGAAAAGAAAGAGATAAGTTACAAAGATCGCTTGGTGGAATAGAAAATATGAAAAAAATTCCTGATATGATTTTTATAATAGATACAAACATAGAGTCTTTAGCTGTAAAAGAGGCCATTAAATTAAAAATACCTATAGTAGCAATATTAGACACAAATTCAGATCCTACAGATATTCAATTTCCTATTCCAGGCAATGATGACGCTAGAAGATCAATAAATCTATATTGTGATCTAATAAAAAATACAATCGTGGATGCATCTAAATCTGTTGCAAAGATAGATGAAAAAAAAGAAATTGAAAAGAAAACAGTTAAAAAAATCGATCCAAAATCAAAAAAGAAAAAATAAAAATCACTACCTTTTATAATGTCAAACAAAGATTTTTTAGAAAACATCAAGAAACTTAGAGAATTAACTGGCGTGGGTTTCAAAGACTGCAAGAATGCAATTGATGAAAATGGAGGAGATATAGAAAAGTCTATTGAATATTTAAGAAAAAAAGGAATTGCAAAGGCATCTAAAAAAATGTCGAGAACTGCATCAGAAGGGTTATCATTAGTAAATGAAAAAGCAGGTGAAGTTTCTATTATAGAAATAAATAGTGAAACAGATTTTGTTGCAAAAAACAAAGATTTCATAAATTTTTGTAAAGAAATCTCGGAAATTTGCTTTAATGAAAAAGGTAATTTAGAAAGAATAAACTCTGCCAATATGAAGAACAAAGTGTCAGTTAAAGACAACTTAATTGATTTAATATCAAAAATAGGAGAAAAAATTACACTAAGAAGAGCAAGATTTTTTAATAAATCTGATGGTAAAAACTATTATTATGTTCACGGATCTATTGAAAAAAATATTGGAAAAATAATTTCTGTCGTAAAGTTACAAAATATTAAAGAGGAAAACAATGAAATAGGGACTAAGTTGGCGATGCATGTTGCTGCAAGTAGTCCTATAGCAATAGACAAAAATGACTTAAAAAAAGATATACTAGACAAAGAACTAGAAATTATAAAAGCTGAATTGGTAAATTCAGGAAAAAAAACTGAAATGCTAGATAAAATCTCTCAAGGTAAATTAAATAAATTTATTTCTGATAATACTCTGTTAAATCAAGTATGGATAATGGATCCCAAAATGAAAGTTTCTGATATACTAAAAGATATAAAAGTTCTTGAATTCGTAAGATATAAGGTAGGTGAAGGAGTTTAGCAAATGAGTTCGGAGTTTAATGAGAAAAATTATTCTGTAAAGATGGATAAAACAATTCAGTCTTTTAGAAAGGATATTGGAACCTTGAGGACTGGAAGAGCCAATGCTTCTATGCTTGATACAATTAAAGTAGATGTATACGGCCAACAAATGCCAATTAATCAAATCGCTACAGTAAACGTTCCAGAAGCAAGAATGATATCAGTTCAGGTCTGGGATCAGGGGAATACTGTTCTTGTGGACAAGGCGATTAAAGAATCTGATTTGGGCGTAAACCCCCAAGTTGATGGACAGATTGTTAGAATTCGAATTCCTGATCTTACTGAAGAAAGAAGAAAAGAATTAATAAAAGTATTAAAAGGAATGGGGGAAAAAAGCAAAGTATCAATCAGAAACATTAGAAGAGAAGCCAACGAAGAACTCAAGAAACTCTTAAATGCAAAGAAAATAAGTGAAGACGTTAGCAAGTCATTGGAAAAAAATATTCAGAAGTTTACCGATGATAATATTGCAAATATAGAAAAAATTTCATCCGAAAAAGAAAAAGAAATATCTCAAATATGAATAAACTAAACCACATTGCCTTTATTATGGATGGTAATGGTAGGTGGGGTAAAAAGAGAAAAAGAGGAAGAAACTACGGACATCTCCAGGGAGTTAAAGTTGTTGAAAAGATAGTACAGTCTTCATTAAGACTTAAAATTCCCATTATTACTTTTTATGTATTCTCAACTGAAAATTGGAAAAGACCAAAGGCAGAAGTAAATTTTTTATTCAATTTAATTGGATCTTATTTTAAAAAAGAAATTAAAAATGTAGTTAAAAATGGCATTAAGATAAATATTTTAGGAAGAACTTCCTCTTTTTCAACTCCTCTAAAAAAAATATTAAAAAATACAATAAAAAAAACTGAAAAAAACAAAAAACTAATAGTAAATTTAGCCTTAAACTATGGTTCTAAAAATGAAATAAAAAATGCATTTAATAAATTAAAAGGAAATCGATCATTAATTAGTGAGTCTAAAATTACCAAACATTTATATACAGGAAAACTTCCAGACCCCGATATTTTAATCAGAACCGGGGGACAAAAACGCTTAAGTAATTTTATGTTATGGCAGCTAGCTTATTCAGAACTTTACTTTCTCGATAAACTATGGCCTGATTTTAATTCTAGTGATTTAAGAAGGATTATTAAAAACTATAGATCTATAAGGAGAAACTTTGGAAAAATATGACTAACTTTCAAAAAAGATTTTTAACAGCATTAGTTGTTCTTCCAATATCTTTAATTTTTGTTTTGATTGGTGGTTATGTAACACTTTTATTTTTGTTGACTGTTTTTTTTATAGCTAATTACGAATTATTTACCGTTTTCAAAAAAAAAACTACTTTATTATTTTTAGATTTAATATTAATTTTATCTTTATATTCAATTTATTTAATGGCAGAAAGAAATAGTTATTTACTATTATGGGTAATAATTCTTGTTGTCTGTTCTGATGTTGGTGGATACGTATTTGGAAAGTTATTTAAGTGGAAAAAATTTACCAACATAAGTCCTAATAAAACAGTTTCTGGAGTTTTTGGTTCGTTTATATTTTCCTTAATGTCACCAATTTTATTTTATTACATAATGGGATCCGACAATTTTCTTGAACCTAAATATTTTTTCTATTCAATAATATTTTCACTTATAGCGCAGGCAGGAGATTTAACGATTTCATATTTTAAAAGGTTAGAAAAAATTAAAGATACCGGAAAAATTTTACCAGGTCATGGAGGAATTTTTGATCGTATTGACGGTTTAATGTTCGTAAGTATTTTTGCTTACATCTTGCTTGATTTAAGGATAATTGGTTAGTAATGAAAAAAAAAATTGCGATTTTGGGATCAACTGGTTCAATAGGTACCACGTCTTTAAATATAATTAAAAAGAAAAAAAATTTATTTAGTTTTGAGCTTTTGTCAGCAAATAAGAATTACAAAAGTATTTGTTATCAAATAATAAGATTTAAACCTAAATATTTTGTAGTAACAAATAATCATATTTTTTTAAAAATTAAAAAAAGATTTAAAAATAAAAGAACTAAAATTCTTAACAGTTATGACAATTTACCTTTAACAAAAAAAATTGACATAACTATAGCATCGATACCAGGTATAGCTGGATTAAAACCAACAATTGTTCTCATTAAAAAAAGCAAAAAAATTCTTTTAGCCAATAAAGAGTCAGTTATATGTGGTTGGCAGATAATAAATAATCTTGCTAAAAAATATAAAACTAAAATTGTGCCAATAGACTCAGAACATTTTTCAATAATGAAACTTTTAGAAAATCATAAAAAAAGTGAAATAGAAAAAATTTATATAACTGCTTCAGGAGGACCTTTCCTTAACTTACCTAAAAATAAATTTAAAAATATTAGACCTCAAGATGCTATCAAGCACCCTAAATGGTCTATGGGAAAGAAAATTTCAGTAGACTCTTCAACTTTAATGAACAAAATTTTAGAATTAATGGAAGCGCAAAAAATATTTCCATTTGAATTAAAAAAATATCAAATAATTATTCATCCACAGTCGTTAGTACATGCAATAATAAAATTTAAAAGTGGTATCACAAAACTTCTATATCATGAACCTGATATGACGGTACCAATATCTAACGCTATCTTTGACTCAAACTTTGATATTGATAATTTTATTAAAAGAAAAAATAAAATTAAAAATCTGGAATTCTTTGAACCAGATATAAAAAAATTTCCAGTATTAAAGCTTGTACCCAAATTGAACAAGTATATTTCGACGCCAATAATTATCAATGCAGCTAATGAAATATTAGTTGATCAATTTTTAAAAAAAAAAATAAGATTCACTTCAATTCTAAAGCATCTATTTTCGCTTTTAAAAGACAAAAACTACAAAAAATATGCTATATACAATCCAACTAAATTAAGTAATATTTACTTAATAGATCAATGGTCAAGATTAACAACTTTGAAAATTATAAATAGAAACAAATATTAAATGAAAAAATATATCATCATTTTTTTACTTTTTTTTTCAACTAGTTCCTTCTCGGAAATAGTAAATAAAGTTACTGTGCAAGGTAACGACAGAATTAGTAAAGAAACCATACTTGTTTATGGCGAAATATCTGTTCCTTCTAACTATGAAAAAAATGACCTTAATAGAATTTTAAAAAATTTATACTCAACAAATTTTTTTGATGATATAAAAGCATCAATCAAAAACGGCGTCTTAGAGATTATTGTTAAAGAATACCCGATTATAAATTCTATTACAGTTGAAGGTGAGCTAAAGGAAGAAAGAATAAGAGAATTAAAAGATAAAATACAAACAAAAAAAAATAGCCCATATATTAAAAGTATTTTAAAGGAAGATATAGATTTGATAAAAAAATTGTATTTATCAATGGGCTTCAATTTTACAAAGATAGATTCAAAAATTGAAGAAATCTCTGAAAATCGAATTAATCTTTTTTTCTTTATTAACAGAGGTGAAAAGACAAAAATTTCGAAAATTTATTTCATAGGAGATAAAAAAGTTAGAGACAGAAGATTAAGAGATATAATTGTTTCTCAAGAACATAAATTTTGGAAAGTGTTAACAAAAAATGTTTACTTAAATAGCCAAAATATTGAACTCGATAAAAGACTTTTAAGCAATTATTACAAATCACTCGGATATTACGATGTCCAAGTCTTGTCTAGCAATGCAGAAATTGAAAAAGATAGTTCAACAACTTTAACATATAATATCGATGCAGGAACTAGATATAGAATTCAAAAAATCAGCACGAATGTAGACTCTGCTATAGACAAATCAATTTTTATGCCTCTTAATAAAAAATTTAAAAAAGTTGTAGGAAAATACTATTCTCCTTTTACAGTAAAAAAACTATTAGACGAAGTTGATTTACTAATTGCAAAAAAAGATGTTCAATTTGTGGAACATTCTGTCAGTGAAATAATTGTTAAAGACAATATTGAAGTTCAAATTAATATTTTTGAGGGTGAAAAAAAAGTTGTTGAAAAAATCAATATTAAGGGGAATACAGTAACTAATGAGTCAGTTATAAGATCTGAACTTCTACTTGATGAAGGAGATCCTTTTAGTTTACTTAAATTAAAACAATCTATAGCCAAAATTAAAGCAAGGGGCATTTTCTCAGAAGTTGAAAGAAATGTAACTGAGGGATCTATAAAGAATTCTAAAATAATAGATATATTTGTTGAAGAACAGCCTACTGGAGAAATTAGTGCAGGAGCTGGAGTAGGCACAAATGGAGGCTCTATTGCTTTTACCATAAAAGAAAATAATTATTTAGGTCGAGGGATAGAACTATCTACCTCTGTTGAAGCAGATGAAGAAAGCTTAAAAGGCCAAATAAAAGTAATAGATCCTAATTATAATTTTTCAGGCAATTCAGTCGGATGGATAGTTAGCAATACTTCGAATGATAAACCCGATGCAGGGTATAAAAATAACTTAGCATCTATGGGTATTAATACAACATTTGAGCAATATAAAGATGTTTATTTAAGCACTGCAGTAAATTTAAACTACGACGATTTAGAAGTAGATAGTACAGCATCCGACTCATTAAAAAAGCAAGCAGGAACTTTTACAGATCTAGCTTTTGATTATGCAGTCAGACTTGATACTAGAGATAGAGCGTATATGCCAACAAGTGGTAGTATTATTTCCTTTGGCCAAACTCTGCCAGTTTATGCTGACTCGCCTTACTTACGTAATAGGTTCACATCTAGTAAATATAGTGCTTTCGGAGAAGATATAGTTGGTTCATTTAAATTCTTTATGGCAAGTATACATGGACTCCAAGGAGAGGACGTTAGACTTAGTAAAAGAGCGAAATTGCCTAGTACAAGGCTTAGAGGATTTAAACCAAATAAGATAGGTCCAAAGGATGGAACAGATTACGTTGGAGGAAACTATGCTGCTGCAATAAATATTGAAACAAACCTACCAAACTTATTTCCAGAGAGTACAAAGACGGATGTTGGTCTCTTTTTAGATGTAGGTAATCTATGGGGCGTAGACTATGATAGCACAATAGACGATTCTAATAAAATAAGATCCTCAGTAGGTATTAATACAAGTTGGCTTTCTCCGATAGGACCTATGTCATTTGTTTTGTCACAGGATTTATCCAAAGCTGATAGCGATCAAACACAATCTTTTACTTTTAACCTTGGAACATCTTTTTAATTCGTGAAAAAATTTAAAAAAATATCTTTAATTCTTTTAATTTTACCATTGTTAATATCTACTTCTGCTATAGCAGGATCACCTTATTATATTGATTTTAGTAAAGTTTTAAATGAGAGTAAGGCCGGAAAAGGAGCACAAGACTTCTTAAAAAAAAAATTTGAAAGCGAAAATAAAAAATTTATCAAAGAAGAAGAGGCTTTAAAAAAAGAAGAAACAGAAATTATCTCTCAAAAAAAAATTATAACAAATGAAGAGTATCAAAAAAAAGTTGAATCACTAAGAAAAAAAGTGGCTAGCTTACAAAAAAGAAAGCAAGATCTTATAAAAAATATCGCAAATCTTAGAGCCAAGGCTAGGACTGAATTATTAAAAACATTAAATCCCATAATTAAGAAATATATGGAAGAGAATAAAATAAGAATTGTTTTAGACAGAAAAAGTATTTTATTAGGAGATATAAAATTAGATATTACTCCTCAAATAATTGAGATTTTAAACAAAGAATTAAAGTCTTTAAAACTCAATTAAACTAAATGTTAGAAAATAATTTCTTTGAGAAAAAAGGACCTTTCCTTCTCGTAGACCTATTTGGTAAAATATATAAAGATAAAAAAATTAAAATTTCAAATATAAAAACACTTAATAATGCTAAAAAATCTGATCTTACTTTTTTTGATAGCATAAATTATAAAGAATTTGCTGAAAAAACAAAAGCAGGCTGTTGTATTACAACTGAAAAATTAAAGGGATATTTGCCAAACAATTGTGTTGTCATTTTAGTAAAAAATGTTTTATTTGAATTAGCAAAAGTTACAAAAAAATTTTATCCTAATTCAGATATTGACTATCCAGATAAAAGTCTATCTAAACCAACAAAATCTAAATACCCCAAAGTAAAATTTGGTAACAATGTTTTAATTGGAAAAAAAGTTAAAATTGGTAAAAACACCATCATTGGAAGCAATACAATAATTGAAAGTAAAGTTTCTATAGGAAAAAAATGTGTAATAGGATCTCAAGTCATGATTAAAAATACTATCATAGAAGATGAAGTTTTAATTCAAGATGGTTCGAAGATTGGTTTAAAAGGTTTTGGTTTTATTCCTATCAAGGGGAAAAATTTTAGATTTCCACACATCGGTAGAGTAATATTAAAAAATTATGTGGAAATAGGATCTTCCTGTACGATTGATAGAGGTTCAGTGGATGATACAGTGATAGGAGAAAATACTTTTTTGGATAACCAAGTTCATGTCGCACATAATGTAAAATTAGGAAAAAATTGCATGATTGCAGGCCAAGTTGGTTTTGCTGGAAGCTCAACCATAGGTGACAATGTTTCTATTGGTGGCCAAGCTGGTGTTTCAGGACATCTTAAAATAGGTAATAATGTAAAAATTGGTGGCGGGAGTGGAGTTGTTAAAGATATAGAGGACAACGTAGTAGTTATGGGTTATCCGGCAGTCCCACTTAAAGACTTTTTAAAGAAAAATAAATAATGAGTAAAAATTCTATAAATAAAAAAGAAATCGAGAATTTGTTACCACATAGAGAACCCATGTTGTTAATTGACAAATTAATAAATATTGTTCCTTTAAAATCTGCAACAGCAATTGTAAATGTAAAGAAGGATGTTTTTTTTGTGCAAGGCCACTTTCCTGGGCAACCTGTTATGCCTGGCGTTCTTATTGTTGAGGCTTTTGGACAAGCGGCTGCAGCTTTAACAGCACACGGAATTGACCCAAAAGAATATGAAAATAAATTGGTTTATTTAATGAGTGTAGAAAAAGCAAGATTTAGAAATCCAGTAATACCTGATTGCGAACTTCACTTAGAAATTGAGGCAGTGAGATCTCATGGTAGAGTTTGGAAATACAAAGGAATAGCAAAGGTTGGAGAAAAAAAAATGGCTGATGCGCAATGGTCAGCAACTATAGTTGATAGGAAATAAATGGTACATAATTCAAGTGTTGTCGATAAAAATGCGAAAATTGGAAAAAATGTAAAAATTGGACCTTTTTGTTATGTAGGTCCTAATGTTGAATTGTCTGAAAGTGTTGAATTGATCTCAAATGTACACATTGAAGGTAATACAATAATAGGTAAAGGAACTAAAATTTTTCCTTTTGCAAGCATAGGGACTATTCCTCAAGATTTAAAATACAAGGGAGAGTCAAATAGCGTGGTAATTGGGGAAAATAATATGATAAGGGAATATGTTACCATTAATCCTGGAACAGAAGGTGGAGGAGGTAAAACAATAATAGGAAATAATTGTCTATTTATGATTTCATCTCACATCGCCCATGATTGTAAAGTTGGCAATAACGTTGTAATAGCCAACAATGTTCCATTAGGAGGTCATGTTACACTTGAAGACTCAGTAGTTATCGGTGGAAATTCAGCGGTACAGCAATTTACAAGAATAGGAAGATTGGCGATGATTGGAGGTATGACAGGAGTACTTAAAGATGTTATTCCATTTGGCTTATCATTTGGTAACAGAAATTATTTACAAGGCATCAATTTAATTGGATTAAGAAGAAAAAAATACGAAAATAAAAAAATTTTGGAATTAGTTTCGGCTTATAAAAAAATATTCTCTTCTGAGAAGCTTCATGAAAATTTAGCTAAAATTAATGGTGAATTTAAAGATAATGATTTAGTTAAAGAGGTAGTAGATTTTATAGCAAAAGATAAAAAAAGACCTATTTGCACGCCATTAGCTAAATAATGATTGGATTAATATTTGGAGATAATGACTTTCCTAAAGAAATATTAAAAAAAATTAAAAGAAAAAAATTTAAATATCTTATTATAGATTTGAGTAAAAACAATTCTTTCAAAAAAGATCGAAATTCTAATCGAGTATCTATAGGTCAATTTGGAAAAATCATAAATATATTAAAAGAAAATAAATGTAAAAAAGTGCTTTTCGCAGGCAAAGTAAACAAACCTAAATTTTCCAAATTAAGGCTTGATTTCACAGGTGTTTATTACATGCCTAGAATTATTAAAAGTTCTAAACTGGGTGATGCAGCTATTTTAAATGAAATAATCAACATTTTTAAAAAAGAAAAAATTAAAACTATAAATTCATTGTTTTATAATCCTGAACTAACTTTAAAAAAAGGCAACTATACTAAAGTGAAGCCAAATATATTCGATAAAGCAGATATTATTAAAGCTATTTCAATATTAAGTAAATTAAATAAATATAATTATAGCCAAGGCGCAGTAGTTAGAAATAAAAGATTAATTGCTATCGAAGGAAATGGCGGAACTCAAAAATTATTAAAAAAATTAAAAAATAAAAAATTTAAAAACAATGGAGTCTTAGTTAAATATCCTAAAAAAAAACAAGACTTAAGAATTGATTTACCAACAGTTGGATTAAAAACTTTTAAACAGTGCAAAGCAGCGGGGTTAAAAGGTATAGTTTTAAAAAGTAAGCAAAATGTTTTTTTAGAGAGACAAAAATGTATAAATTTTGCTAATAAAAATAAAATGTATATCTTAATTAGATGAAAAAATTAATTATATTCCTATTTTTATTTCATATTTCAAATTTACAATCTTCGGAAATTAAACTTGTCAAAGTATTTGATGGTTTAAACAAGCCATGGAGTTTATCTTTTATTGATGAAAATAATATTTTGGTTACAGAAAAACCTGGAAATCTTTTGGTTATAAATTCAAAAGATAAAACAAAATCAGTTATTAAACATAATTTGTCTATATTAGAAGATGGCCAAGGTGGGCTGTTAGATGTTTTATTTCATAATGAAAATGTTTATGTTTCGTATTCTGAAAACAGAGGAAATCGATATTCTAGCACATCAGTTGCAAGAGGTGTTTTCAATAATAAGAATATAATTTTTAAAAATATTTTTAGAGCTGAACCTCCTATAAATTCTGGATATCATTTTGGTTCAAGGTTAGTTATTAAAAATGATAAACTTTATATAACAGCTGGTGAAAGAGGTAAGGGTATGATTGCCCAAGATCCTCAAAAACATCCAGGTAGCATAATTCGAATTAATTTAGATGGCTCTATCCCAAAAGATAATCCTAAATTTAAAGATAAAAAAAATTGGTTACCTGAAATTTACCAGATAGGTGTAAGAAATCCTCAAGGCATGGCTTTATCACCATTTGATAATAAAATTTATTTGAGCAATCATGGTGCTAAGGGAGGTGATTGGTTTGGCACAGTAAAATATGGAGAAAATTATGGTTGGAAAATATTAGGATGGGGTGGAACAAATTATAGCGGAACAAAAATAGGTCCAAAGTGGAAACCTGGATATACTAAAGCTATAAAATATTGGGTTCCATCTATAGCAGCTAGTGCGATTGCAATTTACAATGGTGAAGAATTTAAGGAATGGAATGGAGATGCATTAGTTACTGCATTAAAAGATCAGTCTTTAAGAAAAATCAGTTTTAAAGACTCTTTTGTTGTTGAACAAATAATATTTAAAGGAAATATTGGAAGGATAAGAGATATTAAAATTCATAAAACTACGGGAGAAATAAATTTAATTTCTGATAACGGTAGCATTTGGAGAATGTTTAAATGAAGAAAATCTTTATTTTAACAGGCGAACCCTCGGGCGATAAATTAGCTTCAAAAGTGATTTCTCAACTAAAAAATTCAAATCCAGATATAGAATATTTATCTATTGGAGGTGAAAATTTAAAAGCTTTAGGGATTAAATCACTTTATGATTTAAAAGAAGTTACCTACTTAGGATTTACGAGGGTTTTGTTAAATATTTTTAAAATTAAAAACAAAATAAACGAGACAGTTGAAAAGATACTTAAATTTAAACCAGATGTTTTGTTTTCTGTAGATAGTCCTGATTTTACATTACGGGTAGCAAAAGAGGTTAAAAAAAGAGATCCGAGTATAAAAACAATTCATTTTGTAGCACCACAAGTTTGGGTTTGGAGAGAACATAGAATTAAGCAACTTAAATCATTTTTAGATCATGTTTTATTATTGTTCCCATTTGAGAAAAAATACTTCGATAAAGAGGGTATACAATCAACATTCATAGGTCATCCTTTGTTGGAAGAGCAGAGTAAAAGTAAAGTTGATATTACTCAAATAATTAAAGATAATAAAAAAATATTTTCTATTTATCCAGGAAGTAGATTGTCAGAAATAAATATTTTAATTCCAGTATTATTTGAATTCGTTAAAAAGATGAATGAAAAACACAAAGATTTATTTTTTATTTTTCACTCAACAGCTGAGTATGTTCAGCTAATTCAAAATCTATTACTTAAAGAAGGATTTAAAAATTGTGGTGCAATAAGTGACGAAAAGATAAAATCTAATGTTCTTCAATCATCAATCTTCGCAGTAGCAAAATCTGGAACAATTTCTTTAGAAATTTGTAATGCGAAAGTACCTTCCATAATTATCTATAAAATGGGCTTAATTAATTTTTTTATAGTAAAAATGCTGGTTAAAGTTAAATATGCAAATATTATTAATATTGCAGCCAACGAAGAAATAATTCCTGAATTACTACAATCTAAATGTAATTCATCCAATATATTTGAAACTGTTGATTTTCTCTTAACTGATAAGACCAGATTAGAAAATCAAGTTAAAAAAACCCAGAGAATAATTAATAATTTTAAAACAGAAAGATCTTCTCAAATTGCTAGCTCAGTTTTAGTTCACTATTTAGAAAACTCGCAATAGAATCCATACCTTTAATATTACTTTTTTCTTCAGCGATAGAATTATAATTTGTGTTAGTATTGATATCATAGGTAAAGTGTAACCCTTCTTTATCGACTATATATTCTATCCCAGCTATTTCGATATTATTTTCAAATAGTAATTTCTCATACTTTTGTATTTCTGGGTTACGATAATTCTTTATAATCATAAATTTATTACCATCGGAATTAGCAGGACAAAAATTTTCTTCAACATTACATGGATCCGCTGGACATAACTGAAAACCCTCCGAGGTATCTACTTGAACAGCATATAAAAATTTACCTTTTACAAATTCAACTCTCGTGATTATTTGCTTTTCAGAAGCAATATATTCTTGAAGTAAAGTGATTTTATCAATGGATTCTTCAAAATCTTTTCCATAAACATATTTTTTAAGATCTCGAGTATTTTCAAAATATTTTACACCAAGACCTCTGCCACCTCTATTATGTTTTGTAATAAAAGGTTTATCAAAATTTTTTGATTTTTCAATAAGCTCTTCTTTATTTTCAGCAGAAAATGTTTTAGGGAATCTTATTTTAAATTTTTTAAGTTCTTGGTATTGTTTTAATTTACTTATTTCAAGTTCTAAAGCTCTTGAATTATTTATTATTCTTTTATTATTTTTTTCAAGCCATTCTAAAACCTCTTTAGTTTTTTCAGGCGCATATCTGTGACCTCGAGAATGTGAACTAGCGCTCATACGATTATAAAATATACCATCTGGACTTTTTTCTTTGAGATCAAAATTTTCTCTGTCCATATGCCATTCTGTGAATGGAGCACCTATCTTAATAAAACTTTTTCGTAATGGCTCAACCCATTCATCATTTTCATGTATCACATAGATTTTTTTCATGATGTTTTATAAATTTATTGAGTTGAATTTCAATAAACTTAAAGGACGCAGATTAAATTAAATATTTTTAAGTCTTTTAATAATTTCTTCTTTATCTAATGAGAGAAGAATATCGTAAACGGCTGGACCAAATTTAGAACCAGTGAGAACAATTCTCAACGGTTGCCCAACACCTTTAAAATTTGTTTTATGAGCTTGTATCAATTTATTGATTATTTTTTCTAAACTACTCTTATCTATTTTTTTAATTTTCTTAAAAGCATCAAGAAAGTCCTTTAATATATCCTTAGAAGACTGATTGATTAGACTTTTATCCTCTGCTGGTATCTCAATTTTATCATCAAGAATATATTGGGCATTCTGATAAATATCTTCAAGAGTTTTAGCTTTATTTTTTAAAAAATTTATTGATTTTAAAATTACGCTAGATTTAGAAGATTTGAGTGGTTTGTTGAATTTTTCACAATAAATTTCTAACAATTCAAATAATTTTTTTTCTTCTACGTGCTTAATATAATGCTCATTAATGGAGAGAATTCTGCTCATATCAAGTTTAGATGGAGATTTACCAACTCCTTTTAGATCAAAAAGATTAATGCTTTCTTCTAGGGAGAAAATTTCTTTATCTTTGTGAGCCCAACCCAACCTCAATAAATAATTTCTAAGAGCATCTGACAAAATTCCTATTTTAATATAATCGTCAATTGTAGAAGCCTTATCTCTTTTAGAAAGTTTTTTTCCCGTTTCACTGTGAATTAAGGGTATGTGAGCAAATTCAGGCACAGCCCAATTCAAAGCACTGTATATTTGTTTTTGTTTAAAGGTATTAATCTTGTGATCATCACCTCTAATAACATGAGTTATTCCCATTTCATGATCATCAACTGTAGCACAAAGTTGGTAAGTAGGAGTGTTATCTTGTCTTAAAATTATAAAGTCTTCAATAGTTAGATTGGAAAGACTCATTTCACCTTGAACTAAATCTTTAATTGAGGACATTCCAGAAATTTTACTTTTAAATCTAACAACTGGTTTAACATTCTCTGGAATTTTAAGGTCCTTGGCATCTCTCCATTTTCTATTGTAAACATAAGGTATCCCTTGTTTTTTACATTTTTCTTTTTGTTCATTAATTTCATCTTCTGAACAGTAGCAATAGTACGCGAATCCTTTCTTTATCAACTCATCAGCTATTTCTTTATGTTTTTTAATATTTTTAGATTGTATATATTCTTTGCCATCGTGTTTTATACCCAACCAATTTAATGAGGAAATAATTTGTTTTCTAAATTCGTCTTTCGATCTTTCTTTATCGGTATCTTCTATTCTTAAATAAAATTTCCCTTTGTTTTTTTTAGCTAATAGCCAATTAAATAGCGCAGTTCTTACACCACCGATATGAAGAGGTCCCGTAGGTGAGGGAGCAAACCTACAAATAAAAGTCATTTAAATTAATTAGACTATTTTAATGAAAGTTTCTATACAAAGAGACCAGTTTTCCCTGGATTTTTATTCTACTGGCAGCATAGATTTTTGTATCGTAATTTTTGTTTGCACTTTCTAAAGCAATAGTATTACCTTTTTTTCTTATTCTTTTTAAAGTAGCTTCTTGATCGTCAATTAATACAACAGCTATTTGCCCGTTGTCCGCGTTAGAGGCTTTTTTAATGATGACTGTGTCTCCGTCATTAATACCAGCCTCAATCATTGAGTCACCTTTGATTTTTAAACCAAAATGTTCTCCATTATTTTGTAAGTCTTCTGGTAGGGCAACTTTATCAACCTCTTGTTGTATAGCTTCAATTGGAGTCCCTGCAGCTATACTACCTAAGACTGAAACTTGGCTTGAAGATTTTTTACTTCTGTCTAAGCCACCTTTTATAACACTCGGTGTAAATGAGTTGAAAATGTCGTTAGCACTTGCATTTTCAGGTAATTTAACAACTTCGAGAGCTCTAGCTTTATGAGCTAGTCTTTTGACAAATCCTCTTTCCTCCAGTGCAGAAATTAATCTATGAATACCTGATTTCGACTTAAGGTTGAGGGAATTTTTCATTTCCTCGTAAGAAGGAGAAATTCCTGACGATCTAATCTTCTTATTTATATAAATTAATAAGTTTTTTTGTTTTTTTGTAAGCATAGAACAAACCTCGTACATTTCTGTTCTACAAAAGTTCTACTATAATATCAATGCTAAATTAGCCTTAAATTACGGCTTTATTTGAAGTATTTTTGATAAAAGAGTGGAGTTTTTATCAAGATCTTTAAGTAGTGATTCACCGATTAGAAAATTATTTATTCCAGTTTTTTTTACTATTTGCTCTACCTCTTTTTCTGATTTAATTCCACTTTCACATAGCAAAGGTCCTGGATGGTTGGATAACACTTTATGTAAATCATAAGTTTTTTGAATATCTGTTTTAAGTGTTTTTAGATTTCTATTATTAATGCCAATAATTGCGTTTTTAAAATTAAGTGCAATTTTTGCCTCTTCATTAGTATGTACCTCAACTATAGTGCTCATATTTAAATTCTCTGCGGTATCGTAAATTTCTTTAGCAATTTTTTCGTTTACGGCAGATAAAATAATTAAAATAGCATCAGCACCAAAACTTTTAGCTAAATATACTTGGTAAGGTTCTATTAAAAAATCTTTACATAAAATAGGTAATTTTATTTCTTTTTTAATTTCGCAAATATCATCTAATTTACCTTTGAAATAGTTCTCTTCAGTCAAAACAGAAAGACAATCTGCTCCAGAATCATAGTATTGTTTAGCAATAACTTTTGGATCAAAATTTTCAACAATAGTACCAGCAGATGGACTCGCTTTTTTTATCTCTGCAACTACCGAAATTTTTTTCTGATTAAGCTTATCTTTAAAATTAAAATATTTATTATAATCAGAAATTTTATTTTTTAGGTCTAAAATTGAAAAAGAATTTTTATATTTTTTAATGCTATCTTTTTTATCAGAAATTATTTTTTCTAAAATATTGTTCATTTAATTAGTTTAGAAAGATGATTAATAACCTTTCCCGATAGAATGTGTCTTCTCAGGTATTCATAACCTTCTTTAAAATTTTTTGATTTATCGGCAACTAAAAGACCTGCCGCAGCATTTAAACAAACTGCAATAGAAAAATCGTTATCCCTTCCTTTAAATATTTCTTTAATCTGTTCAGCGTTATATTCTGGTCCTTTTCCAATTAAATTTTCAAAATTATCTGCTTTTATGTTTAAATCTTTAGGGTTTAAAATATATTCTTTAATATTTTTGTTTTCCAATTCAACTACTTTCGTATTAGCATAGGGTGAAATTTCATCTAAACCATCTTCGCTGTTTACTATTATTGCTTTATTTAAATTCAAATTTTTTAGTGCTTCACCAAAAATCTTAAGTAAATCTTTATTAAAGACACCAACTACTTGCCTTTTAACTTTAGCCGGACTACTTAATGGACCAATCAAATTAAATATTGTTCTTTTGCCGATTTTTTTTCTAACAGGCCCAACATATTTCATGGCTGAATGATAGCCCGGAGCAAACATAAAACCAAAATTGTTTTTGTCTATACTTGCTTCTACTTCTCTAGGCCCAAGATTAATATCTATATTTAATTTATCTAGTACATCAGCTGACCCACACTTTGATGATACAGATTTATTTCCATGTTTTGCTACTTTAATGTTAAAGCTTGATAACAAAAGAGCTGCGGCAGTTGAAATATTTAAAGTATTCTTTCCATCACCCCCAGTCCCGCATGTGTCTATTGTATCTTCGGGCACATCTACGTTATTTGCTTTGTTTCTCAAAACATACACTCCTCCAGCGATTTCCTCAGGTGTTTCTCCTTTTGTAGATGAATAAATTAAAAAATCATGAATTAGTTCTTCTTTAACTTTTCCTGACATAATATTTTCAAAAGCAGACTTGCTTTCTTCAAAACTTAAGCTCTCTTTATTTTTTAGTTTATTAATAATTTTGTCCATTTTATTTATATTTTAGAAAGTTATTTATTAATTTCAGTCCTACCTTAGTGTTAATACTTTCAGGATGAAATTGTACTCCGTGAATATTATATTTTTTATGCATTATCCCCATAATAGTTTTATTCTTTGTTTCCGCGGTGATAATAAGAGATTTTGGCAATTTTTTCCTATCAATTACTAAACTATGGTATCTAGTTGCCAAAAAATTGTTCTTAAAATTTTTAAATATACCCAATTTTTTATGATTAATTTTACTCATTTTACCGTGCATTAGATTCCTTGCTCTAATAATTTTTGCCCCAAAAACCTGACCAATGATTTGATGGCCTAAACATACACCAAGGATTGGAATTTTTTTATGAAGATTCTTAACAATCTTCAAACAGTTTCCTGTTTGATTTGGATTTCCTGGTCCTGGAGATATTACAATTTTTTTATACTTATTTCTTTTTATTTTATTTGAGTCTATTTTATCGTTTCTAAATACATCGACATTACATCCTAAATGAGAAAGATAGTGATATAAGTTGTATGTAAAACTATCGTAATTATCTATTAGCAAAACTTTCATTTAATCAATAGCTTTCATCAAGGCTTTGGCTTTATTTACTGTTTCTTGATATTCTCGTTCTGGATTGCTATCAGCAACAATTCCTGCACCAGATTGAACATAAAACTTATTATTCTTTATCAAGGCTGTTCTGAGAGCTATGCAAGTATCAAATTCTTTATTAGGGGTAAAATATCCGATCCCGCCAGCATAAAGCTTTCTTTTATTTTTTTCCAAATTATCAATTATTTCCATGGCTCTGATTTTTGGTGCGCCGCTAACTGTACCAGCAGGAAAACCTGATAAAAGTGTTTCAAATATTGAGGTTTTATTGTTAAAAGTACCTACAACGTTAGACACGATGTGCATTACATGAGAATATTTTTCTATTTTGAAACTTTCGGTAACTTTGACAGTATTAATTTTAGAGACTTTGCCCACATCGTTTCGACCTAAGTCTAATAACATTAAGTGCTCCGCAAGTTCTTTTTTATCTTTGAGAAGCTCATTTTTATATTTTTTGTCATGAAACTTATTTTTGCCTCTAGGTCTAGTTCCGGCTATAGGTCTTACAGTTATTTTATTATTTCTTAATCTTATCAATATTTCGGGACTACTGCCTAACACTTTGAAGTCTTCATAGTTAAAGTAAAACATAAATGGTGAAGGATTAGATTTTCTTAGATGGTTATAAATTTCCAATGGGTGTTTTTCAAACTTTCTTTCAAACCTTTGACTAAGTACCACCTGAAAAATATCTCCTTTAGCTATATGATCTTTAGCTTTAATCACTATAGATTTATATTTGTTTTTTGAAATATTTGATTTTATTTTATTTTTATTTGATTTGAAAATAAACTTATCAGGTAGTTTAATATTTTCATATTCTTGAAACATGTTAAAATTATCTTTAATTTTTTGATATTTTTCATAATAGTTCTTAATTGGGATATCAGAATAAATATTTTCTATATAATATATTTTTTTTTTAAGATTATCATAGATAATTAAAGTTCTGGGTCTCGTCAACCTAACGTCAGGAATATTGAGGTCATCTTTGCATTTGTTTGGAATTTTTTCTAAATATTTGATTACATCATAAGAAAAATAACCAACTAACATAGAGGCCATATTAGGCAATTCTTTTGGAATTTTATTATTAAATTTATTTAATAAATTGTTTAAAAAATTAAGGGGTTTAGACTTAATCTTCCTTTTTTTACCTTCAGTTATGTAAGTTATAATGTTTTTATTAATATCCCATGTCTTATCGGGATTCAGACCGATTATTGTGTATCTGCCTCTAATTTTCCCTTTTTCTACAGATTCAAAAATAAAGCTGTCTTTTTCGACTAATAGAAATTTAAATAAATTTTCGACTTTTAAATAATCTTTACATTTTCTTGAAAAAAATAAAATTTGATCTCTTTTATTTTTATGTTTTTTTTTGAAGTTTACAAAACTAGTATTTAGTTTCATTAAAATGAGTTTTTAATTCTTTCAAGTGCTTTATTATTTACATCAATTTTATACTTATTATTTACACTTTTATCATACACATTATATATATCTCTTGCTAAATTTAATTTTGCTTGAGATTTATACTTTTCATAATCCTTAGAATTTTTTTCTATTGATATTTTTTTTGTATTATCAATATAAACTATAAAATTTTTAGATAAGGTGCTATCAGTAATCAAATTTATTTGTTTATCATTCATTTTAAATATTTCTTTAATTATATCTTCACTAAAAATCTCATTATTTTTAAGATTCTTTAATTGAGTTTTTTTTACATCAATATTATTTTTTTTTGCATATTCTACCATATTCGATTCTTTAAAGTCTCCTTTTGAAATTTCCTTTGAAATTTTAATGTTATTTTCTATTATATTTTTAATTTTTATTTGTTTAATTATTGCGTCGTTGACCGGTCTGTCATTAATTTTTCCTGCAATTTGATTTTGTGAAGAAATTTGAGCTATATAATATCTATTTTTAAAATTTATTAACTCAGGAGAATTAAGATTTTTAATTTTAAAAAACTCATTAAATAAATCATCATCAATAGATGTTTCCTTAATTCCTAATATATTTTTTTTTTCATTATTCACTTCATCTGTTTTAATCATTGTTAAATTGTTATTACTTGCTACCAACTCAAGAGTAACACCGTCTAAGATATCATTTTCTAATTCATCAATTTTTTTGAAATAATTCTCGGAATAATCCTTATCACCGACAAGTTTATCAGGTTTAAGTTCTATAAAATTTATACTTTTATAAGTTTGCTGAAATAAATTTTTGTTTTCTTCGTAGGTCTTATTTATCTCCTCCTTTGTAATTGTTCTTTTGTCATAGTAATTATTTAAATTTATGTATTTAATATTTTTAATTTGATTTTCTTTACTGAAAGAGCTTTGGATTAAAAAATCTGAAACATATAATCCTTGTGCTAAATATGACAATAACTGTCTCTTCTTTTCTTGATCTGAAATATTTTTTTCAAAACTAGGAGCTGATAAACCGCCCTTTAACAAAAACTTTTCATATTCGGCTCTGGAAAACTTTTTGTCTTTATAAAAAGTTTTGTCATTAATTATATAATCTTTTAGCGATGAGTCCGTTAAAATAATTCCAAAATCTTCTATTTCTAAATCAATTATTTTTTTACCAATATATTCTGAAAGAATTCTTTCCATTAAATTTGTTTTAGTTAAATCTTTCTGTTCTTTTTCTGTAAGATTTAATCTATTCAAATAATTGAAAAATTCTTTAGAACTAATTTTATCTGAGTCGATAGTTGCTACAATATTTTGATTTCCACCTCTAAATATATCGCCCATACCCCAAAAGATAAAAGGTAAAATGATGATACCAACCAAAATTTTGATTGATATTGACTTAGAAAATTTTCCTATTGATGAAAACATTTTTATATTCTATTAAAGTAATAATTTTATACACCTATAGATCAAATTCATAATTATGGCAAATGAGATGAGATACTTTATTGGAAACTGGAAAATGTTTGGAGTTCCTAAATCAATAAATATAGTAAATAAGATTAACGCATTTGTAAATTTGGATAAAAAATACAATAAAAAATATAAAGCAATAATTACTCCACCTTTCACATTGTTAGAAACATTTTCTAAGGCACTTAAAAACAAAAGAGTTCTTATTGGTGCCCAAAACTGTTTTTATAAAGAAAAATTTAGTTCTGATACTGGAGCGATCAGCCCATATATGATCAAAAAACTCGGTGCAAAATATGTAATTATAGGACATTCAGATAATAGAGCTGAAGGGGACAATGACTCAATACTTAAGAAAAAAGTGATGTTTGCGTTAAAAAATAAAATCAATGTAATTTTTTGCATCGGTGAAAACAAATCTCAAAAAAATAAAAAACTTACTTACAAGGTTTTAAAAAAACAATTATCAAACGTTTTAGAAAAAAAATTTAATAAAAAAAATATAATAATTGCTTACGAACCAATATGGTCGATAGGTACAGGTAAAATTCCTAAAACTTCTGAATTATCAAAAACAATTTTTTTTATTAAAAAAAGTTTGAAAAATATCTTAAAAGGAAATGGTTCTATTAAAGTTCTTTATGGAGGTTCTGTAGATAGCACGAATATTCAACAGTTTAATTCAATTAAAATTCTAGATGGTTTTTTAATTGGAGGAGCTTCAAAAACATCTAAAAAATTCATTGATATAATAAAAAATTACTATAGATAGGTGCTATGGAAAATATTTTAATAGCAGTTAATGTAATCTTGGCAGTTATACTTGTAATAGTCATTTTATTGCAAAGATCTGAGGGAGGTGCTCTTGGCCTAGGTGTTTCACAAGATAGTTTCACATCCGCAAGATCGGTTGGAAGTTTTTTGACTAAATTTACTTCTATTGTTGCAGCTTTATTTATTATTACCAGTATTGCACTAGTAGTTATTTCCAGAGATGAGATTCGTGAAGTTCAATCTGTTCTTGAAAAAGAAGAAAAACAAGACTCAAGTCTTCCTCAAATTCCAGAGTCTTCTAAATAAGCTTTGTCTTTTAAAAATAATATAGTATAACATACTTCCATGGCGCGATATATTTTCGTAACTGGCGGCGTGGTTTCATCTTTAGGGAAAGGTCTCTCCTCAGCTTCATTAGCATCACTGCTCCAGTTGAGAGGTTATAAAGTAAGAGTAAGAAAATTAGATCCTTATTTAAACGTAGATCCTGGAACAATGAATCCATTTCAACACGGAGAAGTTTTCGTTACAGACGATGGAGCAGAGACAGATTTAGATATAGGTCACTACGAAAGATTTACTGGAATTTCAGCAACACAATCTGACAATATTACTACTGGCGGGATTTATAGCGATATAATTAAAAAAGAGAGAAAAGGAGACTATTTAGGTGGTACTGTTCAAGTTGTACCCCACGTCACTAATCGTATTAAAAAATTTATTTCTCAAAATGTTAAAAATGAAGATTTTATAATCTGTGAAATTGGTGGAACTGTAGGAGATATCGAAAGTTTACCATTCTTAGAAGCAATAAGACAGTTTTCTAATGAAGAAGGAAAAGAAAATAGTTTATTTATTCATCTTACTTTAGTCCCTTATCTAAAAGCATCAGGGGAATTAAAAACAAAACCTACCCAACATTCTGTAAAAGAATTAAGAAGCTTAGGGATCCAACCAGATATAATTATTTGTAGATCAGAAAAAAAAATTCCAATTGCAGAAAGAAAGAAAATATCTTTATTCTGCAACGTTCAAATTGAAAATGTTATAGAAACAGTTGATGTAAAAACAATTTATGAGGCGCCAATTAGTTTTTATAAAGAAAAGCTAGATCAGAGAGTGCTATCATTCTTTAAAATCAAGAACAAAAAAACACCTGACTTGTCAAAATGGAAGAACATTACTTCCAAGGTACTAGGTTCAAGAAAAGATGTAAATATAGGTATCATAGGTAAATACGTTAATTTAAAAGACGCCTACAAATCATTAGATGAAGCTTTAACGCATGGTGGAATATCCAATAACCTTAAAGTTAATTTAAAAAGAATTGACTCAGAAAACCTTAAAATTCATCAAGTAAAGCCTTTATTAAAAGATGTTTCAGGAATACTTATTCCTGGTGGGTTTGGAAAAAGAGGTAGTGAAGGTAAAATTGCTGCCATAAAATACGCAAGATTAAATAATATACCTTTCTTTGGAATTTGTTTTGGTATGCAAATGGCGATAATTGAAGCTGCTAGAAATTTATTAAACATTAAAAATGCATCAACTAGTGAATTTGGTAATAATTGTACCCCTGTAGTGGGTTTATTAGAGGAATGGCAAAAAGGTAAAAAGATTATTAAAGGTACTGAAAAAAATTTAGGAGGCACTATGAGATTAGGTTTATATGACGCTATATTAAAAAATAATTCGTTAATTTCTAAAATTTATTCAACAAAAAGAATAAAAGAGAGACACAGACACAGATATGAGGTTAATATTAAATATAAAAATGAGTTTGAAAAAAAAGGATTAATTTTCTCGGCATTGTCTCCAGATGGAACTTTGCCTGAAATTATAGAATTAAAAGATCATCCTTGGTTTATAGGCGTTCAGTTTCATCCGGAATTTAAGTCGAGACCTTTTACGCCGCATCCTCTATTTTCCTCTTTTATCAAAGCAGCTGAAAAAAGGAAAGGTTGGAACTGATGGAAAATAAAACAATTAAATGTGGCAAACTTAACATTTCAAATACCAATCAATTCACGCTTATTGCTGGACCCTGTCAATTAGAAAATGAAACACATGCGATGAATACAGCTAGTAAACTAAAAGAAATTACTCAAAAACTTGGAATTGGATTTATTTATAAAACATCTTACGATAAAGCAAATAGAACTAGCTTAGAAAGCAAAAGGGGAGCTGGTCTTAGAAATCTCTTCCAGTTTTTGATAAAATCAAAAAAGATTTAAATATACCTGTACTCACAGATGTTCATTCTGCAGATCAATGTGAAATTGTTGCTAAACATGTTGATGTTTTACAAATACCTGCTTTTTTATGTAGACAAACAGATTTGCTTATAGCTGCAGCAAAAACTGGTAAAGTTATTAATGTAAAGAAAGGTCAATTTTTAGCTCCATGGGATATGAAAAATGTAATTAAAAAAATTGAAGATTCGGGAAATAAAAATATTTTGGTAACCGAAAGAGGTGCTAGTTTTGGATATAATACTTTGGTTTCTGATATGAGATCGCTACCAATATTAGCTGGATTTGGCTACCCGGTAGTTTTTGATGCTACACATTCCGTACAACAACCAGGTGGTATGGGAAATAAAAGCGGAGGCCAAAGAGAATTTGTTGAACATCTCTCTAGAGCTGCGATTGCGGTTGGAGTAGGAGCTGTTTTTATAGAAACCCACGAAGATCCTGAGAACGCTCCTTCAGATGGACCAAACATGGTTCCACTATCAAAGATGCCAAGCTTACTAAGTCAGTTAATTGAAATTGATAAATTAATTAAAAATGCCAAAAATTAAAACAATCAAAGGACGTCAGATCTTTGATAGCAGAGGCAACCCAACAGTTGAAGCAGAAGTTCATACAGATGATGGAAACTTTGCTTCCGCAATAGTTCCATCTGGAGCCTCCACAGGATCGCATGAGGCTTTTGAACTTAGAGACATTAAAAGCAAAGCTTATTTAGGAAAAGGTGTTTTAAATTCTATTAAGAATATTAATGATATAATTTCTAAAGAATTAAACTCATTTGATATTTTTGATCAAAATAAAATAGACAAAAAATTAATATATTTAGACGGAAGTAAACAAAAAAGTAATCTAGGCGCTAACTCGATTTTGGCTGTGTCTATTGCTACGTGTAAATTGGCTGCCTTAGTTAAAAAAGTCCCTTTACACAAATATCTTGGAAGTAACACATCTAGTATATTGCCTAGACCTCTAATGAATATAATTAATGGAGGAGCACATGCAAATAACTCCTTAAGAATTCAAGAGTTTATGATAAGACCAGAAAAAACTGAGACTTTTACTGAGTCTTTAAGAGTGTGTTTTTTGGTAATTCAAAATCTAAAAAAACTAATCAGTGAAAAAAATTTATCTACAACCGTTGGTGACGAAGGAGGTTTTGCTCCCTCCCTAAAAAATAACGAACAAGCATTAGAATTGATATTAAAATCTATAGAATTATCAGGATTTAAACCAAAAGAAGACGTAACAATTTGCTTAGACGTGGCCTCTAATGAACTACATAAAGACGGTAAATACTCTGTTAAAAGTTCTAAATTTGAAAAATCCAAGGAAGTTATTGATTATTATATAAATTTAATAAAAAAATATTCTATAAGTTCGATTGAAGATCCCTTCTCAGAGGATGATTGGGTATCCTGGTCTGAATTAATGAAATATTTAAAAGACAATAATCATAAAACTCAAATAGTTGGAGACGATTTATTTGTTACAAATATAGAACGATTAAAAAAAGGCATCAAACAAGAAGCAGCAAATGCAATTTTAATTAAACCTAATCAAATAGGGACTTTAACGGAAACACTTGAAGTAATAAATTTTGCTCAAAAGAAAGGGTTTAAAACTATTATATCTCATAGATCAGGGGATTCAGAAGATACGTTTATTGCAGATCTAGCTGTTGCGACAAAATCATCTCAAATTAAAAGCGGTTCTCTAATAAGGTCAGAAAGAGTAGCAAAATATAATAGACTCATTAGAATCGAAGAAGAGCTTGGAAATTCCCCTAAAATGGCTAGAATCTAGACATGAGGCTTATTAAAATTTTTAAAACAAGAAAACTGTTTTTATTAAATATTTTTTTAACACTATACGTTGCCATAAATCTAATTGGTGGTGAGAGAGGCTTGTATTCTTATTTTGAAAAGAAAAATACTGAGAGTCTAATGATAAAGAAAGAAAAAAAATTATCTGTTAAAAAAGATTTACTGGAACAGAAAAATATTTTACTTTCAGACGATATTGATCTTGACTATCTAGATATAGTTTATAGAGAAAAACTAAAATTTGGCAAGGAAGATGAAATTCTAATAAAATTGAAATAATGAAAATTAGACACCCTGAAAAAGTAAAAAATATTTCAAATCCAATTAAAAAAAAACCTAAATGGATTAGATCAAAGATTGTGAATTCACAAGTATTCTTTCAAACTAAACAAGTTGTTAACAAAAATAATCTTGTAACAGTTTGTCAGGAGGCAAACTGCCCAAATATTACAGAATGTTGGAGTAAAAAGCATGCTACGTTTATGATTATGGGAGATACATGTACGAGAGGCTGTGCTTTTTGTGATGTAAAAACTGGTAAACCTGGAGCTTTGGATCCCTTAGAGTCCTTTAAAGTTTCAAAAGCTGTAAAAGAATTAAATTTGAATCATGTAGTTATAACTTCTGTTGACAGAGACGATCTTGATGATGGTGGAGCTAATCATTTTAAAGAAGTTGTTTCTGAAGTTAAAAAGAATAATCCAAAAACTACAGTTGAAGTTTTAACCCCTGATTTTCTAAGAAAAGGAAAATCCTATGAGAAAGTTCTAGAGGCAAATCCAGATGTCTTTAATCATAACATTGAAACGGTCCCAAGTCTTTATTTAAAAGTTAGACCAGGATCCAGATATTTTGCATCAATTGACTTATTGAAATCTGTTAAAGAAAAGAAACCAAATTTATTTACAAAATCTGGAATTATGGTTGGTCTTGGTGAAAAAAAAGATGAAGTGATACAAGTAATGGATGATTTAAGGAGTGCCAATGTAGATTTTTTAACGATAGGCCAATACTTACAACCTTCTGTAAAACATTTTCCTTTAGACCGATACTTGCATCCTGATGAATTTAAAGAGTTTAAAGATATTGCCACTTCAAAAGGTTTTTTATTAGTTTCTTCTTCTCCTTTAACTCGATCTTCTTATCATGCTGATGAAGATTTTAAAAAGTTAAGAGAGGCAAGATTAAACAAAATTGAATGTCGTCAGCCTCAATAAAAAAAATTATTCCTTGCAAAAAAAAAGACTTAATAGAAATGGTTTTAGATATAGAAAAATATCCTGAATTTGTTCCATGGTGCATAGACGGCAAAATTCATGAAAAGAAAGAAAGCGAAGATCTGATTGAGATTAAAGGCGATTTAAAAGTAGGAAAAAAATTTCTTAATGAAACCTACACAAGTTTAGTGTTGTATTATAAGGAGAAAGATAAAATACTTGTAACTAATATTGATGGACCATTAAAACATCTTCAAAATGAATGGAGTTTTAAAGAAATAAATGACCAAACTCAATTAACGTTTGACATTGATTTTGAATTAAAAAATAATTTTCTTAATATGATAATGAAAAAATCATTTAATCTAGGTTTAAATAAAATTGCCGATGCTTTTGAGAAAAGAGCTGTTGAGCTATTTAAGAAAACTTAAGATTAAATCTTGAGATTTTCTGACCGTAGCTTTTTGGATATAAGAACGGCCTTTGTTAGCAAAAATATACCTTTTTATCATTATCCTTTTATCTTTTTTTATACCTATAAAGACTAATCCAACAGGCTTTTGTTTAGTACCTCCTTTAGGTCCAGCTATCCCAGTTATTGAGACATTTATATTACTTTTAGAAATTTTAGATAAATTGTTAACCATCGATAAACAACATTTCATACTTACAGCTCCATGATGTTTTATAATATCTTTAGGCACTTTTAGAACATTAATTTTTGATTGGTTGGAATAAGTGATCAGACCTAATGTGAAAACTTTAGAAGATCCACTTATCGAGGTGATCGAACTAGAAAGCATTCCTCCAGTACAAGATTCAACAAATGAGATTTTTAATCTTTTTTTTCTAAGAATTTTTATTATTTTTTTTGATTTAATTTTCACGATAAAACCATATATAAAACCATTATAGCTACAACATAAAGGCCAGCACAGACATCATCCATCATGATACCAAAACTATTTTTAAAATTTTTGTCATAGTAACTTACAGGATAAGGTTTTAGGATGTCAAAAATACGAAAAAGCACAAACATAATGAAATAAAACTTTATTATTTCATAATTATCTCTAGTAGTTGAATGAGCTACTTCGTAAAGACTTATTGGAATAGATTGACCAACAAATTCATCGATTACCACTTCCTTTGGATCTTTATCTGTTAAATTCTTTATGTATATATTTATCGAATATAGGGATAATAAAAAAATTATAAGAAGAAAAAATAATATTATATTTGGCGAAATATTTAATACGTGAAAAAAAAAATACAATACGAATATTGTAGTCAAAGAAGCTAAGCTTCCAGGTATTTTTTTTATTTTACCTATACCAAATAATGTTACAAATAAATTATTTATTTTATTAATCATGTCTGATTACCGAAGCTATTACCTCACATGCTATTGCTTTTTCCTTACCTATCAGCCCTAATTTTTCTGTAGTTTTCCCTTTTATGTTTATTTTATTATTAGAAACATCACAGAGCCTAGAAATATTTTTTATCATTTCTTTTTTGTATTTTTTGATTTTTGGAGCTTGAGTGATTATATTTATATCTATATTATTTATGAAATAACCATTTTTTTTTATTTTTGCCACAACTTCTTCTAATAAAATTGTTGATCTTATATTTTTAAATTTATTTTTTTTGTCAGAAAACATTTCCCCTATATCTCCCATTTTGCAAGCACCAAGAATTGCATCGGTCACAGAATGAAGCACTGGGTCTCCATCAGAGTGCCCTAAAGTGCCAATTTTTGATTTTATTTTTAAACCTGCAAGATATAATTTTCTTTTTGGTACCAATCTATGAATATCGAAACCAATACCTACACTTATATTAGATTTATACAAATTTTTTAAATTATCAAAATCAGATTTATCTGTAATTTTAAAATTATTTTTTTCTCCTTCAATAAATTTAACTTTATTTAAATCTATATAAAGAGAAACATCATCGTCTCTATATTTATGAGGATTTTTTTTATGTAAATTATAAATCTCTTTAATTTTAAATGCTTGGGGTGTTTGAGTAAGAAATAAATTATTTCTATTTTTAGCAATTATGTATTCATATTGGGTAGACTCAAATCTTTGTTTTACAGCATCTTGAATATTAATTTTTGGAATTACCGCTCTATTAGTTTTCATTTTTTTAATTATTGACCCAATTAACTTTTTCGAAAAATTTGGTCTTGCAGCGTCATGTATTAAAACTTTTGATATTTTTTTTTGTTTTATCAAATACTTTAGGGCATTAAAAGTTGACTGTTGTCTAGTTTTACCCCCTTTTATAAATTTAATGTTTTTTAGCTTTAATTTTTTTAAATTCTTTTTATCTTTAATATTGTAAACAATTACAGTCTTTTTAATTTGGCTAAAAAATGCACTTTTATTAAGAGACATCTCAATTAAAGTTTTTCCTGCAATTTTATGATAAGGTTTAGCTAGATTTGAATTAAATCTGCTACTTTTACCGGCTGCTAATAAAATCAAGCAAAAACTCATTGTATTAAGTTATATTATATTTATATAAATTATTAATAATTATTTGAGATGTTTAAAATTATAAAAGACCTAAATTGGATTATCGCTTCCTCAATTCTTTGCATATTTCTAGGAATTATAACATTTCTCACTTTTATCAATGAAGGCTTTATACCATTAACAGACAAAAATTTGCAAATATTACTAATAATTGACATCGTGCTCTTATTAGTTTTTTTTGGTTTAATTTTTAAAAATATACTGAGACTATATTCCACAGGCAAAAGAAATAAAACAGGATCTCAAACAAACTTAAAGTATATTTCCCTCTTTTCATTATTCACTTTTTTGCCCTCCTTGTTAATAGCAATTTTTTCACTTTTTCTATTTAATTTCGGTGTTCAAAATTTTTTTAATGATCAAATAACTCGAGCTGTAAATAATTCTTATGATGTAGCAAAAAATTATTTAGATGAAAGCAAGAAAACAGTGGAGTCAGATATTTTATTAATGAGCGTAGGTATAAACAGAGTCTCAAATCTTTTTTACTCAGATCAAAATAGATTTAAAAATATTGTTAGGTCAGAGAGACTTTTAAGAAGAATAGATGACGTTTATTTAATTGACAGTTCAGGTAATATAATGTTCTCAGAAACAAAAGAAATTGGCATCGAATTTGACCCACCTACAGAGGAAGAATTTGTAAAAGCTTTAGAGGGCTTTCCAGTAATTGTCTCAAGTAATGTTAATGAGAAAACCTCTGTAATGATAAAGTTAAATAGTTTAATTGATACTTATTTATATATTTCAAGAGATATAGAACCAAAAATTATTAAATATGTAGATGAAACCGAAGAAGCAGTTAGTTTTTATTACTCAGTTGAAAATAGTCAAACTGGAATTAAAATAACATTCGCAATTATATATATTATTTTGGTTACTTTGTTATTATTTTTGTCGACTATTATTGCGATATCTTTTGCTACTAGATTGACAAAACCAATAATAAATCTAATTACTGCCTCTCAAAATATCAGTAAAGGGATGTTAGATACTAAAGTACAAGATGTTGATTCTGATGAGGAATTTAAAATACTTAACAAAAATTTCAATAATATGATTGAAAGATTAAAAAAGCAGCAAGATAAATTGTTAATAGCCGAAAGATATTCAGCATGGGAGAGTGTGGCACGTAAGCTTGCTCACGAAATAAAAAATCCTTTAACACCAATACAACTCTCCATTGATAGACTAAGAGAAAAATATTCAAAAAAGATTAGTGATGGTGAATTAGATTTTAAAAATTATTTAGAAACTATTAATAGGCAAATTAAAGATATAGAAAATTTAGTTAACGAATTTTCAAATTTTGCGAGAATGCCAAATCCTATAATGAAAAAAATTAATGTTTACCTTGTTGTGAAAAGAGCTGTAGATTTTATCAAAATGTCTAGTAAAAATAATATTGAATTGTCTGCAACAGACCAGAATATTATTATTAATGGTGATGAAGAGCAATTATATAGAGTTTTTATTAATTTGATTAAGAACTCTGAAGAATCATTCATAGAAAAAAGAGAGAAAAAACATGATTTTAAAGGAAAAATTAATATAGAAATTACAAGCAATAATGACTATATAGTTATCCAGTTGAGAGATAATGGCACTGGAATTTCAGATACTAAAAAAGTGATGACACCATATTTTACTACTAAGAAAAAAGGAAGCGGTTTAGGTTTGCCAATTGTGAGCAAAATAATAAACGAGCATTCTGGAGAACTTTCTATTATTAATAATAAAAAAGAAGGGATTTCTATTACAATTTCTTTACCTCTCAAATCATGAAAAACGAAGTTTTAGTTATCGATGATAACGCCGATATAAGATTTTTAATTTGTAATATTTTAAAGGAAAAAGATTATTTGGTAAGATCAGCAGCAAATTACAATCAAGCCTTATTTGAGATTAATAAAAAAATTCCAGATATAGCTATAATAGATATTAAATTAGATAAAGGCGATAGAGACGGAATAGATTTATTAAAAAATATAATGAAAAAAAATAAAAATGTTCCAGTTATAATGATTTCTGGACATGCCAATGTACAGTTAGCTGTCGAAGCTATTCGATTAGGTGCTTACGAATTTGTGGAAAAACCATTTTCTACGGAGAAAATTCTAAATTACGTATCTAGAGCATTAGAAATATTTTCTCTTAAAAAAGAAAAAGAAACATTAGAAAGTAAATTATTCCATTCCTTTGAGTTAATAGGTGAAAGCTCTGAAATTACAAAAATTAAAAAAACAATAGAAAAATTATCATCTGTTGAAAGCAGAGTTTTAATCACAGGCGAAACCGGAACTGGCAAAGAACTTGTTGCTAGAAGAATACACAAAAGTTCTTCAAGATCGAAAAATCCTTTTATTGTACTTAATGCTGCTTTATTACAAGAAAAAAAATATGAAAAAGAATTATTTGGCGAAGAATTTGATGACGGCAATATTTCTTATGGTGTTCTCGAAAGAGCAAACAAAGGTACACTCTTAATAGATGAAGTATCAGAAATACCTTTAGAAATTCAAGCACACATATTACGTGTTTTAATAGATCAAAAATTTAAAAGAATTAATGGATCAAAGTATATTAATACTAATATTAGAATTATATCTTCAACCTCTAAAGATTTGAAAAATTTAGTAAGTAATGGAGATTTTAGAGAAGACCTTTATCATAGATTAAATGTCGTACCTATAGATTTACCTCCGTTATCATCAAGGACAGAAGATATACCTTTGTTGATAAATTATTTTCAAGCAAGACTAGCTGATTTAAACGGTGTTCCAGAAGTTTCAATAGATAATCAAAATGACAGTTTGTATACTTACAATTGGCCTGGAAACATAAGAGAACTTAGAAATTTAGTTGAACGAGTGACTATTCTTTCAGTTAATGAGGACAAAAATAATATAAATAAAATACTTAATGATATCTTGACCAAGTCATCTAAGTATAAAACAGACACTGATTTAATTACTGATACAATGTCATATCCTTTGAAAGAAGCTCGGGAAGAGTTTGAAAAAAGATATTTGGTAAATCAGTTAAAAAAAAATCAAGGAAACATATCTAAAACAGCTGATCACATTGGTATGGAAAGATCAGCTTTACATAGAAAATTGAAATCTTTAGGCATTAAAGGCATAAATTAATCATGAATATTATCATTTGTGGAGCCGGCAAGGTAGGCTTTTCGATAAGTAAACAACTTTCAGCACAAGGTCATTCGGTAACTGTAATAGATCAGTCTACTGAGGATATTAAAAAAATTAATGAGTCTCAAGACGTAAAAGGAATAGTTGGAAGAGCTACTTTGCCTTCAGTTTTAGAAAATGCAGGCGCAGAAAAAACAGATATGATCATAGCAGTTACAAGAAACGATGAAACAAATATGATTATTTGTCAATTAGCAAGCTCCCTATTTAATATTTCTAAAAAAATTGCAAGAATTAGATCTAAAGAGTTTTTAGAGGGAAAGTGGAGCAAGCTTTATAACAAGTCAAACATTCCGATAGACGTAATTATATCACCCGAGATTGAAGTTGCTAAATCACTTTACAGAAGACTCGAGGCACCTGGTGCAATAGATAGCGTACCTTTTGCAAATGACAAGGTAAAAATGCTTGAGATATCCGCTGAAAAAAATTGTCCACTTATAAATGTACCTTTAAAAAATCTTACTCAAAAGTATCCAAATTTTAAAGCGAATATTCTTGGAGCCGTGAGAAAAGAAAAATTTATTTTTTTAAAAAAAAATGACAAGATTTTAGAGGGAGACAATGTATATTTGGTAGCTAGCAGTGATCAATTAAATGAAATTCTAAAAACATTTGGACATGAAGAAAAAACATCTGAAAAAATTCTTATTATTGGAGGAGGAAATATTGGTTTAAATTTAGCTAAATTATTGGAAAGTAATTTTAAAGGTGTAAGAGTTAAAATAATTGAGAAAAATAAGTCAAGAGCAGAAGAAATTGCAAATGAATTAGAATCTTCTATTGTCATAAATGGAGATGGCTTAGATGAAGAAATTTTAAAAGAAGCTAATGTTGAGGAGTCCGAAACTGTTTTAGCTTTGACTAATGATGACGAAAATAACATTATGGCTTGTGTGCTAGCCGAAAAAACTAGTACAAATAAGAGAACCATAGCTATTGTAAATAAATCAAATTATAGTTTGCTACAGAGCTCTTTAAATATTGATGATTTAGTTGATCCAAGAATGACAACTGTCTCAAGAATAATGGAACACGTTCATAAAGGTACTATAGGAACTGTCTATTCTTTATTAGATGGAGAGTATGAATTTATTGAAGCTGAAATTTTAGAAAAATCTGAACTATTAAACACAAAAATAAAAGACTCTAACTTACCGGAACACATTAGAATTGGTGCGATAGTTAGAAAAGAAAAGGTTATTATTCCAAGATCAACATCAGTGTTTGAAAAAGGAGATTTAGTGGTTTTTTTAGCAAAGAGAGAACATTTGAAAGAAGTTGAAAGTATTTTCAGAGTAAGTTCTATTTAACGTATTCAAAGATGAATCTTAAAGGTATATTTTATTATTTGGGATTATTTTGTTTTCCAATAAGTTTTTTATCTTTTTTAAATATATTATATTCGTCATATTTTGATTATTTTTTAAACATTGACTCTTACTTAATTACTTTAATTATTTCATTATTAGTGGGTTTATCTTTTTCTTTCATAGGCAAGAAATCAGAAAAAAAAATAACCTTTTATGAACAAATTATATTAATTTTATTAATTTACTTAGTAGTTTCAATTTTAATTTCTATCCCATATTATTTAAGTAATTATCAATTAATTTTTATTGATGCTTTATTTGAGTCTTTTTCAGGAATAACAGGTACAGGATTTTCAATATTTAACAATGTTAAGTATCTTGATCCAACACTTTTATTATGGCGCTCATCGTCTCAATGGATTGGAGGTTTATATTTTCTTATTTTTTTATTTTTGTTTTTTACAAATAATCAATTTAATTTCAAATTAACAAAACTAGTTTTTAGTGATGATAAAAGTCCAAATTTAGAAGAAAATATAAGAAAAATTTCATTAAGAATTTTTATATTTTATACTTTATTAACTCTACTAATATTTGTTTTATTTACTATTTCTGGTATCCGTCTTTTTAATGGATTAAACCTGACTACAACTTTAATATCATCTGGTGGTTTTCTTCCAACAAATTCTTTAAATCAAATTATAAAAACAACAACACAAGAAATATTTCTTATTTTTTCATTTTTAATATCAATGCTTAATATACTATTTTTATATAATTTATTTTCTGAAAAAAGCTTTTTTAAAAAACAATATGAAGATTTATTAATAATTATATTAATTACTTTTTTTTCAATTTTACTCTTATTATTCGTAAAAGATTTAAATATTTTTCATTCCACTATCTATGTTATAAGCAGCATATCTACATCTGGTATTAGCATTGGTAAAATCGATGAAAATTTTTCTTTATATCTTTTGTTTTTAACTATTATAGGCGGTTCAGTTATTTCTACAACTTCTGGAATAAAAGCAATAAGAATTTACATATTGGTCAAAGCTTCATTTGCCGAAATAATTAAACTGGTAAAACCTAATAATATATTTAATACAAATATATTTTACTCAGATAATAAAATTAACAATGAAAACATAAAACTTTCATTCATAGTTTTTATTTCATTTTTTGTTAGTTTATTTATACTTTCTGGAGTCTTGTTATTTGATAATATAAATTTTGAAAGTTCTTTTAAATTATCTTTACTTACTTTAACTAATACTAAGGCTTCTAATTTATATGGTTTAGAGACTATTGACTTTTCAAGACTTTTAACAAGTTCAAAAATATCTTTAATTATTTTTATGACAATTGGAAGAATTGAGCTAATATCAATTTTTTTAATTTTCAAAAAAATGTTTTTTAAAAGCTAAATTATGTCTAAAATAGTTATTATTGGTGCTGGCGCTATGGGATCTGCTTTTGCTTTCCCGTGTTTAGACAATAATCATGATACAAATATTGTAGGAACCCATCTAGAAGATAAATTTATTGATGAATTAGGAAAAAATAATAATTTACATCCTGCTTTAAAAACAAATATTCCAAAAGGTATAAACATTTCAAAATTTGAAAAATTTGACTCTATTTTAAAATCAAATATTGATCTTCTGGTAGTCGGCATTAGTTCAAAAGGGATAGAATGGATTTCTGAACAATTTCATAAAATTTATAAAGATTCAGAATTGCCACCATTGCTAATACTTACCAAAGGACTTAGTATTTATAAGAATAATTACGAACTTTTAGTAGATAAATTAGAGCGCTTACTTAATTCAAAAGGTATTAAAAAAACAAATATCTCAGCAGTTGGAGGACCATGTTTAGCTGCAGGCCTAGCTAATAAAGTTCACAGCAGCGTTGTGATAGCTAATAAAAATATAAAAGTTGCTAAAAAGATTTCAGGTTTATTAAATACTAATTATTACCATACTTCTTATAGTGATGATTTAATAGGGGTTGAAGTTTGTGCTGCAATTAAAAATATATTCTCCATGGCTGTTGGGGCATCCAAAGGACTTTGCAGCGATAATGTGAGTAATGAAGTTAAAGAAAAAAATTATTTAAATACAGCTTCTTTATTAATTAGACAGTCTATTCATGAAATGGAAATCTTTACAGAACATCTTAAAGGAAAAAAACAAACAGTGACTGGTTTAGCCGGGCTAGGAGATCTGTATGTTAGTTCTGGAGGAGGAAGAAATAGCAAAATGGGGACTTATCTTGGAGAAGGAATGACTTTTTCCCAAGCCAAAAAAACAAAAATGGAAAAGATTACTGTAGAAGGTGCAGATCTAATTTTTGAAATAGGAAAGATAGTCAAAAAAGATTTTAACGAAAAAAAACTTCCATTAATGATTGCTATGATTGATGCTATTCTAGAAGACAGGAAATTAGAAATTAAATGGGATAATTTTAGTTAATGAAAAGCCTAACCTCATATATTTTTTTGTTAGCGGGTATTTGTTTTGGTATTATTGCAAATGGCTATTTCCTAAAAGTTAGCGAGGGCTTCACAAAGTTTTTACCAAGCATATTTGGAATAATAATAATTCTTTTAGCCTATTTTTCATTATCAAAAGCTATGGAAGAAATTCCAGTTGGTTTTACCTATGCTACTTATGGAAGTTTGACAACAATAGGAGTTACAATTCTTGCTTTATTTAGATTTAATCAAGTTCCAAATATTTACGCTATTATAGGTATAATTTTTATTTTAATTGGAGTAATTTTGGTAAATTATTTCGGAAATGTGAGTACATAAAGTGAAAAAAAATTTTATTATTGCTATTGATCAAGGAACAACTTCAAGCAGAGCTATTTTGTTTAATTTGAAAGGCAAGCCCATTTATTCTTCCCAAAAAGAATTTACTCAATATTTTCCAAGAAGTGGATGGGTTGAACATAATCCTGAAGAAATATGGAACACTACAAAAAAAACTCTTAAAGACGTTATCAATAAAGCTAAAAGACTTAGAGGAAAAATCTTAACCATAGGTATTACAAATCAAAGAGAAACTACAGTTCTATGGGATAAAAAAAATGGAAAAGCAGTTTATAGAGCCATAGTTTGGCAAGATCGAAGACAAGCAGAATTTTGCAAAAAATTAAAAAAACAAAACAAAGAAACAATTATTTTTAACAAAACTGGTCTGCCAATAGACTCTTATTTTTCTGGAACAAAAATAAAGTGGATTTTAGACAATGTTCCAAAAGCGAAAAGACTTATGAATAAAAAACAATTGCTGTTTGGCACTATTGATAGTTTTTTAATTTGGCGCCTAACCAAAGGAAAAGTTCATGCTACTGATGCTACTAATGCTAGCAGAACAATGATTTATAATATTTCAACTAATAAATGGGATGATACAATTTTAAAAATTCTTAAAATACAGAAACATATTTTACCTGAAGTAAAAAATTGTTCTGATGATTTTGGAACTACACATCATTCTATAACAGGTAAAGCAATACCGATTACAGGAGTAGTAGGTGACCAGCAATCAGCATCTATAGGACAATGTTGTTTTGATCCAGGTTCATTGAAAAGCACATATGGAACTGGGGCATTTGTTTTATTAAACACAGGTAGTCGAAAAATTTATTCAAAAAATAGACTCTTAACTACTATAGCTTACCGAATTAAAGGAAAAACTACATATGCAATGGAAGGATCAATATTTATTGCAGGAGCTGGCGTACAATGGCTAAGAGATAGAATGAAATTTTTTAAAAATGCAAGCGAAACTGAAAAGATTATTAAATCTCTTAAAGACAATAAAGATGTATATTTGGTTCCAGCTTTTACTGGAATGGGAGCACCTTATTGGAATCAAAATGCAAGGGGTGTTTTAAGTGGTCTGACTAGAGACACCGGTCCTAAAGAAATTGTTAGGGCTACAGTTGAGTCAGTCGCGTATCAAACTCATGATTTATTTGAAGCTATGAAACATGATGGCTTAAGACCAAAAATAGTTAAAGTTGATGGGGGCATGGTTATGAATAATTGGTTTGCCCAATTTTTATCTGATGTTGTAAATGTAAAAGTTTTAAGACCAAAAGTACATGAAACTACCGCTCTAGGAGCAGCATTTATGGCAGGACTTAAAATTGGCGCTTATAAATCTTTAAAAGATATTTCTAAAAACTGGAGCTTGGATAAGAAATTTTCCCCTAAAATGAAAAAAAAATCTAGAAATTTACTTCTTCATGGTTGGTCCAAGGCAATTAAACGAGCTTTAATTAATTAATACATCTTGAAGTTGTAAGATTCACATATTTCGTATCTGTACATAATCCTTTTTTTTTGTTTCAATCAAGGAACTTAAAAACAACAATGGGGGAATTAATGTTTAAAACATTTAAAACAATAATAGCTGTTGCTGTTTCACTTTCTCTTTTAGCTTCTTCTGCTAGCGCTGACGCAATCAAGAAGTGGGCTACTGGTGAGTTTAGTCTTTCTGTTCTTTCTGAAAAAGAAAGAATTAAAGAGCTTAAATGGTTCCAAAATGCTGCGAAGCCATTCAAAGGAATGTCTATCAAAGTATTATCTGAAACTATCCCTACTCACGAGTACGAATCAAAAACTTTAACTAAAGCTTTTGAAGAGATTACTGGGATTAAAGTTAATCATCAGTTACTTGGTGAAGGTGATGTAGTAATGGCAGTACAAACTCAAATGCAAACTAACGTAAGTATTTACAATGCTTATATCAATGACTCAGATTTGATCGGTACTCACGCTAGAATGCAACAAGCTGTTAACTTAACAAAATGGATGGCTGGTGAAGGTAAAGATGTAACTTTACCAACTTTAGACCTAGATGATTTTATTGGTAAACAGTTTACTACAGGTCCAGATGGCGATTTATATCAAATGCCTGACCAACAATTTGCTAACCTTTATTGGTTTAGAAAAGATTGGTTTGATAGACCTGAAATCAAAAAAGGTTTTAAAGCCAAATACGGATACGATTTAGGTGTTCCTTTAAATTGGTCTGCTTATGAAGATATCGCAAAATACTTCTCTGAAGATGTGAAGAATATTGACGGTGTTCAAATTTATGGTCACATGGACTACGGTAAAAGAGCTCCTGACTTAGGTTGGAGAATGACTGACGCGTGGTTATCAATGGCTGGAGCAGGTGATGTTGGAAAACCTAATGGAATACCAGTGGACGAATGGGGAATAAGAATGGAAAAAGGTTCTTGTAATCCTGTAGGAGCTTCAGTAACAAGAGGCGGAGCTGCTAACGGTCCTGCTGCTGTATACGCTATTAGAAAATGGGATGAGTGGTTAAGAAACTATGCACCTCCAGGTGCTGCGGCTATGGACTTTTATCAGTCTCTTCCGTCTCTATCTTCTGGAAACGTTGCTCAGCAAATTTTCTGGTACACAGCTTTCACAGCTTCTTTAGTAGGAAAAAATCCTAACAATAAAGTTGTTGATGCTAATGGTATGCCGTTATGGAGAATGGGTCCATCGCCAAAAGGACCTTATTGGGAAGAAGGCATGAAGCTTGGATATCAAGATGCTGGATCATGGACTTTATTTAAGTCTACACCAGTTAAAAATAGAAAAGCTGCATGGTTGTATGCTCAATTCGTTGTATCAAAAACAGTAGATCTTAAGAAAAGTCA
>Ga0114933_10000035_pt1 | contig 166696 bp, 145 predicted proteins | sample 4SBtaG_FD_89691 | JGI IMG/M metagenome (GOLD analysis project Ga0114933, IMG submission 89691) | Deep subsurface microbial communities from Kolumbo volcano to uncover new lineages of life (NeLLi) - 4SBTROV12_W25 metaG | ecosystem: Environmental > Aquatic > Marine > Volcanic | place: Kolumbo...
CTCAAGGCGTATACATTGCCAGATTAAATGAAACTGTCGCATTACCAGAAAGCCTTATGGCAATCGCAAAACCTAGGTCCAGCCTTCTCCGAAATGGTGTTGCAGTCAATAATGCCGTCTGGGATGCAGGCTACATAGGCAAATCACAAGTACAAATAGTAGTTCATCATTCCGAAGGATTCCTAGTCGCCAAAGATGCAAGGATAATCCAAATGGTATTCATGACTTTAGATGAAAGCGCTGAGTTCCTGTATTCGGGCCAATATCAAGGAGAAGCAACCCCTGGGTCCAAAGAGAGTAGCAAATGAACTCCAATAAGCCTGCCGACGTAGTTGTAATTGGAGGAGGAGTAATAGGTTGCTCGATTGCCTATTTCCTTGCCTCAAAATATAAGCAAGAAGTAGTAATCATAGAACGCGATGCGGTAGCAAGCGGAGCTTCAGGGGGAGCCGCAGGGGAACTAGGTGCTGTAGGCCGGCATCGGTACCCTGCAAATTTCACAAAATTTCTTCTTGATGGCATAAAAATGCATGATGACTATGCAGATCAATTAATCAGTGAATCCGGAATTGATTATCTACTCTCAGATATACCAATGATACGACCGGCTTTTAATGAAAAAGAAGCATCAGAACTTCAAGAACAAGTTGTTTGGCAGCGCGAACTCGGATTAAGCGTTGATTGGCTAGATTACGAGCAAGTTCATAGCCTATCAAGTTGGCTCTCTCCAGAGGCAATTGGGGCAGCCTACACCGTGGAACGACAGCTCGAGGCTTACCCATTTGCCATAGCGATTGCGCAAGCGAGCGAAAAAAATGGAGTCAGTATAAGAAACGCCGAAGTCAAAGAAATTTTATATGAAAATAATCGCGCTAACGGAGTGAAGCTATCTAATGGGGATGAAATTTCTTGTGGAACAGTAGTGATTGCCAACGGTCCTTGGTCGCAATTTTCCAAGGAATGGCATGATTTAGAAATTCCTGTAATCCCACTGAGAGGGCAAATTGTGCATTCCGCAGCACCTGAAGGCATGAACATGCCTGTTCATGCAATATTCCATGAAACAGGATATGTGCTTCCAAAGCCTAGTGGCGATCTACTTATCGGAACAACTCAGGAGCGTGCAGGATTTGACCCCCACCCTACACTGGAAGCACAAAACAGTATTATGGAAGCCGTGATTCGGCTTGCTCCCGCCGTCATTGATGCACCGATCAAGGATTTAACAGCCTGCCTAAGGCCGTACTGTGAAGACGAGCTTCCCATAATCGGTGCAATCCCTAATAAGGATTCTCTGTTTATAGCTACAGGGCATGGGTACAAGGGAGTCACTTTAGCATTAGTAACGGGGAGTAACGTAGCAGAATTAATAATTGAAGGATCATCCACTGTAAATTTGGCGGAATTCAGCCCTAGCAGATTCCAAGGAGAAGCTTAATTTGCAAATTGATGATCTGATTTCTTGCACCGCTACCGAAATTGCTGCATTAATTCGCACAAAACAAGTTTCGCCTGTAGAGGTGACCTCCTTCTATCTAAACAGAATTGAAGCTCTTAACCCTGAAATAAATGCCTTTATCACCCAGGTACCTGAAAATGCCATGACGCAAGCTCATCGGGCAGAATCAGCCATTATTTCAGGTGACCCCATTGGACCCCTGCATGGAGTTCCTATCGGGATAAAGGACCTTAATCCTACCAAGGATATCCTTACGACATATGGTTCAATCTTATTTGGGGAAAATATCCCAACATCTGACGATATTGTCGTGGAACGCATAAAAAGTAGCGGTGCAATTATTGTTGGTAAAACTAATACACCAGATTTTGGTTGGAAGGGCACCACCGAAAGCACCTTTTCAGGAGCGACAAGAAACCCTTGGGACACAAATCGAACATCAGGTGGGTCTAGCGGAGGTTCTGCTGCTGCAGTGGCTGCTCGGATGGTTCCTATATCTAACGGGGGCGATGCAGGAGGATCTATTCGAATACCTGCCAGCTTCTGTGGGATATATGGGATTAAACCAAGCTTCGGGAGAGTACCTTACAATTATCAACCGCAAGGTAGCTGGTCGCCTTTAAGCCAAAATGGCCCTATGACCCTAAGCGTTCATGATGCAGCGGTGATGCTGAATGTCATTTCTGGACCAGATGGACGCGACCCCAGGTCCATCAATGCTTTCCCTCCAGATTTTACTGCTTCAACTGAAAATATAGACATAAAAAACTTGAAAATTGCATGGGCACCCAATATGGACGCTCAACCCGTCGACCCCCAAGTGCAAAAAATTTGCGGGGCCGCCATGAAATTGCTTGCTAACTTAGGTGCAGATGTCGATGAAATCACACCAAGAATCAATACAAATGATGCAATTTGGGCATTCGCGACATTAATGCTTACCGATTTATCGGTGCGACTTGGGCCTATCATTGAATCTGGTCAAGGAGATTTCTTGCCTTCACCTTTGTCGAAATGGATAACTGAAGCGATAAGCTGGCCAGGAGCAAAATACTCTAGTTCGCTACATGAACTTGAATGGCATAAATCTTTATTCGACGATATTTTTTCAGACTACGACCTAATTGCAATGCCAACTATGGCAGTACCTGCATTTCCTATTGAAAAAAATCCAGACAGTATTGATGGTATTACGGTAGACCCTAATTGGGGATTCACTCCATTTTGTATTCACGCAAATCTAACAGGGCGCCCTGCTGCAAATATTCCTTGCGGGTATACAGTGGAGGGCCTGCCTGTTGGCTTGATGTTAATGGGGCATATAAACGACGAAATTACAGTATTAAAAGCCTCTGCAGCTTTTGAATTAGCGCAACCATGGAAGGATTCAATCCCTTCAATTATCAGTCAATAGACTGGTTGAATTAACCTTACTTTACGCAAATATTAATCTTTATATATTTTCCCTTTTTCTACAGTAGACCCCGTCACAAGATAAACTACTTGCTCTGCAATATTAGTTGCCCTATCTGCGATTCTCTCAAGGTCATGCGCTGCCCATAGTAGGTATGTGCCTCGCTGTATTGCTTTGGGTTCCTGAATCATGAGCATAAGCAATTCCCTGTAGACCTGGTCGTATAAAGCATCAACCTCGTCATCTGAATTCAAAACCTCATAGGCCATATCGGTACTACGCTTAACCAATGCATCTAACGACTTTCTCAGCATGGCTGATGACTTTTCAGCCATCCTTGGAATATCTACGAGCTTTTTCAATGGAGGCTCGTCATTCATCATTAGGCTTATCTTTGCAATACCTTCGGCATAGTCACCAATACGCTCCAATTCCATTGATATGTGAAGCGTAGTAATTAAAGTGCGTAAATCAGAGGCGACAGGCTGCTGAATTGCAATCATGTCAACAACAGTTTCTTCAAGGGCATTGCGTCTATTATCGATAATGTTATCTTCTTCGATCACCAGCTTTGAAGCTTCCAAGTCACGGTCTTTCAAAGCATCCACAGCTTTAACTATGGCTTTCTCTACCATGCTACCAAGGCCGACCAAATTCTCTTCTAATACTTGAAGGTCATGATCAAACCCTCCTCTAGCGGAACTTTTATTACCAAGCGGATTATTTACCATTTCTACCCAAACCTCCCAGTAATGTAGCCTTCTGTGCGTTCTTCCTTCGGATTTGTAAAGATTTCGTGCGTGGATCCAACTTCAACCAAATATCCTGATCTGTCCTCTCCCATTGTCATAAAAGCGGTCCAATCTGAGGATCTTGCAGCCTGCTGCATGTTATGAGTAACAACGATTATTGTATATTCGTGCGATAGTTCTCTCATCAAGTCTTCTATTGCCAGAGTAGATATTGGATCAAGTGCAGAGGCAGGTTCGTCCATAAGAATAATGTCAGGTTCCACTGCTACAGCGCGTGCAATACAGAGGCGCTGTTGCTGGCCTCCCGAGAGCGCCAATCCACTACTTTTCAACCTATCTTTCACTTCGTCCCATAGTGCCGCTCGCTTCAGTGATCTTTCAACTGCTTCATCTAAGTCCCCAGTAAAACCGTTTATTCTTAGGCCAAAAGCAACGTTATCGTAAATCGATTTGGGAAATGGATTAGGCTTCTGAAAGACCATGCCTATTCTTAATCGAATTTCAGCAGGGTCGACACCAGGTGCGTAAATATTTTCGCCATTAAAAAGAATTTCTCCTTCAATGCGAGTTCCAGGAACAAGATCGTTCATACGATTGATGCAACGCAAAAGCGTGCTTTTGCCAGACCCTGAAGGTCCAATCAATGCAGTCACTGCATTCCTATGTACGTCAAGATTGATATCCCGTAACGCACGAAACGCGCCGTAATACATGTCTAAGTTCGAAATAGCGAGAGTTATATCGCTATTTTTTTCTTCTACTGTCGTCATTCTTCCGACCTTTTCTGTGTTTTGTTTCGCACGTATATTGCGACTGTGTTCATCGTTAATAATATAACCAAGAGAATAATAATCCCTGCAGCAGCAAGGCCCCTAAAGCCGGGCCGTGGATCAGCAACCCAATTGAAAATTTGTATAGGCATAACTGTAAATTGATCTAGTGGAGAGCTCGGTGAAAATGTTATATAGACCAAAGCGCTAATTGCGACCATCGGCGCAGCTTCTCCAATCGCTCTGGACATCGCAAGAATTGTACCCGTCATTATCCCTGGGGTAGCGTGGGGTACTACAATTTCCTTTACTGTTTGGAATTTCGTAGCACCAAGGCCATATGATGCTTCCCTATAAGTTTGAGGGACAGCCTTTATTGCTTCCCTTGAGGCAATAATAACGATTGGCATAACTAGCAATGACATCGTTAATGCACCAGCGACAATGATACGTCCCATCTGCAATATTTCCACGAACAAAGCAAGCCCCAACAAGCCGTAGACAATCGATGGAACGCCCGCCAAATTAGAGATATTGATTTCAATTATCCTCGTGAACCAATTTTTGGGAGCATATTCTTCCAGGTATATTGCTGCCCCTACCCCTACAGGAACAGTAAAAATGAAAGTTAGACCCATTATCCAAATAGAGCCAAATATTGCAGAGCGCATGCCCGCAATTTCAGGGAAGCGAGATGGGTAATCAGTTAAGAAATGCCAGCTTACCCATGGTAATCCTTGCAATAAAACTTGGGTGAGCAATACAAGCAGGCCCGCAAGACCTACAGCAATTGAAAGTACGAACACAGTGTAAGCTAGTGCGCCAATACGCTTTCTTAGTACTAATCTCGGATTAAGCTTAGAGGTTATATTTGAGGATTCAGCTCGCATTAATATTCCTCTCTGAATCTTCGAACCAAGAAATGACCGGCGACATTCATTCCTAAAGTCATAAAGAAGAGCAGCAAGCCAACCGCAAATATTGTGTTGTACTCCAAAGAGCCATGCGGGGCCTCACCCAGCGCAAGTTGGACAATATATGCAGTCATTGCCTGAATGCTTTCTAACGGATTAAAAGTAAATCTAGGCGTAGCACCTGCAGCAATAGTAACGAGCATGGTTTCACCTATAGCACGAGAAAAGCCGAGTATAAATGAAGCAACAATACCCGAAAAAGCTGCAGGAACAACCACTTTTCTCGCAACTTCCAATCTCGTAGCTCCTAATGCATAGGCCGCATACCTTAGAGACCTTGGAACCGCCATCATTGCGTCCTCACTAAGCGAAGAAACCATAGGAATTATCATTAACCCCATCACTAATCCAGCACTTAATGCATTAAAAACCAATAAATCTTCTTGGAATATTTTTAATGGGATTTTTTGTAATTGCGGAGTTACAAAAGTCAGGGCGAAGTAGCCATAAACTACTGTAGGAATACCCGCTAAGACTTCAAGTACTGGTTTAATAGTTTTTCGTACTTTGTCATGTGCGTATTCAGCTAAAAATATTGCTATTGCCAATCCAATAGGAATAGCTACAGCAGCAGCAATGGTAGCTACAAGTATTGTGCCTGCTACCAGGGGGAGGACGCCATAATGCCTGTTGCCTTCTGCATCTTTCAGTATTGGGGACCAGTTAGTTCCGAAAAGAAAATCCCAAATAGGTATTTCCTTAAAAAAGCCTAGTGACTGGGAAAGAAGGCTAACCACAATTCCAAAGGTAGTCACAATCGAGAGGATTGCACATGCTGCGAATAGCCAATACGCAAGGCTCCCTACAAGAGAGCCTTTTCGTCTATTTTGCGTCAATCTCAAATCTATTCACCCATTACAATCTAAACAATTCGTAATAATTCCATATGGAATTGTAGTGTCCACCAGAAGTCCCTCCACGTATAGTACTTAATCAAACAGTAAAGGCAAAACACATATAAATATATTTAAAATGAGGGGCTAGGCCGTAATCGGGAGGAATAGCCTAGCCCCTCGGAGTCAGGGGTTTTATTTACCTATAAACCTGCAGCTGCCTTATTTGAATCATAAACATCCTGATCCGCAGCTACGTAGCCAACCTCATTAGTCAATTTAGCTCCTTCATCCAAGTAAAACTCTATAAATTTCTTCACTTCTGAGCGAGCCATACTTGCCTTGTTGACATATATAAAAAGCGGTCGTGAAAGAGGGGAATATGAACCATCTTCAATCGTTTCTGGTTTTACGTCTACGCAACCTTTCCCATTGTCTATAGCCAATGCCTTTAGGTTTGCTGCATTAGGCTTGTAATAAGCGTACCCGAAGTAACCAAGGCCACCTTTGTCTCCTGAAACACCCTGCACGAGAACATTGTCATCGGCAGATGCAGTGTAGTCAGCTCGAGACACTTGTGCCTCGCCGTTAACTTCTTCTGTGAAGTAATCAAATGTCCCGGAGTCCGTATCTGGCCCGTAAAGTCGAAGCTTTTGATCTGGGAATCCTGGACGAACATCTTTCCAATTGTTAATGGTGGAGCCTGGTTTCCATATAGCGTTCAGTTCTGTAATTGTTAAGCAATCAACGAAAGAATTGTCCTTATTAACAATAACTGTAAGCCCGTCAGTACCGAGACGCATTTCTATATACTCAACGTTATTTTCTTGAGCTTTCGCAGCTTCTTTTTCTTTAATCGGTCGCGAAGCATCGGAAATATCGGTCTCACCGACGGTGAATCGCTTAAACCCACCACCAGTTCCCGAAACACCGACATTGACCTGTACGCCTGGTTCTACCTTGCGGAACTCTTCAGCCACTGCCTGGCTTATTGGGAATACGGTTGAAGATCCGTCAATTTCAATAGTGCCGCTAAGTTTAGTGCCGCTAAGTTCAATTTCGCTTACTGAATTGCTAGTTGCAGCTGCTGCAGACGCAGCCGGTTTCGGCGTAGGGGTGGGATCACCCCCACAAGCAATAAGGAAAGCTGTGATAGTGGTAATAGCTATAAGCACTCCACTTACTTTCATAAATTGTGCAACGATCATTGTCTCTCCTAATTTAAGTTTGAGTACACGTTACACAATGAAAGTTAACGTTTAAGCATTTAAACCTTTAAGGGATTGTTAACAAACAAGATATTTATTAAAGAGTCTTAATCGGTAATCATTAGTCAACTGGAACAGTAAACCAAAAATTCGAACCCGCACCAGGTTTACTTTCTACTCCCACTTCACCACCATGTGACTCCACAATATGCTTTGCGATAGCTAACCCAAGGCCGGTTCCGCTATCATGCCTTGATCGATTTGCTTTGTAGAAACGTTCAAATAAGTGCGGTAAGTGTTCTACAGAGATTCCCTCTCCATTATCTGTAACATTTACCTTGAGCACATGCCGGCTATCCGTATCTTCGGTTTTTTCGATAACTAGATTTATCGAGTCACCATCGGAAGTGTATTTCAATGCATTATCTAGCAGGTTAAATATAACCTGCTTCAATTTAGCTTCATCGCCTTGAAAAATAGGCTCAGGCGCTTCGTTTTTCACGAGTACTTTAACTTTTGCGGTAGCAATTCTTGGTTCTAGCACAGTAACGACACCATTGGCGATTTCTTCTATATCCACAAGGGCTTTATCTAATTCTTTCACTTTACTTTCAATTTGAGAGAGAGTTAGCAAATCATTAACAATCGTAGTCATTCTGTCGACTTCTTGCCGAACTCGCAGGAGAAAATCCATAGCTATTTTTCTCTCATCTAGAGCACCATCTTCTAAAGTTTCGACCATCGCCTTAATTGATGCTAATGGGCTACGAAGTTCATGTGAGACATTAGCTACAAATTCTCTCCGAGTTGTCTCCAGTCTTTTTACCGCGGTAAGGTTATGCGTAGTGATCAATACGAGAATCCCTTCTACAGGATCTTTCCTCAAAGGAGTTGCTGTGACGCTTATCGTTTTCCTAAGAATTGGTAAATCGACTTCAGCCACCCGCTGATCTCCTTCGGCTCGAGCAAGTTCAACTAATTCTTGGAATTCATAATCTCTGAAGACTGTACTAAATCGCTCTCCAATAGGAGCCTTTACTTCTAGCAGATCTTGTACCGCTTGATTAGCTAGAGAAACATTATTGCTACCGTCAATTACCATTACGCCATCATCCATGGTCTCAAGAATTGCTGCTAATTCACTTTTTTGATCAGACAATAAAGCGATTAACTCTGCGATAGATTGTGTCATTTGCCTAAAAGGAATTTGAATAGATTGCAATGACGCTGATGCAAAGCTATTCGTTCCTATACTAAAGTCGCCTTCTGCCACTTGAGACATGAGACTACCCAAAGTATTTGCTTCCGCATGGATAATACGGTTAGAGCGAAAGAGCAAGTAAAAGATACTGAAGCACAGGATCACCGATACGGCGCATAGAATGGATATAAGTAATTCTGATGAAAGAAAAGCTAGAAATGAAGCAATTAGCGCAATTCCTAAACCGAGCATAAATATTGCCCAAGCACCCGATCTACTAAATGGTCCAGCGAAGCGCATAGTACTCAAGTTACCCCTCGAATCGATATCCCACGCCGCGAATAGTTATTATTCGAGCAGGAGTAGCCGAGTTGTTTTCGATTTTTTCACGTAACCACCTGATGTGTACATCAACCGTACGTGTATCTCCAATATAACCTTGACCCCACAGTTGCTCTAATAGTTGGTCTCGCGTAAAAGCTCTCCCTCTGTTTTTCAAAAAGTGAGCTAAAAGCTCAAATTCCCTTGGCGTAAGTTTTAATTCTATCCCGTTAAGTGATGCCTGATGTGCATCTAAGTCAACTTCCAGAGACCCGGACTTCAAATGATTATTAGGTTGCGAATGGGCGGCACTATCACGCCTCCGTAGAAGTGCTCGAACTCGAGCCATTAATTCTCTCATACTAAAAGGTTTGGTGACGTAATCATCTGCACCTAGTTCCAAACCAACAACTCTATCAACTTCTTCTCCCTTTGCGGTAAGCATGAGTATCATTGCGTCACTTTCGCGACGTAATAACCTACACACATCTAGTCCATCTAAGCCAGGGAGCATCACGTCAAGGATCACTAGGTCTGGATGAGAAGCTCTGGCAATTTCTAGCCCATCAGATCCATTATTAGCAGTAGAAACTTGGTACCCCTCATATTGCAAATTGTATTTTAAAGCCTCAAGTAAATTGTCTTCGTCTTCTACCACCAGAATCGAATTAGTTGGTATTTGGTATTTATTTTGGATTGAAGAATTCATGTTTCCAACAGCCGTTGATAATTCTTAGAAGTATAAATTATACAAGTAATTCTATATCTACTGAAAATAAAATACAGTCGTGAATTTCGGGCATAGATTTGTATTCACTAATCAATTTAATTTAAAATAATAATGTCGATTTTTCTCAAAATTTTTTTGTTTTCTACCGAACACAATTACTTAAAAATCAGGTAAGTTAATGAATCCAATAATAGAAGCAAAAGGTGTAACCAAGGTATATCAAACTGGTGACATCCAAGTTAATGCGTTAAATCATGTAGACCTTAGTATAGGAAAAGGTCAAATGGTTGCGGTGATGGGGCCATCAGGTTCAGGTAAAACCACGCTACTTAACATTTTTTCAGGTATCGACGATTTGACTGAAGGCGAAGTCATCATTGACGGACAACCTATACACTCCATGTCTGACAAAGAAAAAACTCGGTACCGAGCTGAAAATATGGGTTTCGTATTTCAGGCATATAATCTCCTTCCCGTTTTAACTGGCGCAGAAAATGTTGAGCTTCCACTTCTGCTTGCCGGTAAAAAGCCCTCAGTCGCAAGAAAACGAGCCCTGGAGGTTCTTGATTTAGTTGAGCTCTCCGATCAGGCCAATAAGCGTCCTTCCCAAATGTCAGGTGGTCAGCAGCAACGAATCACAGTTGCACGAGCATTAGTGAATAATCCTGCAATTGTATGGGCTGACGAACCAACGGGGGCGCTTGATAGCGAAACAGGAGGGCTTATTATCGATTTGCTTTGCCGACTTAATGAGCAAACACAACAGACTTTCGTACTGGTAACACACGATGCAGTAGTAGGATCGAGAGCCCAGAGAATGATATTGATGCGAGATGGTCAAATTGAATCCGATGAAACCAAATAACCACAAGGGCCATCAATAACCATTCATGGAAACTTTATTTACTATCCCCATACCTACTTTGACTTATTCATTAAGCGGGGTTTTTTTCCTAGCAATGCTTGCAACAGGAGCCTTGGCTCTCAGAAGGCCTGTTGTATTCAAAATGGCTATCCGAAATATACCCCGACGTAAAGCGCAAACCTCGCTAATTGTATTGGGACTGATGCTCGCGACTTTGCTTTTTTCCGCATCATTTGCAACAGGCGATACTTTAGCCCATTCAATAAGAGTACTAACTCTTGAATATATAGGGCCAGTAGATGAAATCATTACGTCTACAAACCGAGAGGAATCCGGAGAAGCTTCTTACATAGACGACAGTATTTTCCAGAAGATTCAGGATGCTTCTGCCGATGCCAAAATTGATGGACTAACACCACTTATATATTTGACTGCGCCTGTTGTTTCGGAAAGAACGCAGCGCAATGAATCAAGAATGGTTATACAAGGGTTTGATCCCGCAACACTTACCAATTTCGATAAATATTTTGACTCGCAAGATCAAGAATTGCTCATCGAGGATTTACGAGATGACGAAGTCTATATAAGCAAAGATGCTGCAAGTAATTTAAAAGTAAATTCAAGTGATTCGCTCTCAATTTACTTCTCAGAAGTACCAACTACTGTAACAATTAAAGGCATCTACGAAGATGGAAGCAACGCCACAGAGAGCACCTCAACTACCATTTTTCAGTTAAATTCACTTCAGGGAATCTTAAATAAACCTGGGCAGATTAATGCAATATTTGTTTCTAATGACGGAGGATTGATTCCTGAAGACGGAACAACCTCAAATGTCGTCCAGGCATTAAATCCTATTGCGGAAAAAGACGGCTTGGCAATTGACGAAATTAAGAAAGATTCACTGAAAATTGCAGATGAGGCAGGAAGCGGCTTTGCCAGTATTTTCTTGTTATTTGGATCATTCTCAATTATCGCGGGTATATTATTAATTTCTCTAATTTTTGTGATGTTAGCTGCCGAGCGCAAACGTGAATTAGGTATAGCCAGGGCTATTGGCGCCCAGCGTGATCACATTATTAAATTGTTTACCTTTGAAGGCGCTGTCTATTCACTTGCGGCAGCAGCCATAGGGAGTGCACTTGGTATCATCGTAGGGCTTGTAATGGTACGCATTCTTGGCTTCGCGTTAAATGCGCAAGATCAATTCGAATTTGACCTTTACTTTTCTTTCAGCTGGCAAACTGTCATTCTTTCCTACACTCTTGGAATGGTTGTTACCTATTTAGTTGTAATTGTTTCAGCTACTAGGGTAAGTGCATTAAATATAGTACGAGCTGTTCGCGACATTCCTGAGCCGAAAAATGAATCAAGCAACTTACGAGGAAAATGGAAATATTTTATCGAAGCGTTCCCTCAAATCGTCAAGTCTCTTATTCGGTTAAGGTTACTCACCTCGTTGAGATTATTATTCAATAGTTTTAAATTACTATTACTGCTGTTGTTTTCACTGTTTCTAACCGGGTATTTAGCAATTCCCCTTGGCCTTTTATTAACTATTACTACCGGGATAGGCCAAGAGCAGCTTTCAGGATTCCTCATTGGGTTATCACTAATAATTATAGGCGTGCCCTTAGTTTTGAAGCACGCCCTCCGCCTGAATGAGCGAGTGGCATACACTGGCGCAGGTCTTCTATTGGTGATTTTATGGATCGTCCCATGGGACTGGGAATCTTTTGGGTTACCAAATTTCGACGGGGGCATAGAGTTATTTATTCTGTCTGGAGTAATGCTAGTGATTGGTGCAGTCTGGGCGGTTATTTACAACACGCAAGTACTCGTATATGCATCATCAATCATTGCAAGAGGAAGTTCACTTTCGCCAATTGCTAAAACTGCTACTGCCTACCCTGCAGCTAATCGATTACGAACGGGCATGACCATAGCAATGTTTTCCCTGGTAATTTTTACGCTAATCGTCGTCGGATTCATCAGTTCTGGATTTAGTTCAGCATTTGAAGATACCCGAAAAGTCAGCGGAGGCTTCGATATCACTGCAAGTACAAGCTTTGTGAATCCAATCAATGATATTAACGCCGCAATCGACCAGTCCTCATCCCTAAATGCCGATGATTTCACGGTTATAGGTGCAACGGGTGGATTTCCTATTAAAGTTAAACAGGCGGATACGGATCAGGAACTTACAGAATGGTTTATCACTTCTATTGATGATAATTATGCACGAACTATTTCCTACGATTTCTCAATAAAGTCAGAAACTTACGACAGCTCCAGAGAAATTTGGAATGCATTAGTTAATGAGGAAAACGTGGTAGTAGTTAATTCCAATCTAATACCCCGTAATGGAGGGGGTCCGTTCGGAGAGGCTCCTGAATTTCAGCTTGAAGGAATTCAGGGAGATGATGATGAGTTACCTCAAATTTTTCTCGAAATTTTTGATTCTAATGAAAGTAAAAACCTAAAGCTCAAAGTAATAGGCGTGATTGAGGACCAGGCGGTTTTTTCTCGAACAATGATTACTGGTCATCAAACCATTCAGAAGCTTACAGACATCAAGTTGCCGTACTTAAGTTATGAATTTGTTCTATCTAATCCCGATAATGCCCTCGAAATTGCCAGCAAATTAGAAGACGCCTTTATTCGCAATGGCCTTACGGCAAATTCATACAAAAAAATAATTGACGATGAAAATACTATCAGTGTTGCTTTCAACCGACTTATTCAAGGATTCATGGGCCTTGGCTTAGTCGTAGGAATTGCGGCATTAGGTGTAATTGCAGCAAGATCTGTTGTGGAACGGCGCGTTCAAATCGGCGTACTCCGTGCTATAGGCTTCAGTCGAGGTATGGTGCAGCTTTCGTTTCTTCTAGAGTCGTCTTTCATTGCAATTCTGGGCATATTGATAGGGCTAGGATTAGGATTTGGCCTTGCTTATGGAATAATCAATGAAATTCAAGAAGGTTTCCAAAGCGTGCAATATAAAATTCCTTGGGCTACCGTGATTATTGTTGTTGCAGTCGCATATGGAGCTTCCTTGCTCACCACATTCCTTCCTGCTCGCCAAGCATCGAGAATTTATCCAGCTGAAGCCTTAAGACAAGACGAATAATTAACAGTGGCACCGAAATCGGTGCCACTGTTGCTAAGGTTGCCTATAAGCCGGATTCTGTTTCCTATTGGAAGGTGATCATCTATCTTGCCTTATTGTTACCAATAAGGTCATGCGGCCTACCCGGGAACTCGGAGGGCATCCGATATTCTTTTGAATTGTTCCCCTATTTGGCCTTGCTCCAGGAGGGGTTTTCCAGCATCTCAACTCACGCTAAGACCTGGTGCGCTCTTACCGCACCGTTTCAACCTTACCTGTGACACGAAGTCCATCGGCGGATTAGTTTCTGTGGCACTTTCCGTCGCCTTGCAACGCCTGGGTATTACCCAGCTCCCTGCCCTATGGAGTCCGGACTTTCCTCTACGCAATAAACGCAGCGATCACCCGGCATCCTTAACGTCGACATTTTACACTCTTATGCAAGTACTAATTCTGGAAGGCCATCTAGAACTTTGACCTTATTCACGAGTAGTTTGATCAATTCCCTCTTCTGTTGATCTTTAAGGGATCCCCATTCATTAAGGAATTTTTGACCATTTGACTTCATGATTGCATCCCTAGAATTTTCATGTGATGTGGAGTTTATTCGGTCATTGATTACTTTTTTTGCATTACTTAATTGCAGCATCCCGTTACGAAGCTGCGACAAAGTTAAGTTTCCACTAGCTGCACGCTGTACCCCTTCAATTAAGCGTTTATCTAATGCTTTTAACTGAGTGTGGGAACGAGCTTTTTGATCAGCAACCCATGTGCCTGACTCGTCCGCAATCCCTTCATCTCCACTCAGTAGTTTCTCATGTAGTATTAAGATAGCTTGTTCCTCTAAAACGTCTGCCTTTACCGTCCGGTAATCACATTGATTACGATTAATACGAGACTGACATTGATAGTAGCGATATTCTCGAACTGATCTTTCGCCGTCTTTACGTCTCCAGTTTTGCTTTCTCGTAACTCCCATCATCCGTTGGTCACAATGAGCGCAAAAAACAATCCCAGACAAAAGATAAGGGGGCGCTTTTGAATTTCCTCTACCATGACTTAATCTTTGCATCTTATCCTGAACATTACGGAATTCTTCAGGTGTTACTATCGGTTGATAGCTGCCTGGGATTCTTAGTCCAAACCTGCGGTATGTACCGATGTAAGCTGTGTTTCGCAAGATATCCCTTATGGTCACCATGCTCCATCTATTTCCGGTCCTAGTACGAATTCCTTCGTCATTCAGTGCAGACGCAATGGTTCGAACTCCGCCATCTGGGGAAGAAAGGTATTTTTTAAATATTAATTCTATTACTTTTGCCTGTTCTGGAACTAACCGAAAAGAACCATCCGCACCTATTCGGTAGCCGTAGGGAGGTTTACCTAAGCCCAAACCTTTAGCAGCCTTGGCCTTCATCCCTTCTTTAATTTTTTCACGCCTTAATGCTGCAGCATTGGATCCACGCAGAGCATTTTGTAAAGGATCAGGAAATTCATTATCGGCACAGATAACCTCACATGAAATCGCATCCAACTCCAGTATTTTTCCTACCTGCTCTTCTAAAGTTTTCCCTAAGTGGCTCGAACCAGGAATTACTATTAAATACCCAGCTCGACTTTCATGAATAAACTCAATCATGCGAGACCATGCTGAGTTGGAACCTCCACTTCCTGAGTCAATATATACCCCATAATCTGAATGCTGATTAGAGTGGCAATAGGAAAGATAGGAACGCTTCAGGTCTTCAGACGAATTAGCATGGACTGCCTTGCTGTGAGTGGAGTCTAAATTGAAATAGCCTAATGAACGCATAATAGATCAACTAACCAATATTCTTCCGCAATTGGGGCATTTTTGTATCAGTAATGATGCCCGCACCTCTTGCTGTAATTTCATTGGTAACCCTACTTTGCAAAAATTGCATAAGCCGTTTTCCATTTTTGCTACTGGAGTGTCTGGGCGTAGCCGCCGAACCTGCTCATATAAATTAATCTCGATGCTTGGAATAGCGGTGGAAACAGAGTTACGTAAAGATTGTTCTTTCGAAACATCATCTTCGATGGTTGCTTTTTCAGACAAAAGTGCTGTCTGTTTTTCATTCCATTCTGTTTCTATAAATTTTAATTTCTTACCGTACGTATCATTTGAATTTTGAAGGCTATCAATTTCTTCAAGTATCACTAAAAGTGAATTTTCTGCATCGTTCTGATGCCCCTTAAGCATCGTAATTTCTGCCTGTAAGTCTTGTAATTCCCTCGAGTTAACTACCGTACCACTGTATAGCTTTTTCTCAGTTTGAGTAACTTTCAGGGATACTCCATCAACGACTGCATCAATATCAATTTGTTCTGATTTTTTTTGAGAAATTTTTTCTTGAAGTTCTAGGATTCTTTGCTTTAACGCTCGTATTATCCTGTCGTCACCCAACAAAACGCTTATATCTTGCAGTCGATTCGTATGGGTATCGATTTGCATATCGATTGCCTGCAATTCTAATAACTGACGTACTGAGATCATTTATCCCTTCCCACTGGGGACCGATTCTACGAACCGAAACCTAAGCAGTCAATAAAAGAAATTAACTCCATGTCCATTCAATTGCTAATTCTTCACCTAACTTCAAAGCAAAATTATGAGCGACATCAATGATACTAGGAGTAGCGTTGAATTCATTCATGGATGTAGTTCGGCCGTTCTCTATGCCACAAGCGATAATGGGGGCATACGCATCTAGACTCGTAGTTATATTCAAAGCGAAACCATGAGTCGTGATTCCGTTTGCAATTTTGATTCCAATTGCAGCTATTTTCCCTTTGGTAGTCCAAACGCCTGTTAATTTCTCATGCCGAAAAGCTTCAATGCCATAATCAATTAGCGTATTTATCAAAGTAGTCTCTAAAACGTATACGTAACGCCTAGGTCCTAAATTCAATCGTTTTAAATCAATAATCGGATACCCCGTTAACTGACCTGGACCATGGTAGGTAATAAGACCACCGCGATCTGTCTCAATCAATGGAGCACCTAGTTCAGCTAAAATATGGTCATGATTAACCCTCCTCCCCGTTGTGTAAACTGGAGAGTGGGCCAAAAAAATTAAAGTGTCTTTAATTAACTGTTTACTACGCTTTGCGTGTAATTCCTGTTGAAAATCCCAAGCGGCAATATAATCAATATCTTCCCCAAGCCATTGGGCGTCACCTTGGAAAATTGCATTATTTTCGAGCATATTCACTTGATATATCAATGATGAAATAATCGAGTACCTGAAAGAGACATAGTCATACCGTAGTTGTCACAAGCTTTAACTACATCTTCATCTCTTACTGAACCACCAGGCTGAACAACAAACTGGACACCGCTCATATATGCTCGATCAATATTATCTCGAAATGGGATAAATGCGTCAGAAGCCATTGCAACACCAGAAATAGTATCTAACCATTTACGCTTTGCGTCGGGCGACAGCCTTGTTGGCGCATTATTGAATGACTGTTTCCAAATTAAATCTTCCTCTGGAGATAAATCGTCTCGTAGGAAGCCGTCTATAGCATTATCTTTTTCTGGTCGGCCAAGCCTTTCACCAAAATCCAAATTGAGGGTGTTGGGATGTTGTCTTAAATACCAGATATCAGCTTTACTCCCTGCTAATCTCGTACAATGTATTCGTGATTGTTGGCCAGCACCGTTACCGATAACCTGGCCATCGTAAGCAAAGCAGATAGAGTTTGACTGTGTGAATTTAAGAGTAATTAGTGCAACAATAAGATCTCTTTGAGCCGAATCGGGAAGGATTTTGTTAGCGGTAACGATATTTTGGATCTGTTCGTGCCAATTTTTTGTTATATTTCGCCCTTGCTTTAACTTTACTCCAAATATTGTTCTCGTCTCCTCGTCGTCCGGAATGTAATTCTCATCTACTTCAAGCATGCAATATCTGCCGTTTTGTTTTTGCGATAATATTTCGTACGCTTGCTCGCTGAAGCCTGGCGCTATCACTCCGTCAGAGACCTCTCGCCTAATTAATTTTGCAGTGGATTCATCGACTTCATCAGAAAGTGCGATCCAATCACCAAAAGAGGAAACACGATCTGCACCACGAGCCCTCGCGTATGCAATAGCCAATGGTGAAAGATCTAAATTCTCGACAAAATAGGCTTTCGCAAGTTGCTCGCTAAGAGGGACTGCTATAGCAGCCCCTGCGGGGCTTACATGTTTGAACGAAGTTGCTGCTGGCATACTAGTAGCTTTTTTCAGCTCCTTAACTAACTGCCAGGAATTTAAGGCATCAAGCAAATTAATGAAGCCCGGTGAACCATTTTTCACCTGAAAAGGGAGCGAACCAGATTCCATGTATGCACTTGCCGGTACTTGATGAGGGTTCATACCATAGCGCAATACGAGTTCATTTTTTTGCATGTTACTTTTACTTTCCTAAATTTTTATCGTTAACTCTGAAATGTTCTCCACCAAGCTTTTAATCTCGTCCAAAAATGCGCTGGCTTCTGCACCATCGCAGACCCGATGGTCAAATGAAATACACATATTCATAATTGAACGAACCCCTATCACGTCTCCGGTCAATACAACTGGGCGTTTCACGATTGCTTCAGTAGTCAAAATTGCAGATTGGGGATGATTAATTATTGGCACCGACGCAATAGATCCCAATGCTCCAGTGTTGTTTAATGTAAAAGTCCCGCCCTGAACATCACTCAGGGCTAGGCTCCCAGACTTCGCGCTTTTTATTAGTCGGTTTAATTCCATTGCAATTTCACGAATGTTGAGATCATCAGCATTGTGTATAACAGGAACAATTAAGCCTTCATCTGTAGAGATAGCGATCCCTAAATTAACTCTCTTATTGATCACTATTTCGTCTTTGTCCCACCTACCATTCAAGCGCGGGTTAGACTTCAATGCACTACATACAAGTTGAATCCAAAATGGCATAAATGTTAATGGCACTTCATTTTCAGATTCAAACTGGCCTTTTAATTTGGATCGCAGCTCAACCAAGCCTGTTACGTCCAGTTCAACCATCGACCACGCGGAAGGTATTTCGGATGCAGACCTAGACATATGGTCTGCAATAGAGCGGCGAATAGCGCTTATGTGTATTTTTGAGGTCTCAGGCTGTTCATTTTGATTAGGCAATCCCAGTGCTATTTCCTTCTCAGAAATATAGTCCTCTATGTCTTTTTTTGTGACTCTCCCACCAATACCGGAACCAATTAAATTTGCTACATCAATATTATTTTGCATTGCAATTTTAGCGACCAAAGGGGAAATCACTTTTTTACGATCCTGCGCTGAAGCAACCTCCTGATACATATGAGGTAACTGATGTTCGGGCTGCATCGATTCTTGCAGAGCATCCCGACGACCTTCACCCCCTTCACCTGAACCTGTTGGCCCTACGCTGCGAACGCTATCCATAAATTCAAATTTTGAAGGCGGGGTCTTTTCATCATCCTGCGTGATGGCATTCTGGTCTTCTATCTCGCAGATTGGGCTACCCATAGGAACTACTTCGCCTTCTTCTACCAGTGCCTTTATAAAAACACCTGCAAAAGGCGATGGTATTTCCATGCTAACCTTGTCTGTAACTACCTCTACTATAGGATCATAACGGTCAACCCATTGCCCTGGTGATACAAGCCATTTCCCTATAACGCCTTCCGTTACAGATTCTCCAACTTGAGGTAAATCCACAGTAGTAATCATATTAGTAAGAAAGAAGCTCCCTTAGTTTGGTCTCTATTTTTTCAGAAGTTGGCATGTAGACTGATTCCAAGGTAGGAGCAAACGGCATTGCGGGAATTTCAGGACCAGTACAGCGCATTATAGGAGCATCCAAGCTTTCAAATGAGTGTTCTGAAATCAATGCACTAACTTCCGATCCTACCGAAACAGCAGCGTTATCCTCTTGAACAATAAGAACTCTATTAGTTTTTTGGACTGACGTAATAATTGTTTCAATATCTATGGGGCGGACTGTTCTCAAATCAATAATCTCAATTTTTATTCCATCTTTAGCCAAAATTTCTGCGGCTTGGAGAGAGTAATGTAAAGTCAGACCATAGGTGACAATTGTTGCATGCTCACCTTCTAGTTTTACATCAGCCGACCCTATAGGAATAACATAATCTTCATCGGGAACTTCACCGCGAACCGAGCGATATGTTCTCTTATGTTCCAGCACTATAACCGGGTCATCATCTCTGATAGCAGATTTCAGCAAGCCTTTTGCGTCATAAGGCGTTGCAGGAATTACCACTTTCAACCCCGGCGTATGCGCAAAAAATGATTCGACGCTTTGAGAGTGATACAAGCCTCCGCGTACATGTCCTCCATAGGGAGAGCGAACAACCATAGGAACGTTCAGTTTCCCTTTTGTTCCATACCTCACTCGAGCTGCTTCACCGACTAATTGGTTAATTGTAGGCCAAATAAAGTCCGCAAACTGTATCTCTGCAATCGGCCGTAGCCCGTGCATTGCAGACCCTACTGCTATTCCTGCAATAGAAGCTTCTGCAAGGGGGGTATCCAATACTCTCGCTGAACCAAATTCTTCAATAAAGCCCTTAGTTGCAAGAAAAACTCCTCCCCTTTTGCCGACATCTTCGCCCATAACAAAAACTGATGAGTCGCGACGCATTTCTTCTAACATCGCCTCCCTTACAGCTTCAATTAAAGTAATGGTTGCCATGATTAACTATCCTGCACAACGCCCGAATAAACGTCATGGTCGCTAGGAAAATCTGCGCTATCGGCTCGGTCAGTTGCCGAATCAATTTCTCGTTTAGCGTTGGTATGCAATTCACTGTCTTTCGCAGGAGATAAAACCCCCTCTTCTTCTAACAATTGCTTAAGTTTTTTCAAGGGGTCGCGTAGTTTTGCTTGCGCAATTTCATCCTGGTTCCGATAAACACTATCGTCGTCATCACTGGTGTGTGGCAGATATCTTTCTAAATCAAATTCCACAAGAGTAGGGCCTCCACCATTTTGCGCCAAAGAAACAGCTTCTGAAGCTACTCGATATGACTCAACAACGTCAGTTCCATCTACTGTAAAACCGGGCATGCCATACCCTTCGGCGCGCAGCGAAATACGACTTATAGCCATTTGGGAAGACTGTGGTACGGAAATGGCATACTTGTTATTTTCGACAAAGAAAACAATAGGCAATTTATGGACAGAAGCAAAATTCATAGCTTCGTGAACTTCGCCCTGGCTGGTAGTTCCATCTCCAAAATAGCAAGCTACGACAGTCTGTTCATCTTGCATTTTTGACGCAAGAGCCCACCCTACTGCATGCGGAACGTGCGTCCCTATAACATTTGACTGATTAATAATTCTTAATTCTGGAGATGCCCCATGCTGGGGAAATTGACGTGCTCCAGATAGCGGCTCTCCATCTTTTGCTAAAAATCCTCTAATTGATTGTTCAGGAGTAAGTCCAAGTGCAGTTGTGACTGCCAAATCACGATAATATGTAAAACACATGAAATCGGTAGCGTATTTCCGAAGTGCCCATACAGACGCTAGTTGAGCAGCCTCATGTCCTTGGCATGAAGCAACAATGGCTGCCTTGCCCTGGCGGTTCATCATCCACACTCTCTCATCAAGCGTACGGACCAAAACCATTGCAGCATAGATATCTAATAAATCTTCTTTAGTAAGATCACCAATTTTATTTTTCAAAGATTTAGCATTCGTCATAGAACCTGATTATCAGTCAGACTAAAAAGATTCGCTAGAGCCCTTCAAAGCCAATTGTTCGCTACAATAGGGTCGGAGTTCAAATTGAGTAAATCTACTGACATCTTAATCCGCTTCCACGAGATAGGGCTTAAAGGAAAAAATCAGCCTCTTTTTGTCAGGCATCTCGCAGAAAACCTCAGGAGAGTAACTGCAGGGTTAGGCGTGGAGGAAGTCCAATCTGTTCGCATGATGATTAAACTCAAGCTTTCTGAGAATGCAGATTGTGAGCAGGTAATAAAAACGGCCCAGACTGTATTTGGCGCTGTCAAAATATCGCCAGCCATAAGAGTCGCATCTGAATATCAAGCGATCACAGAAGCCGCGATTAATTTAGCAAGCCTGAAGCCTTTCTCAAGCTTCAGGATATCTGCGAACAGAGCAGATAAAAAATTCCACATGAACTCTAGTGAGCTAAATTCAAGCATAGGCCAAATAATTGCAACTAAATTTAAAGCGAAAGTAGATTTATCAAACCCTGACCTCAATATCCATGTTGAAGTTCAAAAAAATGACTCCTTTATTTACTCGGAAGATTACCGTGGGGCGGGCGGGTTACCTGTAGGTACGGCGGGCAAAGTTGCTGTTCTGATGTCCGGCGGTATCGATTCTCCTGTAGCAGCGTGGAGAATGCTAAAAAGAGGATGTAAGGCAGTACTAGTTCATTTCCATTCATTCCCGCTGGTAGAAGGTCGTTCCAGGGAGAAAGCTCAAGAGCTAGCCAGGGTTTTAAATCTATATCAATATGATACTAAGTTGTTTTTGGTTCCTTTTGCAGAAATTCAAAAAAGAATACTCTTAGAGGTTCCTGGGCCTTTAAGAGTCGTTGCCTACCGAAGGCTAATGATTCAAATTACGGAAGCTATTGCAAAAATCGAAGGAGCTAAGGCATTGGTAACTGGTGAAAGCGTAGGACAAGTAGGGTCACAAACCCTACAGAACATTTCGACTGTCTCCGAACCAGCTACTTTACCTATATTCAGGCCATTAATTGGAATGGATAAAATAGAAATCATTGACCAAGCGAAAGCTATAGAAACTTACAGCATTTCCATTTTGCCTGATGAGGACTGTTGCACGCTTTTTGTTCCTAAATCACCCTCAACTGCAGTCAAACCATATGAAATAATCGAATATGAAAAAAAATTACCTATAAAAGAGCTTATAAGTAACGCTCTTCATGAAAGCGAATTGTTTGAATATCACCTGCCAAGTAGTTAATTCCCCGCTCAGTTTGACTTAGTAGGGCCTCAATGGTAGAAGCCTTTGCACAAGGGGAGGTGAAAAATGTCGCGAGAATTAGACGAAATCAAAAGAGAGGTGGCAATAGCCAATCGAGTGTTAGCTGATATGGGGCTTGCGACTCATATTCTTGCTTCCTTGGGCCACGCTAGTCTTCGCGTTCCCAATCAGCCTAATCTTTTTGTAGTCAAAGGCCGCGGGTATGAAACTGATGCTCTGCATGTCGCGAAACCAGAAGAGATGATAGTGGTAGATACTGACGGTGAGTATATTGATGGGCCGAAAGGCACTTCACAATGCTATGAAGTGAAAATGCACTCTTGTATATACCGAGAGCGACCTGAGGTTATGTCCATTGTTCACACCCACCCAAGATATACCAACGTACTTGGGTTAAACGATGTCAAACTGAAGCCAATGTCCAACGAAGGTCATCAGTTGGTGCGGAATGAAATTCCTGTATTCCCTCATTCCAAATTGATTATTACGGAAGAAGATGGAATGGAAGTTGTTAGTGCCATGGGGGAAAATAGCGTAATGCTCCTGCAGGGGCACGGCGCTGTAACTACAGGCAGCAACCTGGAAGCATCAGTGATGAATATGCTTCATCTTGAAGAGCAATCAAAGCTCAATTGGTATGCACTCTGCGCATTCGGACCGAATTACAAGGGCATATCTGATGAAAGTATGGATGAATTCGCAAGGGGCTTTTCTGAAATGCGTAATGCACCACATTTAGCATCCCCGCTTAGCAAGATGCCAACTTTACATGTTGGGGGTGTATGGAAGTATTACACAGATTTAGCAGCCCAAGTATTGGACAAAAGCAATTAATTGAAAGGCGATTATGGGTTCTTCTATAGAAATAAATACTGATAATTCAATAGGTACTATCACCTTGAATAGGCCTGATCAGCTCAACGCTATTAATTTTGAAATGTGGGGTGAATTAAAAGCTGCGGCCGAACAATTATCTGAAGATCCAAACGTCCGTATTGTGATATTAAGAGGCGCTGGGGACAAAGCATTTTCATCGGGTGCAGATATAAAAGACTTCCCTGCTCATAGGAGCTCAAGCTCATTAGCGCGAGAATATGCAAAATCGTTTGAAGGCGCTTTGGATGCAGTCGAATCGATGCCAAAGCCGACAATTTCAATGATTAATGGAATTTGCATAGGTGGTGGCTGTGAACTCTCTATGGCTACTGACCTACGGATCGCATCTACTTCAAGTGTTTTTGCGGTGCCCGTAGCAAAAATTGGAGTACTGGTTGGATATAACGAAATGCGCCGATTAGTTCAATTGGTTGGACGTGGCCACGCCTCTAACCTTCTCCTAACCGCACGAAAAATTGATGGCTATGAAGCATTACGCATTGGCCTAATCACTGATCTTGTGGACCAGGAAAATCTTGTAGATTTTACTTACAAATTGGCTCTAGATATTGCAAGCTATGCACCCCTGACTCAGTCAGGCCATAAAAAAATAATGCACACAGTATTGAACAATCCTTCGCTTTCTGCTTTGTCAGAAAAGGAAAAAGTTTTGCCACTATCGATATTTGACACTTCGGATGGGATGGAAGGTTACCGAGCGTTTGTAGAGAAAAGATCTCCCAAATTTGAGGGGAAATAATGACTCCTGCAATGCCGCTAGAGGGGCTAAGGGTACTTGACTGTACTCAAGTAATGGCTGGTCCCTACGCCACTTTATTGTTGGCAGATATGGGGGCAGAAGTAATTAAAATCGAGAAGCCTTCAGGTGACGATTCACGAAAAATGGGACCTCCTTTCATTAATGGAGAATCCGCTGCGTTTCTAGGCATTAATCGTAATAAAAAAAGCGTGGTATTGAATTTGAAAAGCAAGCTTGGACAAAATGCTTTCAAAAAAATTGCGCAAGAAGTAGACGTTGTTGCAGAAAATTTCAAACCTGGAGTTATGAAAAAACTAGGCCTAGGAGCTGATGATCTAAGGGCAAATCACCCTGAATTAATTTATCTCTCGATATCAGGATTTGGGCAAACAGGTCCTTACAATGACCGCCCTGGTTATGATTTACTTGCGCAAGGGATGTCAGGAATCATGAGTACGACGGGCTACCCTGATTCTCCTCCGGTTAAAGTCAGTATCCCAATTGCAGACTTAAGTGCCGGAATGTATGCCGCGTACGGAGTGCTATCTGCATATATCCATCGACTCAAAACTGGTGAAGGTCAAGTCATTGATACTTCTTTACTAGAATCTGCAATAGCGCTAACAGTATGGGAATCAGCAGAGTACTGGGGAAGTAATTCCGTCCCTGAGCCTAAGGGATCCGCACACCGCTTAGTAGCTCCTTACCAGGCAATAGCAAGCTTGGACGGTTTTTTTAATATAGGAATTGCTAATCAAGCTAATTATGAAAGATTTTGCTCCGCTATTAATCGACAAGATTTACTTGAGAACCCTGATTATATTGATAATCCAAGCAGGCTCATCCATTATCAAAAACTTACAACGCAAATTGAATTAACAACAAGAGAAAAAACCTCAAGTGAGTGGTTACAAATCCTAAATGCCCATGGAGTGCCCGCAGGGCCGATCTACTCGATGGATGAAGTTTTTAACGATCCACAGGTGGTTCACAGACAAATGGTCAAAGAACTAGATCATCCAATTGCAGGCCAAATAAAAAATTTAGGAATTCCTGTAAAACTTTCAAAAACCTCTGGCTCAATCCGCATGCCTGCACCTACTTTGGGCCAGCATACTGAAGTAGTGTTAAGAGAATTCGGCTTTCCTGCGGAACTAATCCAAAAAATCGCAGTAGATATTTAAGCAAAAACACTATTTCCTTGCTATGGTAATGGAATCAATTGACGCTGAATGGAGATTTCATGGATTCACAAAAACACGTAATAGGAATGCCTGTACCCCGGATTGATGGAAGGGACAAAGTTACAGGATCCGCAAATTATGGAGCTGATTTTGAAATTCCAGGGCTACTTTGGGCAAAAACTTTGCGCAGCCCCTACCCTCACGCTTTGATTAAAAATATTGATACATCCGAAGCTGAGAATTTAGCTGGGGTGCACGCAGTAATCACAGGAAAAGATATACCTGACGATATGAAGTGGGGCCGTCGAATTGTTGATGTGCCTGTCCTAGCCCAAGGCGAAGTTAAGTTCGTTGGGGAGCAACTTGCTGCAGTAGTAGCGGATGACGAAGAAATTGCTCAACGAGCTTTAGATCTAATTGAAGTAATTTATGAAGAATTGCCTGCAGTCACTGATCCAGTTGAGGCAATGAAGAATGAAATACTGGTTAATCCCAGTATGAATGAATTTTCTGGCTTACTTTATGAAGTTGATGAACCAACAAACGTTGTAGTCCATTGGGAATGGGCTAACGGAGATATTGAGAAAGGAATGTCAGAGGCTGACCTAGTTATTGAAAACACTTTTACTACACCTTCTCAACATCAGAGTTATATGGAAGCACATAATTCAACAGTTCAGGTGCATTCTGATGGGACTGCGGAAGTATGGACTCCAGGAAAAGCCCCATACGCGGTACGTAGGCAAATATCAGGGCCTCTTGGTGTAGAGCCGGAAAGTATCGTTTTTCACCCTGTCACTATTGGAGGAGATTTCGGAGGAAAAGGCTCTCCAATGAATGTGGCATTAGGATATTTATTGTCACAAAAAGTCGGAGGTAGACCAGTAAGAATGGTTTTCGACTATAGCGAAGAATTTTTAGCAGCCAATCCTCGTCATTATTCAATACTTACAATGCGAACAGGTGTAAAAAATGACGGGTCAATAACCGCCCACGACGTAAATATCGTTTTCGATAGCGGGGCTTATGCTGGGTTTAAACCTGCTGGGCATCTAGGCGGTGCTAAGGCCGCTGGAGGACCGTATCGAACTTTAAATGCCAGAGTCATTGAAGATATGGTCTACACCCATAATACTCCTTGCGGTCATATGCGCGGCCCTGGTGAGCCTCAAGCAGTTTTCGCATTAGAATCCCATATAGATGAGATAGCAAAAGCAATCAATATGGATCCCGTCGAGTTCCGCCTTATGAATTTAGTCGGAGACGGTGAACCAACTGCATTAGGTGACGTTTTTGTAGAGAACAAGGCTTCAGACGCGTTGAAAGCAGCTATCGATGCTTCAGGCTACTCCTCACCTAAATCGAAAGGTGTCGGTCGCGGCGTTTCCGTGGGTGAACGCCCTCCAGGTGGAGGCAGGATCAATTCTCAAATTTCACTTGAGTCTGATGGCTCTGTAGTAATTACTACCCCGCTATTTGAGCAGGGTGCAGGTGCTTATACGGTACTCCAACAAGTTGTTGCAGAAGATATGGGGCTACCTGCAGATGCAGTGAGAATTGAAATTGCAGACACCGGTTTATTTGATATGGATCAAGGTGTAGGTGGCAGCAGGGTTACCAACCTTGGGACTATTGCAACGCATGAAGCAATGGAAAAAGCACAAGGCGAACTGTTTAAATTAGCTGCAGAGTTACAGAACTGGCCAGAAGATAAATTGGTGGTTCAGGGACAAATGCTCATCAGGACGGATACGGGAGAATCACAGCCTTGGAGCAATTTAATTGCTCGAGTTGGAGCACCAGTGGTAGGCAGAGGTGTTGCTTCTGGTGGAGAAGAAAATGCTGTCACCGGGTATTGCGCGCAAGTCGCTGAGGTAATTATCGATGATGAAACAGGCCAAATCACTCTTACTAAATTAACTACTGCGCACGATACAGGCACGATTATTAATCCCATTGGCCATCAAGGGCAAATCAATGGTGGAGCCATGATGGGTATAGGATTTGGGTTGCAGGAGGAACTCGTAAAAGAAAACGGATACATATCTACACTTTCTTTTGCAGATTACAAAATACCTAATATTGCAGATATCCCTGAGCTTCGAACTGTCATACTTGATACGCCTGCACAAGGGGTAGGTCCGTATAACATAAAAGCAATAGGAGAAAGCCCCAATGCACCTACAGCGGCAGCCATCACTAATGCTATAGCTGACGCAGTAGGTACCAGAATCAAAGACCTTCCAGCTACAGCTGAAAAGGTTTACCTTGCATTGAACGAAAACAAATAGGAATTAGTGAGGCAGTTAGTGGCAGATTCTCTCAGGCCAATTACCGAAGTGGCTCGCTCACTCGGCATAGCACCTAAGTACCTAACAGCTTATGGCGATACCAAGGCAAAGGTATCATTAGACTCGATTACCTCCGATCCCAAGGGCAAATTGGTAGTAGTTACCGGTGTAAGCCCTACTCCAGCAGGAGAAGGTAAAACAACAACCGCAATTGGTTTAACCCAAGGCCTTGCCAAAATAGGCAAAAATTCGGCAGTAACAATTCGAGAGCCATCTCTTGGGCCAATATTTGGAATCAAAGGCGGAGGTACAGGCGGAGGTAACGCCAAAGTATTACCTGAAGAAGAAATTAATATACATTTTACTGGAGATGCGCATGCAGTAAGCAGTGCGCACAATTTACTTTGCGCACTTACTGAAAATCAAATTCAAAGACGGAAAATTGAAGGCGTCACAGCAGAAAGCATATCTTGGCGACGAGTTACTGACGTCGAGGACAGGTCTTTACGCTCAGTTACAGTCGGGCTTGGAGGGAGCATAAACGCACCCCTTCGACAAACAGGGTTCGACATAGTGACATCGTCTGAAATAATGGCAATTTTGGCTCTTTCTACTAGTTACGATGATTTACGCAACAAATTAGGGAAAATTACAGTTGCTACTGATCGGCTTGGTTCGCTTGTGACCGCAGATGATGTAAATGCTGTTGGATCTATGATGGCGCTCTTGAAAAATGCATTACTACCTAATTTAGTACAGACTTCAGAGGGGCAGGCTGCTTTTGTACACACTGGGCCGTTTGGCAACATTGCACACGGGTGTAGTTCAATAATTGCTGATCAAGTCGCACTAAGCTATGCAGATTTTGTTGTCACTGAAGCTGGTTTTGGAGCCGACCTTGGGTTTGAGAAGTTCATGCACATCAAATGCCGTAATAGTGACTTAAAACCTTCAGCTGCAGTACTTGTAGGTACTGTTCGTGCTATGAAATCACACGGAGGGATACCTCTTAATTCCCTAGATCGCCCTGACCCTCTTGCAGTTCGTATCGGTGCTTCGAACCTTGAACACATGATAGGAATAGTTAAGTCATTCGGACTCCCTGTAGTAGTCGCAATCAATAAATTTCCTACTGACACACCTGAAGAAATAGTGATAATGCAAGATGTTGCAATTGATGCGGGAGCTTCTGCAGCTGTCATTTGTAATGGATTCCAGCATGGAGGCGAAGGTGCCATAGACCTTGCGGAGGCTGTGGTGAGAGCTTCCGAAGAACAAATTGATGAAATCTCCTATTTATATCCCGTGAATTCCACTATCACTGGAAAAGTGCGTACGCTCGCAGAAAAAATATATGGTGCAGCAGACGTAAAATGGGAAGCAAGGGCAATAAAACAAGCAGATTATTTCGAATCTCAAGGTTTGGGTAATCTGCCAATATGCATGGCCAAAACTCCTTTATCGATTTCTCACGATCCTCAATTAAAAAATCGACCCTCCGGCTACACTTTTGAAATTTCCGATATACGTGCATCTACTGGAGCAGGGTTTTTATATCCGATTGCCGGTACGATTATGACATTACCAGGTTTGCCAAATAACCCAAGGTCTCTCGATCTTGATAATGAGGGTATAATCACAGGACTGTAGGCTTTTGCGGTGGATCATAATCCAGTAAAGAGGGGCTATGTTAAGCACTGAAATCAATGAAAAATTGACCCAAGTTGGTAAGGGAACACCTATGGGTGAACTAATGCGGCAGTATTGGCACCCAGTAAGTGCAGCTGTAGATTTACAAGAAAAGCCTACCAAGCCAGTAAGAATTCTCGGAGAAGATCTCGTTCTTTATAAAGATGGCTCAGGGAAAATTGGGCTTATTGAGAGATATTGCCCACATAGGCGTGTAGATCTCTCATACGGCATCCCCGAGCAGAGCGGCCTGCGATGCATGTACCATGGATGGCAATTTAATGAATACGGGCAGTGCATAGAGCAACCATTTGAGGAAACTGTCCGCCCTGATGGAAGATTTAAAGAGAAAGTACAGATAGCAAGTTACCCTGTAGAAGAACTTGGAGGGCTCCTGTGGGCTTATTTAGGACCTTCGCCAGCTCCTTTACTGCCAAGATGGGATTTGTTTGTATGGGACGGAGTCCTCAAAGATATTGGTACTACAATCCTCCCGTGTAATTGGCTACAGTGTATGGAAAATTCATTAGACCCTGTGCACTTGGAATGGCTTCATGTCTATTGGGGAAATTATCAATTAAAAGATGCTGGCTTTGACAGAGAATTACCTACTACTGTACACACTAAAATTAAATTTGATCAATTTGAGCACGGGATAATTAAAAGACGAACCTACACTAATACCACAGAGGATGATCCCGAATGGACAATTGGCCACCCCATAATATTCCCTAATTGGTTAAGAGTAGGAACAGGGTTCCAAATGAGGGTGCCTATCGACGATACGCACACCATGCATGTTCACTACAATGTCTACGCCCCTCCTAAAGGCGTAGAAGCGCCGAAGCAAGATTCAATTCCTCATTATGAAGTTCCTCTTCGGGATGAAGAAGGAAAATTCCCTGTTGACTTCACTATTGGCCAAGACCAAATGGCTTGGGTCACACAGGGTGCTATAGCTAAGAGGGAGCTTGAAAAATTAGGTGAATCTGACAGGGGAATTATTCTATACAGGAAAATGCTCGTCGATGAAATGGATAAGGTTGCAAATGGAATGGAACCTCTCAATGTTTTTCGAGATCCAAGTAAAAATCAAATAATCGAATTGTTCCAAGAACATGACCCCGCCATACGAATGACACCACCACGCGAACCATTGCCAGGAATGATTGACCCTATAACAGGTGATATCTCAGCTGCGCCAACTGGTCGACATGCTCCTGTAGGGCTGAAAGCACGGTCTATCTATAAAAAAGCCGCGCTTGATAAAGGGATTCTTATCTAGCCTTAGCTTTGTTTCTCAAAACTCTGTAGCGTTCGTCAGGGTCGAGAATGCGTTTGCGCATTCGGATGTTTTTTGGTGTAATTTCGATAAGCTCGTCTTCATTGATAAAGCCAAGCGCTTCTTCCAGGCTGAACTGAATTGCCGGTGCTAATCGCTCCACAATTTCTTGGGTTGCAGAGCGCATATTTGTAATTTTTCGTTCCTTACAAATATTGAAGTCCATATCGCGATCCCTGTTGTGCCTACCAACAATCATCCCTTTGTAGACTGGAGTTTGAGGCTCTACGAAAGTCTCTGCTCTTTCCTGTGCATTTTGCAAACCGTAGGTCACCGCAAACCCGGTTTCTGAGCAGACAAGAGCCCCCGAGCGAATTGATTTTATATCCCCAGAAACAGGTTCCATACCTAGGAACTCGGTATTCATTAAGCCGTTACCCCTTGTCGCACGGAGGAAGAAGCTTTGAAACCCAATGAGTCCTCTGGTGGGCAAGCGAAAATTTAATCGTATATTACCGGATCCGTCATTTTGCATATCAGTCATGATTGCAAGCCTATTAGAAAGATCTTCTGTCACTATCCCAATGTAATCATCACGAGTTTCCAAATGAAGCATTTCATATGGCTCATGCAATACTTTGTCGATAATTTTAGTGACTGCTTCAGGCCGAGAAACCTGAAATTCTATACCTTCTCTCCTCATTTTTTCTATAAGAACTGAAAGGTGTAGCTCTCCTCGACCGCTAACGAGAAACTCATCAGCGCTTTCAGTTCTTTCCACCCGTAAAGCTACGTTAGTTTGTAATTCACGTTGTAGCCGATCCCACAGCATGCGTGATGTCGCATATTGTCCATCGCGACCCGAAAAGGGTGATGTGTTTACCGCAAATGTCATTCGGACTGTAGGCTCTTCTACTTTCATCCTGGCTAGTGGCTCAGGGTTATCTGGAGAAGCAACAGTGTCACCAATTTGGACGTCTTTTAATCCCGAAATTGCAATTATTTCACCTGCAGATGCACTCTCAATATCTTTTCGCGCCAAATCTCGAAACGTAAATAAACGCTCTGCTTTAAATGTCGTAACTCGATCACCTGATGAAATCAAAGCTATCTGTTGGTTTTTTTTGATAGATCCGCGGGAGACCCGGCCGACGACAATCTGGCCTAAATAATTATCATAATCCAGAGCAGCAACGAGTAATTGAAATGCGCCTTCGGCGTCCACATAAGGAGACGGCATTCGGTGAATTATCGTTTCAAATAAAGGTGCCATGTCCTGGGGGCTATCTTCTCTATCAATTAATGTGTATTGATCTCTAGCAGATGCATAGAGTACAGGGAAATCTAATTGATTTACGTCGGTAGCAAGTTCAAGAAAAAGATCTTGAACAGCAGAAAGTACAGAGTCTGGGTCGGCGGTATCTCTATCAATTTTATTAATGACCACAATTGGCCTCAATCCTTGCTGCAATGCTATGCGTAATACATAACGAGTTTGTGGCATCGGGCCTTCCACTGCATCCACCACCAAGAGGCAACCATCAGCCATATTAACTACCCGCTCTACCTCTCCGCTAAAATCAGCATGGCCAGGTGTATCAATTATGTTAATGGTCACATTCCCGTATTGTATTCCCGTATTCTTAGCGAGGATTGTTATCCCTCTCTCCCTCTCTTGAGGATCTGAATCCATGATTAAATTTTCAACTTGCTGATCAGGTCGGAATACATGGCTGTAATGAAGCATCGCATCGACCAAGCTGGTTTTACCATGATCAACATGGGCAACAATCGCAATATTTCTCAAATGAGTTTGATTAGTTTCAGTCATTTCACAGCTCTCAAACGTAAGTGACGCCCTCTCATTGGACATAGAAGGCGTCTTTAATTATCTATGCACTAACTTTTTAGGGATTTTCCCAATAAGCAAATGATACTCCACATGGTGAAGCATATACAGGAATATAATCAACCACTGTACCAGGAATTCCGTCTACCATTGAAGCCGCGGCCACCCAATTCCGTGTTTCTCCTGTACCAGATCCCAGACCTAGGTACATACCTGTGCCCCCATCAACCCATTTGCCATTTCCGTATGCTTCGGGAGGATTCTCGCTTTCTCGATCAAAATGATCAGCAAGCCCCTTCGCATCGCCAGATTGAATGTTGTCTAAAACCCCAGAATCAAAGTCTTCATTGAGCCAGCCTTCAGGGTTACCTGGGGTATGCCAGAGCCCTCCAGATCCTAAAACTGCTACACGTAAATCTTTATCAAAGTCTTCAATTATTGCCCGAACTGATCGTCCTATTTGGTATACGCGATTTGCAGTTGGCTGAGGCCCATAAAAGCAATTTATATAAAAAGGAAGAATTGGTACATCGTACTTTGGCAATATGTAGCTCATCGGGCGCAAGAAAGCATGGCCGACACCGTGTTCTTTATTATGCTCCTCCAGCATGAAGGAAACATCAAATTCATTTTTTACTAAATTCTTCAGCAAATGCTTTGCTAATTCAGGGTGACCATTTACTTTTGCCCAAGTTTCCGGAGTTTTTTCAACCCAGTCTCCTCGTTGGCCCGGAACAATCCCAGTACGAGGGAAAACTTTATATCCTTCAAAATTTTCACCCGCAAAAATTGCAAATGGTGGAAATAGCGAAAAATCAAATTGCTCAATTTGGTCGTCACCGAAGACCAAAATTACATCCGGCTTGGCTGCCTCTAATTTGTCCCTTAGTACACCAAAAGCAGCTTGGGCACGTGCATATTGCTGTACATTTTCCTCATCCGTAGTCCAAGGGTTTTTCTCAGAGTTTGGACGAAGTCTCCGAATTTCATTCCACAGCATAGGATCAGTCCACAAAAAAGGAGTATGTGAACAAGTTTCTACTAATACAATTTTTGCCATATAAATTCCTACCTAGTCTAATTATCTACATCAAATCAAGCGGAAGGGAAAAAGCCTTTTGCATACCAATCAGTCAAATCGCTACCAAACCAATCAGTAGGAATCTCGTGGCCAAGGCCCATTTTCTTAGCGTTTCGGTAAATTAACGCACCCGCAGCAGCCATTTGAATGCCCATTCCGGTACTGTTTTTATAATAGACGATATCGTCTGGCTTATGATCAACCGATGCGCTACCACATACAATTTCCCCAAGGGTAATAATTTTATCCCACGAAATAACTCCCTTTTCTATTGGGTCAAGCAGCTCCAGCTGGCCATTTGCATAAACACTTTCACGATCATTTATACAAATAAGAGAACTCCTTTGGAAAGTTAATTCATCGACCTCAGTCTTTTTGAAATTGGGGTCACTATTCTGGAGTGAGATGACAAACTGGCCGGGTTCAAGCCAATTCCCATCAAATACAGGTTTTCCTGATATGTATCCCGCATTAGTAGCACAACAAACGATATCCATATCAAGCATTGCAAGTTGCGGATTGTCTACAGGCTCAATATCAATTTCCAACGACTGAGACATTTCTTTTGCAAATTGCTCTCTATGCTCTTTTGTTGGACTGTAAATTTTCACTTTTTTAATAGGTCTAACTTTTACCAGAGCTTCCAAATCCGTCCGTGCCAATTTACCGCTACCAAACATTCCGATAGTAGAAGCTTGAGGTGCAGCTAAATACTTAGCTGCAACGCCAGAAGTTGCACCTACACGTATTCCTGAAAGAAAAAATTCTTGAATAAATGCCAAAGGCTGCCCTGTCTGCATATCAATTAAGCAGATAAACCCCCAATTACGGTTATCATATTTTGCCGATTGAGAACCTTGTGCATTAGGCTGAGTTCCTCGAGCGCTTCCACCAATGCGAATGGCAGCAGTATCGTAGCTCGGAGTTGTTCCTATATGAATATTCGAGCCATAAATCATATTAGGGTTTGTTGTTTTACTAATGTACCGTACTCTGGGAATATTAACTGCCGTATTAGCACCATAATCACGGAAAGCTGTTTCCATTGATTCAATGCAATCTTCCATAGGATGCGCAAGCGCTACATCTTGATCCGTCAGTATTAAAGTCATACTTGCTCCTAATTTAGGCGTTTTTATTCACAAGAAAGCTGTTGAACCATTCAATAGCCTTACCCCATGCATGAAGCGCCGCATCTCTTCTATAAGCAGGTCTTTCTTCGCAGTTAAATCCATGGCTGGCTCCCGGGTAAACATGAAATTCAAATTTTTTCTGATGCTTGGTTAATTCCATTGCCATTTTATCGACCTCTTCTGTAGTAGGGTTTTGGTCATCCTCCCCAAATAGCCCTAGCAAAGGAGCATTTATATAGGCCGTTTGATCAAATGGAGATACTCCATCTCCAAAAGGAACAAAACATCGACCTCCATAAAAATCGACCGCTGCTGCCACGCTATCGAGATTAGCTGCTGCTAAGTAAGCAATTCTCCCTCCTACACAAAACCCAATTATTCCAACTTTATCGCTGATCACATCATCTTGATTAGCGATAAAGTTTTCGGTATGTCGCAAATCATTCAATATATTTTCATCATCAAGCCTACCTAATCTTTCCAGCGCAAGATCTGTCTCTTCGAACACCCCAATGGTTCCTAAGCCTTCGCGGTGAAATAAAGAAGGCGCAATAGCATAGAAACCAGCACTAGCTAATTTATTAGCTATGGATTGTATGTATGCATTAACACCCCAGATTTCCTGCACCACAATTACTGGATGATACGGACCACCAGTCGCTGGCTTTGCGATATAAGCCTCCATGGGGCTTTCATTAACCAGTATTTGAGTCCATGAAGCTGGCATCATATACCTCTACATATTTATGTTTTTTCATAGAATGGTGGGCCGGACAGGACTCGAACCTGTGACCAGGCGATTATGAGTCGCCCGCTCTGACCAACTGAGCTACCGGCCCTTATTGAGTAAAGAATATTATAAACCGAAGGAAAGTTTAAGATTCTGATGCTGTTTCTGCGGGCATATGACGCAATTCAGCTGAAACTCGATCAGCCGTAACTCCTGAACTTTCCAGTAGCTGCCCTGCTACGTCTTCTGAGTGCTCAACTAGAGACTGTAATAAATGCCCGGTGCCTACTGCTCGCTGCCCTGAGCTTCTAGCAACTCTAGCTGCTCTTTCTATAACGCGCTGGCATCGACGAGTCATTCCGGTAGTACCTGTGTAAAGTGATCCTCGACGACCAATTACACTTTCAATTTCGCGTTTTATCAACGAAGGATCAGCTCCGAGGTCAATTAGAATTACTGAAGACTGAAAACGAGCATCTTTAAGCAAGCCTAATAAAAGATGTTCCGTACCCATATACGAGTGTTCAAATCTCTGAGCTTCCTCCTGCATATAAGACAAAGCTTTCCAAGCGTTAGGTGTGAACCGTCCTGGCAACCCTCTTACAGCGGACGAAGGTGTATCTCCACTTTGTACCGCTGCCCTTGTGGGTTGTTCAACTAAGGGTGTCAGGTATCTTCGAAGATCAATACTTCCTAGGAATAATGCACCTAACGACGTTGCAAGAATCATTCGTGCAGGAACACCCATCAAAAATTCCGGAAAACCCCAAAAAGGCAGAGTTCCAAATCTTTGCATAGGAACTGCTAAGAGGCACAACATTGGTAATGCAACAATCGCATAAACTAGCCATGCGAATCTGCTGAAGTACCTACTTTGCCTGACACCTACAATCATTACGGCACCCGACAATATGGCAAATACTGATGTCAGTAGGCTCGCGATGTACGCATTCCTTGGATTAAAAGCACTTGGTAGAGGACCATGACCCAAATAGCCATCTGTCCTATCGGCAAACCATGTTGCAGCCAAGACTACTACCCAAACTACCACTGAAACTAAAACTGCATATAGTATTTGCCAAGATTGAGTTTTTTCAGGCATAACCAATCCCCACGATTATTCGCTGATTTCCATCACTCTACTATCGATTTTGATATGGCGGAATGTGTTTAAACAACGTGTTAGCACAACTTGATGTATATAATCATGCTTATAAAAGCTACTTCTCTAGCTCAATAGGCATCTAAATTAGGAGTATTGACCAATGACCGGTACCAAGAACACTAGAATCGAAAAGGATACTATGGGTGAAATGGAGGTTCCCGCCGAAGCATACTGGGGAGCTTCAACTCAACGAGCTGTCCTCAATTTTCCGATTAGTAACATCCGCTATCCTTCCGATTTCATCAAAATGCTGGGTAGAATAAAAAGGGCAGCAGCCAATGCAAATAAGGATTTAGGTCTACTCGACCCCGAAATTGCTGAAGCAATTAACGCCGCCTCAACTGAAGTCGTCGAAGGTAAATGGGACGCGCATTTTGTTGTAGATTTATTTCAAACAGGATCTGGAACCTCTACAAACACCAATGCAAATGAAGTGATTGCCAGGCGAGCACGTGAGTTATCCGGCGCATTAAATGTCCATCCCAATGATCATGTCAACATGGCCCAATCCTCCAATGATGTGATACCTAGTGCAACCCATTTAACAGCAGCAAAAGCCATAAAAGATGACTTAATTCCTGCACTTCAAGGTGCAGGCAAAACTCTTGAAGCAAAATCCGTAGAATTCTGGGATATCATTAAAACTGGCCGCACTCATTTACAAGATGCAACGCCAATTCGCCTAGGTCAAGAATTCGAAGGGTACGCGAGCCAATTGGCATTGAGTATCGAGCGCTTAAATCCTCACCTAGAAGCATTAAGTGATATTGCCTTGGGTGGTACTGCTGTAGGGACGGGTATAAATGCTCATGAAAATTTTGCTAAAATTGCCTGCGAAAAACTTGCAGGTGAGCTCGGGCTACCTGTAAAAGAAACTGCTCATCATTTTCAAGCACAAGGTACGCAAGATGCATTGGTAGCAGCTAGTGGAGCTATCAGGTCTGTTGCAATTTCATTGCAAAAGATTGCAAATGATCTACGCTGGTTATCATCAGGGCCACGTGCGGGAATTGCGGAAATAGAATTACCTACAGTCCAGCCTGGTTCGTCCATAATGCCAGGAAAAGTCAATCCTGTAATACCCGAATCTGTAGTGCAAGTAGTATGCCAAGTACTTGGTAATGATGCAGCCATATCAGCTGCTTCTCAAGGTGGCTACCTTGAGCTAAACACCTATTGGCCAGTAGCTGCCTATAATCTGCACCAGTCAATTACCTTACTTGGTTCCGCTACCAGCAATTTTGACATTCAATGCCTTCAAGGCATAAAAGCCACGGAAAAAGGCCCTAGCATGGTTGAACAAGGTCTTATGATGGCCACTGGGTTAACTCCAGCAATTGGCTACGATAAAGCAACCACAATTGCTAAAATCGCTGCCTCTGAAGGACTAACTATTCGCGAGGTTGCAAAAAGAGAAACAGATTTGAACGACGAGCAGTTAGCAGATTTATTGAATCCTTCAAGAATGACCGCTCCTGGAATCGTTGAAGGGGCATCAGGCGGTGGTGGATAAAAGAATTTTTAGGAGGCCTAGTATTAATTTCGAAATTAAAATAAAAGATTACGAGCCGCAAAAAATCGCTAGCATACGTGCTAAAACGACATTAGATAAGGTACCGTCAAAAGTTGTGCAATTGTTAGATGAAACCTCTGACTATCTAGATTCAATTGATGTAAGCAAAACGGGTTCTCCTTTTAGCATTTACTATGAAGTTGGGAGCTTTTTAGTAGATTTAGAAGTAGGCTACCCTGTCAGTGAAGATATCGAGGGGAATGAAAGGGTAAAGCAAAATTTGATTCCTGGTGGCAAATGTGCGGTAGCAGAATTCATAGGGCCGCATCAAGACATAGTAAATGCGCATCGTGCAGTACATGCATGGATGCATGAGAATGAAATCAAAGCTTCCGGCGAACCAGCTCGAGAAGTTTTCTTAACTGATTTAAGAGAAATAGAAATTAATGGTGAATGCGTTGCTCAATCAGTTTGGCCTGTGATTCATGAATCGCGCGCAGAAAAACGCCGCCAGAAAAGAACTACTCAATAAAATTATGTCTGCGGCTTCTGACAAATATCTTTCTGAACTTGAATCTCGCTACCTCCCAAGGGTCCAAGCTTACTTAAGCGATGCTGTAGGCACGCAAACAGAAATAAGCCCATTGCTGCGTTATCACATGGGATGGACTAATTTGAAAGGAGTGGCCGAGGCAGGTCCTGCAGGTAAATCACTTAGGCCCATTCTGTGCCTAGTAGCTTGCGAAATGGCAGGTGGCGAATGGAGCACAGCCATCCCTGCTGCAGCTGCATTGGAGCTTATTCACAATTTTTCACTCATACATGACGACATCCAGGATGGTGATTTTACACGCAGATCAAGACCAACTCTTTGGTCAGAATGGGGCGTAGCTAAAGCCGTCAATGCCGGAAATACAATGAGAGTGATTGCTGATAAAGCAATGCTTGAACTTAAACAAGGCGAAGGAGATAGTGGTACTGCTATTAAGGCAGCTCTTGAAAGTACTTTAAGATGCCTCAACATGATCGAAGGGCAGTATATGGATATGTCATTCGAGGGTTCTACCCGAGTTAGCGTTGCAAACTATTTGGATATGGTTGGTAGAAAAACCGGCGCGCTGATCGAGAGCGCTATGTACATTGGGGCCTTAATTGCAACAGGCAACAAACAAACTGCATCTGAATTTGGAAAATGTGGCCGGAACCTCGGCGTAGCCTTCCAAATTCGTGATGATTATTTAGGTGTGTGGGGCAATCCTCAAAATACTGGTAAGCCTGTAGGTTCAGATATAAAAAGAAAGAAAAAATCTCTGCCTACTGTATATATGTTCAATCAGGCCTCCAAAAATGATCTTAAATGGTTAGAAACTGCCTACTCTCAAAAAGACTTAAATGAAAGCCAGGTTCGCAAAGTTTTAGAGATTATGAACAGCTTGGATGGAGCAGAGTACGTCCAATACCAAGCTAACATTCAAGCGGAAAAAACAAAATTAAGAATCGACAAACTTAATGTCTCTAAAGAATCCAAGTCGCAATTATCCGAAATTAATGAATATTTTGTGAATAGGAAAAAATAAACACCCATATAAAAATTCCAGATAGTGTGTGAAATTACTCACTTTATCGTAGACTTAATAAGCAGAAGGCAGAAATAACTGCCAATGATATTCAGAGGAGAATTTACGGCGAATGAACGCCACAGTTACAAAAGTCAGCATCACCACTACCAAGGCTCCTGAATTTATTGATATCACAGAACATGTAATTGCTCATGTGGAAAACTCTGGGGTACGAGATGGCTTGGTAAGCATATATTCCATTCATACTACATGTGCAATAAAAATCAATGAAAACGAACCTCTTCTGATTAATGACATGGAAAGTTTCTTAAAACGAATTGCGCCAGATGATATTTACTACGCCCATAATGACTTCAGTATTAGAACTGTTCATATGACCGAAGATGAAGAGCCTAATGGTCATTCACATTGTGCTCATTTGCTCTTGTCCACAAGCGAAACTATTCCCGTTGTGAACGGAGATCTCATACTGGGTACGTACCAAAGTGTATTTCTCGTTGAGCTTGATCCCAGATCAAGGAACCGCGAAGTTATTATCAGTTCTGTAGGCTCATAAATAGATAAAGTGCACTCTGCCCTTAGTCTTTTATCCCGTACAAACGAATGCAATTGTCCCATAGAATTTTTCGTCTAACGTCTGCTTTAATGTCAAGATCAAAAAACTCGTTCATTGAATCTGGAAATGCACTATCAGGGTGCGGATAGTCGGTAGATATAACAGTGAATTTCCCATTAGTTGCATTAACCCAGGGCAGTGCTAAGTGCTCATCAGCCTCCATAGAAATCATACATTGTCTGTAGAAATACTCGCTAGGCTTTAGAATCAACGGACTATCAGTATATTTTTGCTGCTGGTCATCAATTCTATAAAGAAACCAGCTCAACCAAGAACAATTAGCTTCGAGAAAGGCGAACCTCAGTTGAGGGTGCCTTTCCATAACTCCGCTAAGGATAAGTCCTCCCATAGCTCCCATTATCTGAGATGGAAAACTAATTGCATGTGTGAGCGTTCGGCCTGCAGGATGACGAAGATATTTCCTGCTAATGTCCTCACGACCCGGAGCTGTGGAAGTGCCATGCAAGCACACTGCAACATTCAATTTTTCTAGTGCATCCCAAAGAGGTTCCAGTTCGGAATCGTAAAGTAAGCGGCCGTTGACTGGTTCAGGGTGTAATGTTACCCCTACAAATCCTAGCTCTAGAACTGCTCTTCTGGCTTCTTCAATTGCCATATCCACGGCCTGTAAAGGGAGAAGAGCAATTCCTTTCAGCCGGGATGGAGAAACTTGACAATAATCGTACATCCAATTGTTATAAGCTCGGCATAAAGCAGTTGCATATTCAGGTTCTAAGTCGTCCAAACCCAGAATCCAAGTTCCCCCGTTGGTGCGGAATAAAGCTGCTATATCTACACCTTCCAAGTCCATCGCAGCCAATGTTGTAATAGGATCAAATTTGTTATCAAAAGCATGGACGTGGAACTCGGTACTTTGCTTTTTTTGCTTCAATCCTTTATTGGCTTCGAGGAACTCCGGCCATTCGTTCCATATAGGGAATTGAACTCCATCAATTACCCAAGTATCTACACCCGTTAGGTCACTTCGTTGCATAACAGGCATTCGTGAGCGGTATTCTCCTTCCAAATAATCCTGAAAAAGATTAGCTGGTTCTACGACATGTATATCACTGTCAAAAATTTTAAATCCGTTTTTCATATATTTATTTTTAGAACATATAAAAATTTAGTCAATAGAATGAGCGTTTTTTACCTGAATATCCTTGACACAGCTACGTAGTAGCTCTAGCCTATTGTTGACCAATCCTATCGACAATTAAACAATACTACTCTTCGTAGTCATCTTGCATGGTGCAATGGGAGAATATGGCTAATCGCTCAGTAAATGAAATAGCTGAACAATCTTACAATTACGGCTGGTCTACAGAAATTGAAGAAGAGTCCGCTCCCTTCGGACTCAATGAAGATATCGTAAAGTGGATATCCCACAAGAAAAAAGAGCCTGAATGGCTTCTTGAATGGCGATTAAAAGCATTTAAGCATTTCGAGAAACTCCTCAAAAATGAACAATTGCCCAAATGGGCGAACATTAGCCATCCGCCTATCGACTTCCAAGCATATAGGTACTACGTAGCACCTAAGCCAAAATTAGAACTAGGCAGCCTCGATGAAGTAGACGCTGAAATCTTGCGTACGTACGAAAAGTTAGGAATTCCTCTAGAAGAGCAAAAAAGGCTTTCAGGAGTCGCGGTAGATGCCATTTTTGACAGTGTTAGTGTTGCTACAACGGCTAAAGATACACTGGCCAAATATGGCGTAATTTTTTCATCTGTTTCAGAAGCAGTCAAAGAGTACCCAGAATTAATAAAGAAATATCTTGGGTCAGTAGTGCCTTATTCAGACAATTTTTACACCGCCCTTAACTCAGCAGTGTTTTCCGATGGGTCTTTCGTTTATATACCAAAAGGAGTGAGGTGTCCTTTAGAGTTATCCACCTATTTCCGAATCAATGCTGAAGGATCTGGTCAATTTGAGCGTACATTAATTATTGCAGATGATTCTTCTTACGTAAGTTATTTGGAAGGATGCTCCGCTCCAATGCGCGATGAAAATCAATTGCATGCTGCAGTCGTAGAACTAGTTGCTCTAGACAATGCTGAGATAAAGTACTCCACTATCCAGAATTGGTACCCCGGAGACGAGAATGGAAAAGGTGGTATATACAACTTCGTAACAAAACGAGGAAAGTGTGCGGGCGCATTTTCTAAAATTTCGTGGACCCAAGTAGAAACCGGTTCTTCCATCACATGGAAGTACCCTAGTGTCATTCTCCAAGGAGACAATTCAGTAGGGGAGTTTTATTCAGTTGCGCTCACAAAAGGACGCCAGCAAGCAGACACAGGTACAAAAATGACTCATATCGGTAAAAATACCTCTAGTCGAATTATTTCAAAAGGCATCTCTGCAGGCAACGGGAATAATACTTACCGAGGTTTAGTTAAGGTCCTTCCCAATGCAATTAATTCCACTAATTTTACGCAATGTGACTCATTACTCATTGGCGATCAATGTGGAGCTCACACTATTCCATACCTAGAAATCGAGAATCCTGCTTCAAGTGTTCAACATGAAGCATCTACGACAAAAGTCAGCGAAGAGCAAATATTTTACTGTCAACAAAGAGGCCTTCGCCCCGAAGATGCACAATCTGTAATCGTGAATGGCTTTGTGAGAGATGTAGTACGTAGATTACCTTTAGAATTTGCAGTAGAAGCAAATAGGCTTTTAGAAATAAATTTGGAAGGCACAGTAGGTTAATGCTAGAAATTAATAACTTGCATGCACAAGTCGGGGGAACCCCGATTCTACAGGGTGTTACTCTGAGTATCAAAGAAGGCGAAACGCACGCTCTGATGGGCCCCAACGGTTCAGGGAAAAGTACGCTGGCATACATTCTCGCAGGGAAACCAGGCTATGAAGTAACCCAGGGTACGATTTCATTTGATGGCGACGACTTGGTCAAATTAGCTCCTGAGGAACGAGCACGCAAGGGTTTATTTTTGTCTTTCCAACATCCTATCGAGATACCAGGGGTTCGACTGGACCATTTTTTACGAGCTGGCTACAACGAGCTGATGAAAAGTAAAGAAGCCGAAGAATTAGACCCGCTCCAGTTTGATCGCCTAATCCGCACTAGAGCAAAATCAATTGATATGGATACTAATTTAATTAAACGCTCGGTGAATGAAGGTTTTTCTGGTGGTGAAAGAAAGCGGAATGAAGTTCTACAAATGGCGGTGCTAGAACCCAGGCTTCGGATTTTAGACGAAATCGATTCCGGGCTAGATGTAGATGCGTTAAGAGAAGTATCAGAAGGTATTAATCAATTAGGCACATCCCATTCATCAACATTAGTAGTAACGCATTACGAGCGAATATTAACTTATCTAAATCCTGATTTTGTGCATATCCTAATCAACGGGAAAATAGTTCACTCAGGAGATAAGACACTTGCGAAAGAAATTGAAGCTCATGGCTATGACTGGCTAAACCCTGAACAGGATTCATAATCTCCAGCAATGCCTCTAAATTCTCTTCCCACAATCACTCAGCAATTTGAATCTTTCGACACTGGACGAGGGACGTCCCAACCTGCTTGGGTCCGTAATTACCGTAAAGATGCATTTGCAGAATTTAGAGCAACGGGGTTCCCCACTGCTCGCAAAAATAACGAATTATGGAAATATACAAATGTTTCTCCCATTGCTTCGACAGAATATAAATTCCCTGCTACCGAAGCGAATAAAATACTAGAAACAGAAAATTATGACTTGCCTTGCCCTCGCGTATACCAAATTGTTTTCGTAGACGGTAAGTACGCACCTCTTCTCTCCAGTCAACCATCCAGAAACGTTACTGATGAAGCTGGCGTAATTACTGCATATGCCGAAAATCCGATTGTAGGAAGACTGGCAGACGGCATCGAGAACCAAAACCCTCTAGTTAAAAAAAGCTTAGGGCAGCCTTCGTCGATGGAAATGAAGCACTTTGTCGCACTAAACGCATCATTCCTAGACGATGGCGCATTCGTCTACATCCCAAATAATACTCATGTCGCAGAGCCCATTTATTTACTATTCATATCCACAGGCACTGGTGAAACTGCTTCTTATCCTCGGACTCTAATTGTAACAGGGGAGAACAGCAGTGCTACGGTTCTACAGAGCTTCGAAGGATTAGGAAATCAATCTTACTTCACTAATGCAGTTACAGAAGTAATCGCTGGCCAGAATTCTTACCTGTCACTTTATAATTTCCAAAGAGAGAATAACCTCTCTTCCCACGTATCTTCTACTTACATCGAGCAATACAGAGGAAGCCAAGTAGATTCAATAAGTATTGATATTGGCGGGCATTTAACGAGAAGAGATATCAAGTCAAAATTACTAGAGCCAGATAGTAAAATTAAGCTATATGGACTCTACTACGGGAGTGCAAATCAACACATTGATAATCACACATACGTTGAGCATATGGTCCCCTACACTTCTTCTGAAGAAGTGTATAAAGGTATCCTTGCTCAGAATTCTACTGGCGTCTTTGTAGGAGATGTATACGTACATCCTAAAGCGCAAAAAATAACTGCTAATCAAATCAATAAAAATATACTACTGTCCCAGTCTTCAAAAGTTTATACACAGCCAAAACTTCAAATATTTGCAGATGATGTGGTCTGTACTCATGGGGCGGCTGTAGGGCAATTGGACCTTGATGCAATTTTTTATATGAAAAGCCGAGGAATAAACGAACTGTTAGCAAAGCAGCTACTACTCAAAGGATTCACTTCTGATATTTTGCAGGCCGTAATTCACGATGCATTACGGCAGTACCTTGAGCAAGCAACACTAAATGCACTTGGGGAGGAAATTTATGTATGACATCAATTCTGTTCGTAAAGACTTCCCTATACTTCATCAAAAAATAAACGGCCATGATCTTGTTTACCTTGATAACGCGGCAACATCACAAAAACCTAAATCCGTAATCGATGAACTTGTAAATTATTATTCGAGCTATAATGCGAATGTGCACAGAGGTGCTCATACTTTAGCAGTTAAGGCAACGGTTGCTTACGAAGAAGCTCGGGAAAAAATCGCAGCTTTCATAAACGCCCCTTCCCCCGAAAATATCATATTTGTCAGGAACACTACTGAAGCTATTAACTTAATTGCACATACTTGGGCAATGGATAATATCCGAGAAGGTGATCGTATTGTTTCCACTGAAATTGAGCATCATTCCAATCTTGTTCCCTGGCAACACGTTGCAAATACTCAAAACGCTACATTAGAGCTCATCAAGATAGATTCAAATTACGAGCTGGATTTAAGCGAACTTGACCAAATAATTAATTCAAAAACCCGGCTAGTAGCTCTTACTCATATGTCTAACGTGCTAGGAACAATTGTCCCGGTCAAAACAGTCGTGGAGGCAGCTAAAAAAGTTGATGCCAAAGTATTAATTGATGGTGCACAGAGCGTTCCTCACATGCGTGTTGATGTTCAGGATATAGGATGTGACTTCTTTACGTTTTCTGGACATAAAATGTTAGGGCCGACTGGCATTGGGGTTCTGTATGTTTCCACAACTACCTTAAAAGAACTCAATCCATTTCTTAGAGGCGGGGAGATGGTACTTGAAGTGACTTACGATCGCGCTAGCTGGGCGCCTCCCCCGATGAAATTTGAAGCAGGCACACCCAATATTGCTGATGCTATAGGCTTAGGAGTAGCAGTAGATTACCTAAATGAAATAGGTATAGACATGGTCCGACAGCACGAAGTATCGATCACTAACTATGCTTTAGAACGCTTTCATGAATTGGAAGAAATCACGACCTATGGTCCAAATGATACTAATATCAGAGGAGGTGTGATTTCATTCTATATTGACGATGTACATCCGCATGATATAAGCCAAGTTCTTGATAGTTTAGGGATTGCGATTCGAGCCGGCCATCACTGCGCCATGCCTCTGGTAAAAAGCAAGCTGCATGTACCTGCAACTGCAAGGGCAAGCTTCTACCTTTACAATACTGAAAGAGAAGTTGATCTATTAATTGATGGGCTCAAAAAAACGATGGAGTATTTCAGTAATGCAAATTCCTGAGGGCTTGGATGACTTGTATCAAGAAGTAATTCTTGATCATTACAAAAAACCTCGACATAAAGGATCTCTTGTTGCTCCTGATCTGAAATCAGAAGGTTTTAATCCTTTTTGCGGTGATCAAGTCATACTGTCTATAAAGCTATCAGATACTGGAAGTGTCAGTGAGATTGCTTTTGACGGTGAAGGTTGTTCAATAAGCCAAGCATCCGCTTCAATGCTTGTTAGTAACATCTATGGCAAACACTTGAGTCATGCAGAGACATTGATTACAGATTTTAAAAATATTATGCAAGGTGCAGATTTAACCACAGACCAAGAAGAAAATATGGGAGAGTTACTAGCTCTTCAGGGAGTAAGAGAATTCCCAATTCGAATAAAATGTGCCCTCTTAGGATGGACAACTTTACAAGATGCAATTTCTGAGTACAAAGCTCAAAGAAATTTCATTATTTAGAAGATGGAAGCGTAATTTCTGTAACTCCTTCACCTCCTTGCGGCCTAGAAGCAAATCGATAATCATCAACAAGTTCGCTTTTAGCTAAATATTCCCAAAGAATTCTTCTGAGAGTACCGCTTCCTTTACCGTGAATAACTCTAATCTGATCAAGTCCATCAGTGATTGCGTGACTCAGGAACCCTAAAAATGCCTCCAGTGCCTCATTAGAGTCCATACCGCGTACATCCAATTCGGTTTCTACGGAATTACCTGAGTAAAAATCTTTGCCTCGAGAGGTTACTAATTTCTGATTAGGCAGAGGTTTTTTCTCTGTCAATTTCAAATTGCTCATATGCAATTTCAGTTTTGCAGAGCCAACCAAAACCAAAGTGTTTCCGTGTTCATCAGGTTCCTCAAGTAACTCACCCACAAAACCCAAAGGCTCAATTTGTACAAAATCCCCAGTCTTTATCTCAGGTATGACATAGGCCGCACTAGGTTGTTTTTCGAGCCATTTTTTAGACTTCAGAGCTCGTTTTGTTTGGTCTAATTCTGCAAATGCATCATCAATTAGATCATTATCAAATCTTGAGCCAGACAATTTTAACCATTCGGCAAACGACGATGCCTTTTTCAGCTTAATCGTGACAGCTCGAACCTGTTCTATTAGTTGTTTCTTTGTTTCTAAAATCAAAGTTTCTTCTGACTTACTTATCTGCTCAATTTTGCGCCTGAGTTCATCTTCCAAATGCGCTGCCGCAATCCTTTGATTCTCTGCTTCTTCTAATTTCTTGCGCGTTGCAAAGCGTTCATTCTGAATATCTAGAAGAAGTTTCTCTGTCTCCTGATGTACGGGTGATAAAAATCTCAAAGCGTAATTGATTATCTGAAGGGGTAAACCTACCCTCTTAGCAGTTTCAATCGCATAACTTCGACCAGGAATACCTTGCGTTAGTTTATAAGTAGGCTCTAGCGTTGCGGGATTTAATTCAACACTAGAATTCTCAATTCTCTTGTGCTCTGTAACGTAAGAGGCAACCGAGCGATGATGTGTGGTAATTACAGAAAATGCCCCAATAACGTCAACTAAGTGCGACAGCACTGCAATTGCTAAAGCCGATCCTTCTTCTGGGTCCGTTGAACTGCCCAGTTCATCAAGCAATACGATCGAAGATGAAGTTGCAGATGAAATAATTTCTTTTATCGATAATAAATGAGAACTAAATGTAGAAATCGACTTCTCTAAATCTTGCTGATCCCCGATATCAGCAAAAACACCATCAACTATAGGTAGGCGTGAATTTCGATCACAAGGAATCATCAGCCCAGCCTGGCGCATCAAAATTAGTAGTCCCAATGTCTTCAGTGATGCAGTTTTACCTCCCGTGTTCGGTCCAGTTATCGCGATAGACATAATTTGCCCAGAAAATCTAAACGAAACTGGTATCGCGGAGCTCCCTAGTAGTGGATGACGTGCTTCAAGTAGCTCAATGCAATCAGATGCTTCAGTCAAGCCAACACCTTGATAAGTCATTGCGTAGCGTGATTTTGACAATGCCAAATCTAAACGCCCCGCAATATTTAACGCGGCAAGGCACTTAGATGCAGTACGAGCAATTTCCGTTGTTAAGTTCCGTAGTATGTGTTGAACTTCATCTTGTTCTGCCGCGTGCTTCTCTTTCCAATTATTCGTGGAATTAACAGCAGTAAACGGCTCCACAAATAATGTAGCACCAGAATCAGATACCGCATGAATAATTCCAGGAATTTGACCTTTATACTCAGCTTTTATTGGGAGTACCAACCTATCTGAGCGAAGAGTGACGATGTCATCTTGTAATGCTGTTCTAGCTTGCTCAGAATTAATCATTGATTCAAGTTTTTTCTCAGCTGCCTTGAACGCAGCTCTGCTTTCAAAACGTAACTGCGACAAACGAGGAGTTGCTTGATCAAGCAACTCTCCGTGGGAAGAAAGGCAATTCCTTAATTTTTGTTCGATAGCTTTGAAATCAGCGATGTTTCTCGTGAGGTCACACAACAAGGGAGTGTCAGTTCGAAGTTTTGATCCGAGGGATTTTGCTTGGCGTACATGCGAATATCCATCAGCCACTATTATCAGTTCCTCACCGGAAAGAATTCCTCCTTTAAGAGAACGTAAAAGTGCCGGCCTAGGATCTCGTGAGAGCGAAAAATTTTGAGCAAACTCAAGTATCCTATTTGCTTCTAATGTTTCTCTCTGCAAATATAGAACTTGATCTGTATCAAATCTTGGCAAAAGGCTATAAGCAAGCTCGCATGACACAGGCGATCTAGTATGGGTACTCAACATTTCAATTACTCGAGGAAACTCAAGCGCCAATATTGATTTTTCTTGGACACTTAAATTTTCTCGGGCTGTAGGTTGGTTTGTCTGTTCCATAGGGGAATTTTACTAGTTTAATGCAATGATGGTACACCTGAACTACGCATGCTAGAATATTGCATTGGCCAGAGCATCTGAAATTGAAAATGAACGGAGTTTTCATGTTGGTCATAGGCCTTACAGGTGGTATAGGAGTTGGGAAAAGCGAAGTTGCGAATGTACTTTCAAGCTTCGGTGTACCGATAATTAATGCTGATAAAGAAGGGCATAAAACTTACGAGCACGGAACCATTGGCTGGCGAAGAATTGTAGAGCTCTTTAGCAGCGAGATACTTGGAGAGGATGGTGAGGTCGATAGAAAAAAACTTGCAGCACTTGTATTTAACGATTCAGATGCTCGCGCTTGGCTTAATGCTGCCATTCATCCGTTAATTCGAGAACAAGTAAGTAACGTTATTGGCTTCTACGAAAAGGTAGAAAAAAAGAAAATAGTAATTCTTGATGCAGCGCTTTTGTACCAAGCAAACTGGCATGATTTATGTGATGAGGTATGGTTAATTACCGCAAATCCTGTAGATTTGATATACAAGAGACTTGCCAAGAGAGGGCTCACATCTGAAGAAATCAAAAAACGACTCGATTCTCAGGGCGACTATGAAGCACTCATTGACCGCGCAGATGTTCATATAGAAAATTCTTTTTCTGTTAGAAATTTACATAAGACTGTGCACTCAATCTGGGCTGACAAAATCCAAGCATTACAGAAGGAAGATTAATCCATGGCAGAAAAAACTAAAGATTTATACCAGCAACACAACATAGAAGAATATTTCGTCGAAGATGAACCTTATTATTTGCCTGTCGGTGATGAAATAGAAATCTTTGAAGCAGCTTACGCTCAGCGCGTTCCCATCCTTTTAAAGGGACCAACCGGCTCCGGTAAAACAAGGTTCGTGGAGCATATGTCCTGGCGCCTCAATGATACTCGCAAAAAAAATGATAAAGGCATTCCAATCTCTCCACTAGTAACAGTTGCGTGCCATGAAGATCTCACTGCAAGCGATTTAGTCGGTAGGTATTTATTAGAACCTGAAGGAACAAGATGGATTGATGGTCCTTTAACTAGAGCCGTAAAGCATGGAGGTATTTGCTATTTAGATGAGGTAGTAGAAGCTAGAAAAGATACAACAGTATTAATCCATCCACTTGCTGACCATCGAAGGCTTCTCCATATCGAAAAAATTGGTGAGGTACTTGAATCACATCCTAATTTCCTTTTAGTTATCTCCTATAACCCCGGATACCAAAGTGCGCTAAAGGATCTAAAACATTCCACTCGTCAAAGATTTGTAGCAATAGAATTCGATTTTCCTCCTAGAGAGCTTGAAGGCCCCATTATTGAACATGAAAGTTCAATTGAATCATCTATTGCTAGTCAATTAGCGCTACTAGGCGAAAAAATCAGGAACCTTGTTGGTCAAGGATTGCAAGAAGGAGTAAGTACTCGACTATTAATTTATGCAGGGAAATTGATACAACAAGGCATTTCTCCCAGACGGGCGTGTGAAGTTGCCGTGGTATGGGGTTTAACCGATGACCATGAAACTCAGGCGAGCGTAATGGAAGTAGTTACCTCAATATTTCCATAAAAGATAAATTTCATGTCCATAAGTACTGAATCAGAAATTTTTATTGCATCATTGAAACATGCTCTTGCCAACAGGGAGTCCATTTTTGATGCAATCGATGGAGCAAAGCTAGCTTCAATTTTGATTCCGCTGCAATTCCATGACAACAAATGGCATGTAATTCTCAACGTACGATCGCAGAATGTAAGCCTCCATCAAGGTGAAATTGCTTTTCCTGGAGGAAAATTAGAAGACGATGATGAAAATATGTTTTCATGTGCACTAAGGGAAACTTGGGAAGAAATGGGAATCTCACCAAATACAGTTGATGTCTTAGGGAATTTAGATGGAGTTTTGACAAGAACGAACTATCTCGTGTTCCCTGTAGTAGGAGTTATTCCTCACCCTTATGAGTTTGATACTAAATCAAAGGAAGTAGAGGAAATCATAGAAATCCCCTTACATTCTTTAATGGATGACGAGGTTCTTCGTTACGAAGCGCGCCTTAATCCAGACGGAAGCTTGCTCAAGCGAGTGGCTTTCGCGCATGAAAAGTATTTGGTGTTTGGTGCAACTGCGTGGATTCTCAGTCAATTTGTAGAAATTGTTAAATCTATGAACTATATTCGACCATTACAGGAGATTAAGTGACGAACGACCACGGTCAATTAATTAGTGAGCTTAAAAAGCACCCTTCTGCATTAATATCTGCATATGAAGGTGCAGTAGATTCAGTTTCCAAAACTCTAGGACCAGCACCGACCATGCGTTGGGCCCAAGACGGTGTCCGTATTGCCCAGCAGGGTCCTCGTGCGTGGGAAGCAGCTACAGAATATTTCAGAGCATCTTCCGACGTTGTAAAGTTAATCGGCTTTCCTCAATTTGAACGGTGGGTTGAGAGCGGGATTGAACTAACCGTCGAAGCTCCAGTTATAGCGGCTGCATTTTTCAGAGCCAGCCCAAACGTACTTCCAGTATTAGCTCCCAGGCATATCTCTGGTTGGGCTTCGTTAGGGCGAGGTCTTTCGAGAGGTACATGGAAATCTTCAAGTCTGGCTGCCAGGTTTTTTGATATAAGTGATGAGTTAGTCCAAAACGTCAATTTCCATGAAATGCAGCTTTTCGTCGCACTGGTACAAAAGCTTGCCTCACGTTCCTATGACCTTGCTGCTGAAGCTTTAGTGCTTGGGCAAAGAGTGTTGCCCAACGTCACAGAAAAAGAAGAAGTTATTTCATTAGCAACAGTACTTGCCGAGACTAGTTGGCGCGAGGTCAGGGGCTCATTTGAAGCAGCTAGTCGAGTTACCCTGTCGATTGAAAAGCGTCTGCGGCCGAGGTATTTTGCATTGGCAGAAAGATTAGCGCAGAACGGGCTAGTTAACGTCGCCGGATTCATGGTAGATAGTTCCCAATCATTAGCTAAATTACCGCAAGACGAGCAATCTCAAGTACTAGAGCGAGCTGAAGTGCTAGCCGATTCATCCGCAGAAGCTGTAAGTGCATTTCTAAGAACCGCACCTCATGTGCTAGACCGAATTAGCCTCGCGCAGTTGGAAATATGGTTCAATCGAGGCCTTGAATATTTAATCGACAATCCTGATGCTGGAGTAGCTTATTTCAAATTAGAGTCGGCGCGCGCTGAAAATCTTATAGACCAGCTATCTTCAAGCATCGAATTCGAGAAGGTGCAAAGTTTACTTCGCATGTATTCAAATGCTTTAGCGGGCACTGAAGTTGAACTGAATACCACTGCAGATATTACTCATCGAAATATCGGCTGGCTTTCTGTGGAACTTGCCACTACAGATGGAAAAAGCGTTTTTCTACCACCAGTAGTGGATTCTTACGAATCGAAAAAGGAAAATTTTGCTTGGCTTAAAGTGGTAACGACCCATCAAATTGGGCATTTGGAATTTGATAGTTTCAAGTTTAATTTTGAAGTTCCGTCATCCAATTTCAATGATTACCGTCAAGGATTGGCAGAAGGTATTGGGGTTGTACCAAGTTCAACTGACATGTCTTCATTTTTTGATTTATTTCCTGAGCGAGCGCTAGCAGCAGATATTTTATCCATCGTAGAAGGTACTCGAGTTGATACGCGCTTAATTTCTCAGTATCAAGGACTAGCGTCTGACTATAGACGTGTTCAAAATGAAACACTTGGAAAGCGCCAGCCCATTCAAAATATGCCAGCTAAGCAAGCTCTCGTTGAAATGCTTATTCGGCTAAGTTTGAATGAAAATCAACCTATTCGCGTTCCCAAAAAATATTTATACGAAGCAGCCCAATTGGCAGGGTTAATGCAAGCAATAAAAGACCAATCTTCTAAAGTTGAAGACTCCGCTGAAGCAGTTATTCGTATGTATCATTCACTTTCAAAAGTTGCAAATGAATTAATCCCTCCAGACGACTGGGAATTATTAGACCCATCTAATGCTAGTTATGAAGAACCTACCCTCGAGGAAATAATTAAACAACTTCTTTCAGATTCAGAGCAGTCACAAGAAGAAGCCTCAGGTGATGACTATGAATCGCCTGATGATGTTGATTATAGGGGGGATTTCAAGCCTGAAATGGTTCAATTATTATCACAAATGCGGGGTCAACCAGAGGCCGGTGATGAGGATGGCAGCGAAAATACCCAAGGGATTTCACAAGCTGAGATTGAACAGGCATTAAGGGACTCCACTGAGATAGATTTTGATGACGATGCTGAAGTCACCACCGTAGCAGCAAACATGATGAAGGAAATGGGCACTGATATGCCCCAAAACCCAGCAGGGTCTGGGTACAATCAGATTCCGCATGTAGACGAAGAAGGTGGTCCATTAGAGGCATTGGAGCCTCGCTCTTTTGCGTACGATGAATGGGATTTTCGAGCTAATGACTATAGGCCCAGATGGTGCATCGTACAGGAACGTTTAGGGGTATCCGGAGAAACCTCTTTCTACAATGACACTCTTCATTCTTATGCAGGCTTGGTCGATCAAATAAAACGCCAATTTGAATCAGTACGACCAGAAATGTATAGAAAGGTGAAAAGGCTTCCTGAAGGAGAAGATGTCGATATTGATGCTGGAATCGAAGCATTAATCGACCTTAGAAATCGAATGACTCCAGATGAACGAATTTATTGGCGCAGAAACAAAGATGAACGTGATGTAGGTGTTGTTTTTCTATTAGATATGAGTGCATCGACTGCAGAGGCTGTAGAAGAAAGCACTAAAGAATCTGAATGGAATGCTCCAGGTGATCCCGTTGCTTACACTGCTTGGTTGAGAGCTAGAAGGGGTGAAACCGCACGTCGTCCTTACAAGAGAATCATCGACGTAGAGAAAGAGTCAATGGTTTTGCTTATGAATGCCTTAGAAGCAATTGGTGACCGCTACGGTGTTTATGGGTTCTCTGGTTTCGGAAGAGAAAATGTGGAATTTTATGTAATAAAAGAAGTTGATGAGCAACTTACAGATCGCGTCAAACGCAGGTTGGATAAAGTCGCACCTTTACATGCAACCAGAATGGGACCCGCAATAAGACATGCCACTACAAAATTAAGCAAAATAGATGCAAAAACAAAATTCATGTTTGTCATAAGTGATGGTAGACCACAAGATAGAGGTTATTCGCGTGAGGGTGTGGAAAAAGAATATGCGGTACAAGACACTAGAATGGCCCTTATGGAAGCAAGGCAAATGGATATAACCCCGTTTTGTCTAACTGTAGATCGTAATGGACATGATTATCTACGCACAATGACAGGAGATTTGAACTACGAAGTGCTTCCCGACATAATGGAACTCCCTCGACGTTTACCCCAGTTATACAAAAAAATCACCCTGTAACATTTATTGGAGAAAATTTAATGGACTTCGAGCTTGAGTGGACAAAAGACCAGGAAGCTTTCAGGAAAGAAGTTCGTATGTGGCTTCAAGATAATGCTCCTACCATATTTGAACACCCCGATCCTGCCAATTTAACTGAGGAAGAATATTTACTCCAACGATCGTTTGGCAAAGCTCTAGGATCCAAGGGATGGTTATATCCCACTATGCCAATTGAATATGGAGGCGGCGGCCTCCCAATGGATCTTGCCATGATCCTTGAAGAAGAATTGGATCTTTACAATCTTGCGCTCCCACCGTATTACGACACAGGCGGAAAGCTTGGATCTATGGCTATATTAGTCTGGGGGGAGCACCAGCAAAAATCTTATTTCTTACCCAAAATATTAAGCGGAGAAATTAGAACATGGCAATTGTTAACAGAACCGGAGTCAGGCTCAGATTTAGCTAGCGTGAAAACGACTGCAATTCTTGATGGTGACGAATACGTAGTCAATGGAACAAAAATTTATGTTGGAAGCAACCATGGGGCTGAGTATTCCTGGACAATAGTAGTAACTGACCCAGGCGGTGAACGACATAAAAACCTTGGATGGCTAATGATTCCAATGAATTTGCCAGGGATCACTGTAGAACCGATGGATCTATTATTTGTCGGTGGGGAAAGAGGAGCTGCTAGCGGCATAAAAAATACAGTTTTTTTTGATGATGTTAGGGTTCCTGCCTTTAATTTGATTGGAGGAGAAAATAATGGTTGGAAAGTGGCGAGCACGCATCTAGAAATTGAGCATGGCCTGCTCCGTAGTGCGGTACGTGGAGATCCTTTAACTGAAAGAATTGTCGAATATGCCAGAGAGAACAAAAATGGTGGGCATTTTTATATTGAAGACCCTTATGTAAAGGAACGATTAGTCGATTTCTTTATCGATACCGAAGTTACTAGGCTACTACATTTCAGAAATTACGCTTGGCGATCCCAAGGCAAGCAATTAACTTATGAAGGCGCTCAAGCATACTTATTTCAAAAGCGCTCTCAACTAACAAGAGCACGTGCAGTTCTCGATATTTTTGGCTCTCAAGCTTTGATTGCAGACCCTGACCCCGAAGCCATAGGTGGTGGTCATATAGAAATTCACCAGCGATCTTCAATTGTTGATCAACACCCTGGAGGAACTGCGGAGATTCAAAGAGTAATTATCGCGAGACGTTTGGGAATTGGCAGATCCGAGAGGGAAGAGCCAGGGAAGCTTAATTAACATGGATCTATTACTTAACGAACAACAATTAATGCTTCAATCCACTGTTCAGGATTTATTAAAAAGAGATTTCACTAAAGAACGGCTTGCTGAGTTTGATAGTGGGAAGGCAGACTTAAAAGATCAATGGGATTCGGTTTGTTCAACAGGTATTTTAGGGAGTCTTATACCTGAGAAATATGGAGGTATTGGAGGGTCTTTTTCCGACACTGGGGTAGTTTTTCAAGAGCTCGGAAAAGGTCCTTTACCGGGGCCCCATTTTACATCGTCTGTTCTAGCCGCAAACTTAATTATCCAATGCGGAACTGAATCACAGAAGCATAATTATCTACCTAGAATTGCAGAGGGGAAATTTATTTTTTCCGTAGCAATTTCTAATTTGAATCAAAGCGTCAATACTATCTTTGAAGATTTTCGTTTAGCACAAAACGGAGTAAGCGGTGTCAGACTCAACATTCCTGAGCTCCGCTTAGCAACGCACGTTATAGTGCCGTTTACTAGCGAGCCCGGTATCCAAGGATTGGCTGTAATACCTACCAATACTTACGGACTGTCTATTAGGCCTCTAACTGGGATGTCCACCGAGCAATATGAACTGAAAACCGAGAATGCAGAAATTGAGGAAATTCTAACTGGCTTCAAACTTAGTGCTTTCTCCAGCGCGCTTATACAATCCACTGCCCTTTTATGCTCATTTCAGGTTGGAGGATTAGAGCGTGTTCTTGAAATGTGCTTAACCTACAGCAAGACCCGTCACCAATTTGGTCAACCAATCGGACGCTTTCAGCGCGTCCAAGATCACATCATAGATATAGTAAATTATCTCGATAGTGCAAAATGGACTACTTATGAGGCGCTGTGGAAATTAGATACAGCCCAAGAATCTAAAGTAGGAATCCATATGGCTGGATCACTAGCGTCTGAAGGATATTATTTAGGCTGTAATGCTGCCCATGATGTACATGCAGGTGTGGGGATTATCAGGGAATATGGGCTAACTTTGCATACCAAAATGTCACGAACTTTATATAGCTATCTTGGAAATCCTAGGTACCATCGCAATGAAATTGCTAAGGCTCTTTATTTTTAATAGGACATATTTTGCTTAAGCCGTACCGTGTAATCGACTTAGCTGATGACAGAGGTATTTTTTGCGGGAAAATACTTGCGGATTTGGGTGCCGAGGTCATAAAAATCGAACCGACCACTGGCGATCCTGCGCGGCGTTTAGGCCCATTTATAAATAATGATCCCGGAATTGAAAACAGCCTTTACTGGCAATTGTATTCTGCAAATAAAAAAAGCTTCGCTCTAGATATTCATTCACCAATGGGTAAGGAAATATTATTAAAACTTATACCCTCCTGCGATATTTTGATTGAATCTTTTGCTCCCGGAACGTTGGGTAAATTAGGACTAGGATGGGATACATTAAAATCAATCAATAGCCAATTAATTCAAGTCTCAATTACTCCGTTTGGGCAAACAGGTCCTTACAAGAATCACCTAGCAACAGACATCATTGGCTCAGCCCTTAGCGGATTTGCCCACCTTACTGGGGACTCTGACAGAGCACCTGTACGAGTGAGTATTCCTCAGTTTTGGTTACTTGGTGGAGCCACAGGAGCTACGGGTGCAATGATTGCGCTTCAAAGCAGAGTTCGAAATAAGGTAGGACAATTGGTAGATGTTTCGTGCCTAGAATCTTTGACGCGTACACTTTCGCACGCCCCTCAATTTTGGGATATGAATGAGGTAATTCTCAAACGTTCCGGTCCATTCAGGCCAGTGGGCGAAAAAAATGCACTTAGAGTAAATTTCGAGTGCCAAGATGGCTACGTCAATTACATTCAACCAGGAGGAGCTACTGGGGGTAGAGCAATGGCCGCGTTAAGCACATGGATGGAAGAAGAGGGAGAAGGACATCCATTGCTATCATCCACAGATTTCGGTGAATATGGTTTTGGGCAAATCCCAACTGATCTCCTTAATATTATGAATTCAACTTTAGAATTATTTTTCAAAACAAGATCAAAAATATACCTATCTGAAGAAGCAATCAAACGCCGAGTCCTTCTATTTCCAGTCAATAATCCTTCGGATATATACACTTATCCCCAATTACTTGCGAGAGGTTTTTTCCGGGAAGTCACAATGCAAAACAGTCAGAAAATTTTTACACTGGGTCCCTGGATTCAATCCTCTGATTATGCGATTCCAGTCAAAACGGCTCCTTCACTTGGAGAACACAGTGATCAAATTCTAGAAGAACTGGGTCTAAGCAGGAGTGAAATACAATCCTTAATTGATAACAGGATTGCTAAATGAAACATCCATTTGAAGGCTTAAAAGTATTAGATTTTTGCTGGGTAGTAATAGGACCTATGACAACTCGGTATTTTAGCGACTATGGAGCTACCGTTATAAGGGTAGAGTCTGGTTTAAGACCCGATGTAATCAGGCATGGCTTACCTTTCGCCGGAAATAAACCAGGAGTAAACAGAAGTGGTTACTGGGCAAATTATAATAGCGGCAAGCTTGGGTTAAGCCTTAATATGTCTGATCATAGAGCTCGTGAAATCGCCTTTAAACTTGCAACTGAATGGGCTGACGTCATAACCGAAAATTTCACGCCAGGAACCATTGAAAAATGGGGGTTGAGTTACGATAAGATAAAAAATAAAAACCCAGGCGTGGTTATGTTTAGTGCTTCAATGCTGGGGCGTGGCGGACCTTATGACGCCCAACCTGGGTTTGGACCAGTACTGACAGCATTGTCCGGGCATACCAATTTCACTGGCTGGCCGGACAGAGTCCCAGTTAGTCCTTATGGGGCTTATACTGATTTCCTAGTCCCCTACTTAGCTTTTTCTGCAATATGCGCTGCTCTAGACGAAAAAAGAAGAACTGGAATTGGCCAATACCTTGATCTTTCTCAATTAGAGGCCTCTTTGTATTTTTTGGGAACTCCAGTAATGGATTTTTTAGCCAATAATAATATCCAAGAACGATCAGGTAATCAGGATCCAGGAATGGCTCCTCACGGAATATATAAATGCTTTGGAAATGATCGATGGTGCGCCATTGCGTGTGAATCTGACCAGCAATGGCGTTCACTAGCAAAGTTGATTGGTCAGCCGCAACTCGAAAAAGATGTACGTTTTTCATCATTAGCAGCTCGTAAAGCAAATTCAGGTGAATTAGATAAGATTGTGGAGCAATGGACGATCCTTCACTGCCCAGACGAGGTCATGAATATTTGCCAATCGGAAGGTGTACCAGCAGGTTCAGTAAGAGACTCCAAGGATTTGTTTGATGACCCTCAGCATATCCATCGAAAGCATTTTATCTACATGGAGCACGCGGAAATGGGTACCTATGCCTCAGACTCCAGCGGATTAATCATGTCTGAAACACAGCCAAATTATCGTCCTGCTCCATTACTAGGAGAGCATACTCATAAGGTGATTACAGAAATGCTTGGGATGTCTAATGAAGAATTTTCCTTACTTCTATCTGAAGGTGTATTCGACTAATCGGCCCATAAGTTTTACCATCCACTAACTCGCGATTTTATGTCAGGAGTTTTAATGTCTGGATTTCTTGAAGGAAAAGTTGCTTTAATCACGGGGGCTGGTAGCTCAATTGGCATGGGTAAAGAAATGTCTCTTGCACTTATAGAAGAAGGCGCAAAGGTAGCGATGATGGACATCAATCGTGAATCTTTAGCGCTAAGTGTTAATGAAGCCCTTGAAATAGGAGGCGAATCGTCTGCAATCGGTATCGTTGGCAGTATTGATACATGGAGTGACGCCTCAGAGGCTGTTTCCCAAACAGAGAGCCAATTAGGTGGTATCCATATATTAATCAACAATGCTGGTGTTAGAACTCACGCTAAAACCCCTACTGGAGACTCGCCCTTTTGGAATCTTACACCAGAAGAATGGCAACGTGTTATATCAGTAAATGTAAATGGAACCTTCATGATGACACGTGCCGCGATTGAACCAATGCTTCGCCAAAAATGGGGCAGGATTATCGGGGTAACTACAAGCTTAGACACGATGATAAGGGGTGGTAATCTTCCTTATGGGCCATCAAAAGCAGCAATTGAGGCTTTCGTAGCATCTATTGCGCAAGATCTTGAAGGGACTGGTGTCACAGCTAATGTCTTAATTCCTGGTGGTGCCACCAATACCAACTTCATTCCTGAGGATACTAGTTATATACGTGACCAATTGATTCAGCCAAATGTGATGCGCGACCCTATAAAATGGCTAGCTTCTGATGAAGCCGATGATTTCAGCGGTAATAGAGTAATCGCTTCAAACTGGAATAATGCACTTTCGCTGGAGGAACGACTATCAGTTGCAGCCGCGCCTGCGGCTTGGCCTCAGCTTGGTAGAAAACTCAATCAGGGGGACCATTAATGGAAATCGATCATTCAAAACTTGAAGAAACGGCTCTCTCTTACTTATGGATGCCTACTCAAGATTGGACAGAATTGGCTGAAGATGGCATTACAGTTATGACTGAAGCAAAAGGCGTACATATCAAAGACTCTAAAGGCAATTGGGGCTTTGATGGAGTAGCAGGTCTTATGCTGGTTAACGTGGGTCATGGAAGGCAAGAAATTGTCGATGCAATTAGTGCGCAACTCAGCACCCTACATTATGCAAATACTTTCAAATTCCCCGCCGCGCCAACCATAAAATTTGCTGAGAAAATTGCTTCCCTTACGCCAGGAAATCTCAATCGAACTTACTTTACAAGTGGTGGTTCTGAAGCAGTTGAAACTGCTTTAAAAATTGCATATCGCTATCATTACAATCGGAATGAGCCTCAACGGAAAAAATTCATCGGTCGAGAAGGTTCTTACCACGGAACGACACGTGGGGCACTTAGCGTATCCACTTCATCCTATCTGGATCGTCCAAGTTACTCAGAAATCCTGCCTGACAATTTCATAATGGCGCCGCAGCCTTACTATTACCGCAGGAATAATGCTGCGTTAACACATTCGGAATTTAGCATAGATTGTGCAAAAGCAATCGAAAACATAATACTTGAAGAAGGCCCGGAAACGATTGCAGGGGTGATAGCAGAACCAGTTTCATTTTCCGCAGGAGTTGCAGTCCCTAGTAACGACTACTGGCCAATGTTGCGCGAAATCTGTGACCGCTACGGTGTTCTTTTAATTGCTGACGAAGTCATAACTGGTTGGGGCCGTACAGGGAAGTGGTTCGCAGTGGATCATTGGGAGGTTACACCGGACATAATGACTATGGCAAAAGGCATAACTAGTGGATATTTCCCTGTAGGTGCATGCGTCGTAACTGATTCGGTTTTTGAATATTTTAAAGGCGATACAGATAAAACTTACAGGCATGGTATTACGTACGGAGGGCATCCAGGCGGTGCAGCAGCAGGTCTAGCTAATGTAGCAATCATGGAGCGTGAAGGATTAATTGAAAATTCAGCAAAAATGGGGCAATTAATGCTAGACCAATTGAATGCTCTTGTAGATCATCCGACTGTAGGTGATATCAGAGGATTAGGTTTGATGTGTGCTGTCGAGCTAGTTAGCGACAAAGAGACCAAAGAACCTCTATCAGACAATTCAAAAGCAATAAAACTGTTGAATCAAAAAATGACAGAAGGAGGTCTCTACACAAGAGCAAATCGCCAAGTATTCTTCGCGCCTCCATTGAGTGTTACTGAGTCTGACATCACTCAAATGGTACAAATATTTGCCGAATCTTTGTCTGCAACAGAGCACAGTTTGGGCTTAGGGTAATTCCAGTTTGTTTTTACTAAGTTGATCATTTTGCTAGAATCCGTATTAATTGAATAATAAGCGTATATTGCGCGTGATAAGAGGACGACATGACTACAGAGCAGTCTATAGACTTAGAAATAATTGTAGACGGGGATGGGCATATTATGGAAGACATGGAATCCATGATGAAGTTCCTCCCTCCAAAATTTCGAGACAACCCAGCGCTGGGATTAAATGCTACTATTTTCCCTGCTATCGACACTCATCATTCAGGACACTTTGTAGAAACCCCAGGTCGTCGTGACCGTGGAGGCGCTTTTGTTGGTCCCGATGGCTGGGAAGTCTTTCTCGACGAAGTCGGAATTGACGCGACTGTTCTCTATCCAACTAGGGGCCTTGCATATGGCAGGATTGTGAGCCGAGATTGGGCAATTGCAGCCGCGCAGGCATACAACAATTGGCTCTACGATACTTATACAAATCGCAGTTCCAGGTTCAAAGGCGTTGGATTAATTCCAATGCAAGAGCCTATGGAAGCTGTCAAAGAGCTTCGGCGTTGTGTTGAAGAGCTCGGATTTGTAGGTGCAATGCTTCCATCAATGGGGCTACCTGACCAATTGGGTTCAAAAATTTATTGGCCAGTATACGAAGAAGCAAATCGTCTAGGGTGTGCAATAGCTATTCATGGCGGATCGCATTCAGGCCTGGGACTGGACCATTTAAATGTATATGCTCCTATCCATGCACTTGGTCATCCAGCAGGGCAGGCAATTGCTTTTGCGGGAATGGTTTTTAACGGTGTTTTCGAAAGATTCCCAAACGCTCGTTTCGGATTCCTTGAAGGCGGTATTGGTTGGTTTATCATGTGCCTCGAACGATTCGATCGATCACATGCGACGCATATGGAATACCAATTGCGTGATGATGACATGCTTGGTCCCAAAATTGGTGATAGCGTAACCGAATACATACAAAAACAAATTGACCTTGGTCGTTTGTTTATTGGATGTGAAGGAGAAGAACCTGCTATTGCATTCGCTGTCAGCCAAGTAGGTAATAAACCTTTCTTCTTTTCCACAGATTTTCCTCACGAAGTGACGACAGAGACATGCAAGCACGAGTTAGGGGAATTGCTAGAGAATGAAGGGTTGACAGATGAAGATAAAGAAGCAATTCTTCACAAAAATGCCCGAAGGTTTTACAAGATTTAAAGTCAGGAGAAGCATCAATGCTGTCTATTGAGAAAAACGAATTACTAACTAAAGTTGGACCTGGGACTCCTACTGGAGAGCTCATGCGACGCTACTGGCACCCTATTGCGGCGGCAGGGGAATTGCTAGAAAAGCCCACTAAGCCAGTAAGATTACTAGGGGAAGATCTTGTTCTTTATAAGGACAAATCAGGCACTTTAGGTCTAATTGATCGCTTCTGTCCGCATCGTCGGGTTGATCTCACTTATGGAATTCCAGAAGAAAATGGATTGAGATGCATGTACCATGGCTGGATGATGGATGAAACCGGCCAATGTATAGAACAACCATTTGAAGAAACTGTTAGACCTGATGGTCGGTTTAAAGAAAAAGTGAAAATTGCAGGCTACCCAGTAGAAGAACTGGGAGGGCTAATCTTTGCGTATATGGGGCCACAGCCTGCACCTTTACTCCCGCGATGGGAGCAGCTTACATACGACAACGCAATACGTGATATTGCTATTACGGAACTGCCTTGTAATTGGTTGCAGGCTCAAGAAAATTCTGTGGATCCCGTTCATACAGAATGGCTACATTTCTACTATGGTAACTATGTAAGGCGCGGCTTGGCTATGGCTCCAGAAAGCCAACCAAAAACTATCAAAATTGCATTTGATGCATTTGAATATGGGATCGTCAAACGTCGACTGCAACAAGGCTTCCCTGAAGATGGAGAAGATTGGGCCAAGGGACATCCAATCATGTTTCCAAATATTTTGTTCGTTGGTGACCAAGTCAGAACTACCACTCAGTGGCGTGTTCCTATTGATGATGAGAATACCTACCATGTGTCTTACTATGTGTATCGACCTGCTCCAGGCCATCAGGCCCCTCATCAAGAGGTCGCAGCCTATCGATACACTCCTTTGTACGAACCAGATGGACGCTTCTTTACCGGAATTACATTTAACCAGGACTACATGTGCTGGGTTACACAAGGAGCAATAGCCCAACGAGATAAGGAAATGCTAGGAGAATCTGATGTAGGGCTGATTCTTTTCCGTAAAATGGTCGAACAGCAAGCTCAGATTGTTGAGGATGGAGGAGACCCGATAAATACCTTCAGAGATCCTGCCATCGCGGGTTATATTGAACTTCCAATGGAAAGCGTGAAGCACGGTATAAAGCCTGACGGTAAATATAGGCCAGGCGAAGGTGGCGATAGCCCTATAGTTCCTGACATAGAAAAAGTATTACAAACTTGGGTAGAAAATATTCCCCTCGAGGCAAGGCCTCAAAACGAATATTTATTCTAAAAACAAAATCGGATTGGAGCTTATATGTCTAGAGAAATTGATGAAATCAAGTACGAAGTTGCTATGGCTACGAGAATACTTTCGCACATGGGACTTGCGACTGGTGTCACTGCTGCATTAGGACATGTCAGCATGAGGGTACCAAACCAGCCTGATAAGTTTGTAGTCAAGGGTAGAGGGTATGCAATAGACGCCCTAGAGGAAATGCAGTACTACGACATGATTGTTTGTGATCTTGAGGGCTATAAAATTGACGGTCCAGCAAGATCTACTCAATGCTCTGAAGTCAAAATCCATTCCTCGATCTATAAATCCAGGCCTGATGTTCATTCAGTAGTTCACGTCCATCCTAGAAATGTCGTATTGATGACTGTTCTTGGAGAACCTATCAAGCCGATGGCACAAGAAGGGGCTCCAATGGTGCAGGCACAGCCACATCCTCTTTATCCGCACACAAAGACCGTATGGAGTGATGAAGAAGGAACTGACTTAGCTAAAACTCTCGGTGATAGCAAATTTGTACTTATGCAAGGTCATGGCGCATCTATGACCGGCAAAACTCCCGAAGATTCGGTCATCAGCATGCTTCAGCTTGAAGAGCAGGCAAGAATGAATTACTGGGCCCTGGTAGCCAAAGGAAGTGATCATCCTTTTATCCCAGACACTCTAGTTAATGAGATAACCGATAGGCCTCCTCAGCATGAATACCCGCATTTTAAAGAGCTCATGCGTGCTATAGGAGGAAATCCTCCTAGAGACGGTGTTTGGAATTCGTATAAAAAGAAAGTTTCTGGCGGAATGGTAGCTCCATAAGAACCTATTTATTCGCATCATAGAATTATTCTGCCCGGCATATCATGGAGCCACATCTTGCAAAATAAGAACGAGTCTTTATGAAAATTATGCTCGTAACTGACGCTTGGCGTCCTCAAGTTAATGGCGTGGTGCGTACCTATGAAAATGTAATTTCTCATATAGAGCGTAACGGTACTCACAAATTCGAAATTATCGAACCTTCCTTGTTTGCCACAGCACCCCTTCCCGCTTACCCGGAAGTTAAGATGGTTCTACAACCTTGGAAAGTAGGAGGAATGCTGAAAGACGCGGCATTTGATGCAATACATATTGCTACAGAAGGCCCACTAGGGGTAGCCGCTAGGATTTGGTGCAATCGAAAAAAAATCCCCTACACCACTGCATACCACACTAGGTTCCCGGAGTATTTCCATGAATACCACGGGGTCCCAACAAGAATTGGATATCGATATATCGACTGGTTTCACAAAAAATCAGAGAGAATTTTTGTACCTACAGAAACAATGAAGAACGAGCTTGAGAAAAATAATATCAAACCAGAAAAAATCATATGGCCAAGGGGAGTGAATAAATCAATTTTCAATCCTCAAAGACGGCGTGCTTTTGCTGAGTATGAGCGCCCAATTTGGCTATATGCAGGGCGCGTAAGCGTAGAAAAAAGCATTGAAGATTTCCTTAAGCTTCCTGCCGCAGGAACAAAAATAGTAGTAGGAGATGGGCCTAGCAAAGCAACGTTGCAATCCAAATATCCTAATGTAGTGTTCACTGGTTACAAATACGCTGAAGAATTAGCTGAATATTACGCTTCAGCAGACGTTTTCGTATTCCCAAGTAAAACAGATACATTTGGAGTCGTTATTCTAGAAGCAATGTCCTGTGGTACACCTGTAATAGCCTATGATGTCACGGGGCCACGGGATATTCTAACTTCAGGCGTTTCTGGGTATTGTTCAGAGAAATTAAGTGAATTATGCGAACCTGCATTATTACTAGATAGGCAGGCAGTTTATGACGATAGCACGCAATGGACTTGGGAAAGAGTAGCCGAAATTTTTTTGGATAATATAGTTTTGCATCCTGGAACTCGAGATTTACGTAGCATGGATGAGTGATGTGTGCTAATATCCGCCTATGAAATTCGAATTCAATTTCACCATATTGACATGTTGCTGTTGCCGTAAAATGTAAGGCCGCAGGCTAACACGCTTTAATTTACACTGCGCCCTTCTCATTGATTAGCTGAGAAGGGCGCGGCTTTTTGAATAACAGGGAGGCTTTTATGACTACACGTGCACCAGTGCCAATTGTTCGAGGTGTGAAAACTATAGAAGAAAAACTCAAAATGGATTATTCCAAAGGAGTTCTTCCGTATATCCCAGAAGAAGTTGATGATTTTGAAACTGAAGCTACCAGGTATTTGAATGGTGAATGGCCGTCAGAAGCTGAATTCATCATGTACCGGCTAGTACGCGGGGTGTACGGTCAGCGGCAACCAGACGTGCAAATGATGCGTATCAAGGTACCAGGTGGCGCAATGACCGCAGATCAAATGGACGCTTTTGGCGAACTGGTTTCGAAATATGCGCCTCTTAAGAAAGGTCACGTAACTACTCGTGAAAATATACAAGTTCATTTCGTAAAACTTGATGATACGCCACATGTAATGAGAATCCTCGGTGAAGCAGGCCTTGTCACTCGTGAGGCTTGTGGGAATACGGTACGAAACGTTGCGGGCGATCCTTTATCTGGTGTAAAGCCAGAAGAACCTTTTTATGTAGCTCCTTACCTAACTGCCTATGCAAGATATTTTGTCAGGCATGAATATACTCAAGTGTTGCCAAGGAAATGGAAAACCGCCTTCTGTAGTGGAGGAGATGATGAAGTCGTTGCTGATATACACGATTTAGCTTTTATTCCTAAAATTAAAGACGGAGAGAAAGGGTTTGAGATCAGAATTGGGGGCGGGACTTCAATTATGCCCCGGACGGCTTGGGTATTATCTGAATTTACGCCTGTTTCTGAATATTTAAAAATTGCAGAAGCCGCAATACGAGTCTTTCATCGAACTGATGAGTTGCGAAAAAACAAAATGAGAGCTCGAATTAAGTTCTACGTAGATAGAATCGGTATCGAAGCTTTTAAAGAAGAAGTGAATAAAGAGCTAAAAGGTGATTGGGCAAAAGCAGATTTCGATCCAACTCCATGGATGGAACTTCCTCCAGAGATGATTGATGAACCGCCTGCGCTAGTTGATGTCGACTCGTCACACATTGAACCAGATTTCCTTAAATGGAAAAAAACAAATACTTTGGCTCAGCAACAAGAGGGTTACTACGTCGTGTACGTCACTCTTCCGCTTGGCGACATTAGTGAGGCACAATTCCCTCTACTTTCAGATGCTGCACGAAAATATGCAGGTGGTCGAATCCGCTTAACAACTGAGCAAAATTTAGTATATCGGTGGGTGCCTGAAGGTCATTTACATGCATTTTGGAGTGACTTAAAGAAAATGGGCCTCTCTGAAGACGGAGCTAATCAAATTACTGATGTTGTTTCCTGCCCAGGCACTGACAGTTGCAAAATGGGAATCACTTCTTCAATGGGTGTCGCAAGCGCGCTACGCGAAACACTGAGACAAAGCGCCTTTGAAGATCCTATGGTCAACAGCTTACATGTAAAAGTAAGTGGATGTCCTAATGGTTGCTCACGCCATCACATAGCTAACATTGGATTTCACGGGGCAGCTACGAAAGGTGATGGGAATCAAGTACCTGCCTACGAAGTATTTCTCGCAGGTAATTATGGCAACCAAGATCCAGTAAGATTTGGACATCGCGTCAAAGCAAAGGTTCCGGCTAAAAGAGTTCCATTATTCATGAATGAGATTATTTCTTTTTACCAAGATAATCGCTCAAAAGAAGAGCCTTTCAACGATTTTGTTGATCGAGTTGGAACTGAGCCTTTTGAGAAGCTTGCTGATCAATTTAGAGACGTAGGCTCCTTAAATAAAGAAAACCTAGATACTTATATAGATTGGGGTAAAACCATTCTGTATAAACTCGAACGCGGCGAAGGCGAATGTGCAGTATAGAACCTATACTTGCTTGATAGAAGCATCTTTAAAAATCCAAAAGGGTTCCTAAAAAGAATCTTTTTGGATTTTTGGGAGATCTAAAATGTCCATATCTCGGCTAAAAGCATTAGACCATGCAGAATCAATTGTTAATCGACCTAGAGGTGAAACTAACCTCGTATTGCGGTGCAACAAAAATGGGTTTTCTCTCTTACATAATGGACGTGTCCTCACAAAAACCCATGCATCCAAAGTAGGTCAGCTCCAGGCAAACGCCTTAGCAATGGTACTTGGAATTGAATTACCTCAAAAAATTGGCGACGAGATCACCGCAAGTGTTGCTACTGGAGTACTCTATCGAGCCATCAGCGCTTCGTGCCTAGACTTAAGGAAAAATGAAGCCTTGATTGTATTAAATCAATTGCTTTCCACCGCTGCTTTACAACGAGGCATATTCAAAACTTTAGAAATTAACTAACCTTACGAAAAACAAAACCTGTGTAAGGGGGCCTAATGACGCTTGATATGTCTTTCGCCATAACAGCATATGATCGTGTTTTACCATTAATAACTGGTGAAATAAAACCTGACGGAATTGAATTAGATTATCAGGGAATGCCTGGTGCAGTACCGAGGGTTTTTTACGAGCAGATCAAATTCAATAGGTACGATGTATCCGAAATGTCCATGTCCTCCTATTTGAGAATGCGCCCGCTAGGGTTCCCTTATCGAATGCTCCCCATTTTTCACAATCGCACTTTTTCCTATACAAACGTTTATACCCGCAAGGCATCTGGAATTCGGCAGGATCATCCGGAAGATTTGAAAGGCAAGCGCTTTGGAATTGGAGACTACCAGCAATCAGTAGGGCTATGGACGCGGGGGATATTAAAATTGGAATGGGGTATTGAGCCTGAGGATATGACATGGTTCATGGAACGGAGCGAGCATTTCAGCCATACGGGCGCTTCGAAAGAAGCAGGTCTCAGTCTTCCAAAAGATTTAGATCTTCGTTACGCTCCCACTGATTTCAGTTCCATGTACCTCAACGACGAGCTAGATGCCTCCATAGGAATTGGGCAGATGCGAGGGTCTGGAATTGATCGACAGCAAAGCGTCAATCTGCTCCAAAACCCTGATTTTCCAACCCTCTTTTCAGATCCTAAATCTGAGGCTATTAGGTTTTTCCAAAAGCATGGCGTCTTCCCCCCGCATCACGTCACAGTAGTACGGGAGAGCATTTTAAATCAAAATCCATGGGTTGCCGTAAGTCTTATGGAAGCTTTCGAAACATCAAAACGTCTTGCGATTGAAAGAATTCGTACTTTGCCCCCTACCCTCTATGTTTTTGGCTCTCAATACCAAAGAGAATTAGACGCAGTTTTTGGAAACGATCCTTTTGCATATGGAATAAGTGCAAACGCAAAAGCATTAGATATGGCTCAAAATTTCTCGCTGGAACAAGGGCTAACTAGTGAAAAACTAGATTGGGCAGAAATATTCCCCGAAGAACTATTTTACCGAGAAGAACGAAACGACAGCCCTGAGCCAACAAAGCCGCTTACGCACTAAGATGTTGATTTCCGCGGTGTTACGAAAAGTAACACCGCGGCCATCATCCATAGAATTGTAAGCACCATCAGAGTAAGAGAATAATCTTCTGTAGAATCGTAATAGAATCCAGCAATTAGTGGCATTACCAGAGTCCCAACAGATTGCACTGCCATCATGTAGCCACGAATGGTTGAATATGATTTTCTTCCGAATAACTCCCCCACTATTGACCATGTTAGTGGATACAGGCAGCTAGAAGCAGATAAAACTGCTACGGCAATCCATAACGATATCCCTGTCCCACCTAATCTCAAAATGAAAATAGCTATTCCCAAAAATATGCAAGCGATAGATGCTATTAATAGCCGTCCATACCGATCTGCAAGGGTGCCAACAAAAATTACAGTGAATGCAGAACCCAGTGCCAAAAAGGTAAGCATCATAGCACCTTGGACTTCCGTTAAGCCTTTCCAAACCATAATTGGGACAAAATGGATACCTAGTGTGGCTATCGCTCCACCAAAAATTGTAGAAGAAATTGCTAACATCCAGAACCGTATTGTTTTCATAGCTTGCATACTATCCATGCCCTCTAAAACAACTAGATATCCCTTAGCTTTTCTGATAGGGAGCTCTTGACTTCCAGATACTGATTTATTGGTACCATCTGGTTGTAATCCCAATTCTTCAGGGGTGTTCCTAGATGCGTATGCTGTGGGGAGTCCGATAGCCAGGACCAGCAAACCAGCTATTCCGGAAGCAGTACGCCACCCCCAGCTGTCTATCGAGTAAGCCAACACAGTAATAATTATTAGGGATCCAAGCCCAGACCCACCTTGCATTAATGAAAAAGCTGTAGATTTATATCTATCGAACCAGTTGTTAATTATTCCTGACGACGCGTTAAAAGCAACATTCAACATTACCAAGCTAATAGGACCTAGAAAAATTAAAAATAATATTAGGATATTGGGGGCAAGTCCTAATAAAAAATAGCCTATGCATCCAATAAGCACACTAATTATTAAAACTCTACGTGGTCCCCATCGATCCATTAATATACCGCTTACAGGCGCCGAAATCCCTCCAATTACGCCGCCCAAAGCAAACATTAAAGAAGAGACGCTTCTACCGAGCCCCAAAGATTCTTCCAAAGGGATGACAAATAAAGTGTTACCCAAGATATATACCCCATTTCCAGCGGAACGGGGACCTATCATCAAGGCCACAATCTTCCAACCGTAAAATTCTACTTTAGGCATAGCGGATTATTTTTAATAAAAATCATTACTATTAGTCATTAGCTTGGGTTAAATGGAACCTAACATAAGAGTAACTTAGATTAATGCAAACTGCAGTGAGAAAGCGTTTAGAGTTTTTATCAGTTCTAAAGCAACACAACTACCGTCGTTACTGGATAGGTCTTGTAACAAGCGTTACGTCACATCAGGCATTAATCACTGCTCAAGGATGGCTTGTATATGACATTACTGGTGAAGAACTAGCTTTAGGATTAGTTGCTGCAGCTCAAGCCATACCTGCAATTGCTTTTAATTTATTCGGTGGGGCTTTGGCAGACCGTTATGATCCTCGGAAACTGATTATGATGGGATCCGGTTCCGCGTTTTTGGCAATTTTCTTACTGGCTGTGCTGGTACTAACCGGATTGGTAGAAATATGGCATATCATCATCTCCGCATTTTTCATTGGCATCGCAACTTCATTAGATCAGCCCGCTAGAAGGGTGGTTTGGCCTGCTTTAATTCGACGCGATCAATTTCTTTACGCAAGTGCCCTCAACCAAGCAGTTTGGAATGGAACGCGAATATTCGCACCTATGGTAGCTGCGGGACCAATAGCAATAATTGGTGCATTGACGGGTAATTACCAAATAGGAGCATCCGTAGCTTTATTCTTCATCGCAACAGGCTTTGCTGCAATGGCAATAATTATACAAACGATTAAGTTACCAGACTTAAAGCGTGCGTCAGGAGAAACCGTGATACACGATATCGTTGACGGCCTACGATTTGTAGCAACTCACAATATCTTTTTTATTCTGCTGGGTATGAGTTTTGCCATAGGATATTTTGGGCTTTCATATCAATGGCTTCTTCCCGCATTTGCAGCAGATGTACTTAATTTAGGCCCCGAAGGCTTAGGGCTTCTCTACACTGTGAATGGAGCTGGAGGGTTAATTGGTATTTTTCTTGCAGCTTCCTATGGACAATACCAAAGTAAAGCAATGATGCTGGGTCTTGGATCAGGGCTTTTAGGTGTTTCAGTCTTAGCATTCGGCATCAATGGTATTATGCAATGGTATTGGCTTGCCCTTGCGTCTGCTGCAATTAGTGGCTGTCTGTACTCCATCTTTCAAACAGCTTCGAATACCCTGCTCAACCTTCTTGTTCCTACGGAATATCGTGGAAGAGTTATGGGTCTAAGAGGAGTTATGTGGAGCCTTGCTCCACTAGGTGCACTACAAGCCGGTCTAGTCGCATCCCTTACTAATGTTTCTGTTGCCATTTCAATAGGAGGCGCTGTAGTTATTCTTATGACTATTCTAGTGTTCTTCTTAAGTCAGCAGATACGCTCAATTCACACTCTTGTTGAGAAGGCAGATATAAGGGAAAGCCAAAGCTAATTCCCTTGAATTTTCTTTTGACACTCGACTCTTACCAACAATATACTTGCGACGCCCATGCGTCGTCAGTTTGAGCCGACGCACAGATGGGAAGCAAATTATAAGTGTAAGGAGTAAGACATGGCGCGAAAAGTAATTCACATACCCGGGAATTGGCATGCTGGACAACCTATTCCACCTGCTACAAAGACTGGCCCATTAGTCACTTCAGGTGGTGTTAGCGGATTAAATCCTGATACTAATGAAATGCCCTCAGATTTGGCAGAACAAGCAAAATGGGCTTTTGAGCATGTTCGACGCATTGTTACTGAGGCGGGTGGAACCGTAGAAGACATTGCACACATGAATGTTTATGTCAAAAGTAGGGACATCAGGCCTCTTGTAAATGAGCAGTGGGTAGCAATGTTTCCAGACGAAGAAAATCGTCCTACTCGACATACAATTCAGTACGACGCTTTAGCCGGTGGAATGGAAATGCAAATCCAATTCACTGCATACGTTGAAAATTAGGTGGAAGAATAATGGCTACAGACGAATGGGTAGAAAGACTACGTAAGTTAGACACTTGCGCCGTATCTGACGCTCAGGACAAGTTAGGAATTAATGGTACTGTCGTAGGCATATTACCGCTCTATGAAACTGAGCGAATTGCAGGCAGAGCAGTCACATTTAAACTAAAAACAAAAGGAAATGAAACTTCCACTCACCACCTTGGAACTTCAGCTGTAGAAGCCGCAGACCCCGGAGATATTATTGTCTGTGACCATAGAGGCCGAGTTGATGTAGCAGGTTGGGGAGGAATCCTATCAACTGCAGCAAAAACAAAAGGCGTAGCAGGTGTAATTATTGACGGCGCATCAAGAGATGTCGATGAAGCAAAAGGTTTAGGCTTACCTTTATTTGCAAGAGCTGCTGTCCCTCTTACGGCCAGAGGCAGGATCATCGAAGAGTCAACCAACCAAAGGATTGAGATTGGTAAGGTCTCTCTCCTTCCTGGCGACTACATAATTGCTGACAATAGTGGGATAGTCGTAATTCCTCAAGACAGGGTGCATGACGTGGTTCCTGAGGCCGAAAATATAGTCGCGCGCGAGCAAGCGATGGCAGCAGATGTGATGGCGGGGAAGTCCGTAGTTGAAGTAATGGGTATAAATTACGAGCAAATGCTCACTTAGTAGGAGAAGAAATGACTGATTCAATAACTAGGCCAGACCAGTCTTTAGTAGAGGCAATAAATGGTATTGGCACAGCAACAATCCATGAAGCTGGTGGTCAAATTGGAGCGCTACCTTCATATATAAAGCCCGTCTCAGATAATTGGTATGTTTGTGGTGTAGCCACCACTGTTTTATCTCCGCCAAAAGATAACCTTTGGTTACACCGTGGGATATATCAAACCCAACCGGGTGATGTAATGATCGTAGACACGGGGGGATTCCATGAAGCTGGGTATTGGGGCGAAATAATGACTCACGCTGCTCAGCAAGTTGGGATGGCAGGGTTAGTTATAGACGGGTGCGTAAGAGATGGTTCCATACTAGAAGAGTTAGGCATGCCAGTGTTTTCAGCAGGACTATGCATTCGAGGCACAACAAAAAATAAGGATGCCTACGGTGCTATTAATGAGCCTATCCGAATTGGAGAAATATGGATTTTCCCTGGTGATTTAATTATCGCTGATCGTGATGGAGTAGTAGTAGTTCCTCAATCACGTATTGCAGAAATTACGGAAAAATCAAAAGCCCGTGAGGATAAAGAATCCGTAACTATTTCTAAGCTTAAAGCTGGGGAACGAACCGTAGATATGTATGGTTTCTAAATAATTAAAAGGGGCCTTAAGGGCCCCTTTTAATTTAAAGACTCAAAACCACTGAAGTGTCGCCCAAAAATAAATGTTGGCCATTTAGCACTCTTAAGTACAAATCATAAGTCAGATCTAAGTCGATTTTATTGTAGGCAATTATTTCCTCAGGCGCTTCGCGCCATACACGTAGATTCTTACGATGATCCCAAGGTAATTTCTGCGCTCCGATCGTGTAATTACTAAGGTTATCTAAACTTATTCTTCTACCTGTTGCTTTGTGTATCTCAGCGAGTAAATCATAATGAAAATTAATTTTTAAGGTATCTCCCAAAATTTCTTCAACAAATTTTTCCAGCAAAGGAATATCAAAGCGAGCTCCATTGAAGGTCACTATCTGCCCATTAAAATCAGCTAAATCGGATCTCATTAGCTCTAAGCTAGCAGGCTCTGATGTATACATTGTGTAACCAAAGCATGTTCTAATCCCAACAAGAAGAAGCTCAAATCCTTGAGGGAAAGTCGAAAATGACCCTCCAAAAGTCTCAATGTCTAAAACTAGAAAATTATTGGTCTTCACAATAGGAACATAATACACGTCCAATTAATTCTATAGATATCATTTAACATTTGAGTAATGTACAATTTTTCCGATTAGTAATGCATGCTTCAATAGCATCCATGAAGACGGTCAAATTCCGTCACTGGCACGCAACGGTAGGCCTCCTAGTAGGTAAGTCCGATCTGGAGCATTACGAATCCTTCTGCGAGGCACGGGAGGACAATATTCCCCTGTTTGCAGGGGATTTTTTTATGGGAGAAATACATATGTACCAAGCTAGCACCTACAAATTACCTCCAAAATTTATTCCTTCAGCACTTTATCGTGAGATTTTATTACCTGCTGTTTTTGTAGCTCTAATATTAGTATCTAACTACCTTCTTTCTTCATTACCAAACATTAAGCTGTTTGATCTTATGGTCTTTCTTGCTGGATACACACTAGGAATCCGACGAGGTATCACTGTAGGTGTAGTTGCTTGGTTTTTTTACGGTCAAATCAATCCATGGGGAATAGCAAGTGCCCCTCTTCTTATTACCTTAATGGCATCTGAATCAGTTTATGCAATAGCTGGATCAGTAGTATCTATGGTAATGAGTAACAAGAAAGTATCAGTAAAACCCGGAGTTACTTACCTTCTATTTCTTTCTGCAGCGGTTATAGCCACTCCAACCTACGATATATTAACTAATATTTCGACTGGCTATTTCTGGGCGACCATTGCAGGTAGTTCAGAATATGGTGCCTGGATTAAATCTGCTTTGCTAAACCCCGGAGCCTTATTCTTTATGCTCGTACATACTGGGGCAAATGTTGCCTTTTTCGTCACTCTAGGGCCAACGCTAGCAAAATTTATAGAAAGAAAGGTCTCTAATTAGTTATATGTTTCTGAAATCCATCATCACACTCTGTATCGTTTTTATCGCTGCAATCAGTATCTCGTTTATTGGCTGCAATAATAACGAAAAAGATCAACCCACAGAAAACATTCAAGCAAGTATTTTAATAGAATCGCCTGAATCCTTTGAATGGATAAACCAAGTAACCATTCCTAAAGGGACTGATGGGTACGAATTACTTAAAGCAGCGGTAAATGATGAACTCGTATCCGTATGGTACCCAGAGTATCGATCTCATTTTGTTAATCAGATTAAGGGGATAGCTCCTAATGAAGGACAATTTTGGAGCGTTTTCCTATGGAACGAGAATTCTCTTAAATGGGAACCTCTCAATGTAGGGGCAGATCTTTTCTCAGTAAAAAGCGGGCACATCATGGCGTGGTCTTTAGTCAAATATGATCCAGCAAACCCGCAAACTCCTAAACAATTGCCCAAATAAAGTTACCGTTCTATAAGTCGGTGAGTTTATTTTATTGTGGCGATGCGAATCTTGGGTTATTTTTCTTGATTGGTACTGTCTCTTAATTCGTGATCTCGAGCCTCTCGTCGCTCCCGAATACCTGTACCATAATGAACAGCAAGGCCGTATAGCACTCCCATCGTAGGAACTGCAAGTAAAGCTCCTGCTACGCCTGCCAGCCTCACACCGAGGACGACAGAAATAATAACTAACATAGCGGGCATACGTACGGCCTTGCCCAAAATTTTGGGTGTCAAAAGATTTAGCATAACTTGTTGAATAAATAGTAAGACGGTTAACACGATAATAAATGTTGCAAAGTCACCGGCAACGGCAGCCACAACAAGGGGCAAACCTAGTGCTAACCAATCTCCAACAAAAGGAATGGCCAATAAAATACTTGCGACTAAGGCAACAGGTAATGGGCTTGGCAATCCAGTAGCAATCATTACACCTGCAGTGGAAAGCCCATAAATTAAAGAGATAAGAAACATTCCACGAAGGTATCCGTGAAATGTTTCATCTATCGATAAAAGAATAAATAATGTTTCTTTTTCTACTTTAGGAGGAAGAACTTTCAGTCCTTCTACAAGGCGTCTACCTCCATCTAAGACAATATAAAACGAAATAACTAGAACCAAAATTACACCAATCAGTAATGAAACAACGTTCTGGAGTATTCCTAGCGCATTATTTGTAATTGAGGCAGCCGCAGTTCTAGCAAAATCATTGAGTGAATCAACTTGGATCTGATCAGTAAGGTCAATTTCTAATCCTGCTCGCGCAATTGTATTTTCCAAGCCATTGACATAACTAGGAACCTGCTCAACATACCTTGGAACTAAATCAGCCAATTCGACGACTTGATTGACAGTAACTGGAATTACTAAAAATCCAAATGTAGCAAGCAAGGAAATGAAAGCCATATATATCAAAAAAATAGCTAAGGGCCTGGTCATATATGGAATTCTTACAAGACCATTCACGACATGTATAAATAAAGAACCTACCAAATAAGAGAGGAAAAACAAAAGAATGAGGTCGCCAATAAATGACCATAAGTTACCCAAAGCACCTACGAGGAAAACGAATGCGCTAATTGTTACTAGGATTATTGCAGTTTTAAACCAAAAACCATTTTGCATAACTGTGACCTGATTCTAACCTTATATGCAGTAGGTTTACAGACCTAATAATTCCTGCAACTGACTAGGGTCATTTGTAGGCAATTCGCACGTAAAATTATTACATAGGTAAGCCATTGGAGCATCTGCATTAGCTCTATCTTCTGATAATGGGGATTGGAAAATTTGATTTTCATCAGGGTTAATTCCATATAATGTCAGAAATGGCAAAAATTTACTGCTTACCACTTGAATCAATCCTTGGGTGTTCAGGTCTTCAGGCCTTCCAACGATTACTAGTTCCGTAGATTTCGCCATATACAATTCTAATATTTTCAACCAATTTCCAAATCCCAAGGGATACCTTGAAATCAAGGGGATTACCTCTTGTAATATCGCTTCTAATTTTTGAAAATACTCCGTCGAATTAGTAATTTTATACATCCGCAATAACGCTTCAGCTGCAGATGAACTGCCAGAAGGAATAGCATTATCAAATACGGTATACGGTCGAGTAATTAACTGTTCGTGATCAACACCAACGTCATAAAATCGATTAGACTCATCATCCCAAAATAATTCAATCATTTCATCCGTTAAGCGCTCAGCTGTAGCAATCCATTCAGAGGAAAATGTCGAAGCATGCAGCGATAGCAAAGCATTAATTAAGAATGCATAGTCCTCCAAGTATCCAAGTAAATGTGCTTCCCCATTTTTCCATGTCCGTAACAATCGATTATTTATGTACAGGTTCTCTAATAGAAATTTCGCATTATTTTCTGCAGATTCAATATAATCTTTGCGCCCTAAAGATAAGCCCGCTTCTGCAAAAACACGAAGTATCAAAGCATTCCAAGAAGTGAGCACTTTATCGTCAGTTGCAGGAGGTATCCGTTTCGTCCTTTGATTTAATAATTTTTGATTTGAATCTCTCAATATCCTCCTAAGATTTTCTATTTCCAAATTCAATACGTTTGAAGAGGACGCAATGCTTCCTTGAATATTTAATATATTCGCCCCTTCAAAATTCCCATTTTGTGTCACTCCATAATGATAGGCATACACATCTGCATCATCACCTAGTATTAATTGAATTTCACTTAGGGTCCAAACGTAATATTTCCCTTCAACACCCTCGCTGTCAGCGTCCTGAGAAGAAAAGTACCCTCCTTGGTCATGCCTAAGATTGCGGTTTATGTAATCAAGAATCTCTTGTACAAGAATGCTGTACTGAGGGTCCCCAGATAATGTGAAAAACTGTGCACATAATGAAGCTAGCAGCGCATTGTCATACAACATTTTTTCAAAATGTGGGATCAGCCATTGATCATCAGTTGCGTAACGAGAAAAACCTCCGCCAAGTTGGTCGTAAATTCCCCCTTTAGCCATTTTGCTCAAAGTTACCTCTACCATCTCTTTTGCCCGTTGATCACCTGTGCGGATGTAATATCTCAATAAAAATTCCTGAGGCATCGACTGAGGAAATTTGGGCGCATTACCAAAACCACCATTCTCATGGTCAAAAACAGATAAAAGAGTTTGGAACGCATTATCCGTAATAGTACTGTTTACAGACTCTTGAGGATGTTCTTTGGAGACATGGGCAATTAAAGCGTTTGTGAGCACATTAGCATTCTCTTCAACCATGTTCCTTTGGGTTTTATATGCCTCCGAAACAGCGTCGATAACTTTAGGCCACGAAGGCATACCTCTAAAATCAGAAGGTGGGAAGTAGGTCCCACCGTAAAATGGTCTGCCGTCAGGCAGTAAAAAAACGTTAAGTGGCCATCCACCATGTCCATGCATTTGCTGCACTGCGTTCATATATATACTGTCTATATCTGGTCTTTCTTCACGATCAACCTTTATGCAAACTAATAACTCGTTCATTTTGCTTGCAATTTCCACGTTCTCAAATGATTCTCTCTCCATCACGTGGCACCAGTGACAGGCGGAATACCCGATAGAGACAAGTACAGGCTTATCTTCTTCATATGCCTTTAGAAAAGCTTCTTCACCCCACGGAAACCATTCGACAGGGTTATGTGCGTGCTGTAGTAAGTATGGAGATGTTTCGTGTATTAACCGATTTGAAAATTCAGGCATATTTTTTCATTTTTGCTCTGTAGCATATGCTATAAGTTTATAAACTAATTTTGCGGCAGTATAAGAGCAGGTTTCAGGGCCTTCATTTGGCGATAGTTCTACAACATCAAACCCTACAATTTTCCGATTATGGGATACATGCCTGATTATCCGCAGCGCTTCCCACCAGCCTAGGCCCCCAGGCTCAGGAGTCCCTACCGCAGCCATCAAGGAAGGATCAAAAGCATCAAGATCAAACGATATGTAGACATTTTGGGATAATGTTGCCGTAATAGACTCTAAATCGGTAATTTCTTCAGCAAAACGCTGAATTACGGGAGTTTTGCTTGTCTTTGCAAATATTGATTCCTCTTTAGTAAGGCTCCTTACTCCAACAATAGTTACAGGCGCATAATCGAGCATTCTCCGTGACGCACATGCATGGCTGTAAGAGTTACCTTGATATTCATCGCGAAGATCTGCCTGCGCATCAAATACCAAAATACTTAAATCTTCATATTTGAGCGACATCGCTTTCACTACCCCTGCTGAAACCGAGTGCTCTCCCCCCAAAACTCCAACCAATTTTTCTTTGTTGATATAGCTAGTTACAGCATCTGCAATTGTCAGTGTCATAGCCTCTGAGCTTGATAGATTCGACGCCAAAGCTTCTGCAGTATGGATTCCAATTTGGCATGGTTCGGTGCCTAATTCCGAGTCAAAATCTTCCATTTCAGCAGAAGCTCGGATAATTGCAGCAGGTCCCGAATTTGTACCTTTTTTGTAACTAGTGGTGGATTCAAAAGGAACCGGTAATATGACACATTTAGAATTCTCTAAGGAATGTTCAGTTTGATCTAAAGCCAGAAATGAGTTAGGAGTAGTTTGCCACATTGAAGATGCCTAAGCCTTAGATTTTTGTCCTTCGTTGCAATTCGTAACGCTCAGACTCAACCACTCTTGAGGCCGTTTCAGGTACAAGATGCTCTAGACCTCTATCCAAAATCCAGCATTCGAGTTTGTCGATCTGAAACATTGACTTAACTTCTTTTTTAGCGTTTTCTATATCAAATTCTTTGCATGAGAAGACATCAACATTCAAGTAGTTACGATCGGGGAAAGTATGAACACTTATATGGCTCTCAGCTATAATTACAAAACCTGATACTCCCCAGTCTTCTTCCACAGGTCCACGGTAAATTTGGACCGATGGCTCAGAAATTTTGGTCATAGCTATTCGCTCTGGGAATTTGTCTAAAAATTCTAGGACGATTTCTGAGCTAGCGAGTAATTCTGAAGGGCTTCCGTATCCATCAATTGCTAAGTGCATAAATCTCCGTAACTATCTATGTATTACCTTCATTCAGGCTAGCATCGCTCGGGCCCTACTACAACTGTAAGAAAAAAACGAATCCCAAATGCTATACTCGCATGACTTGTATGTCGCAAAGTTGATCTCGCTTTCGATCGGATAATCAATGGACGCAGAAATTATTGCAGTAGGCACTGAATTGCTCATGGGGGAAACGCAAGATACCAATTCTTCATGGATTGGTCAGCGGCTACCTGAATTCGGAGTAGAACTGAAACATGTCACCATCGTAGGTGATGATCTCCAAAGGCTCACTTCAACTGTAAATCTTGCGTGGGAACGGTCAAATTTGATAATAATCATGGGAGGCTTGGGGCCAACATTAGATGATTTAACCCGAGAAGCAATTGCCAACATGCTCGGAGAAGAACTTACAACTGACCCTGACCTTGCAAAGTGGCTAGAGGATAGCTTTGCTCGTAGGAACATAAACCCAATGCCTGTGCAAAATCTTCGGCAGGCAGGTGTAATTCCTTCTTCAAAGCCGATCCGTAATTCAATGGGCACAGCTCCAAGTTGGTGGATAGAAAAAAACAATCGAATCTTAATTACTCTTCCTGGCCCTCCAAGAGAACTGACTACCATGTGGAGTACCGAAATAGCCTACCGCCTGAAAGAGAAATTACCTGGGCAAAAAATTTTATCAAAGACATTTAAGACTATTGGGTTAAGTGAAGCTGCAGTCGATGAAGCAGTAAACGAAGTGTATAAGATTGAAGGGCTCGACTTCGGAGTATATGCAAAGCAAGATGGTATCTATGTACGAGCAATCGCTAAAGCCTCAACAGAGAAAGAAGCAAGCAAAACTTTACTAAAAGCTGAATCCATAATCCTGCAATCTTTAAATGATTATATCTGGGGTACAGGAGAGGATTATCCTCCGGAGAAAGCAGGGGAACTGCTGGCTCAACAGAGCCTTACGCTTGCAGTTCTCGAGTCCTGTACAGGTGGCCTACTTGGTGCAGCATTGACTGAAATACCTGGATCTTCGAAATATTTCATGGGAGGAATGATCACTTACACGAATGATATGAAAATTGCATCAGGTGTTTCATCAGAATTATTAAATAACTTTGGGGCAGTCAGTGAAGAGGTAGCCAAAGAAATGTCCGTAGCTGCATGTAAAAGATTCAACACTGACTGCGGTATTGGGATCACTGGAATCGCTGGGCCTGGTGACCATGAAGGTATAAAGGCGGGTACAGTTTTCATAGGTGTAAACACGCCGCGCTCATTAACCGTAACTAAGCACGAATTCCCTTCAAGGAGGCCTCTAGTAAGAAATCGAGCGGTAACTGCTGCGCTATTACAGCTTATAAAAGCACTGAACTCTTAAAAACCCTGCACGATTTTGGTACCCCCGGACGGACTCGAACCGTCAACGCTTGGATTAAAAGTCCAACGCTCTGCCTTTGAGCTACGGGGGCCTATTTATTCATTATGGCTATCGAAACAAAAATTTGTTATCAATTTTTGGTAACGGCCAGTAATTTAACCACACTTCACCAATAATATTCTCTTCCGGTACCCAGCCCCAATGCCGAGAATCATCACTTTCGGACCTATTATCACCCATCACAATATATTTACCCAACGGTATGACACGATCGACCAAGCTTTCATTGGAGTTATGTACCACATAGGGCTCTTCTAAAACTACCCCATTTCGAATAACTCTTCCGTTTTCTATTTCTATTGTATCCCCTGGAACACCTATCACGCGCTTCACCAGTATTTGTCGTTCATTCCTAGGCCACCGAAACACAACAATGTCCCCAAAAGAAGGTCTACCTAAAGGGTACCAACGAGCGGTTTCTGGTCTATCGAAGGTAGGAATAATATTTGCAACTTTATTTTTCTCAATGCTCAAATAAGCCAATTTATTAACTATCACTCTATCGTAATCGGCATAAGTAGGGTTCATACTCGGGCCCTCAACCCTAAAATTTTGGATTGTGGCTTGCAGTAATAAAACAAAAAAAATCGCTAGTGCGACAGTTTGTATTGATTCTCTAAACGCTACTCGCATCACCCATATACCAATCGATTGTAATATTATACAGCCTGAGAGTAATATGGTCTTATGGGTAACATACATAACAACATAATTTATGCAGTACTTGTACTTCTCCTAGTCATGATTGCTACTGGATGCAACGATAATGGCTCCAGTAACAGTGTACCAATGGAACCCTCGACAAGTAATACCTCTGAGCAGATCAATAGTATTTCTCGAACCACTACTGATGGCCAAGGGCTTATTTCTTCTTCTAATATTAATCATGACGTAGGAATACATGTGACTGGCGCAGGAGTGATTACAGTAGAGCCTGATATCGCAGTTTTGTCCGTCTCAATTGAAACTACGAATAAATCGCTGTCAATTTCCTCAATTAAAAATGCGAAATCTACCGAGCTGGTTTTGAAGGTATTGAAGACCAACGATGTCAATGAAGAAGATATTAAAACACAGCGATATTCCACACAGCCGGTTTACAAATACACACAAGAAGAGGGTCAGAAACTACAGGGTTACAAGGTAACTAACTCGTTACAAATTACCTTGCGGACAATCAGCAACAATATAGGCCCCATCATTGATGAATTAGTCAGTTCTGCAGGAAACGATATTAGAATCAATCAAATCAATTTCCGGAAAGAAGACACTAGCAGTGCTCTACGCCAAGCCAGAATCCTAGCAGCCCAAAATGCAATTGAGATAGCAGAATTGTACGCCTTAGAAATGGGAGTAACGAGAGGGAAATTACTTTACGTAGTAGACCAGAATTCCTCGCGATATCCTGAAAAGGATTCATTTGCAATGGCTGAAGCTGGACTAACTGCGCGATCTACTCCAACCACAATCATTCCAGGTGGCTATGACATCACTGCTACCATACGTGTGGTTTTTGCAATCAATTAAAGCATTCACTCTAGGGGAGTGTCGTCTCGGTTAGCCCATTCTCCCATTGAGCCATCATACATACATACGTCAGAGTAACCCAATAACGCCAGTACAAAAGCAGCGTGCGCCGCACGCACCCCACCCTGTCAGTAAATATGAATCCGTTTTTCTGAACTTATACCTACGCTAATTAATAAAGATTCCAAATCCTTTGTAGATTTAAAAGTTTGATCTTCATTAACAAGATTGGTCCATTCTAGGTGCACAGCACCTGGAATGTGGCCAGCACGATTATTTCCTCTTGAATTAGCTCCGCTATATTCATCATCCGATCGAACATCCCAGATGAGGGAATCATCGTTCCCTATCGCTAATTTTAATTTTTCTACATCGGATTGAATTGCTTGATTTACATAATCGGTAGTAAATAAAGAGCTTTTGTATGGAAATGGTGGACCCGACTCTATAGGCAAATTCAAAGAAGACCACTCACTCCAGCCACCATCAAGGATTTTTACATTTGAATGGCCATAATAGTTCAAAACCCACCACAGTCGTGCAGCATCCCTACTCGAAAATCGATCATAAGCTATCACCAATGTGTCATCACCAATTCCTATTGACTCGAACCATTCTTTTGCTTCAGTAGGAGGCGCGACTAGTCGCTTATTTTCACTTCCTTTTATCTGCCATGATGGAGATAGAACTGCGCCAGGTATGTGACCTTCAAGAAATTGTTCTTGGTCTTGGGCCATTTCAACAATCCTAATTCCATCTTCGCTAAGATGACCTGCAAGCCAATTTGCACTTACCAATAACTGATCTCTTGGACTTGCTGCCATACTACCTCCTAGTTTCCCAACAATAGTGAAATCGTTCTACGGAAAAGTCACAGTATCATTTTCTTGGAGGTCTAGCTAAGTAAGAACAGGCTCCACCTACAAGCAATACCACGGCAAAGAATAACAAGGCTATAGAATAATCGCCATTCGTGTCATAAACATATCCAGCCAAAATAGGACCCACAGCGTTTGAGGCAATGACAAACGGATGAGTTATTCCTCGGATCATCCCTATAGAGTATCGGCCAAAATAATCTGCATACACTACTGGCAACATTGAAAAAATTCCTCCAAAAGCCGCAGATTCAAAAAAAGTAAAGAAGAGCATTGGCAACCCTGGAGGAAGCTGAATTGCGATAAGCATTGCTATCGCACCAGCCACTATAAAAATACTCACTGCAATACGCCCTTCTAAATACTCCATGACCCATGCAGCAAAAAATCCACCAATTAGCATACCCACAGCGTGTACTATAAGTACCGGACCAATCATTCCTTCAGAAAGACCCTGATCCAAAAATAATGGAATTCTATGAAGCCCAAACCCTCCACCTGCAATCATTGCGCTCATATGAGTAAACATAAGAAACCAAAAGACTTTTGTTTTTACGGCATCCCGGGAAGACCACAATATTTCCTGTGAAGGAAAGGACGGATTTTCAATTCCAGACTCATGGAGTGCATTCCCGTCAGGTGATAATCCAATTTCTTCAGGCCTACGAGCAAGAATAAGAATCCATGGAAACACTGAACAAAGTGCGACAATAGAACCTAAAACCCAAAGAGCCTCTCGCCATCCCCAAAAATTGATAATAATCGCAGCAATCAAAGGCCACATACCAAGGCCAATGCGGCTCCCATTGATTGCCACAGCCGTCGCTAAAGCCCGTCGTCTAATAAACCAGTTTGCAATGACTGTATGGCCTGCAAGGTTCTGAATATTCATCATTGCCATCCGGCCAATCGAAAATGCAACGTATAGAGCGATAAGATTTTCTGCAAAGCCCATAGCAATTAAGGAAAAACCCATGAGTAGCGCTCCAACTGTCATCACAGAACGCCCTCCATAGGCATCAAGTAATTTCCCTATTAATGGGCCCACTAGAGCTGCAAGTATGGTGGCGAAACTAAACACACCTGAGACAGCAGTCCTTGACCAGCCAAATTCCTCTGTCCACGAAGGAATAAATACGCTAAAAAGTGGAGCTGCCAAGGAGCCACTTAATACCATTGTTATTGATACTGCTCCAGCAACTACCCAGCCATAATAAAATTTATTGTTATTTGCGAAGTTTTTAATTTCTAGCTCTCAATCAATTTTGCTGGCTTTACTAACGTTTCTTTAGCTACAAACATCAGCAAAGCTGCAGCAATCAAAAGCACCGGAGCATAAACGAAAAATGTTATTCCTGCTCCATAATTTACTGCTAAAACTCCTCCCAATAATGGACCTGTTATCGCGCCCACCTCAGAAAAAGTTCTACGCGCTGCTTGTAACCTAGCTCGTGCTGAATCAGGTACAACGTCATATGTTGATGTGGCAACCGATCCCAATGAAAGTCCATTGGCAAATCCCATTGCAACGGCAATAACAATTAAAGGATTAAAAGACCCCAAGAAAGGAATCACAAGAAAAGCCAATCCTGGAAGCATAGTACTTGGTACTGTTGCCCATTTCCTCCCAACTTTATCGACAATAAAACCTGCAGGGATGATCATTATTAATGAACCGAAAGTCATAAGGAAAAACAGGAACCCAATTCGGCTGGCAGACATACCAATTTCATCCGCATACAGAGGGAACATACTCTGAAATGACATCCGGTACAGCATCATGCTAGCAGTAGCAAAAACCAAGACTAGGTACGTTGCACGTAATGTAGGATCTATTTGGAAGAAAAGGCCTTTAATTCGATTAATAAAATTGCCATTTAATCCTAATTCTTCCGTATTTACATCTCGATTGAGTGGCTTTGAGTTAGGCGCAAAATAACCTACTATAAAAACTAGTAACGATAGGAATGTATACAAAGCAAATACTGCTCGGAACCCAAAAGCATCGGCTAAAACACCACCTGCTAGTCCACCAAGTCCCATTCCTACTGCATGAAACCCCATAAACCCGCTCATTAACCGACCCCTTTGGTTAGCTTTTACCAAATCAACACCAGCTACTTCTCTACCCAGCATCCAGCTACTATCCGCAATACCCGCAATGAACAATGCGATAAGTAAAGGCCAAAAAAACGGGGAAATTGACGCAACGAGCACAGACAAACCTATAATTAAAGGACCCACAGTTATGGCAATGCGGGTACCAAATCTATCGATTAAAACCCCTCCAATCGGTTGTCCCACAAACCTTCCTAAAGCAAAAGCTGTAACAATTTGCGCCGCGATACCCCCTGTTATTTCAAAATGACCAGCAATCATAGGAATAATTGGCATGATCATGCCATGCCCTAATCCCAAAAATATCGTAGTCGAGTACAGCACTATTAATCCGCGAACTACTGAAACTGCAGGCATTAATACTCCATAGAAAAATTGTAAATGTACGCCACAGAAGGATACGAGTATCTCAGGTATACTATAACCGGATAAAGCCACTTATACATTCACGGAGGGGGAATATCTGTGGTAGAGCTTAGTAAGATTGTGTCCCTTGCCAAAAGGCGAGGTTTTGTTTTTCCATCTAGCGAGATCTATGGAGGGATAGGTTCAAGCTGGGATTACGGTCCACTTGGTGTTGAATTAAAACGAAATGTTAAAGAGGCTTGGTGGCGTTCAATGGTATACCAGCGAAATGACGTCGTTGGTCTTGATAGTGCCATCATTCAAAATCCTCAAGTATGGGTATCTAGTGGACACTCAACGAATTTTACTGATCCTTTAGTCGAATGCCCTGATTGTCATAAAAGATTTCGTGCAGATCAGCTCGATGACCCACTCAAATGCCCTGAAGACGGGGGTACATTATCAGATCCCAAAATGTTCAACTTAATGTTTAAAACTTTCGTCGGTCCTGTAGAAGACTCAGCAAATCAAGTATGGCTAAGGCCAGAAACTGCACAGGGAATATTCATTAATTTTGAAAACGTGGTCACTTCTACAAGATCAAAGCTCCCTTTTGGGATTGCTCAAATAGGGAAATCTTTTCGTAACGAGATCACTCCGGGTAATTTCATATTTCGAACGCGTGAATTTGAACAAATGGAAATGGAATACTTTGTAAAACCTGGTGACGATGATGCGTGGCACGAGTACTGGATAAAAGCTCGATATGATTGGTACAAATCTCTGGGGATAAAAGAAGAGAACCTGCGCCTACGCGTACATGAAGGTAATGAACTCGCGCACTATGCGAAAGCGACCTCAGATGTTGAATACGCCTTCCCTTGGGGATGGGGCGAACTAGAAGGCATAGCAAATAGGACTGATTTTGATTTAAGTCAGCATGAATCTGTCTCAGGGAGAAACCTCAAATTCTTCGATCAGGAGCTGAATGAACATTACTTTCCTTATGTGATAGAACCTGCGGCAGGGGTCGATCGTGCAGCATTAACGTTTATGTTCGATGCTTACGAAGAAGAACTTATTTCGTCAGTTGATGGTAAATCTGAGACCCGTACGCTAATGCATTTTCATCCTGACATAGCCCCTGTGCAAATAGCAGTGCTTCCATTAAGTCGCAATGAGAAACTTACTCCTATATCAAGAGAGGTCGAATCCAAACTCTTAAAAAGCTCCTTCAGATGTCAATACGATGATTCACAATCGATAGGTAGGCGATATAGGAGGCAAGACGAAATAGGAACGCCCCTGTGCGTTACTATAGATTTTCAAACTGCAGAAGATGACAAGGCCGTAACTATTCGTAATCGCGATTCAATGAAACAAATTCGCGTACCTATTGAAAATTTAATTGAAGAAGTGAATGTACAACTTGCATCAATGGGTAGTCTGTCAAGCTAGAAAAATACCTCTAAAATATGGTTTGCACTAATTCGTGAAATTATTACACATATCTGACATTCATATAGGAGTTGAATCCTACGGTAGAGCTGCAACTGAAGAAGACGTCGTTTCACTCCCAGCGCATTTTGCCCCAGGCGAAGATCGATCCCAATTCATTGGCATAAATACGCGATTAATAGATTTCCTTTCAGCTATGGACGAGGCTGTTTCTTACGCCATAGAAAACAATATTCACTTAGTGTTATTTGCAGGAGATGCCTATAAATCTCGGGATCCATCACAAACTCATCAGCGAGAATTTGCGAAGCGGATAAATCGGCTTTCCGATGCGAATATTCCTGTATTTCTTACAGTCGGTAATCACGATTTGCCTCATATAGCAAATCGTGCAACCTCGTTAGAAATCTTTCCCACTTTAAACGTAAAGAACGTCACTGTTGCCCAAAGTTTGGAAACCCATCTTATACATACGGAAGCTGGTGATATTCAAATTGTAGGGCTACCTTGGATACGAATAGGGCAATTCATGGCGCTGGAAGAAACTCGAAATATGACCATGGAAGAAATTAAACAATCGGTTGAAAATCGGTTGACAGAGATGCTTGAGCAAGAAGTTGCATCACTAAATTCTTCTCTACCGTCAGTGCTGTGCGCCCATGTCAATATTTCAGGTGCAAAAACTGCGTCGGAACGTTCGATGATGCTCGGTAATGATCATTTACTCAGTCTTGGGACAGTTGCTATACCTGAATTTGACTACGTTGCTCTTGGCAATATCCATAAGTACCAAGTCTTAACACATACCCCTCCAGTCGTTTATGCAGGTAGTATCGAAAGAGTTGATTTTAGCGAAGAGAAAGAGGATAAGGGCTTTGTTATTGTAGAAATTGATCCTTCTTTGCCAAACGGACAAAAAACTCTAAGTCATTCTTTTGTACCTGTTAATGCACGGCCCATGATTACATTTAATATCTCGGCGAAGTTAGATCAAGACCCCACGCAAGTCGCACTTAATGCAATAGGTCAAAAGCAGCAAGAATTACGCAAGGCTATTGTCAGGTTCCGAATAAGTATGAGCACTGAGCAAGAGCATCTTTTCAACGAACCTGCAATCAGGCAAGCTCTTAACGAATGCTTCCATCTTGCAGGTATTGAGAAGATTATTAATAGAGACAGAAGAACAAGAATTGACGTAAATGAAGCTGAGAAAATATCTCCTACAGAAGCCGTTCGTAAATACTTTGAGGCAAAGTCATTACCTAAAACCCGAGAGGATGAACTAATGAAGTATGTACAGCTTTTGCTTAACGAAGAACTAGAAGATACTCATTAAAGGCTGGTTGTTTGACACATTCATTAAGCAGTGATAGACCGACATAGAAAGATAGAGGTAATTATGGCAAAAAAGACACTGGGTGTTGCGATGGTAGGAATAGGTGTTGGTGGCACTGAAATGCTTCCAGCATTTGAACAAATGGAAGAAATCGATCTTATTGCTGGAGCAGATACCAACCCTCTTACCAGAGAGCGATTTCAAGCAAGATATGAAGCGACTGCCTATTCAAACTTAGAAGAGCTTTGTGAAGACCCTAATGTAGAAGCTGTTTGGATTTCAACACCAAATCGCTTCCATGCACCAATGGCAATCTATGCTCTCGAGCATGGCAAACACGTGGTAGTTGAGAAGCCTATGGCTCTTGATTTGAAAGAAGCCCAAGCAATGTGTGATGCGGCAAAGCGTACCGGAAATGTTTTAATCGCGGGCCATACAAGATCATTTATACCTCCTTTCAGGAAGATGTACAGCATCATCAATTCTGGTCAACTTGGTGCAGTAAAATCGATTAATTTTATGGCCTATACAGACTGGCTTTTGCGTCCGCGTGTATCAGAAGAATTAGATTTGAATCAAGGAGGAGGCCTTGTTTATCGACAGGGCCCTCATCAAATTGATACTGTCCGTCTTCTCGGAGGGGGTATGGTTAAAAACGTTCGTGGAGTTGTTGGGCAATGGATGCCAGAAAGATCGATACCAGGGTACTACTCTGCCATTTTTGAATTTGAAAATGGTGCCTTCTCCACAATTGTCCATAATGCTCATGGCTATTTCATGGGAGCCCAAATGGTTCCATGGGGCCATGATCGACAGCGATATGACGAACCCGAAAGAGTTTTAGTCAGGAATGGAATGATCAACGGCACTCGAGATGAAGAATCTGACAAGCAAGCCATTCGTATTGGTGGAGAGCGCGAGGTCGAAATTTTCAAACGAGAAGGCCAAAACCGTGAGATTGGTGGAGAACCGTGGGTTCCTGCTGAACCAGGGTTTGTAGTTGTTTCATGCGAAAGAGGAGACATCACTCGTTCAGCGTATGGAATCACTGTTTACGATAACAAAGGTCATCACACAATTGATCTTAAGCCCCCTGCAGGTTGGGCAATGAATCGGCGAGCAGAACTAAAAGAACTCTATGAAGCCGTTGTAAATGGTGCACCTGTATATCACACTGCTGAGTGGGGTATGGCTACGTTAGAAGCCACACTTGCAGTAATTGAATCAGCTAAAACGGGTAAGCTTATTGATTTAAAGCATCAAATCCCTGTTCATTCCGATTATTCAAATGCCAAAATATTTGACCAAGATCCATTGGATGCAGGCGTAATTACTGAATAATAAGAGAATGGATAGGTCCATCTGAGTTAATTCCAGATGGACCTATCCATTCTTTGCTTCGCTTATAATTTGCGCAAGCTTGTCCAATGCCTGCCTTGGGGTAATATCGTCTAGATCAATTTCTTTTATTGATTCAAAAAGCTTTTCTATTTCGGGTGGATAATCTACGTGGAAATCAAATTGACCTTGCGCAGGGCCACCAGGTAAATTTTTACTTTTTACAGTTTTTGATCTTCCATTCAATGTTTCATGTTCTTGTAATAGCTCTTTTGCTCTTTCAATTACTGAGAATGGTAATCCCGCTAGCTGCGCTACTTGAACGCCATAACTTTTGTCTGTACCTCCGCTAACAATCCTATGGAAGAAAGCAATTCCGCCATTACTTTCCGATACCAATATGCTTAAATTGGTAACTCTCGGTAATCGTTCTGCCAGAGTGGTTAATTCATGATAATGAGTTGCGAACAATGTGCGGCAGCCTAAAGATGCTTCATTATGAATATGCTCTGCAACAGCCTGAGCAATTGAAAGCCCATCAAATGTAGAAGTGCCTCTTCCAAGCTCATCCAAAATAAGCAACGACCTTTTAGTTGCATGGTTAAGTATTGACGCTGTTTCCACCATTTCAATCATAAAAGTTGATTGCCCTGAAGTTAGGTCATCCTGCAATCCTACACGGGTGAAAATCCTATCTACTAAACCCACGTGAGCTTGTTCTGCAGGTACAAATGAGCCTATTTGTGCCATCAATACGACAAGGGCTACTTGGCGTAAATAAGTAGATTTACCTGCCATGTTAGGCCCCGTAAGTATTACGAGCTGTGAAGCTTCTGTAGACATGATTGTATCGTTAGATACAAAAGTCCCTGGGGGCAAAAATCTTTCGACGACAGGGTGTCTAGCACTTACCAGATTGAGATTCTCATCGTTCGATAAGGAAGGCCGTACATAACCGTAACGAGACGCGGCTTCACCAAGAGAAAGTAATGCGTCAATTCGAGCTATAGCTAATGCAGCGCCAAGTATTCGAGTCGAAAATGATAAAACTTGAGAGCAAACATTCTTGTAAATTTGAGTCTCTAATTCTTGAAGCTTCTCGCTCGCGTTAAGAACTTTATTCTCATACTGCTTCAACTCTTCAGTGAAAAATCGCTCAGCATTTACTAAAGTCTGTTTTCTTATGTAATCATCAGGAACATTATTCAAATGAGAATTGGATACTTCGAAAAAATAACCGAAAACTCTGTTATACCCAATCTTTAAATTTCCAATTCCAGTACGAGACTTTTCTTGCTGCTCTAATGCCGATATGTATTTACGAGCGTCACGTGTTGCTGAAATTAAATCATCAATCTCTGAAAAATAACCTTCCCGGATTATTTTCCCTTGGCCTAAATCACCCTGAGGATCATCATTCAACGATTCTTGCAGAAGCGATACTGCTTCAACGCAAGGGTCCAATCCATCGAGAAGCCATTTTAATTTCGAATCTTCTTGATTAAAAATCAACTCAATAATAGAAGGAATTGTAATTAGTGATTTTTTAAGTCCAACAAGTTCTCGAGGCAACACAATACCGGAAGCAGTTCTTTGAATAATTCTTTCTACATCTGAAACTTCACTCAATAAAGCTTTAAGGCTACTTCTTAACAATTCCGATGTATGAAACCATTCCACTGCATCCAAACGTTGATTCAAAGCATTTACATCAAGTAATGGTTGGCCAACCCAATTACGGAGAACTCTAGCACCCATTGGTGTATAAGTGAGATTCAACACTTTCAGTAGAGACTGTTCAGCGGTTCCCCATTGACCGCCCTCAAAAAGTTCAAGGTTCCTTCTGGTTTGGGGATCAATAGTCATGAACTCATCAATTGAGTATGTATACAATCCTCCTAAGTGTGTTAACGATAGAGGGTGAGTTTCTTTAAGATACGCCAGTACTGCGCCAGCAGCCGCTATAGCTAACTCCAGCGATTCGCACCCATAAGCATCGAGTGATTTAACTTTATAAAGTTGCAGCAAGCTTTGGCGTGCAGTTCTGTATTTAAAATTATCAGCGTAGAGTAAAGTAATTTTATACTTATCTTGAAGTATTTCTGCTATCTCTGCATCATTCTCATTAATAATTACCTCTGATGGTGACAATCTTGCTAGCTCTTCCAAAATTAAATTTGCTTCAATCTGAGTAACTCCGAATTCTCCTGTAGAAATATCAACGTGTGCGATAGCGGCATGATTGGAATGCCTAATTACTGCTGCTAAATAATTATTGGCAGACGACTCGAGCAGGTTCGATTCAAGTATTGTGCCAGGAGTTACTACTCTAGTAACACTCCTATCAACTATACCTTTACCATCAGGCGTGCTGGTTTGCTCGGCAATTGCCACTCGATGACCTTTTTTAAGCAATTTAGCTAAGTAATTTTCTAGAGCATGATAGGGAATGCCAGCAAGGGGGACTATCTCACCGTGACCCATTTCTCTTTGAGTAAGCACGATCTCAAGATCACGAGATGCTATCTGGGCGTCTTCATCGAAAGTCTCATAAAAATCACCCATGCGATACAAAAGAATCTCGTTAGGATACTGTGCCTTTATATCTAAATACTGTTTTCTTACAGGAGTCGCCACAATGAGATTCTATAGAGCAAAATTAAATAACGAAATGCTTACTGGACCTTATAGAACCAAAGGTTTTGTAGGAACCAGAACCGCAGAAGGTTCTTTGCGCCATGTTTCAGGCTGAACATCAATATACAATTCTATTTCGTTACCGTCCGGGTCAAGTATATATAGACTATGAGTCACAGAATGATCTGAAGACCCTACAATAGGCACTCCCGCAGTACGCAATTCGCTAACGGCTACACGAAGTTCCTCATCAGTAGTGCCAATCTTCAAGCCAAAATGATACATCCCCAATCTTTTACCAGAAGGAATTTTCTCAGCATCAGCTCCAACTTCGATAAGCAGTAGTTCGTGATGAGTCCTACCTGTGGAAAACATGGTAGTTCCAGACCTTGATTCACCATTCACAATCTCATTCCATCCAAGAATATTGCTGTAGAAGTTACGCGAGCGCTCTAAATCTGATACGTAAAGGACAACATGGCCCAGCTCTTTAATCTCCATACATTTCCTCTTAGTAGAACTCTTTTAAAACTATTCTTCTTCTTTCCAGAATCTCTCTTCGAAGATTTGCCATCCATCTTCATATAATCTTTCATGAACATCTTCAATCATTCCAGGGTTGCCGCACAAATAGACAGCAGTATCGCCTTTCGGGAGGCTCCAACGTTGGATATATTCTTCAATGAGAGTATTAACTCGACCAGTTGGGCCGTTCCAACTACGATTACGTTCTGCGTCAGGCCTGCTGACAGTAGTGACGAACGTAACTAATTCTGGTTGACTTCCAGCCAAACGATCCAATTCTGAGTCATAAACAAATTCATCCTGGTGGCTAGCTCCTTCCATTACATAGAAATGATGCCCGCGAACATTATCCTTCTGAGCCTGCCGAATCATACTCATGTACGGAGCAACTCCAGTTACAGTACCTAACATTAAATGGTGGTGAAACTGAGGCTGAAACACGAACAGCCCTTTGGCCCTAGGACGCATTGAAACAGAATCGCCAACATGCAGGTTCCACAATTTTGGAGTTAATTTCCCTCCGTTTTCAGGCAGTACATACTCTATAAAAAGCTCAATAAGATGCTCATGCGGGGCTGAAGCGATTGAATAAGGGCGCTCAATGCCGTCAAGACCTATAGTTATGTACTGGCCCGGCTTAAACCGAAATGGCTCATCTGGACGTAACCAAAGCAAGAAGAGGTCTTCTGCAACTTCCTGTTTTTTTGCTACATAAGCCCTTGGGAATCGAGATAAAGGATCATTTTCTTGGGTCATTAATAGCTCCGTCAGTAGCATAGATTTTTGAAGGAATGGCATTCATTCTTTTTATGTGATTCACTGGATCAGGAATAGTAGATGAATCGACTTCAACAGCTAGCTCTCCAAAAAGAGTAGTCAATGATATTACTCCTGTGGGGATTGAATCGCCATATGAAATTACACCATGCTTAGTCACTCCATCAAATGTTTCAATAGTGGCATTTTGACCATTCCCCAAATTCAGTAATTTCGCATCAACAGGGTTAATTTGGAACTGCTCTTCGCGTTCAATTGTATTACTCCCGTTGGAATCTGTAACAATATTAGGCTTGCGGGTCGGTTGTATTAATACTCGGCCATGCGCAAGCATCATAGGGAATCCTTTAGTAATTTGAGGCTTAGGGTGCCAAGCTGCTGTAAAGAGTTGTGCTTTCCCGTATCGAAACTCTCCATTCTCGTAGAGAACTGCAGTACCTGCAGATTCTTCAGCCATACACGGCCATTGCAGTCCAGTAAGCACGTTGCCGGAGTACATTACTTGCGTCGGCTGAGGATCATTAGTAGGTATCTGAGGGTAATTTATAGCTTCAGTAAGAAGCCTTGCATAACTAACCCCTCTGTATTCAGGCACTAATTGTGCAATTTCGCTAAGAACCTCATCTGAATCTACGTATTTAAATCCAGGAACTCCCAGTTCATTGGCAATTGAACAGATTATCGACAAGTAACTACGCGCATCGGATTTTTTATTTTTAACTATTTTCTTTAAAGGTTGAATCCTTCGTTCAATATTTGTGTAAGTTCCCGTTTTTTCAGCCCACACTTCTGCAGGTAATACAACATTCGCAAATTGTGTAATTGAAGATTCAAATGCTTCAGCAACAACAAGGAACTCTAAATTTTTCAAAGCTGATGAAACTTCACCTAATCCTCCGTCTTCTAGATGTACGTGATTTCCTAGAAGTACCATAGACTTAATACTGCCATGGGTTGCAGCTTCAAACATACTTTTGTTGCCCGAACCTTGAGCAGCCGGTACAGGAGAATTCCAGAATTCTGAGAGAGCATTTCTAGCGTTTTCGTTTTGAACTAGGTTGTGACCTGGCAATGAATTCGACCAAGCTCCCACATCCCACGCACCTTGCTCATTAGCCCCATGGTACAGAGGTATAAACCCTGCACCTTTTTTACCAATACTGCCTGTAGCCAAGCTGATTGCTGCAGTAATCCTAGAAGTAGTACGACGAGTACCACCTATTGAGTTATCCCCCCCAAGAAGTACGGCACTCAACCCTGACTCAGCAAACATTCTCGCTGCAAGTTCAATTTGGTCTATATCTACGCCAGTTTCTTGCGAAACAGAACCTAACGAAAATTGATTTAATGACTCAACTAAAGAGTCCCATCCAGTAGCGTGAGCATTTATGAAATCTAAATCAGCTAACCCTTGATCAACAATTGAACGCAGTATGCCTCCTAGCAAAAGGGGGTCAGTTCCGGGGTAAGGCCTTATCCATAAATCTGCATATCTTGTAAGCTCCACTTCCCTTGAATCAATGACAATTAATTTCTGAGTTCCTGCTCGAACTGCTCTCTTTATCGGAATAGCAAGAAGATTCTGTTCTTCAGTTAAATTCGCGCTAACAACCATAACTACTTTTGAATTCAGTAGGTCCCAAACATTCATTGTCCCAGCAAAATACCCAAATACGTCTTGGAATCCTTCTACTATTCCAGGGGAGTTATTAGAAGCAACGTCTATATTGTTCGTACCCATCGCAATACGAGTGAATTTTTGTGCAACAAAAAGCTCTTCATTGGTGGAACGTGGATTAGCCATCAGCGCAAAACTGTCGCCTTTAAATCGAGCAATTCCTTCTGCAGCAAATTTAATAGCCTCTTCCCAGGTCGTTTCGACTAATGCGTCATTCACTCTGATCATAGGTGCCTTGATTCGTCGCTTGTCATTGACGTAGTCGAACCCAAATTTACCTTTAAAGCACGCTTGCCCTAGGTTTGCAGGTGAATTTAATTCTGGAATTGCACGTACAATTTTTTCCCAGTTATTTACTTCATAAGTCATCGTGCAGCCCGCCGGGCACTCCCCGCATATAGATTGTTCAACTCTAGACGGACGCTCCCATTTGTATTGAGTCTCAGTCAATGCACCAACAGGACAAACATCTATACAGGCACCACAAAACTCGCAACCCGATTCCAATAAAGATTCACCCATTACTGTGCCGACTAGAACCTGACCGGCTCGCTCCGTCATGCCAATAGCAACATCTCCCCTAAGTTCATCGCATGATCGCGTGCATCGCGCACATACAATACAAAGGTTGTAATCCCGGTCGTAAAATGGATCCTTTGTCTCAATTTGTAACGTTCGGTACTGATAGGTAAGAGGTGAAACCATGCCTTGAGGATGAAAACGTGTAGTGTCTTTTAATTCGCATCGCTCATTCTTGGGACAAGTGACACATCGGTCAACAACATCAACGTGACGAAGGCATATGTCTTGAGGCCCACAAAGATCGATACGATGGCAAGTCAAGCACCCATGAGGATGCTCTGACAATAAAAGATCCAGAGTAGTGTTTCTTATTTTTTCAGCATCTTCGTGCTTGGTATTGACTACCATTCCATCACGAACCGGAAGGGTACAAGAAGCGGGTGTTCCTCTTTGTCCTTCAACTTCAACAACACACATACGGCAAGCGCCATAAGGCTTCATTCCAGGGTGGTAGCACAGGTACGGAATATATAGACCTGCGTCATTAGCTGCTTGCACGACCATTTTGTCAGGCGTGGTCTTAATCTCATGTCCATCAATAATAATTGTTATTTCATCAGGCATTGAGAATTACTCCTGCACCTTATTGTTAACTTCACTTGAACTAGGCTGTACTTCCGATACAAAGTCAGGTTTCACTATAGACGTAGGCGTATTCCTATCAATCTGAGCCCCCCTACGCGTGGAAAGCGGGCCGACAAATGAGCCGATATTCTTAGGTTCATGACCTTCTAAAAGATCCGTAAATTCAGAACCAAAGAAACGTACTGCGCTTGCAACTGGGTTATACCCAAGTTGTCCGTGACCACAAAGTGAGCCGGCGCGCATATTCACCCCAACACGCTCCATTAATTCCATGTCCCCTTCATGTCCTGTGCCACCTGAAATTCTTTCTAGAATTTCAAGCATATGACTCATGCCTAATCTGCAAGGGAAGCATTTACCACAAGATTCCATTTGATCAAACGCTATAAGCGTTCGTGTAAGATCTACGACTGATCTATTCTCATTGCAAACAATCAAACCGCCTGATCCAAACATAGCTCCTGCTGAAACCATCTCATCAAAATCAAGCTTCATATCAAACTGATCAGAGGGTAATAGTCCTCCAAGAGGACCTCCGGTTTGTAAGAATTTAATTGACTTACCGTTAGGGTCTCCGCCTCCCATATCTTCAATTATTTGACGAACCGATACTCCAAATGGAACTTCCACTAGGCCTGGATAAAGAATGTCGCCCGACAGGCAGGCAATAGCAGTTCCATTACTTTTCTCAGTACCTATTGAGGAAAACCATTCGGCTCCGTGTCTAATAATTTCAGGAACATAGCTCAATGTCTTAATATTATTTATATTAGACGGCCTACCCCATACACCATAAGCCGCAGGAAATGGTGGTCTAAACCGAGGCATAGATCGTTTCCCTTCTATAGCCTCCATGAGAGCAGTCTCTTCACCTGCAACATACGACTCGCCGACCAAAGAAACTTCTATATCAAAGCTAAATTCGGATCCTAGAATATTAGCCCCAAGAAGCCCAGCTTCATAACACGCTGCTATTGCCGATCGAGTACGTTCAATAGGAGAATCATGACCGTGCCGGATAAACACAATGCCATTTGATGCTCCTGTCGCATAACCTGCCAATATGCATCCTTCCAGAAGTGTAAAAGGATCTGTTTCCAGTATTGTCTTGTCGTTAAATGCCCCTGGATCGCCTTCTTCGCAGTTGCATAAAATATATTTAGTTGCAGCTGGATTTCCGGCTAAAAAGCTCCATTTAGTTCCAGTAGAAAAAGCTGCACCACCTCTTCCTCGCAGCCCAGAGTTTTTCACTTCTTCCAAAGTTTCTTCACGTGACAACATCGAAAGCGCTTTATCTAGGCCTTGAAATCCACCCATAGCAATGTAATGCCCCAAGTTAGTCGGGTCTATTTGCCCAGCGTTCCTCAAAGCAATCCTGACCTGTGATTGCATCATTGGCAGCTCTTCAAACTTTGGTAAACCTTCTACTTGACCGCCTATAGATGCCAAGGCAATTTCTTTGATTGGCTGACCACCTACGATGTGTTGCTTAAGTATGTCTCCAATTTGATTAGGCTTTACATTTCCGTATACGACTCGGGGCATATTCGGAACGTGAACATCCATCAAAGGCTCGGCGTAACATAGGCCAGTAGTTCCAACTTCTGAAATATTAACTTCTATACCGAGTCTTTGAATCTCAGTTTTAAGCATTGCCAAGATATCGTCAGAGCCTGCAGCTTCACCCATGAGTCCAGTGCTAACTCGTATCCAAGGTGAATCGTGCAGAACGTCCCAATTATCCAATGCTTGTTTTGATAAAGAAGAAAAGGATTGCGACATCAATTTCCCCTTTGCTTAACATTCGAATTTTTTTTCATTCCCTGAAGCAAGTTTTTTATTCTGTCAATGATGACTTCAAGCGATGCATGGCCAACAAGCCGATGATCAATACTTACTGCTGGTGCATGAGGGCATACGCCAAGGCAGGTATTGTATTTTAAGGAAACCATTCCGTCAGGTGTGTCACCTTCACCATCCAATTCAAGGTACTTAAGAACGCCTTGAAGAATCGGTTGCGCTCCTAAAACGTGGCATGTTGGGCCCCAGCAAACTTCTACAGAATGTGTAGCAGGAGGAGTAAATCGGAAATTAGGATAAAAAGACCCTACGCTCCACACTTCGTTTACACTTGAATCAGTGAAAATAGAAATCTCTTCCAAGGCTTCCAATGGCAGGTACCCTAGATCATCATGAACTGCCAGCAATGAAGAAAGAACGGTAATCGTTTTCGTCTTCTGATTATTGAGCGCTAGACGAGCTTTGACTCGAATTAGTTCCGACTGGTTCGGATCAGATTTATTTGATGATTTTGAGGTGATTGTCATCAGCCGTGCAAGTTCGTGAATTTATTAACGAACGGTCCAGAGCATCGTAGCATGCACACATTATTCAAACAAGACTAAACCTGATAGCAAAAAACTCTATGGATGCAGAATATTATGTTCCTCTTAAACGTGGTTGGCTAGGAGAAAATGAAGGTTGCTGAACCAATCTGACACTTGAAACTCCTGCTACCGAGCTAATTGAACTGATCATTTGCTCAGTAACTGGATCATCAAATCCAACGATCATTGTAGCAGCGCCTCTAGGAGCCTCTCTACCGACTTCCATAAATGAAATATTCGCGTCATATTCGCCAGCAATCATGCCTACTTTCCCAATCATTCCTGGTTGATCAGTATGCGAAGTGAATAGCATATACGGCGCGCTAGGTTCCATATCAAGATAAAAATCATTGAGTCGTAATAAATGGACCCTGCCGTTGATTGAAGTACCTCCCAAGAAGCTAATTCCACTCGAAGTCGCAATTTTAACGCCTACGAGATTTACGTACTGCTCTGTTCCTCCTGGGTTTTTTTCCTCATGAATTTTGATTCCTCGCTCGCTAGCAATAGAAGCCGCATTAACCAAATTTACTCTAAAATCAGATGTTGCGCTTAAAATCCCTACAAGTGCAGCTGAAGAGATTATCGAAGTATCATATTTCGCTATTTCGCCTGAAACTGTGACAGTAATCGAATCCAATTGACTACCATCAACGAGCTGGATACCTATTCGCCCCATAGTTGTAGCGACATCTAAATAAGCGCTCAAGGCTTCGCGTTCTTCAGGAGCAATGAAAGGCATATTTACAGTATATGGCGCTGACCCTCCAGATAAGATTGTAATTAGCTGGTCCACAACTTCCATTGCAACTTCCGCCTGTGCTTCTTCGGTTGAGGCTCCCAAATGGGGCGTCAGAACAGCATTCAAGTTATCTATTAATCGTAATTCCGTGGGAGGCTCAGATGGATAGACATCAAGGGCTGCTCCGCCTACAAGACCATCATTTAAGGCAGTATGCAATAAATCCTCGTCTACTAACCCTCCCCTAGCTGCATTAACAATGCGTACACCTGGTTTCAAGAGCTGGAATTCCGACTCGCCAATCAAACTTTTGGTCCCTGATGTTAGTGGAGTATGAATTGAAATAAAGTCTGATTCACTCAACAATCGATTAAGTGGTACTGCTTCAACACCTAAACTACGTGCTCTTTCATTGGATACATATGGATCAAATGCCAATATATTCATTTGAAAAGCTCGAGCCCTAGTTGCTACTTCAGAGCCGACGCGACCAAGACCTATAATGCCTAATGTCTTATTTCGTAGCTCCACTCCTGTGAATTTAGAACGGGTCCATTCGCCACGCCGCATAGATGCGTCTGCTTGAGGAATATTTCGCGCAAGTGACATCATTAAAGCGAAGGCATGTTCAGCGGCAGCAATTGTGTTTCCAGTAGGTGCATTTACGACAGCAATCCCGTTTTGAGTAGCAGCTTCTACGTCAATATTGTCGACTCCAACGCCTGCTCGGCCAATGCACAACATTTTTTTGGCATGATCTATGACATTTGCTGTCACTTTCGTCTCGCTACGGACAATCAAGGCGTCGTAGGTGCCAATGATCTTAATCAAAGCAGCTTCTGTCAGGCCTTTTTGTATATCAACTTCATGTCCTGCACTAATTAATTTATCCACGCCTCGCGAATCTATAGGATCAGCGATAAGAATTATTGCCATTCAGACTTCTCCTCAAAAAATGTGCAGCACCAGGTTTAAATACCGCTTTCACTAACGCTAATTAGCCTACTTCAGAAGGGGCAAATCCTAATTTCGGAAGAGCTTCTTTCAATGCGGAAAATACATCATCAATATCTTCCTTGGAGACATATCCCATATGGCCAATCCGAAAAACTTTGCCGGCAAGTAGCCCTCGTCCTTCCGCAGCAATAATGTCATATTCGTCCCTCAGAGAAGATAGTAACGCCTCATCAGTAATGCCTTCAGGCACCCAAGCGGCTGTAACTGTATTAGAAGCAAATTTTTCATCTTTTGCGACCAATCCGATTCCCATAGATTTAAGACCCGTTCGGGTATATTCCGCCATCTCTTGGTGAAAATCGTACACTGCGTTCATATCGCCCTGGGAAAGCATCTGTTGGACTGCGTAATCAAGGCCAAACATAAGTGACAAAGCCGGAGTCCATGGGGTTTGCCCATTAGATAAAGATTTTTTTGCCTCTGCCATACTGAAGTAAAATTTCGGCATTGTAGAAGTTTCTGCGGCCTTCCAAGCTCGCTCGCTGAAGCTAATCATGGATAGTCCAGGTGGGCACATCCATCCTTTTTGTGAGCCTGCTACAACAACGTCTAATCCCCATTCGTCCACAGGAAGCTTTATCGACCCCAAAGATGAGATTGCATCAACTAGAAGTAATTTATCGAATTCGTCTTTAACAATCCCGGCTATGTTTTCAAGATCATTAGTAATACCAGTCGATGTCTCATTATGTGTCACCAGCACTGCTGTGATTTCTGGATCATCTTTAAGAGCTTGCCTAATCTTCTCAGGATCAGCGACTTCACCTTCATCAAATTTAAGTTGGGTAACACTTGCACCATATGAAGATGCTATTTTAAGAAACCGATCGCCAAAATTGCCTATCGTAACACCCAGGACTCTTTCCCCCATTGACAGAGTGTTAACAATTGCCGCCTCCATTGCTCCTGTGCCGGATGAAGATAATACATACAAGTCATTAGTAGTCTGGAATGCTCTTTGTAAATTAGCCGTCAAGCGCTCAATGAGTTCAGCGAATTCGACACCTCGATGATCAATCATTTGCTTACTCATAGCCTGATATACCTCTGGAGGAACAGGTGTAGGACCAGGCAAGCGCAAATTAGACATAATATCTCCTTAGCGAGAAAGAATTAAAGAAATCGAACACTACAATTATAGGTGGGATTGAAACATTGCTTCAAGGTCTGTGCTTCAAGTCACAATGGGATTTTATTCCAACCCGCCCTGATTTTTATAAATTCGTGAAAGTTTGACATATTCATCAGCATTCATGCGAATTAATTCGAAATGTTTTTCTTCAAGCTGTTTTATTACACGTGCAGGGGTACCGGCTACTAATGAATTATCCGTAATATCGTTTTGCTCAAGTAGTACCGAACCCGCAGCAACAATTACCCAATCCCCTACGGAAGATTTGTCGTTAAGAGTGGAATTATTTCCTAGTAAGCAATGGTTCCCTACGGATTTTGCATGACAAATCACACCGTGGCCCAATGTGACATAATCGCCGATGATCATGTCGCCGTCCGCGTGGCAAATAGAACCATCCTGAATATTTGTACCTTGTCCGATAGTCATAGTGCCTCGGTCAGAGCGAAGAACTACGCCTGGCCAAATTGAAGAATTAGCTCCTATCTTCACGTCTCCTACAACATAAGCAAATTCACTTACAAACGCAGTGGGATGAATTGTAGGATATTTTCCAGAAAGGCCTCGTATCATATACTTCTCAATGTTTTCGAATGCACGTAACCTTCTTCCATAGGGATCGCGCTGTCTTAAATCTAAATCAATCGGATCTTATAAAAAATGACTTTGCATGACGAAAAATCAAATGACCCATTAAAAGAATCAGAGAATAAGTGGAAACAGAATGAATTACGCGACACGTTGTCTAAAACTCCTGAGTCAAAAGAACAATTTCTTTCAGTTTCTGGCCGTGAAATTGATCGTCTGTATATACCTGAACCCAAAAAAGATTTTGATTACTTAAACGACTTGGGGTTTCCCGGAGCATTCCCTTTTACACGGGGTGTTTACCCAACCATGTACCGTGGAAGACAATGGACTCGCAGGCAAATTGCAGGATTCGGAACACCAAGCTCTACGAACGAAAGATATAAATATCTGCTCGCTCACGGGCAAACTGGATTGTCCACTGATTTCGACCATCCTACATTAACTGGCTATGACTCTTTGCATCCTTTGTCAGAAGGAGAAGTTGGTCGATTAGGGGTAGCCATTGATACTAATCAAGACATGTCCGAGTTATTTGATGGAATTCCTATTGATCAAGTAAGCATATCTCTCACCATTAATCATCCTGCAATAATTCTCTTGAGCTTTCTCCTTAACCATGCTGAGAAAATTGGAGTCTCATGGGAAAAATTACGTGGAACGGTACAAAATGATTCACTGAAGGAGTTCCATGGGCAAAAGACGTTTGCTTTACCTCCTAGAGGCGCTTACCAGATGACAATGGATGTTGTTGAGTTCTGTACAAAAAACGTACCCAATTGGAACACGATTTCTATATCCGGGTATCACACACGAGAAGCAGGTTCCACAGCGGGCCAAGAACTAGGTTTTACACTTGCGCAAGGAATGGCCTACGTAGAGGGTGGCATAGAAAGAGGGTTGTCACCAGATGAATTCGGACCACGGTTATCTTTTTTCTTCGGCGTACACATGGATTTTTTCGAAGAAATTGCCAAGCTCCGTGCCGCTAGACGACTTTGGGCTAAAATCATGAAAGAAAGGTTCCATGCGACTGACCCGCGGGCAATGCTTTGTAGATTCCATTGCCAAACACTTGGATCCACGTTGATAAGAGAAGGTGCCTTAAACAACCTTATTAGAGGATCAAGTCAAGCACTTGCAGCTATTCTCGGTGGCACCCAATCTTTACACGTGAGTGGGTACGATGAAGCGCATGAAATCCCCTCTGAAGATGCAATGCGTATGTCTCTAAATACCCAGAGAATCCTTGGAAATGAAACAGGGGTTGTAAATACTATTGATCCATTAGGGGGTTCTTTTTTCATTGAGCAGCTCACTTCGCAGATTGAGGAGGAAGCTTGGTCTTACATAGAGCATATTCAAAGCATGGGTGATGGCCATGGGCTTCAAGAAGGTATGTTTGCTGCCATTGAAAACGGGTATATAGAACGATCAATATCTGAGGCTGCTTATGAATACCAAATGCGTATAGAAACCGGTGAATACCAAGTATTGGGATTGAATGAAAGAGAAGAAGATTCTATTTTTCCTCCAGAACTTTATGAGCATGACCAAGAAGAAGAACCAAGGCAAATTGAACGGCTGCAAGCAATAATCGAAGCACGAGATTCGGCCAAGGCGAACGAAGCATTGGCTAGATTACAGAAAGCAGCTAAAGAAAAACAAAATTCTATGCCTGCTATATTGGAAGCCGCTAATGCAAATGCTACAGAAGGTGAAATAATGCAGGCCTTAAGAGAAGTATTTGGCGACCATCAGGACCCGGGAGTTTTTTAGCAATGGACGATTTGATTCCCCCAAAAATTCTCTTGGCTAAGCTTGGGCTCGATGGACACGATCGGGGCATCAAGGTAATTGCCAAGGCGTTAGAACACGCTGGCATGGAAGTCATCTATATGGGCATGAGGGTAACCCCTGAACAAGTAGTAGATAAAGCTCAAAAGGAAAATGTTGACGTCATTGGAATCTCACTATTATCAGGAGCTCATAAAACTTTGATGGGCAAGCTTATGAAAGTTATTAATGAAAGAGAAATGGCCGGAGAGACGCTTGTTTTACTGGGAGGAACAGTTGCAGACACAGATATTGATCCTCTCAAGGAAATTGGAGTAGATGGTGTATTCCCTGTTGGTTCGAGTCTAAAAGATATTGAATCATTTATAAACGAGAATTTAAAAAGACGAGAGTAGCTATGAGTCATCAATGGCCACCAATATACGATCCTACATATGTTCCATCAAATAACACTGAATATTGGAACGAAGAAATTGAAACTATGGATCCAGGGGAACGTGAAAAACTCATTGCGATTAAATTAAAAAATCAAGTTGAATGGGCTTATGAATACTCAGGTTTTTATCAAAAGGTTTGGGGTGAGGCTGGTTTCGATCCCTCTCAATTAAAAACCATCGATGATATAAAAAGAATCCCGATCATTACAAAAGAAGATCTCCGCAAAGACCTAATCGAAAATCCTCCGTTCGGAAGCAATATCTGTGACAGATGGGACAATATACTGAGAGTACATGGTTCATCGGGAACCACGGGCATACCAACAGTTATAGCAATTAGTAACGATGACTGGAAAAGAATTGGTGAAGCTCACGCACGCGTAGAATGGGGAGCTGGAATACGACCTTCGGATACCGTTTTTATAGCTTCTCCTTTTAGCCTTTACATGGGCTCGTGGGGAATGCTAGTAGGAGCCGAGCGAATCGGAGCGAAATGCTTTCCTTTTGGTGCTGGAGCACCTGGTCAAACTAGAATGGCTGTACGATGGTGCCAAAAAGTCAAACCTTCTGTTTTTTATGGCACCCCCTCTTTTGCTTTATATCTAGCTGAAACTGCACGCGAAGAAGGAGTCGACCCAAAAGAATTTGGTTTTAAAATTTTAATGTTTTCAGGCGAGCCAGGAGCTTCAATTACTTCTACTCGCCAGGCGTTGATCAATAATTACGACGCTGTAATTATTGATAGTGGTTCTACCGGAGAAATGACGCCTTGGATGAGTAATGGTGGGTGTAGGCATTCTACGGGTATGCACCTTTGGCAAGACATGGTGTTTACGCAATTAGTGGACCCGATAACAACCGAGGTTTGCCCTTATGGCACTGAAGGTGTTCCTGTCTATACGCATTTAGAACGAACCTCTCAACCTTTAATTAGATTCTGGTCGGGAGATCTCGCGCTTTGGCGCGATGATCCCTGTAGCTGCGGGCGGACTTACCCTAGCCTTCCATATGGAATCTATGGGCGTGTTGACGATATGGTCACCGTAAGAGGCGAAAATGTATACCCCAGTGCAGTAGAGAATGTTGTCAGATCCATTAGTAATCTCACTGGCGAATTCAGGATGATAGTCTCAAGGGAAAGGGCGATGGATGAACTAACTGTTCTTGCAGAAGTCATGGATTCCGATTACTCGCAAGAAAAAATTATTAAAATAAAAAATGAATTAGAATTGAATCTCTCTACTACATTAGGGATAAGAGCGAATGCCCAATTGAAAAGCCCTGGTGAATTAGAAAGAACACAATTCAAGGCGCAAAGAGTTATCGACGAACGTGATTTACAAAAATCATCCGATGATTAGTAGAAATTGCCTCATTTAACTAAAAGGAGATTTCATGACAGAAAATAGAATTCTGTCTGGTATGCGTCCTTCAGGTAAATTGCATCTGGGGAATTATTTTGGCGCATTAAAAAACTGGGTGCATCTGCAAAATGAATATGAATGTATGTATATGGTTGCAGACATACATGCGTTAACCACACTTGCTGGAAGTGAGCAAGTTTCTACTATTTCTAATGACACGCATGAAATGGTACTTGATTGGCTTGCTGCAGGTCTTAATCCAGATAAGTGTGTTTTATTTGTACAGTCTCAAGTACCAGAGCATTTAATATTAAGTAGCCTTTTGAGTATGAGCACACCTTTGGGATGGTTGCTCCGAGTGCCAACTTTCAAAGAACGCGTCCGCCAGCTTGGTGAAGATGAAGAACACCTTCCATATGGGCTTGTAGGATACCCTGTATTGCAAACCGCAGACGTAATTATTTACAAGGCCAACAAAGTCCCTGTAGGTATTGATCAAGTTCCGCATATTGAAATTTCACGTGAAATAGTAAGGCGTTTCAATCGATTATATGGTGATACGTTCCCTGAGCCTCAACCTCTACTTACGGAGTCTCCGATGATCTACGGTACTGATGGCCAATCCAAAATGAGTAAAAGCTTGGATAACCATATTGAATTAGCTTCGTCCGAAGAGCAAACCCGAGAAAAAGTCCTTTCAATGGTCACTGACCCTCAGCGAATACGACTTTCTGAGCCAGGAAGGCCTGAAGTTTGTAATGTGTTTTCTCTTCAAAAGATCTTTAATCCAAACAAAATTGAAAATATCCATGAATTGTGTACTTCCGCAGGCATAGGTTGTGTTGCTGATAAACAAGATTTGGCAGATGGAATAAACTCATTTTATAAAGAATTTCGTGAGCGAAGATCTAAATTGGAAGAAAACCCTAATGCAATCAAGGAAATTCTTGAAGCAGGTGCACAGCGAGCACGAAAAATCGCACAAGTTACTATCGAAGAAGTATATGAAAAATTAGGCCTTGCATAAGAATGGGGAACTTACTCACTCAAAGTTCAACTAGCGGCAAAAATCAACTTGAAGTCGCCATCAAATGCGCTGAAGCTGCTGCCCAAATAATACGACTTCGGATACTTGATACTTTCGAACGCGACTCAAAAATCAAGCTGGGCCTCACAACAAAAAATGGGTGGAATGACCGAGTAACAGAAGTAGACGGTGAGGCTGAAAAAGCCATTATTGAAATCCTTGAATCAGAATACCCTGAACATGGAATCATCGCAGAAGAATCAGGAGTACAAGGTTCTATTTCTTCGCCTTTTCAATGGTATATAGATCCAATTGATGGTACTAGGAATTTTGCGAGCGGATTACCCCACACTTGTGTAAGTGTAGGTCTTTGGCAAAAACATGCCCCGATACTTGGTGTTTTAATTGACCCTATAAGAAACGAAACGTTTACGGCTGTAAACGGAGGAGGCGCAAAGGTAAATGGGATTGATGTATTTGCGTCCGAGGAAGGTAATCTATCTGAAGCACTTCTTGGTTTCGATATGGGCTATAACCCAGAACAAGGTAACTTTTTACTTTCTGCAATTAATGAACTCTGGCCACAATTTCAATCAGTTCGCATGATGGGATCTGCAGCTTTAGGAATTACTTACTCAGGATGTGCAAGATTAGATCTTTATGCGCATCATTACGTTCAACCATGGGATATTGCAGCCGCAATCATCTTCGTCCAAGAAGCAGGCGGGTTAGTAACCGATCTTAATGGTGAAAAGATCCACCCACACAGCGGGCATATTCTCGCCGGTTCACCGGCTATCCATAAAGTTTTTATGAATAGCACTGCTGACTCTAAATGGCGAAAATCTGTAAAGAACGCTGATTAAGGCTGCTCCGACAAAGAATTTATCGCAAGTCCGCTCGGTAATTTAGGGTAAAAATACGTACTTTTACGAGGAAGTCGAATACCAGCCTGGACTACTGATCGAAAAACGTCGGCAGGCAAACCTTTAACAAAAAAAGCTAATTGCCCTACCCCACTGTTAATCAATTCTATCGCATCTTCTCCATCATGAACGTACATAATATGCTTCGCAAAGTCCTCACCTAAGACTGGCTTCAAAATCATTTCTTGAATTACGAATGCCTCAACTGATCTCACTTGAGTACTAGGAGGGGCTTCAGAGTCAGGTTCGGGGATAATATCATTAGCAGGTGTAAGCAATTCCGGTGTTTCATCTTTCCGGATAGCCCCAAGTACTACCTGGGTCTGACCCATAGTTGCAACTATCGCATCTATAGATGATGCGGAGTAATCAGCAACATTGATTGGCCTAGACACAAAATAAAAACGTAACACCTCTTGTATTTTCTGCATCTGCGATTCATCTAAGCCATGCAGCACTCGGTAATAAGGAAGAATTTCAAGCCCCTTGTCCTCAAAGTCGATTAACGCACATAGTACAAAGTTTGAAGGATGATCTTGATCGCCAAAGGAAGATTTAGCGTAGCTTAAAGCAGTTTCATAGCGATGATGGCCATCAGCAACATATACATGCTGCATCTTCAAAGCTTCTTCTATTACTTGAATCTTTTCTGGATCAGAAATGGCCCAAACTGTATAGCCCATATTATCGGCTACAAAATCGTAGATTGGATCGTGGAGAACAATGTCTTTAATGAGCAGTGAAATCACTTTCTGAGGGTCTTGATAAAGCATCATTAAAGGGCTGAAGTTTGCACTTGTAGCGTGCATCAATGCCAGTCTATCTTCTTTAGGACCAGATGCTGTGTTTTCATGCGGTAAAACACCTTCTCCTAACTCTTCTAATCTAAGTGCTCCTATAATTGCGATTCTCTCTTGAGCCTGCCCCTGAATTGAAAATTTTTGGCGAAGCAAATAGTAAGATGCTTTTTCATCTTTTATCAGGACGTTACTCGCAAGCATTTCTTGAAAAGAGGCCGCGGCGTTTGTATAACGGTTTTCATCAGGTGACCCATCAATTTCGCACAGCTCTAGCCGTACCATATTGTTAATATTTTTAAGAAGTAACTCTTTCTCGTCATTTTTTGATATCACATCATATGGAGGGCAAATCAAATCAGGCATTAAGCCAGCATTGGATCCATATCTAATAGCTCTAAATGGGTAAAAATCAACCATGCAAACTCCTATCACTATATATATGATTATACTCAATATGACTCAAGGCGAAGGGTTTTTTAGTTCTTTAGAATTTAGAGGAGGGATTTATGGTAACCATTAAAGCGGATATATATTTTGATTTTAGGTGACCATTTGTATTTAATTCAGTGGTTTGGCTGAATCAAGTAAAAGAAGCACTAGGAGGAGAAATTCCCCTACAGGCTACATGGCGTCCTTTCTCATTAGCGCAAGTTAACCAAAAAATCGGGCCTGATTACGAAGCCTGGAATGAAGATGATGAAAATTTAGATGAAAGTCTCTGGGGATTACGCGCTGGACAAGCCGCACGTCGTCAAGGTGAAGAGTACCTTAATGAATTCCTTCCAAGACTACTAACTGCGCGTCATGTGGACAGAGTATCACTCTCAGATAAATCCATACTCAAAAACATAGCGCAGGAATGTGGGCTAGATATCAACAAATTTTCTGAAGACTTAGAGGATCGTTCTACTTTAGAAGAAATAAAAGCCTCTCACATAGAAGCAACTCAATCCCTTGGCGTCTTTGGTACTCCGACTTTTATTCTCAAAGAGGGAGGTTCTGCATTTGTCAAAATGATCAAACCAAACACAAATGAAGAGGCCCTCGCTGCATTCAACTCTTTAATAACACTGTTAAAAAGTGCGCCTTTCTTGGGAGAAGTAAAGCGGCCGCAGCCTCCATGGCCTAAAGGAGTCTTTGATTAATCACAGCACTCCAAGTAACCACTCCTTAAGTGAATTGCAAGATAAGTTAGGGATTAAATTCAATTGCGTTGAGCTTCTCGCTCAGGCAATGCGCCACCCTTCCATCCTAAACGAAGAGCCAAGGTCAAGATTAGGAAGTTATGAAAGACTCGAATTCTTAGGGGACTCGTTCCTAGGATGGGTTGTCGCACAAGAAACTTACAAACGGTACCCCAATTTCCCCGAAGGACAATTAACTAAAGCCAGAGCTTTGCTTGTACGAGGTTCTAATTTGCAGTCTTTAGCTCAAGCATTAAATCTTGGAAAGTATATGGAGCTTGGTCAGGGAGAAGTAGCAAGTGGGGGGCGCAATAGACCCTCCAACCTTGCGGCAGTGTTTGAATCCTTAGTAGGTGCAATATTACTTGATCGTGGTGAAAAAACTGCAGCTAAATTCATATTACATTTATTGGATGATCAGATAAAATTAATTGCTTCAAATAAATCATTAAACGACCCCAAAAGCGCGCTGCAGGAATTCTTACAAAAAAAAGGGTTACCCCTTCCGGTTTATCAGGTGGTTAATGCAAAACAAGTCTCTCGATCAAAACTTTTTGTAATACAGATCCTTATAGCTAACAAATTTGTTGCTGAAGGCATTGCTCCTAAAAAAAGCACCGCAGAGCAGCAAGCCGCTGAATCCGCCTTAGCGATACTTAGAGATCAAAATTCAGAACTCCAATAAAATTATTGTGGATATTTGCTGGTCGCTGGTAGCATCCATCCAAGACATTAGCAAAGCATTCATTAGGAATCCTAATATTGGCTTTTTCATTATTCGAAAGCAAAGAAAATATTTTTAAGGCTCTATCAAAGACTCGTAAAGATTTGGGCCATAATTTGTCTTACCTTTTTCAGCCAAGCACTAAAATTGATGAATCTTTATGGCAAGATTTGGAAGATTTACTTATTTCTGCCGACACGGGAATAGAAACTACAGCTAAGTTAATTGCAAAAATAAAAACTTCAGCCCAGAAACAAAATATCGATACCTCCATGGAAATCATGGGGCTACTAAAATCTGAATTATTATGCCTGATGAATCCGTACCAAGAACCATACCTCGAAGAATTTTTCACAGATCCGTCTTGCCCAAAACCTTTAGTCATTATGGTTGTAGGTGTAAATGGCGTTGGCAAAACCACCAGCGTAGCAAAGCTTGCTGCGTACTACCAAAGAATGGGGAAGAATATAACATTAGGGGCAGGAGATACTTTCCGAGCAGCGGCTATAGACCAGTTAAAGGTATGGGGTGAAAGATTAAATCTAGACGTTGTTGCACATCAGCAAGGTTCTGATCCAGGCGCCATAGCGTTTGATGCCTATAACGCAGCCATTGCACGGCAAGCTGACGTATTAATTTATGATACCGCTGGTAGGTTGCATAATAAGAATCATCTTATGGATGAACTCTCTAAAATAAATCGCGTATTTGGAAGAATTTCATCCGATGCTCCTCATCAAATATTACTCGTATTGGACGCCACAACTGGCCAAAATGGATTAGAACAAGCTAGAAGTTTTCAGCGCATCGTAGACATCAATGCCATCTTTTTAACTAAATTAGATAGTACGGCAAAAGGCGGTATTGTTATTGCTATCAATGATCAACTAGGAATTCCAGTCGCCTTAGTGGGGACTGGCGAACAAGTGAATGATTTATCTATATTCGATAGAAACAATTTTATCGACGGATTATTTGATGAAAATTAAAGACAGGGTACCAGACCATGCTTAGTGCTATCCTCTGGCTGGGATTGTTACAGCTAATATCTGCAATGAGTATCCCACTGTCATTTAGGGTGTTCAGTCGAATGCCCGATAGAGGCTATGCCTTCACCAAAGTCATTGGCCTACTCATTGTAGGCTTCAGCGTTTGGCTGATAGGCCTTTCTCAAATTGTTACCGTTTCTCGCTTAGCTGTTTTAATTGCAATAGCAATTCTCGCTTTTGTATCTTGGATTGCAGCAGGAAAGGATTACAAGGAAATATGGAGTACTACCAAGGCTAACCTAAGTCTGATTATTTCCATTGAACTCTTATACATTACCATTTTCTGTGGAATGGCACTGCTTCGAGCATCGATTCCAGACATATCCCACACAGAGCAGCCAATGGATCTAATGTTCCTAAGCTCAGTGGTTGCAAGTGAACATTTTCCACCCATTGATTCCTGGCTTTCTGGCGAACATGTTTCATACTATTACCTCGGATATGTTTTTGTAGGTTCTATTACTTTACTTACAGGGATTGAAACATGGGTCGCCTATAATCTGGGTCTGGCCATGTTCGCTGCAATGACCGCAGTAACAGCATTTGGACTTACGTACAATTTAGTTTTGCTTTGTAGGGGATCGCGGGAATCCGGAATATTTGCAGGCATCACAACAGTTTTCCTAGCGCTACTCGCAAGTAATCTTGTAGGAGTACTTGAGCTGTTTCGAGCATCTGGTGGGGGGGATTCTAATTTTTGGTCATCGATAGCAATTGCAGGCCTCACTCAATCCGAGCCATCTAATAATTGGTTCCCTACGGACTCGGCATGGTGGTGGTGGCGAGCTTCAAGAGCAATACCTGGAGCAATAACCGAGTTTCCAGCATTTAGTTTTTTGCTGGGTGATATGCATCCTCATTTGATGTCATTAGCATTTTTATTATTTGCTACCTCATTATCGATACAAATATACCTTCAGCAAGGTTTGCTGCATTTAAGTGCATTTAAATCCCTATGGCCACTCCTGCTTATAACCTCAATCAGTCTCGGTTCATTGATAGTGACGAATCTATGGGATTTTCCGGTGGCCCTTGCTCTCATTGCAAGTTCAATACTCCTTAATGCGGCTAGGAATGAAAGGCGACTTCAGTTGGGTAAGGCCATAGTAATGAACGAGAATTCATTACTAATTAGTTCCACTACTGGGCCCCAAAATAATTCCCCTATGCCCTGTGTGAGAATCTTCAATTTTTCTGAAAAAGGGTGGAAATTTAACCAGAAACTTACAGCAGAGGAGCTTGGTACACATTCAGGCTTTGGCGACGCCCTAGCCATCAGTGAGAGCCTTATTGCAGTTGGCTGTTCTGAAGCAAGCAAAACTGGGATAGTAAGGGTCTACAAAAAGTCAAAAGAAAAATGGATCCACAACGCCACTCTAAGGCCTTCGCAAAATAGCAAAGCAACCAAATTCGGGTGTTCAGTATCTGCCGATTCAGGCGTAATTGCGGTTGGTTCGGAAGAAAAGGTTTATCTATTTAATGAAACAGAAAAAGGCTGGGTAATATTCGAAAGTTTTCCTATCGAAACTAATAATTCTGAACAGGCCGTAAAAGTGTCAGTGCATAATAATTACCTTGCTGTTGGTCTTACTACGCCATCTAGCGGAGTGCTACGAATTTACCGCATGGCTCGCACACGATGGAGCCTTTCTCAGCAATTTAGCTCTTCCGAAATGGGTATCAGGCAATTAGGTGGCAGCATTGCGATGAACGACGATCACGTAGTCGTTGCTGGCATTGGTTCTGTTGCAGTGCTTAAAAAGCAAAAAACTAATTGGGTAGTAAGTCAAATTTTATACCCATCAAAGCCTTCAGAATCGTTTGGTGAATCTGTAGCTATTGATAACACATTTATCGTCGTAGGCGCTAATAATGAAAGTAATCCATCTTCTAGATCAGGGAAACTTTTCGTATATGAGTTATCTAAAAATGGTTTTTGGAGTGCGCATGCCGAGCTATCTGCAAGTGATACAAGTACCAATGCAACCTTGGGTACAAGCGTAGCAATTGCGAATGGATATGCTTCTGCAGGTGCGCCTGGACAAGGCCAAGGCGCAGTATATTTTTTCCAAAGGTCATTAGATAAGTGGGCCCCTGCTGGGAAAATTGGCGGACCATGGAGGCTTTCAAGAGCACTTTCGGCTATAGGGTTATTACTATTTTCAAGCTACGTTGTTAGCTCGCCATTTTTAATGAATTTTGAAAGTTCGGCGAAAGGGATTGCACCATTAAGCGATTTACTTACAAGACCTTTACATCTTTTTTTTATCTGGGGCATTTCTGCTTTTTTAATATTACCAATGTTCGTATTGCTCCTTCGGCATTCCCTCAGTCGAGAAACCTGGAGTCCAATAAGATTAGGGGTCATTTTAGTAGCATCACTAGCTCCCATAATGCTCTGGTTACAACCTATATACGGTATCCCTTTATTTACTGTAATTCTGCTACTTTTTGGCTTGCATCAAATAGGCTATCGACTGCCTCGAGCGGATGAAGCTCTGTTTGCCTATAATCCTCGTTTCACATTCATTGTCGGTAGTCTGGTGATTATTGGGGGACTTATATGGAATGGGATTATAAGTAATGAAAGAGGACTTGGAGGTGAATTGCTAGCAATAGATCGTCTCCTCGTAGTATTGCCGATTGCCATTAGTATGGCAATCGGGTTTTATTCTGCATGGTCCCTTGCACATAAAGACAGTGAACATATGAGGCATGGTCGTTTTGGTCGAGAAGCATTAACTCGCTGGAACGGTTTTGTCCCAATTTTCCTGATTTTTTCCATATCAATCTCGTTAATTATGGGAGCAGAATTATTCCATGTTGTAGACATTTTTGGAGGCGAATTAAAAAGATTTAATACTGTATTCAAGCTTTATTATCAATCGTGGATATTACTTTCTGTCATTGGAGGAGTTGGACTTTGGTATGTATCCACAAAATGGGACAAACGCACACTAACAGGACGAACTGGGCTAACTGCTTGGCTCCTTGTACTAGTAGTTATATTTGGAGGGCTAAGTTATTACTCATTTGCTGGTATCTCTACCCGCACTCAAAATCATGATTATTTCACGCTCAATGGCTTATCGTACGTTAGTAAGACTGCACCTGAAGAATACGAATTAATCAAATGGGTCAATCAACATACTAATCGAAATTCTATCGTACTCCAGGGGTCATTAGTGCCCTGTACAGCCAGCCAATCCGGCTGCAACGATTGGGACCCGCGCTTGGGAAGAATAGCCTCAGCCACAGGTAGACCTACAGTCCTAGGGTGGGAGGGGCACGAACAACAGTGGCGAACCAATCATTCTCTCCTTGAAGAACGGCAGGATGACATACGTGAAATTTACACTACCACTGACCCCTCTGCTGCGAAAATTCTAATTTCTAAGTATGGGATTGATTACGTAGTCATCAGTAAAAGCGAGCTTGAAATCTACGGTACAAAAGGTAAGGAAAAATTCAAAGAATTTGGTAGTGTGGTTTTTGAAGGAACTGATTTGTTGATGTATAAGCTGGATTAATTAAATGCAATTTATTTTAAGAGCAATAGAATATTGGTCATCAGCAAAATATTTTTTTCTTAGGCTATGGGATTCTTTCAAGAGCATACATCTCCCAAGAACTTTCGTTGGGTGGACTTATGTTGCCATAATTACAATTGCCATAATTACAAGGCTTTGGGATCTAAGCGGACGGTCTCTTCATTACGATGAAATTCTCCATGCATGGTATTCATGGATGTACTCCCAAGGTATGGGCTATTCGCATACTCCTTTAACTCACGGTCCTTTTTTGTTCCATGGTGGAGCGGCTAGCTTTTTTGTTTTCGGTTCAAATGACTTTACCGCCCGCTTTCTTCCCGCACTTTTTGGGATATTTTTAATAGGAATGCCTTATTTCTTACGTAATGAGATTGGAAAATACGGTGCAATTTTCGCGTCAATTTACCTGCTTATATCTCCATCATTTTTGTACTTCAGTAGATTTATGCGAAACGATATCTATATGGCAGTTTGGGCTCTAGCTCTAATTATCATAATGATTAAATACCAAAGATCTCCTAAATTCAGCTTACTTTTTGCATGGGCGATAATATGGGCTTTAGCCTATTCCACCAAAGAATCAGCTTTTTTACTTGCAGGTACTATTGGTTTAATACTGATTTTTCAGACTTCAAAAGCATTATGGCAATGGATAAAAGGCAATCGATTTCTCTCAGATATTGGTCCATCTGGCGATTTATTAATTGTCCTAGGAACATGTTCACTACCTTTATGGGCGCCAATTGCAGGAACTATTCAGTCCGCTTTGGGTGTAATACTTGTAAATCCAGACCCGAATGACCCTAGAGTAATTGCAGGAGAAATAATTAGATCAAATGCTGAAACTGGAGCACCAGTAGGGGGTAGTCTATACATTGCCGCATTTATATTTTTAGTCTTACTGATACTATCGGTAGCGATAGGGCTACTTTGGGATAGGAAACGATGGCCTATACTTGCAGGCAGCTTTGCATTTATATGGCTAATTCTATTCACAAGCTTTTTTACTAATTGGCAGGGCTTATTCACAGGCGTATGGGGATCGCTTGGTTACTGGATAGCACAACAAGCAGTAGAACGTGCTAGCCAGCCTTGGTACTACTACCTACTAGGCCTAATGGTTTACGAGTCACTTGCAATAGTCCTAGCGACTATTGGTTCTATCTATCTCTTGTTAAAGCACCGAACAAATTTCAATCTAATAATTATTTTTTGGGCAGCTATGACATTAATACTTTTCACCATCGCAGGTGAAAAAATGCCTTGGCTACTGACCGGTATCACACTTCCCCTCGTGATAGTGTCTGGAATAGTAATCGATAAATTAATGCACCAAGCAATGAGTCTCTATATGCGGGTTAGAATATATTTAGTATGGCTTTTGCTATTCATTGCAAGTCCAATTATTATCCTGTACGTAATTCTTCCCTCCAAACCTTTTTCAGTTGAAATTTATTACATCGGAATTTTGATTGGAGCCATAGCTCTGATCTATTCCGTTGTCCTTATTTTTCAATGGAAAAATGCGACCAATAATTGGCCAAGCTTATATTCAGCACTGCCCATACTTGCTATTTCATTTATTTGCGTTTGGGCGTTTGGCATTGGAGCCAGTTCAGTCAGAGCAAGCTATTCCTATGACAACATGGAAAAACCCAGAGAATTGCTTGTTTATTCCCAGACAGGGCAAGAAACATCATATGCTGCAAAATGCCTAAATCGAATCAAGCCTATGTCCGAAGATGACATAAGAATTCTTGTAGATGAATCCGATAATTTTGCTTGGCAGTGGAGATGGTATTTGCGGGATTTTAATAACGTAGATTACAGGCCATTAAATCAAGGCCCTATTAAAGAACTGCCTGAATATCAAATCATAATGATGAGCAAAGCTTCAGAAAATAATCATGTGAATTCTTTAGGTGCGTACCGTAGAACAGGGGAGCTCCACCATCTCTGGTGGTTTCCTAATTATGCATATGAGCAACTCACTCTCCCCAAAATCCTTGATGGTGCAGTCTCGTCACAGGGATGGCAAACCATATACGATTATCAGGTCAGGAGAGAAATGGGCAGTAGTATGCAGCGATCGAATGGAATTATTTATATTGCTGACCAGCTAACTGACGACGTCACTTCGTGCACAAAAAGGCAATAGGCGTACTTTCTAGTTATACTATCTTTCTTGCACAAAGGTAGGGTTAATTCAAAATGATGTCTCGTAGGTATTGGATCGGACTAATAATCAGTACTATTTTTCTGGTTATTTTAATCTCTCAAATCGACTACAAGGAAATGATTCAGTCCTTACGCGACGCTAATTACCTTTATGTATTTCCAGGCATATGCGTATATTTTATCTCCCTATATTTCCGAAGTATTCGATGGAAATATCTGCTCTCTCCTTTCGGATCAACTACTACCGCGAGGCTTTATCCCGTATTACTTGTAGGTTATTTAGCAAATAACATTTTGCCCTTGCGGGCTGGCGAATTCGTCAGGAGTTATTACTTAGCAACGCGAGAAAAAATTTCTTCTGCTACCGGATTAGCTACTGTTCTTGTTGAGAGGGTATTTGACGGGCTGACTCTTATACTATTTCTTTTCGTTGGGGGTTTATTCTTGCCTCTTTCTCCACTCGTTTCAAAATTATCTGAAACTGCAAATCTACATCCACAATCGATTATTGCAATAGTTGTCTCTCCATTCGTACTTGTCTTTGCGCTAATTATTTTTATTGCAATTAAGCCCAATATCTTTCTATCTATAACGCGAAAATTTCTAATGAAGCTTCCAAGAAAATTTGAATCCACTTTAAGCCCGTTGATTACACGTTTTATTAACGGATTTAAAGGAATGAATAAACCGGATAGGTTGTTTTGGGTATTTTTATTATCCGTACCTGTATGGATGGCAGAAGCTTATATGTACCTAATCATAGGATACGGATTTGGAATCGATAACTTCTTCCCCAATATTTGGCAATATTCCCTAGCAATGCTTATTGTTGTATCAGTTTCCAATTTAGCTACCTCAATCCCTTCCTCGCAAGGTTCGATAGGACCATTTGAGGTCTTTGGAACAATTGCATTAGTTTACCTTGGAGTGAGCAATGGTGTGGCATCCGCGTATGTAATCATATTGCACTTATCTTTACTTTTACCCGTTATAATCGTTGGTATCGCGTATATGGTTTACGCAAGCCTTTCACTAAAACAACTAACTGGAGATCCGCGTGAATGATCTTCCCGAAACCTATCGGGTAGGAATAATTGGAGCAGGAGCTGCAGGCCTTGCGGCAGCTTATGATCTTGTTTCTGAGGGATGTCACGTAGACGTATATGAAAGTGCTCCATTCCTAGGAGGACAAGCGTCTACGTTCTTGATTAATGGTGTCCCTGTTGAAAGAGGGTATCATCACTTGTTCACAAGTGATCAATCAATGATTGGCTTGATTACTGAGCTGGGGCTTTCGCATAAGTTGAAATGGATAGACTCAAACGTTGGTTATTTTACTAAAGGGAAATTATGGAAATTCACATCTCCATTTGACCTATTGGCCTTCAGGCCAATCCCTTTATGGGATAGAGTCAAATTAGGTCTTTTAACTTTAATGCTTCAACGTAGGAAAGAATGGAAGAGCCTCGAAAAAACAACTGCCTCGGAATGGTTATTAAAAAATGCAGGTTCGAATATTTACTATGCAATTTTCGAACCAATGCTAAGAGGTAAATTTGGTCGCTATTACGACCAAATCACCATGGCTTGGCTTTGGAATAAATTTGCTCTGCGCACTGCTTCCAGAGGAAAAGGAATCGCAGGTAAATTAAAAGAACAACTTGCCTATCCTTCGGGTTCTTTTGGCGAAATTTTTGATACCCTGGCTAAACGGATTGAAGACAGCAAAGGTAAAATTCATCTATCAAAATATGTAAAAAAAATAGTAATCGAGAACAATCGTGTATCCGGTCTAGAGGTTGCTTCGGAAGGAGAGTCCCCATCCTTCCATAGTTATGATCAAGTGCTAGCTACTGTTCCTTCTTTTGTATTACCAAAAATTCTAGAACATATTCCTGAAGATTACCTAAGCAAGTTAACTGATAAAACCTATCTATCTGCAGTCTTAGTAATTCTAGAGTTAGACAGGGCATTAACCCCTCATTATTGGACATACGTAGGCGATCGTGAATTACCCTTCTTAGGAATAATTGAACATACTAATTTCATACCTGCAGAATATTACAATGGCGCACACATCGTTTATTTAACAAATTACCTTGAGCAAGACGACCCAATGTACAAATTGTCCCCTGAAGAGCTTTACCAAGAATATATCCCTCATCTTCAAAAAATTAATCCTAACTTCAGAGAATCCTGGGTTACTAATTACTACTACCACAGAGTAGATGCTGCCCAACCAATTGTTACCAAAGGTTATACAGAAAGCATACCCAGCCACCGCACACCTTTTAAGGATCTTTACTTGGCTAATACAACACAAATATACCCAGAGGATCGAGGGACAAATTATTCTGTACGTATGGGACGAAACGTTGCCCAACTGATGAAGGAAGATCGCGGGCTGAATTAATTAATCTGAGCTACCACAAATTGAGTGGCAGGCACCCTTGCCAAAAGGAGTAAAAGTCATGAAATTGAAAGATTGCCATAATTTCCACGATTTCAGAAAACTTGCCAAAAAGAAATTGCCGTCTCCTATATTTCATTATATAGATGGTGCTGCTGAAGACGAAATAACGTACCAAAGAAACACCAGTTCCTACAATGACGTCGAATTAGTCCCGAATGTGTTACGCGGCGTAGAGAATATAGACTTATCGACTACTATATTCGGGAAAAAAATGGACTTGCCTTTTTATTGTTCACCTACCGCTCTGCAAAGGCTTTTCCATCACGACGGCGAAAGAGCCGTAGCAAAAGCAGCTGCTAAATTCAACACGATGTTTGGGCTTTCCACTATCGGCACTGTTGCGATAGAGGAAATTGATCAAGTTGACACCCCTAAGATGTTCCAGTTTTACTTTCACAAGGATCATGGAATAAATGACGCGGTGCTCGATAGAGTAAAGGCTTCGAATTTTGATGTACTAGCGCTTACAGTCGACACAATAACTGCAGGTAGCAGAGAGCGAGATCTTCGGACCGGATTCAAATCTCCGCCCCAGTTAACATGGGCTAGTTTTCTTAGCTTTCTATCTAAACCAAATTGGGGACTGAATTATCTATTCCGTGAAAAATTTGAACTCCCATTATTGAAAGGCAGTGTATCTGAACTAAATAATGTATCAACGTCTATAGGAAGTTATTTTTCCACTATGCTTGATCAATCGATGAATTGGAATGATGCGGAAAAGCTTGCTTCTGACTGGGGAGGGCATTTTGCTCTGAAGGGAGTAATGAGCGTAGAAGATGCGAAAAGAGCTGTAGATATAGGTTGTTCTGGGATCATTGTCTCCAATCATGGTGGAAGGCAATTGGATGGCCAAAGATCAAATTTTGATCAACTAGGCGAAATAGTTGACGCAGTAGGAGACAAAATAGACGTTATTTGTGAAGGAGGCATACAGAGATCAACTCATATGATAAAGGCTTTATCAATGGGCGCAAAAGCTGTAGCAGGTGGAAGATTATATTTGTATGCACTCGGAGCAGCTGGTCAAGCAGGGGTTGAGAGAGCTTTAGGGCTATATAAAACTGCTTTAGAAAGAGACATGAAACTTATGGGATGCACCAACATAAATGAACTGAGTAGATCTAATTTAAGGTTTAGGTGCACGTGCACGCATCATTAATTCTCTATCTGTTAAATATTACTTATTCACTGGGGTAAACAGGATGTGATATTTACCATTGCTGAGTAGATTGAGGCGAGTTGAATTAATTAATTAGAGTAACCACAAATTGATACTTAACTTAAAAGAATGCATATACTTCAAAACGATTTGAGGTAGTCATGGCAGATGAAGAGAATTCAAATTTAGCAAATTCCCTAAAAGAAAAACTTCATTTTCACAATTATCGGTACTACGTTCTAGACGATCCTGTGATTTCGGATTTTGAATACGACAGGATTTTTCGTCAATTAGTAGATCTCGAAGAAAATATACCAGGGTTAAAAGCTGCGGATTCACCTACTCAAAGAGTGGGAGGGGCGCCGTCTCCCGAATTCCTAGAGATCCAGCACCGGAGCCCAATGCTAAGTTTGGGAAATGTTTTCAACGTTAACGAATTTATAGCTTGGCATAACCGTGCAGCTGCTCGTCTTCAGTTTTCAAATTTCGAAATGATCTGTGAACCTAAAATTGACGGCCTAGCGATATCATTAACCTATGAAAATGGTCTACTTGTCCAAGGCGCTACTCGTGGGGATGGTAATAAAGGTGAAGACGTTACCTCGAACGTTAGAACGATTAGATCAATTCCCTTATCCCTTCAATCCCCAAACCCTCCGCCACGCCTAGAGGTAAGAGGGGAAATTTATTATCCACTAGATGCATTTGAAAAATTTAATAATGAAAGGCTTGCTGAAGGTCAAGCGCCCTTTGCTAATCCAAGAAATGCGGCTGCAGGGTCATTACGCCAACTAGATCCTAAAACAACCTCAGAGCGCCATTTATCGATATGGGTATACCAATTGGGTTCAGTCGATGGACAAGCAGCACCCGATACACATTGGGAAATAATGCAGTGGCTTCGGTCCTTAGGATTCCGGATAAATCCTTTGATTGAATTGGTCACAAATTTAGATAGTGTCACAAAATATCATCAGCGTTGGATTGGGAATCGAAATAATGAGAATTACCAGACTGATGGAATCGTCGTCAAAGTAAATTCTCTCGAGTACCAAAGGCTTTTGGGGTTTATCAGCCGGGAGCCACGATGGGCAGTCGCTTACAAATTCCCTTCGGAACAAGCGATTACTAAATTGGTTGAGATAGGAATTAACGTTGGTAGGACGGGGAATCTCAATCCATTTGCGGTTCTCGAGCCGGTGCAGCTTGGTGGCGTAGTGATACAACACGCAACGCTTCACAATGAAGAAGATATTTTGCGCAAAGATATCAGAATCGGAGACCAGGTAATTATTGAAAGAGCGGGGGAAGTTATTCCGCAAGTAATTGGTCCGGTAGCAGGAAGCCGCACCGGTGCAGAAATTCCTTTTGAAATGCCCGGGCTATGCCCATCTTGTTCTTCTCTAGTATCGAAAATTGAAGGAGAAGCTGCTCATCGATGCAGCAATGCTTCATGTCCCAGTCAAAAATTCGAAAAAATTAAACACTTTGTGTCTAAATCTGCAATGGACATAGAAGGATTAGGAGAAAAACTAGTTAAGCTTCTTCTAGATCTGGATCTCATTAGTGAATTCCCTGATCTATATTTTTTAGACCGAGAGCAACTTCTAAATGTCGAGCGCATGGGTGAAAAATCCGTAACAAATCTTTTAAGCGCAATTGAGAAAAGCAAACAAAGGCCATTGTCTTCTCTAATATCCGGACTTGGGATATTACATGTCGGGTCTGAAACTTCCGAGCTTTTAGCAAAGCAGTTCAAGAGTGTCGATACAATTGCGCAAGTTTCTCTTGAAAATTTTGAGGCTATCCCCGGAATTGGCAGTATCGTAGGCGCAGCGTTAGTCGAGTATTTCCAAAATTCTGAAAACTTAGCAATCATCGAAAAACTCCGCTCAGCAGGGGTTAATTTTACAGAAAATGAAAATCTTGAGGAATACGTAAGCTCCTTCATAGGCCTACGCTTTGTCGTAACTGGGCGAATAGAGGGCTATACCCGATCTGAACTTGAGCAATACATTAAAAATCGAGGAGGTTCGGTAAGCAGTTCGGTAAGTAGTAAGACAAATTTTGTTGTCGCAGGAGAAGACGCGGGGTCAAAGCTTTCTGATGCTGAAAAATTGAATGTCTCAATTATTTCATTTGCAGAACTACAAAATTTGGACAGGCAAGGCTTACACTAGTCATATGTTGGAAAAAATAGTTGGAGACTTGGGGCAAATATTCAAAGTACATTTAAATCCAGCCCGGAAAAAGCCAATGGTTGTCGTTGGCTTAGGGAATCCGGGGGAGAAATATAAACTGACTAGGCACAATGTAGGTTTCATGTTTGCAGAGCTTTTTGCAGATAGAAATAAGATTAAATTCGACATCAAAAAGAAAACTACAGTGATTGGCGAAGGTGTATTTGAAAACAAAGACCTAACGGTCGCGAAGCCTCGTACATTTGTTAATCATTCAGGCCAGGCTGTCAAGTATTTAATGGATAGGTACCGCATACCTGCTAGCTCTTGCCTAATTATCTTCGATGACATGGACCTTCCCGTAGGTCAAATTCGTATGAGACCATCCGGTGGCTCTGGCGGACATAACGGATTGAATTCAATATCAAACACTTTGGGAACAGGTAATTTCCCGCGCCTTCGAATCGGAATTGGAAGGCCAAAGAATGACACTATTGACCATGTCCTCAGTAAATTTGAATCTGAAGAAGTAACCGTGCTTGAGAAAGCACTTGAAGATGCCTATGAAGCTACTTTAGCTTGGGTAAAATACGGCATCGATTACGCAATGAATAAGTTCAATTGAAATTCTACATTCCTGCCTTAACTCTTTTTGCATTCCTTCTATTTAGCGCATGTGCAGATGACAGTACAGTCCTAACAAATGAACCAAGTAATGCAGACGATGTAGGTTCTGCAGAAATAAAAGTTATTGGCAGCCCTCTACTCTCAATCCCAAATGCAAGTCCCTCTGATGTTTATGCGATTACAAAAAGATTGAAAAATATTTCAGTCCCTCCTCCAAGCGAAGAGCTACTATTTAGCAATGAGCCCGTGGGATCGACTCGAAATTTTTGGGGACTGAATATACAAACCCCAAATTATTTTGAATTTGAAGCCAAAGTTGCTTATTCAAGTGATAATGCAATTTGGTATTTTCCTATCACTTCAAATAAAAAACTACCTGAGATTAAACAAGCTATTGATGAATTCGAAAAAATTATTTGGCCAAAAACCATTAGCCTTTTTGCGCCTGAATTGAAACTTCCAGGGAAAATTGCAATTGTTCACGGTTCGTTCCCAGGGCTAGGAGGCTACTTTTCACCATCCGACGCACTCCCGCAATCTATCAATCGCCATAGTAATTTAAGGATGGCAATCTACTTGAGTGAGCCAGCAGATTTAACAGACTCTAGCTATTTGGGAACATTAACTCACGAACTGCAGCACCTGTTGCACTGGCATCTTGATAAAAATGAAGAAGCTTGGATTCAGGAAGGTTTATCAGAATTAGCTGCAAGAAAACTCAACTACCAAGCCCTACCATTTTCAACATTCCTCAACAATCCTCAGGTTTCAATCACCAATTGGCCATCATCGCCAGGCAAATCGCTCCCGAATTATGCTGCTGCTTCGCTTTTTGCTGGTTATTTATATGAATCATTACAAACTTCAGGAATTGCAACATTAGTATCAAACCCACTAAATGGACCTGAAGGCATTGATAGCACTTTAAAATTATTAGGGTCAGATCAAACTTTTGAAAAAATTTTCCAGGACTGGCTGATAGCAAATTATTTGAATGATCCATCTACCCAATACTCATATTCTTACCTTCCCTACGTAATAAAGCCTCAAGTTTCTATTACCGCTTCCAAGGAAATATCTGGCTCAATACAACAACGGGGAGGTTGGTACGCAAAATTAGAACCGGAAGGGGAAATTGAGGTTACGTTTGAAGGTGCAAAAGCTACAGCAATATTACCGGTGTTACCACATAGTGGCGAAAAATGCTGGTGGAGCAATAGAGGGAATTCTATAAATTCTCAGCTTACGCGTACTTTCGATCTCAGCGATATCAAAACAGCTACATTAAATTTCAAATCCTGGTGGGATATTGAAAACGAATGGGATCATGGGTATGTCACCGTTTCTAATGACCAAGGTCAAAGCTGGGAGGTTCAAAAAGCAACTCGTTCGTCTATTAAAAATCCTCTTGGCACTGCACTTGGTCCTTCTTACACAGGTCAATCAAAGAAATGGCGTAATGAAAGCATCGACTTAAGTCCTTACGTAGGAAATACTATTATGCTCAGATTCGAATACATTACCGATGAATCTATAAGCACCTCCGGCTGGTGTATAGACGATCTCAATATTTCGGAATTAGACTTTTTTGATAACTTCGAAGAACCCGATGAAAACTGGATATCCGATGGCTTTGTTAAAATGACTAGTAGAGGCGTCCGTCAAAGCTTCACTTTGATTTACATAGATAGCAAAAACAATGTCTCAAAATTCCCGCTAAATACGAGTAATAAACTCTCTCTTTCAGTCAATCAGCCCAGTACATTAATAATTACAGCATCCGCTCCAAAAACCTCGGAGTATGCTCATTTCAATTTATCCGTAAAATCTAAACCCTAAAGACCATGAAAATGCCAACATTCAAAACTCCTTTTTCAAAAATAATTGCTAGCATGGTAGTCATTTTATGCTTATTAACTATAGTCGTAATTTTTCTGATCATTGAAAAAGGAGTTGAGGAATATTCCCCTTCGCAGTTACCAACTTTGGTAGAAGGTTCGCCTTCCTCCGTAGTTCAAAATTACATAGTATATTTCAACACTGGCAACGTTAGTGATCTGCAAAGCGCGCACGAGCTTTTATCTGATGTACATCAAAAATCTTGTCCATTTGATGATTTCAGATACATCAATAACCATCGTGACTCTGAAAGAAATTTCAGCCTGAGCTACCCGCAAGACAAACAATATAATTCCATGGATCCGAATAAAGCATACGTTACCGTAGCCATTGAATATGTAGAAATTAATTCAGGAATTTTTTTGTTTAATACTCGTGATAGGTACATATCTACACACGAAATCGAACTTGTGAAGGAAAATGGTAATTGGAAAATTAACGCCTTGCCCGATAATTTAGGATTGCCCCGATACATTTCAAACGGCACCAATTGCAGGCCCTAACTATAGTAAAAGCATGCTACCCTACATCAAATGGCTGTAATTGAGCTAGAAACTGCACTAGAAAAAAAAGACTTTGAACTGCTCAGTAATTTGGGAATGACTGCTGCCAATAATGGAATCTGGTTATGGCTTGTGGGTGGCAGTGTTCGCGATATTATTTTGGGTAGTCAAATCAATGATTTTGATTTGACCTCAGAAGCGCCTGCAGAAGATTTAGGAAAGTTATTGATCGCTTCGCACCATGGCCTAATAAAGTCAAAATCGCAATTCAAAACTCAAAAACTAGTGTTCGACTCTACAATCATAGATCTAGCCACTACCCGAAAAGAAACCTATGCAAAGCCAGGAGCGCTCCCCGTAATCTCTTGGGGCAGTTTAGAAGAAGATTTAATTCGTAGAGATTTTTCAATTAATTCAATGGCTGTTTCATTACATCCAGATAATTTCGGGATACTTGTTGATAAAAATTATGGGCAGCAAGACATCAATAATCGATTAATTAGAATTCTGCATCCCAGCTCTTTTCTAGATGACCCTACTAGGTTGTTCCGGGCTGTTCGCTACCAAATACGCCTTGGTTTTGATATTGAAAATCAAACTCTAGGACTAATCAATCAAAGCTCCCCATTCATAGCCGGTATTTCTGCCGCACGACTTCGCCGAGAAATAGAATTAATTTTACATGAGGAAAATTCTGTAGAGATACTGATGGAAGCAACTCGCTTAGAAATTCTTTCTCACGTAAACCCTTTATTTAAAACATCACTTCTTAAAAACCCTTTAATACAATCCATCCAACGTGGGTGCAAAGGCAATGTTTTACTGGGAGTGCTGGGCTCAGTCTTGCCCGAAAAAGAAATTCTAAACTTAAAAAAACGTTTGGGTGTAACGAAAAAACAAGCTAAAATTCTGGACGACATAAATTACTTAAAAAAAATTGAGTCAATTTTTACGGCGCCTCTTGATGCTAGTCACTTGTATTCAATGCTACTAGCAACTGACAGGGAGGCCATTTTGGTTATTGCAAGCACGACATCCAATCCAATGGTAGCGAGGAATTTGGATCGATACCTAGCCGGCAATCTTTTACGTATGCCATTATCTGGTGCGGAGCTAATCGAACTTGGATTAAAACCTGGCCCTGAAATTGGAATGATGCAACGTGAATTGCGTTGTGCGATGATCGATCGGATTATCCTAGATAAACGTGACGCTGTTTTGTTTGTTCTTACTAAATTGGAGGAATCACTAAATTGAAGGCAGCTTTTATTCGAACACACGGAGATCCCGAAGTAATTGAGGTGGGTGAGCAGCCATACCCAACTTTAAAAGCAGGCGAAGTAATACTGAAAGTTCACGCTACGGGATTAAATAGGCTGGAATTATACTCGCGTGCTGGAACTAGAGGCACGAAACTACCTGACGAATCAATGCCCCATATTTTAGGAGGGGAATGCTCAGGGGAGATAGTAGAGATTGGCATGGGCGTCTCGCATCTTTCTGTAGGCCAACGAGTAGTAGTCAACCCTCACTGCGGAAAGCAAATACTTGGGACTACTAGAGCCGGATCAAATGCCGAGTACGTTGCATCTTGCGCAGAAAATGTGATTCCTATACCAGATTCATTATCTTTTGAGCAAGCTGCTGGTCTTCCTACTGTATATCTTCCAACTTGGGGGATAATTATCCGGGAGGGGCAGCTGCAAAAATCAGAGACCGCAGTAGTTCTGTCCTCATCTAGTGGTGTTGGAACTGCGGCTATTCAAATAATTAAAGGGGTCGTAGGCGCTAATTGCATTGCTGTTACCAGTAGTGAAGAAAAAATTGGTAAATCACTAGCGCTTGGTGCAGATCATGCAATTAACTACAAAACGGAAAATATAAAAGAACGCATCCTGGAAATTACTAACGGAAAAGGTGCAGATCTAGTTGTCGATAGCACAGGAGCTTTATTTTTTGAAGACGCTTATGCGTCATTAGCACGAGGCGGACGATTTGGAATATGCGGCGTAACTGCAGGCTACCAATCGCAAATTCATTTAGGCCAGCTCTTTAGTAAACAGCTGAAATTGTTTGGAACGTTTATGGGATCAATGGAAGAATTGAAAAATATTGTTCATGAAGCAAGCAAGGGTAATATAAGTACGCATATTCACAAACTTATTGGGTTAGAAGAGTTGAAAGACGCGCACGAGGAAATGGAAAAATCTGAGCATTTTGGAAAATTCATTGTCTCCATTAACTAAGGAAGAAGCCCATTTCAAGGCAACCTAAAACTTCTCAAAAACAATCGAAATGGTTTTATGGATGGACGATAGTCGTTGTTATTTCAATCATCTCTTTTGCCGGAGGTGTCGAAACTAATCCAGTACTAGGGGTTTTTCAAATCCCTATGACCAACGAGTTTGGCTGGACTAGATCCTTATACACAATGCCAATGTCTATTGGTTCTTTTTTAGGCGGAATTGGTGGATTGATTATAGGCCCCATCATGGACAAGCATGGTGCCCGATGGGTTATGGGCATAGCAATTTTTATTATGGGGTTAACTTTCATCCTGATGGGTTATGTAGAAAATATTACTCATCATTTCGTGCTTCAGATCTTGGGTCGAACTGTAATTGCATCAACTTTTTTTATGGTAGTCGGTGTTGTGATTCCAAAATGGTTTATCACAATGAGAGGAAGGGCAATCGCCTTTGCTAACCTCGGTCAAAGATTAGGGCAAATCGCATTCCCTGTAATGGCAGAGCGGATACTGTCGTTTAGCAGTTGGCGCACAGCATGGATAGCAATGGGATTCACAGTATGGATCTCATCTCTGATTCCCACATTAGCGTTATTACGAAGACAACCCGAAGATTATGGATTACTGCCAGATGGGATCGATATAAGGAAGGAATCTTCTAGGTTAGAAGATTCCTTCAATCGGCGAATGGTGCTTAAATCTCAAGCATTTTACTTGATAGCCATTGCAGTATGTATTCAAAGTTTTGTAACAACAACAATACATTTTCATTGGTTTTCTTACCTTACCGATATAGGTATATCAAGCAGTGCTGCTGTAATTTCTTTATCTATATCACCATTTGTATCAATGCCTATATCAATAATGGCAGGTTTTAGTGCTGAAAAAATCCCTGTCCAGAAATTAATGGCTGCAAGTTACTATTTCATGGCACTGAGCATCATATTGTTTCTCTTTGCCGATACTAATTTAATTGCACATTTATTTGGATTTGCTTTTGGGATTGCAACTGGTGTGCTTTTCACGGTTATGAATGTTGTCTGGGCAGATTATTTCGGTCGTAATTCCATTGGAGGGATACGAGGACTCGTATCCCCTGCGCATATGCTTTGTAATTCACTTGGTCCATTGATGGCAGCTTGGTCTTTCGATTTAACAGGAAGCTACACAAGTATATTCATAATTAGTGCATGTCTCAGCGCGGTGGGGGGTTCATTACTCCTCTTAGCAAAAAAACCAGAGATCTCAAATACCTAAGCAGGCCCCCACTCAATACCAAATTCTGGTCTTCTTAAAATCTTACCTGTTAATGCCATATGTTCTTGAGAAATCATCCACATAAATGAATCTTCGACTACTTCCACTTCTTCGGTCGCTTTATCTCCAGACATGTCTGTTCTGACGTGACCAGGCGTCCATACGTTTACTTCGATATTTTTAGGTTTTAGCTCTTCTGCCAGTACCTGTGAAAAGACGTCAACTGCAGCCTTTGTTGCACTGTATGCCGCACGTCCCGGGCGACGCCTCAATGTCATTTCACTCGAGACGTTGACGATGCGTCCTTGGCCAGCTTCAATCATGTGAGGTAAGGAGTAATGAATTAGGTAAAATAATGAATTCAAGTTCACATCTACTGCGTTAATCCAGTCTTCTGGAGGGGTTTCTACTATTTCCTGGTCCGGATAAATTCCAGCATTGTTGACAAGAATATCAATTCTGCCAAATTTTTTGATGGTTTGGTCAATTAGTGCTTTTGCACCTGTAGCTTCGGTTATAGTCGCAGGTACCGCCAATACTTCAGCCCCAAGCATTTGTATCGCAGATAATGTGTCCGCAAGAGTCCCACCTTGCCCTGGAGACTGGTTGAATTTCCTCGAAGTAATTACTAGTTTAGCTCCCTCGCATGCCATCGCTATAGCCAAGTGCTTACCGATTCCTCTGCTTGCACCCGTTATAAGAACGATTTTATTTTTCAAACTATTTGATTTATTCATCTGAAGCCTTAAATGTATTAGTACCCTTCAATTGTAGCAGTAGAACGTAAAGGCCTAGTTGACTGTCTGATATTCCAAAAAAGATACTGATTAGCGTACCCAGCATCATCTCCAAATCGATCCCATGACCAATTCCGACTATCTTGGTATTTTGCGTTTACCGGGAATCCGTACCATTCATGCAGAGCCTTAGTAATCCAACGATCGTTTGGGAACGCACGAATTTTGTCTAATGAGAAAAGCATCACGCAATCAGCTATCTTGTCTCCAATACCTTTCAAGCTAGTCAAATAACCCAGTACCTCATAATAATCAGCCTTACGGAGCTCATCTAAAGGTAAGTCGCCATTTACCACTGCATTTGCTGCGGAAGCTACGTAGGGGGCACGAAAGCCACAGCCAAGCTCCCGCAATCTTTGCTCTCCTACCTCAGCTAAAGCACCTGCTGTAGGAAATGTATACCTCGTTGAACTGTCTAATGAAATTTTCTGTCCATATGTTGCAGCAATTAATTCGACTGTTCTGCTAATTCTTGGAATGTTCGAAGTTGAAGAAAGAATGAAAGAGACTAATATTTCCCAAGGATCCTGCCTCAAAATTCGCATCCCTGGGTACACTTGGATCCCTGAAAATACTTTTTTATCCCAAGCAATTCGCGTTTCAATTTGCTTCAAATCGTCGCCGATACGTAAGTAATTTAGTATTAAATCATGAAGTTTAGGACCTGAGTGTCGTGAACTCTCAACTTCCAAAATATTGCCATGTTGGCTCATACGAATAATTCCTGAGTCAACAACACCTACCCACCGACCTGTATCGTCAATCCTCCATCTAAAGCATTGACCTGATGTTAAGGAAGCCTGCAGATCTAATGGTTCATTCACTTCTATCGTTATTTGTTGCATTTTCACTATTCAGCCAGGTATTTATAAGTGAGATACTTTCATCAAACTTGCCTTTAATAACCGTAGCTGGTGGAACAGAATCTATAAATCTCTTTCCGTACGATTTAGAGGTTATTCGACTATCCATTATTACAGCCACTCCTCTATCTGCTTTGCTCCTTATCAAACGACCAAAGCCTTGCCTAAAACGCAAAATTGCCTGAGGTACGGCATAGTCAAAAAAGGCATTCTCATATTCATCTGAACGTGCTGAGAAAATAGGATCAGAGGGTACATTGAATGGTAATCTAGCAATAATCAAAACCTTTAAGGCGTCATTACCAATATCTACGCCCTCCCAAAACGAAGAGGTACCCAGCAGTACTGACTTTGATTTTCTTTGGAATCGATTTATTAATTGAGCAGGTGTTCCATCGATATCTTGTGCAAGTACTTCATACCCTTTAACAGGAAGAACTGACTTTAAATCAGCGGAAATATTTCGTACAGCAGAATGTGAAGTAAATAAAACCATCGTTTTCCCATTTGCAATTTCCACCAATCTTTGAATCACTAATGCCATGGAATTTTGGTAGTTATCAGAAGTAGGAGCTGGAACATCGGTTGGAAGGTAAAGCAAAGCGGCATTTTTGTAATCGAAAGGTGAGCCTAAGCATAATTCCCGAGGTTCGCTTATACCGAGCCTCTCAATAATATGATTAAAACTGCCCATCACGGCCATCGTTGCGCTAGTCAAAACCACGGTTTTTTTGTCGCCAAATAAATCTTCGCGAAGCTTCGATGCCACTTCTAACGGTGCACTATTTAATGTCACAGTTTCGGCCTTGCTCATCCAATATATTATTTTGGGATCTGGATTTGATATAAAGTTATTAATTTTTCCTCTAATTTCGGATTGAATTGAAATCCAATCCGATAATTCAGATTTAATAGCATCGATTCCTTTGATTTTTTCGGAAGGAATATCTTCAAGCTCGCGCCTTAACCGGTTCACAACATCCGCCAATTGACTTGATGTTCGCTCAAAATCGTCTGCTTTTATATCAAGCTGAGTCCAATCAGGCATTGTACGAACTGAATTAGTTATGCGTAATTCCATTTCACTAGGTGAAATACGAGAGTTTAGTAAAAATATTTCAAGTTCCGAAATAAGTTCACCCCAAAGGGAATCGACATTAGCAATAGTTTCATCAAATTCTTTTGTATGTCGTTGCAAAATTTCCTTATGGCTATAATCAATCGGCGAAATTTGTACCAATCCGAGAAGTTCGGAATAAATAGACTTGCACCGGTTTGATGCTTCTAGAATTGCAGCAGAAGATATTTGGAATCCAAATTGCTTTGTTGCCTCAGACTCTAAATTGTGAGCTTCGTCAATAATTAAATATTGATAATCAGGGATTAAGGAACCACCCACTTCAATATCTGACAGCAATAGCGCATGGTTAACAATGATCAGATGAGCAGATGCAGCTTTTTCTTTAGCATGGTTATAAAAACATGCACCCTCTTTTACACCTAAGCAATTTGCAAATGCACTTGCATTGATTCGAGTCCAGGATTTTAACTCCCCTTGATTAAGATGCAATTCTGATCGGTCACCTGTCCTTGTGTTACGAAGCCATGCAACTGTCTTTGCTAATGTCGAAGCTTCATTAGAAGTAATTGCCTCTGAATTAGCAAGAGATTCCCAGCGTTTGAGGCAAACATAATTAGCCTTTCCCTTAAGTTGTGAGTACCTAAAGTCCGACAAATCAATGTCCTCAATGGCATTTAAAGCATCAACAAGATCTGGTATATCTTTTTTTATCAATTGCTCTTGAAGAGAAATGGTATTGGTTGAAATTACAATTCGAACGTTATTGCGGATTGCAAAAAGAATCGCAGGTAACAAATAAGCCACTGATTTTCCAATTCCAGTCCCTCCTTCAACAACCAAGTGATGAGCTTCGATAGATTGTTTAGTAGAACCAAATGCCTCTGAAATAGATTGGGACATAGTTAGTTGTTCAAGGCGTGGTTCATATTCAGGAAATTTTTGTGCAATAAGCCCATCTGCTTCAAGTAATTCAGCTATGAATTCAGGCTCGACGGCACGGAATTGACTAGGTTGACCCAAGGAACGTGGCCGTTCAAGCCTACTAACAGAATCTCTCTCCTCCGTCCTTTTCATTGAATCTTGTGATGTATACGTTGAGGAAGCAGAGATTTCTGCCATTAATGTATAAAGAGTACTCTGAGACCGCAGCAATAAAGATAGGAGCCTTTGAATTACGTTAAGTGGTAATGTTTTTAGCTCCCTGAGCAAAAATTCATAAACATTACCCAAAGTTATTGAATATAGATACTGCTCATCAAAATTTTTTCCGCTACTGGAAGGTGCATCTACTCCTAGCTTTGTAGCTAAGGAAAATAAATCCTCTTCTGCTGTTTCAGGATGTAGCAATTCTGCAATTTCTTGGACATCCCAAATTTCAGAAGAACGTAATTCCCCATATTGTGAAAGAGCTGCAATTGCAGGTGCAGCATCGTGAACAATAATTGCACAGCCCATGCAAAAGTCTATGAATTCTCTGTAGCCATGTTCATCTTCCGCAAAATACACCTCAGGATGATTCGCAGATCGAAATTTCAATCCGGAAATCGCGATTAACTTACTCGGCTGATTCTCGTCAAATCGCGCTTCCAATGCGACGAAAGGGGCTTCGAGGCTATGGCTGCCTTTAACAACAGGTTGATTATTACCAGAATCCAAAATAGCCATCTCAGATCAGTACGTGTAAATCAAGCTTATAAAACACCTATCTGCATTCTCAATTACTCAGTAAATGCTTCTCATAAAAAGCAAATACCTTTTGCCATCCGTCTGCAGCCTGCTCAGGGCGATAAGAGGAACCCGCCCAGTTAAAGAATGCATGGCCTGCGCCATCGTATCGATGAAATTCATAATTTTTTCCGTGCTTCTGAAGCTCGGACTCAATCGAATCAACTTGAACAGGGTCAGGGTTTCCATCGTCGTTACCAAAAAGACCCAAAACGGGACAACTAATGTCTGATGTCATTTCTATGACAGGAATAGGTTGATTTTCATTTATTCGATCCGGAGTAGGTATAACATTGCCCCCCCAGCAATCAACAGCTGCGTCCAAATTAAGTTTCGCGGCTGCCATGTACGAAACTCTGCCGCCCGAACAAAACCCAATAATCCCAACTTTTCCAGTTGCCTCATCTAAGTTTCTAACATAATCAAGTGTTCCTTGTAGATCGCCTATAACAAATTCATCTCTCTGCCCTCCATCATCTCTAACTCGAGCAGACATTTCTGCAGCTGTTCCAGGTCCAAATCGATCATGTAAATTAGGGCATACTGCAAAATAGCCGTGATGCGCCAATCTGCGAGTGACTTCTATACACCACTCGTCCCAACCAGGCATATGATGCGCGACAATTACACTTGCAAAAGGACCTCCGATGGAAGGTTTCGCAATATACGCATCAATAGAATCATTATTATGACCCATCAATTGAATTGTTTTAGTATCTATAGGTGGATGTAGATTTAAACTTGGCATAATATCTCCTTTTAATTTCTATTCGACGTACGCTACTGCTTCAATTTCAAGTAAAAACTCTGGTTTTGCCAAACCTGAAATAACTAAAAGTGTACTAGTCGGAGGGTTAGCAGTTCGGTATTTAGCGCGCTCTTGACGAATAATATCTAAGTTTTGCTCACCTACTACATAAACGGTAGTCTTAACAATATCATCAAATGTGCCTCCAACTGATTCAACAGCTTGTGTCAAATTTTTCATGACCTGACCTACCTGAGCCTGAGGGTCATTAATACCAACTACATTACCCTCCCCATCAGAGGCGGTCTGACCCGCGATGAAAACCCATGGGCCTACTTTGACAACATGCGTGTATCGATTTCCATTCGGTGACAAACCTTCTGGTTGCAAATATTCAATTTGAGGCATTTTCACTCCTATCAGATTCGTTAAAAATATTTTCTACACTACCACCATCCAAGCCTTGAGTAGACCAACTTGAAATCAATCTAGCTGGATACGCAATATACCCTGCTAGTTTGTTCTGATTAACGACTTGCATCATATCCTTTTCGCTTGAAAATAATGCAAATAAGCTTGGCCCGGAACCCGTTAATATGTACGGAGCAGAGATCAAGTCTCCTAGCACTGATTTTGTTCCAACATAAGGCGAATAAGCAAGACTTGCAACAGCATCAAATACGTTAAATAGGAGATGTGATAATGGCTTCTGAGAGTTGATAGCTTCAATCAATTCCGCAGTCCTTGAACCATCTGTAAAATGGTTATCTTGTATCAATCCGAACATACTTTTGGTTTTGCTTTCACGGATTCCTTCGGTAGGGCTAAATATGACCACATAGTTTTGTGTAGGCATAGGCAATTTACTAAGTTCATCACCACGCCCTTCCCCATAACGAGTGCCACCATTAATAAAGAATGGAACATCACTTCCCAATTCACTTGCAACATCGTGCAGTTCATCGTCATTTAAATTAAGCCTCCATAGTTTGTTAAGACCAAGAAGAGTAGTGGCAGCATCGCTACTGCCTCCGCCTAAACCAGCTGATATGGGTATATTTTTGATTACTCGAATAGAGGCCCCTAAAGAGACGTCAAATTTTCTTTGTAAAAGCCTTGCAGCCTTTAGCACTATGTCCTCTTCATCAAAATTTATTGAATTATCAATATTGAGACGCGTATCTGTTAAGTGATCAAAAAATAATTCGTCAAAAAGACTTACTGATTGAAGCACAGTACGGACCTCGTAGTAATTAGAGTCCAAAGGACCAATAATTTCTAAGCTAAGATTAATTTTTGCTGGAGCCAATAAATGAATCACTTCACCATTTTACGGCAGAATTCGGATATTTCATGTAGCATCTAAGGGTACAAATTTTGGGAGGCTTTTGAATGCCTGATGAAACGAACGTAAAAGACGATATAGCACGTGGAGGAAGCGGTGATGGTCGATTCATCTATGACAGATGGATGGAAAACCAAAATGTCCCTATCCATAGAGGCTATTTCATTGAAGATTTGAGAACTATAGAAGTAGGTCCTTGGCATGAAAGGGAATGTAATGCGGCTTTCATTCAAGTATCAGGAATGGAAGGAGTGGCAGAAGCTCGCCTAACTGAGTTACCACCCGGTGCTAGCGCACCGCCAATGAAATTCGCACTAGATGAAATTGTTTACACTGTCTCTGGGCATGGAATTGCAACAGTATGGACAAGCGGGGTTGATAAACATAGTTTTGAATTTGGCCCAAGGAGTCTATTCCTAATTCCTAGGGGAGCATATCGCCAATTCGCAAATGCCAGAGGTGATCAATCTTTGCGAATGCTGCACAATAATTACTTGCCAGTAGCAATGTCTTTGGAACCTGATCCTGGCTTCTTTTTTGATAACCCATACGAGCACCCAGAGCTCCTAAGACCTACCGAACAAGAACTCTATGCTGTTGCAAAACGAGCTCCTGCTATGGGTAGAGGAGCCACATGGTACGGCAATTTCTTTACTGACATGGCTGCTTGGAATGACTTGGTACCTCATCGGCAAAGAGGTGGTGGTGGCCATGTCGTTGACGTCTCATTTCCAAATTCACAAATGGGGGGCCATATGTCGGTCTTTCCCCCAGGAACTTACAAAAAAGGCCATAGGCATGGACCAGGTAGGGTTATAGTAATCCCTGCGGGTGAAGGCTATTCAATTATGTGGCCCGAAGGTGGAGAAAAAATCATAGCACCATGGCATGAAGGCAGTATGTTCACTCCGCCAGATAGATGGTTCCATCAGCATTTTAATGTCAGCGTAGAGCCAGCTAGATACCTAGCTCTAGCGCCTCTTCCCCAATTTTCTGGTCATAGTGAAAAAGTTGAAGATCGTGCACGTGATCAAATTGAGTATCCTGTAGAAGAAGGATGGATACGCGAAAAATTTGCAGAGGAATTAGCTTCACGCGGATTGGAAAGCTTAATGCCCGAAGAAGCCTATACAAATGCCAATTTTAATTGGGAATATGCTTCTACTGAAGAGCGTGGAGCAGTGCTAGGTACCAAAGGAGCAGATAGATAGATATTTCCGCAGGTCAGTCTGTAGCATTGGGATTAGATATTTTAAAAGTGATCAAGAGTTAGGGTTCTTACCCAGCCTTAGCCTTACAGATCCGCAAACGCATAAATAATCTGTCCAAGCCAAACTTTCAATTTCAGTTGGGAGGAGCGGCTGGCCTGCTGAAGAATAAAGAACTTCGCGAACTTGCGTTCTGCCGCAACGCTCACATGGAGGGTCAATTAGCAAGCCTCCATCTCCTCTATTAATAACTATACTCAATCCATTTCTCGCCAGTAATTATATAAATTAATCCATTCTTCAATCGAAAGTGTCTCTGCTCGACGTTGATAATTAATGCTTGCTAATGACAATAATTCTTCTGACATTTTGTTTTCTATAGAAAGGCCAAGGGCGATAGAGTTTCGTAACTGTTTCCTCGGTGCTGCAAAACCTGCCCGAAGGAGTTTGAAAAACAAAGGAATATTAAGTATTCGATTGATGTAATGATCATGTGATTCAATTGCAACTATGGCAGAGGTAACTTTAGGGGCAGGCGAAAACGAACCAGGCTTAACGATTTTGCATATTCTAGGGTCCCCAAATATTTGGACTCCTAAAGATGCTAGTGAATACGACCCGGGACTTGCACAAATTTGCATCGCGACTTCCTTCTGGAGAAGGAATACTGATTGTGAAGGCCTGCATGTTGATTCGAAAAAACTTCGAATTATTGGTAAAGCTGCGTAATAGGGCAAATTCCCTACGAGCTTATAGGAACTACATTCACCTAGAAGGTCATCAGGGTTTGCTGCACGAGCATCGCCTTCAACAATTTTCACATTCGCAAACTCCAAGCTTTTTAGAGGCTCTATCAGCTCAGAGTCAAGCTCAATTGCTATGACTCTATTAGCACGTGTTGCCAGAACTTCTGTCAACGATCCTCTCCCAGGACCTATTTCAATTACTGTATCGACGCTGGAAATACTTGCAGCGTCTGCAATTACTGCAAGTAAATTACGATCTGTTAAAAAATGTTGCCCGAGGCTTTTTTTGGGGGAGCGATGAAACAACTCTACTCCGTAATCATAGCCTTATAAGATTAGTGCCGTGCACCTGCCATTCGAATCAGTAACTTCCACATAGCTATAGGGTTCGAACTCAAGCCAGGCTTCACTGCGGCACTCAAAGGCACTGTTTAGCGCTGCTTCTTTCCAGATCTGACGCGGTTCACAGGACTTTGTCGCGCAGGGCCAAGCTCTCAATATCCGTTCCCAAACTAGAGGTGTCAGGCTTAACCCTCAAGGTAGGAATTCAACCCCGCTAAGCGGCTTTCGGGTGCAGGGCACCGCTAACTCCCCGTCTAGCACGGCGTCAACATCGTAGGGTGCGAAAGCCTAATGGTCAATGTCAGAGGTTAAAGCAGATCTTCAAACCGATATCTCTCTCTTAATCGAATAAATTATCGAAAGAAACGCAGAAAATGTTGCCAAGACTCCTGCAAATACAAATGCGTAACGCAGGTCAGCGTATCCTACCAATCCAGCTAATACAGCACCCATTGCACCAATACCATCCATGAAGACGAAAATTATCCCGAGTGAAGTTGATTCTCTTTTTCCCGTAATCTCAACTGCATCAGCCAATAAACCAGGTCTCAATCCAGTCCAAGCACCAGCCGCAATAGTAGCACCTAGTATTAGCATGAACGGCCCATTACCGGTGGTAAGAATTGACAGACCTAATACTCCTACAACTAGCGCGATTGCATTCACATATTTGCGGTTAAATTGATCTGAAATTCTACCCATCAATGGGGCAATTATTCCTCCTGAAAGCATCATTATTGCAAATACTGATCCTGCAAAAACTGAACTATAGCCGTGAAATTCAAGTAGATATAAAGGGGTCATTGCCAAAAGTGCAATATAAGCCATGCTGTAAGAAATCATTACAAGAATCATGTTTATTCCAGCGATTGATTTCCAGGGGATCAATAAGCTGAAAAAATCTGAAAAGGAAATTTTCGAATCTTTGGTCCGGTAAATATTTGGCCAGGCAAAGAAAAATATAATAAATGTAATCAGTAATGGGGTAGCCGATAACCTTAAGACTTCATTCCAATCCCAAAAAGTAAGCAAAACTCCTGCCATAACAGGTCCTATTACTTCCGCAAATATGCCCCCTACCAAATGCACACCTAGCACAAATCCTCTTTTTGTAGGCATTTTCTGTACCATTGTGCCCGTAGCAGCAGGATGCCAACCGCCGTCGCCAAATCCTGCAATTGCAATCAATGCAATCAATGTACTGTAGCTCCATGAAAAAGAAGCTGCGATATAGCCTATTGCAGCCCAACCAATCATGAATAATAAAACTAACCCACGTCTTTCAACGCGATCGCCCATTATTCCAGAAGGCAAATAACCAATACCAGCCCCTATGGCATGTGCCGTAATGATGAATCCAATTTCTGCAGGTGTAAGACCCCAGGCAATACCTATAGCTGGAGCAATAATAAAAAGCGCACCACCTGGCAAGTCCGCCGTGAAATGACCCCACGGAAATAAGAAAAAATAGATCACTCGATCTTTTAAAGAGACCATTCAGTTAGCCTAATTTTAATATCCTCAAATAACAACTAGAAGCACGAACCTATTAAATGCATATGGATTAGGCAACTGCTATCCTACCCCGTGATGAAAATACGTACTGCTGTAATAGTAGCTGCAGGTTTGGGAACTAGGTTTCTTCCAATTTCGAAATCTGTGCCTAAAGAAATGCTCCCTATAATCGACCTACCAGTCATACACTACTCAGTAGCACAAGCCGTAGAAGCTGGAGTAGACAAAATTATAATTGTTACTTCAAGTGGCAAAGCAGCGTTGGAAGATTATTTTGATTTTAGCAATGAGCATGAAACTCCCGTAAATTCACATACCCACCTACGACTGCAGGAAATAAAAAATATTTCCAATAGGGCTAATATCATCACAGTGAGGCAAAGTGCACCACTTGGGTTAGGGCATGCTGTACTTACGGCAAAACAGGCTGTAGGAGTTGAACCATTTATTGTCTACCTTCCTGATGAAATTCTTATCGGAACACCATCAGTAACCCTGCAATTACTAGACGCCTACAAAAGATTGGGGAATGCTATCGGGGTAATTGAAGTTCCGTGGAAAGAGGTATCAAGATATGGAATTGTTGAAGGAGAACGGTTATCCGCACGTGACACAAAATTGATCCGGTGCATAGAAAAGCCCGAACAAAATAATGCGCCGACAAATCTTGCATTTGTCGGTCCCTATATTTTCTCTCCTAAAATTTTTGATTGCCTTGAATCTATTTCTCCAGGAAGTGGAGGAGAAATTCAACTAACGGATGCCATTGATATGCTTGCAAATTTGGAACCAGTACATACTCACTTGTTCGACGGAAACAGGTACGATGCAGGCACTCCCTTGGGCCTAATGAAAACTGGTATAGAGTTAGCACTTCAAAACCCACTGTACCGATCAGAAGTGTTAGATTGGATACAAAATCTTAAGTTTTAAAGTGACTAAATCACAAATGCATTGAGGGTACTATGCTAACTCAAGATCAAAATGACCGTTTAACAAAAGTAGGCCCAGGAACACCTATAGGAGAATTATTACGTAGATATTGGTATCCAATATCTACATCTCAGAACTTGCAAGAAAATCCAGTCCAATCAATACGGCTGTTAGGTGAAAATTTCACATTATTTAGAGATCGTTCTTGTAATTTAGGGCTAATTGGCCAGCGATGCCTTCACCGAAATGTAGACTTGCGCCTAGGGATTCCTGAAAAAGATGGATTAAGGTGTCCCTACCATGGATGGCTATACGACTCAAATGGCAACTGTATTGAAATGCCTGCTGAAATTAACAAAACCACATTTGCTTCGCGCGTCAAAATTGATAGCTACGCAGTTGAAGAGCTTGGCGGTTTAATCTGGGGGTATATTGGCCCTAACCCTGCTCCGTTGCTACCTAAATGGGGAATCTTCGTTCGCGAAAATGCATTACGTCAAATCGGTACCACTGTCCTGAATTGTAATTGGCTTCAATGCCAAGAAAATTCTGTAGACCAAGTTCATGCTGAATATGTCCACGGCCATCTAGGTCTGTATTCAATGGAAAGACGAGGTATCAGTGATCCAGCAATGAAAGATCGATTTGAATCAATTAAACGTCATCATTTAAAAATAGGGTTCGAGGAGTTCGAGTACGGTATTATCAAAAGACGTGTTATTGAAGGGCTTGATGAAAGCTCTCCTCACTGGAAAACTGGGCATCCTATGGTTTTCCCAAACGTAGTGTTGATTGGTAGACCCGGATTAGAAGAATTCCAAATTCGTATCCCAATAGACGACACACATACGTGGCATTTAGTTTATGAGTGTTATACACCCGGGCAAGAAGTTGTTGTTCCTGAGCAAACCCCGGTTCCTTCTTACGAAGTACCTGTTGAAAATTTACCTGTACATGTTATTGGTCAAGATATGATCGCATGGGAAGGTCAAGGTGAAGTAACCGATAGATCAGCAGAAAAGTTAACAGAAATGGATAGAGGATTGATCATGCTAAGGAAAATGATCGAGGATCAAGCAAGGATTGTAGAAGATGGAGGAGACCCGATGTGTACTTTCCGCAATCCAGAAGAAAACCAATGCATTGAACTCCCTATGGAAAAATACGGAATTAGTCATTACCAAAAAGGCGACATTCAGTACAACAACACAGGCATGTTTAGCCCAGTATGGGGCAAATTTGATGAATATTTAACTGCTGCTTCAGAAAAAGCAAGAGCAACGGGCCTCGAGGGAGACCAAGGCATATTCTCAAATAGAATTTGAGAATTATCTATCCATCTTAAGCACTGCAAGAAATGCCTCTTGGGGAACCTCAACTCGCCCTACGCGCTTCATTCTCTTCTTACCCTCAGCCTGCTTCTCAAGAAGTTTCCTTTTCCTTGTGATATCTCCACCATAGCATTTGGCCAACACGTTTTTCCTGAGAGCCGAAACTGTTTCTCTAGCCACTATTTTGCTGCCAATTGCAGCTTGGATTGGAATTTCAAATAACTGACGAGGTATAGCTTTCTTAAGCTGCTCAACTAACGCTTTCCCTTGATAGTAAGCACGATCACGATGCGTAATTAAAGATAATGCGTCAACCGATACTTGGTTTACAAGAATATCTAACCTTACTAATGGGGCTGATCGGTATTGGTTAAATGAGTAATCTAGCGAAGCGTACCCTTTGCTCCGAGTTTTTACTTGATCATAGAAATCCACAAGAACTTCAGCCATAGGAATATTTGCCTCAAGTACAACACGTGGATCAGAGGAGGGTGCCGAATCTTTAGCATCCATTTTCACCCCAACCATATCCAAATATTCTGTGCGTTTAAATTCTCCACGCTTGGTATTTATCAAATCCATCATGGGGCCTACAAATCTTGCGGGAGTCAATAATGAAGTTTCTAGCCATGGTTCCTCGACTTTTTCTGTCTCCCCTGCAGGAGGTAGATCTGTAGGGCGAGAAACCTCTCTGATTGAACCATCATTCATAGTAACTTTATATACGACACTAGGTGCAGTAACTACTAAATCCATTCCATATTCTCGCTCTAGTCGTTCTTGGACGATCTCCATATGCAGCAATCCCAAAAAGCCACATCGAAAACCTGGGCCTAAAGCAGGAGAACTCTCAGGGTCATAAATTAGTGCAGCATCATTCATTTGCAATCTTTCTAAAGCTTCACGAAGGTCGTGAAATTCGCTGCTATCTGAAGGGTATAATCCGGCAAAAACCATAGGCTTCTGTTCCCCATAACCCGGAAGCTCTTCAATTGCTCCATTGCGAGATAAAGTAATCGTGTCGCCTACACGGCATTCTCCTACGCTCTTAAGTCCAGTTGCTAAATACCCCACTTCCCCTGCTGCAAGCTGAGGTATTTTTTGCATAGTAGGCTTAAAAACGCCTACTTCTAGCAAATCGGCTTCAACGCCAGTAGCCATCATCTTTACTGAATCAGTCCCTTTAACGACGCCGTCAATAACTCTGACGTATGCCATCACTCCTTTGTAGGAATCATATTTCGAATCAAACACGAGTGCTCTTAAAGGTTTTTGTTCGTCAGCTTCAGGAGGGGGAACTCGATCTACAACAGCTTCCAGTAATTCTCTTACGCCCGTACCAGCCTTGGCTGAAACCATAAGCACTTCATCAGGCGTAAAGCCAAAAGCAGTTCCTATTTCCTCTATCACGCGTTCAGGATCAGCTGCAGGTAAGTCTATTTTGTTTATAACAGGGATAATTACTAAATCATGCTCTAGTGCAAGGTAAACATTTGCTAGCGTCTGCGCCTGAATACCCTGAGAAGCATCAACAACTAGAAGCGCACCTTCGCATGCTGCTAATGATCGTGAAACTTCATACGAGAAATCGACATGACCTGGGGTATCAATTAAATTTATTTCATAGTTTTGGTGCTGGTACTCCAAATCCATTCTTACTGCTTGGGCTTTGATTGTAATTCCACGCTCTCGCTCTAGATCCATTGTATCCAGCAATTGGTTCTGCATTTCTCGTGCAGAAACAGTACCTGTTATCTCGAGCATACGATCGGCAAGCGTCGATTTACCATGATCGATATGAGCAATTATGCAAAAATTACGAATTAAAGAGGAGTTCACATGCTGATTCTACAGCATCGAGGCAAACAAAAATCTATTTGCTACCCTGCGAGGACAGAAGGAATTTAAATAAATCAGCATCTGCTGGTAGCACTAACGTCGTACTGTCATTCAAAATTTTGCTATAGGCTTGCAAGCTACGTCGAAATGCAAAGAATTCTGGATCTTGCCCTAATGCTTCTGCAAGGATGGAAATTGCCTGTCCTTCTCCTTCACCACGAAGACGGTTGGCTTTTTCATCGGCTTGCGCCCCAATTATCTCTACCCTACGATCAACATCAGCTGTTTTCGTAAGATATTGCTCTTCGCCTTGTGCACGGAGTGCATTAGCTTGAATTTCACGCTCTGAGCGCATTCGTGTAAATACTGTGCCCACAATTGAATCAGGAAATTCAGCTCTCTTGATACGAACATCTACAATAGAAATACCAAACGCCTGTTCTTTTGCACGCGCATCAGCAACATCTCTAACTTTTCTGGTCAATTCTTCTCTGGCAAAAACTCCATTTTGAACGATCGGCTCCACTTCCTGTGTTCCATCCGCAAGATCAATAGGGTTACCACCAATTATCTCTTCACGGTCTCGCATACCAACTTCTTCACGAAGTGCAGCAACTACGAGGTTACTGATTCGGTCACCTGCAGTTACCTCATTAGATAGTACTTCTCTGAAGCTACGAGGATCCGTAATCCTGTATCGAACATAAGCATCGATATCTAAAAATTGACTTTGAATATCAGGAAAGCCAGCTCGGGGGACATCAACTCGGAGTAAACGCTTATCAAGGACATTGGCCACATCAATAAACGGAACTTTCATTTTCAATCCCGGGCTACTCTGAATACCTCTAATCTCTCCAAAGCGAGTGAGTACTATATGCTCGGTTTCATCTACCTTATAAAACGCTTGAGGAATTAAAACAAAAGCAGCAACAATCAAAATCACAATAGGGGCTAATAGTTTCATGCTAGGAACCTCCCCCTACTGAAGATGCTGCACCTGGAGTCAATGGCAGGAATGGAAGGACTCCACCTGTCTTCTCATCAACAACAAAAATCTCCACTCCAGAGAGCGTTTTCTCCATTTCTTCTAAATACAATCGTGTGCGTGTAACTTCCTTAGATTTCGCATACTCCTCTAATATTTCGAGGAATCCAGAGGCTTCACCTCGCGCTTGTGCAACACGAGAAGCTTTAAATGCCTCGGCGCTTTGAACAGTCTGCTGGGCAGCACCCTCAGCCTTAGGAATACGATCCTGTTCATATGCGTTAGCCTGGTTAACTCTAGTTTCTTTGTCAGAACGTGCAGCAACGACATCATCAAATGCAGCACGGACTTCATCTGGAGGAGTAACTTCCTGTAAGGCAACCTCAAGTATCTGGATACCTGCATTATAAGAAGCCATAAACTCCTGAAGCAGTGTTCTTGTGTCTTGCTGGACGGCTTCTTTCCCGACAGTTAGGACGTCATCAATTGAACGTTGGCCTACGACCTGCCTGAGGGCAGCTTCAGTAGCATCTTTTAATGTTCTCCCGTCTGGTCTACCTTCAGCAGAGTCTCGATCAGAATCACCTGGATCATCAACTCGGAATAGGAATTTCTCTAAATCAGAAATTCTATATTGAACCACAAGCCTTGCGTCCACAATGTTTAAGTCTCCGGTAATCATCGTAGACTCTACTGGGACATCCCGACTGGGATTGCTCCTGAAGCCCAGTTCCATTCTCTTCGTTTCAAGAACATTCTCGATGTTACGAGCACCAATAGGCGCAGGGTAATACCAGCGCAACCCAGGACCTTCAGTCCCTGTAAATTTACCAAAAAGCCTTGTTGCTGCTTGCTCACCGGGGCCAACAGTAAAGACACCGCTCGCTGCCCAGGCAACAGCTAATAAGGCGAGAATAACAGCGATAACAACTCCGCGGTTCCTTCCGCCAGGAAGGCGACTAAAAATGCCGCCCCAATTAGCTTTGAGGTTACGCATTAGTTCATCGGGGTCAAATTCAGGTTTACGTTCGCCGTACATACAAATTCCAGTAATAGTGCTACTACATGAGTGTATGGGTACGACTACCCTATGTCAACGACACATGCATTAATTGACGAAGTGTAAATCTGCGTGTAGGTTCCCTGCGTGCAAATATGAAATACGATGTTCTCGGAATCGGAAACGCTATTGTCGATACTGAAATCAGGATCGAAGATCAATTTTTACAGGAAAATCAACTTCAAAAAGGATTGATGACCCTGTCTTCCTCTGATGAGCAATCTTTCATTCTTAAACAATTGCGTGAATTTACCCAGAGTAACGCAGCAGGTGGATCTGCAGCTAATACCGTTGTCGGTATTAGCCAATTTGGTGGGACAACCTCATTTATTGGGAAGGTAGGAACCGACAGGAATGGGGATTTATATCGTGAAAGTATGACTAATAATGGGGTTCAATTTGCACCTGCTTATAACCATCAAGAATCCACAGGTTCATGCGTGGTATTGGTAACGCCTGATGGCGAAAGAACTATGCAAACTAATCTTGCTGCATCCGCCACTCTCAATTCGGAAGATATTGATTTATCTACGCTAACTGCAAGTACAACCATATATGTGGAAGGCTACTTATACAGCTCTCCCTCTGCACAAACGGCTGCAACTCTAGCAATGAAAATGGCAAGAGACCGTAACATTAAGGTCGCCTTAACTCTTTCCGATCCTGGCATCGTCACAAATTTCATGGATCCACTGAAAAATGCAGTGGAGAATTTCACAGATATTCTGTTCTGTAATGAACACGAAGCAGAAATTTTCTCTGGATCAAACGATAGAACTCTACAGTTACAAATGCTAGGACGACATGTAAAGCTAGTATTTATGACATGTGGAGCCGACGGCACTATGGTTTTCGACAATGGTCAGATATATTCTCTTCCCGGCTACAATGTCGACGTAGTCGATACAACTGGAGCAGGTGATATATTTGCTGCAGGAGTATTATTTGGCTTAAGTAAAAGCATGAGCATTCAAGAATCCGCGCAGATTGGACTATTCGCATCAGCAAAAATAGTCACACAAAGGGGTCCAAGGCTTAAGGAATCGCTTACAATCTCAACTGAATCAATCTTAAAGGGAGCGCATCCCTCCGACACTTAAACTAGGAGCACGTAATGACAAACAGGCATCAACCATCACAGCACGCGGTAAATCATGAAATCCCTGAACAATGGGAAGAGCAGCAATTTGTCGACCATTGGGTTAATAGGGACGACGGGCGTCAGGACCAAAGGGGCCCTATGATTGAAGCAACTGTACGCTCTTGTGGTTTTTCTGAAACTCAAAGCATCAATGTTCTTGATGTCGGATCTGGCTACGGACTGCTAGCAAAGTACGTGCTTGATAATTTCCCGAATGCAAACGTTACTTTACAGGACGTTTCGGAGCCGATGTTCGTTCATGCAAAAGAACGCCTGAAAGAATATGAAGGTAAAACTACATTTATAAAAAGCGATTTTTCCAAGCGGGATTGGAGCAATGCCCTGGGTGGGCCGTTCGATATGGTGGTATCAGCAATCGCTATCCATAACATGTACGACGACAATCTAATCGCCAGTATCTATAAGGATATTCACGACCTGATCTCTGACGGGGGAGTGTTCGCTAATTTAGATTATGCTGCCCAAGCTGGAGGAGTGGATACTCATGTGCAATGGCTAAAGGATGCGGGTTTCAAAAATGTTGAAGCTATTCCTCAAAATGAACGGATTGTGATTCTACGAGCAAGTCGCTAATACTTCAGCCGATCTGTAGCTATTGCAGCTCCTTGGGATAAAGCTTCTAATTTAGCAAAAACTATGTCCGGGTCCATTTTGCCGTACCCCGCAAACGTGCCAAAGCCACAATCTGAGCCGGCTATCACACGTTCATGGCCTACGATATTGGTAAATGTCTCTATCCTTTGAGCAATTAATTCTGGATGCTCGATAAAATTACTAGTCGAATCCAGCACCCCAGGTATTAAAATTTTATTATCTGGTAATTTTGCCTCTTTCCAATCCACCCATTCGTGTGAATGCCTTGGATTTGAAGCTTCAAACGCAATTGCCTGAGGTTTTGCATCAAGCACTATGGGTAAAATTTCTTTCACTGGAATGTCATGATCATGAGGGCCTTCATAGTTACCCCAACATATGTGCATACGGACAGAATCTTCCGGCACGTTTCGTAGGGCTTCATTCAATACATCGATGTGAAAACGAGCACGTTCCAAGAATTGTTTTTTCGTAATCCCTTGGAACGCAGTATGAAAAGCCATTGCTAAATCGGGGCAGTCTATCTGGAGTAAAAAGCCTGCAGAAACAATAGATTCGTACTCTTCTCTCAATGCATCTCCTAACGCTTCCACGTAATCTTCGTGGGTATTGTAATAAGCATTAGGCATGAACATGGAAGCAACTCCAGGTGATGAAGACGTAATGAATGCTTCAATTACATCTACACCTGTGAGGGCGCTTTTGAAGTTAGCTAAGTCTTTGATCAAAGGCTCTCTATCTTTAACTTGTACGGGAGCGACGCATTTAGGCCTACGCATAGGTTGATTACCAGTCATACGAGCCATTTTTTCGCGAAAATTTGGATAGGGAACTAAATCGAGATTAATGCGACGTTCACTATCGCCTTCAAAGCCGGTGAGTCTATCTTTAGCATAAGTCGAGTAAGCTATCTTACTCATTTCTCCGTCGCTCACAATATCAACGCCTATTTCACTTTGCTTTCGCACAATCTCGCTAACCGCAATACGAGTTTGATCTTCTAATTCTTGAATTGAAAAGTCCTCGCCTTTTTCTTTCTTCAACAATAATTCTGCTAAAGCATCTGGTCTTGGAAGACTTCCAACATGCGTCGTAAAAATACGTTCAGATGAAGTTTGCATAGCTAATTTTTTAATGCCTCGTCAAAGAATTCAATTAATTTTGGCCATGAATCCCTTGAGGCTTCCTGATCATAACGAACTGGATTATAGGGATCATTAAAAGCATGTTGAGCATTCGAATAACGATGAAAAGTATAATTTTTATGCTTTGCTTTTAACTCTGCTTCAAAATGATCAACATCTAGCTTCGACGGGTTTTGATCCAAGTCACCAAAAAATCCCGCCAACTTACAATTAAGATTAGCTGTCAAACTTAAAGGTGAATTACCTTCACCCCATGGAAGATCTATATCTACTCCATAAAAATCTGCACAAGCTTCAAATTCGTTTGTATTAACGCTCATCAGATATGCAATTCTCCCTCCGATACAAAACCCAGTTACTCCAAAGGAAGCGTTAACATTATCCATTTTCTTGAGATAATTGAGAGCGCCAAGCATATCCTCTATGAGCTCAGGGTCCTTCAAATTATCTTTCAAAGGCATTGCAACCTGACGACGCTGTGGGTCTTCAAATTGATAAGACGTTAACTGATCATTAGACACATCAGAGCGGTGAAATAAATATGGGGCAATTGCAATATACCCTTGCTGGGCAAGTTCATCGCACTTACCTTGGACAAATTGATCAATCCCAAAAACATGCATAGCAACCACTATTCCTGGATGCGGGCCTTGTCCGTCAGGCGTGGATAAGTAAGCCTCTACAGGCTTATCATTTATTAAGACATTTACCCATTTAGAGTTCATAATTACTCCCTAATTACAAGAGCTGATTTGCCCTTTATTTGCCTTGACTCCTGATATCGATGTGCCTCAACTGCATCAGCCAGCGACCAAACTTTGTCTACAGTCGGGTGTAGTAAACCTTGTTCAAACCAAGAAAGGATTTTCTTAAAATCATCTGGTGTTGTTTCTGCGCCACCACAACCTCTTATTGATCCACCAATCCTAAATAGAGAGGTAACTGAAATAGTCGATTCTCTGCTTCCTGCTCCTCCAAAAACACAGACTCTACCGTTACGGGCAAGCGCACTTACCCCATTTGCCAATACATCTCCGCCGACTCCATCCACTATGACATCGACTCCCCGTCCTTCTGTGATTTGCTTAACTTCTTCTACAAAGTCTGTGCTTTGATAGTTGATACCATGATCTAAGCCTAATGATTGGGCCCAGGAAAGCTTCTCTTCGCTACTCGATGTACCAATAACCGTCATACCAAGATGCTTTGCGAGTTGTACTGCCGCAATCCCTACCCCAGATGCTGCTGCTTGAACAAGAACAGTATCACCTGGTTTAGCTTCTCCTTTAACACATAATGCTGCCCATGCAGTCGAATATATGATCGAAATTGTAGATGCTTCCACAAAACTTAAATTTTGAGGGAATTTATAGACATTCGTTTCAGGAGCCACTACCAATTCTGCGTACGTATAGGCAGGCTGCCTTACGACCACTCTGTCACCTACGCTTACCGAATGAACATCTGAGCCTATCTCAATAACTTCACCCGCGCCTTCAATACCTAGAATTGCAGGAAATTGTATTGGCATCCCCTTACCTGCTCTTCGTGAAACCTCAGCAGGGTTCACTCCCGATGCATGCATGCCAATCAAAACCCCATCACTTGTGGTAATAACTGGGTCCTCTATTTCTTCAAGTTGGAGAACTTCTGGACCACCATATTCATGTACCCTAATCGCTTTCATTTTCCTCCATGGAGAACATCATTTTATTAAAGGAGTTGTTCTCAATTAATTGCATTTAATCCAGTAATATGCCTGCCTAAAATCAATTGATGCATATGTTCAGTGCCTTCATAGGTGTGTACCGTTTCAAGATTAATAGCATGCCTTAAAGGTGAAAAATCGTCTGTAATACCCGCTGCTCCAAGAAGATCCCTGCAATTACGTGCGATTTCTAGAGCTGCCCGAGTATTACTATACTTGCCCATGCTGACATGCGACCAATGCAATTGGTTCTTATCCTTAAGCCTACCGAGATGAAGTGCAAGTAATTGGGCCTTGGAAAGCGCGGTAGCCATATCAGATAGTTTTTCCTGAACCATCTGGAATCCTGCGAGCGGTTTATTGAATTGAATCCTTGACTTGGTATATTCGATAGCCGTATGTAATGAATCCGCTGCTGCACCACATACGCCCCATATGATGCTATACCTTGCAGAATTCAAGCATTCTAACGCAGAACCCAACCCCTTAGTGCCCAGAAGCAGTGAATCCTCTGGTAATAACACATTATCAAATTGGATACCTGAAGTTACACTCATTCGCATTGAAAGTTTGTTTTTAATGTCTTGTACCGAAACACCTTCTAAAGACATATCTACTAAAAATGCCCGAATTGATCCCTCAAAATAAGCCCATACTACCGCGACTTTGGATATCCCAGCGTTTGTAATCCACATTTTTGAACCATTGAGCACGAAGCCCTTACCGGATCTTGTAGCCAATGTATTCATTCCACTAGGGTCACTACCGTGATCTGCTTCTGTCAAAGCGAAACAACCTAAAGTTGTCCCTTTGGCCATATCTGGCAAGTAAAATTTCCTTTGATCTTCAGTGCCGAAAAGGTAGATAGCTGTCATGGCAAGAGACGATTGGACTGATGCGAAAGATCTGTAACCTGAGTCCGCTCTTTCTAGCTCCTGCATGATTAATCCATATGCAACGGAACCAATACCTGCACAACCATATCCATCAATGTGTGCTCCAAATATTCCGAGCTCCCCCATACGTGGAATTAAATGATGAGGGAAAATCCCTTGGCGGAAATGATCTGGAATTTCTTTTATCGCCTCAGAATTCACAAATTCTCTGACTGTGTCTCTTACTTGAAGTTCATCATCAGTTAATTCGGATTCAATGTTCAGATAATCGATCCCATGAAACTCTTCCATTTGGACTCCTAAAATTTATCAAAACAAAGGCCACCCGGTTAACGGGTGGCCTTTAAGGTTATCTAAAATCTGCAGCTAATTAGTTAGGGCAGTGGTTGTATACGCCGGAAGCTTTCCAGTCTGACAAAACCTTATCAGCCGCTGCTTGATCTGCCGTTGTAGCTGCAGCGTGAGCATCTAGAGCAGGCCCAATTAGCCCCCAAGTTGCATCTGTCGCTGCTTCTGGTTTAGTCAAGCCAGCAAATTCTGTAACTGCTGCTGCTGCTGCTGCTGACGCTGCTGCTGCATCGTCTGCAGTGCCATTGGCGTTTGCTCTGTCAGTTACGCGACAGAAAGCCAAGGGGGCAGTTGTTATAACTGAGAAGTCGGAAGGATCAACGGCGCTAATGGCTCGCATCCTCTCAACATCACCGTCACCAGGTCCAATGCCTGAACGCTTACGTGTGAATCGGTGAACCTTCCAAGTAGTTGCCCATGCACCACGCTCATTTGCTATCACAACCCCATTAATTTTGTCATGAGGAGTAGTGTAGTTAGTAATATCTGTAGGAGCTCCAGGGCCGTCATTAATCATAAGAATAAATTCAGCACCAGGTTTAAAACCTGAGCCCCACAATTTTACAGTCTTTTTAGAAGTACGTTTACCAAGTTCGTGGTCAACCACGACGTTCTCGGCAACTATGGTCTCAAGACCAGTGGTACCATGATCACCGTCAGCAAATGCTGAACTAGGTGTCAAAACCATGGTTCCTGCTACCAGCCCAAACATGAGACCAAATGCAAGTACTGCAAGTGTCATTGCCCGGGAATGTTTTGTAATAGTGCTAGTCACAATTTCCTCCTACGCACTTAGGCTGAGCAGAAGTCAGGGACTTCTTCGCCTTCACCACGGTTATTAAGATTACAGAGAGCCAAGGGAGCACTAGCAAGGTTTGTATAAGTAGCAGAATCTACTGCCAAAATAGTAATCATTGCCTCTTCTCCCACGTTTTTACGAGTGAATCGTCCCAAAAGCCAACTGCTGGCAAAGGCTCCATCATCGTTAGCTACTAGCGGATAAGGTACCCCACCACCATCTTTTCGTTTCTTGGGGTCACATACTTCAAGAGTCTTCCACCTACAAGTGCTAATCTCGTAAAGAGCACCTTGGGCACCACTAGCTATAAGCGTGATTTCTTGGCCAGGCGTAAATCCTGATCCGCGAATCCATACGCTTTCTTTAGAACGACTCTTACCAGTTTCGAAGTCTATTTCATTAGTGGAAAGAGTAATCGATTCGTTGCCAGTTGCATGTCCATCAGCTGCGGCAGACTGAACACCTGTAAGCCCAAAAGCTAGCAATAGTCCAGCAAAAAGGCCCGCTGCTAACCACATCCAAGTGGTACGTCGCATATTTGTTACTTGCGTGCGAGTCACTGAGTCCTCCCTAAATATCTAACTAAATTCAATACCACTTATCTATTTAGAACAGTGGCTAGGAACATCATCACCTTCGGCTCGGTTGTTCAGGTTACAAAGAGCAAGAGGTGCAGTTGCCAAGTCTTCAAAACTGGCAGCATCAACAGCCCTAAGTGAAATCATACCCTCACCACCGACACCTTTACGTGTGAAACGACCGAATTTCCATGGAAATCCAAACGCTCCATCCGCATTGGCGACAACATCAACCTTTGAAAGTGCTCCAACGTCACTTGCAACACCCCTTTGGTCTGCAGCGAGTACTAGAACGCTTGTACCAGGTACAAATCCGGAACCATAAATCCAGACAACTGTCTTAGAGCTACGGTTACCAGGCTGAAAATCAGCCTCTGACGGAGTAACGATTAATTTCTCACTACCTGTACTGTGCCCATCAGCTCGAACACTATCAGTGCCTGACATTGCAGCCACTAAAGCGAATCCAGCTAACAGACTTGCGGCAATCCATACGAGTGCCAACCGTCGCGACATAAACGAATGCGTGCGAATCACGGCTTCCTCCTTAACCTACCCGCGAATACTTCTAAATACATTAATATCAGAATTATAAACTGATCGCGAGATGCGCGATGGAGACTATCGGTAGTCAAGGAGTGTGTCAAGAGCTAAAACCACCAAGATCTCAAGATTGAAAGTAACTTTGATAAAACTAACCAAAAACTACTTTAGATTTTTAGCCTACATTGTTAATGAAACCTTCAACGCTCCATCAGTCGGATCATGAGCTAAAGAGAAAGCATCTTTGACGTTTTCGATAGGTAAAGCATGGGTAACATATGGAGACATGTCGATGTCTCCATCAATAATTAGCTTAAGTGCTTTTCGGAATGAAGATAGGTTGTTTTCGTCTTGAGCACCAAAAATTGTGCGCAAATCTAGCCTTTTTAGGAAATACGTGCCTAGGTCAAACTGCACTTTCTCAAAACTTGTCGGCAATCCGAAAACGTGAACGTGCCCTTCAGGCTTTGCGATTTTTATAGCTTGGTCCAATGTTTCAGGGCCTCCAACAGCGTCAACGACAACTTCAGCCCCCTTACCACCAGTCAATTCCATTACCGCTTGAACAGCTGAATCTCCTATAACATCCACGGTATCGTCCACATTTAAATTTATTCCTGCATTTCTTCTATCGTCGTTAGGTTCAATGGCAATAATTCTTGAAGCTCCCAATTTACGGAGGTAGTAGTCGTGGAACAATCCTGCGCTTCCCTGTCCAATCACCACTGCCGTTTTCCCCGACATATCAGGTAATTTTTGCGCTGCAAATATTACTGTGCCTAATTGCTGAGCCATCATCAACTCTGCAGGGGGCCGATCATCGGGCAGTTCCACAAGAAAATTCGGTGAGATCCATTGATATCCCGCAAAGTTTCTTGCTTCCCAAATGTTCGGGACTGTAAGAACTAGGGTTCCTTCTTTCAAAAGCGTCGGTCCAGGATCAAGAACTCGTCCAATTCCCTCATGTCCCGGTTCCCCAGGGTTCATTGGGTAATTATTGCGAGGCCAACCATGGAACACATAATGCAAATCTGTACCACAAATTGATGCCATTTCCATTTTTACCAATACTTTTCCTTCAACTGAATCAGGCAAATCTACTTCGTCGCACTCTATGTCCCCAAGTCCACGAAGAATTGCTGCAGGCATCTTGACCATAGGAGACCTCTCTTTCTTTTCAAAATTTCTGGATTCTCACATAAATATCATTTCAGAAGCATATGGACAACTCGTGATAACATAATGTGGTGATAAGTGAACCAGAACTTGTAATATATACAAGACCTGACTGCTCATACTCAGACGCGCTGCTTCACGACTTAGACAAAGACGATGTAGCATATACACAAGTTGATCTTGAGTTGTATCCAGACCGTATAGATGAGCTTGAAAGGTTGACGGGCGGAGAACGTGTAACTCCGGTTATGGTCGAGGGAGATCTCGTAATTATCGGATATCACGGGATTGGTTGAGCGTTCTAGCCCACCCTGAAGGATTCAGGGTAAAATTCGCGGCCCTGTGGTGTAGCCTGGTTTAACACACCGCCCTGTCAAGGCGGAGATCGCCGGTTCAAATCCGGTCGGGGTCGCCATTATTTTTTCAATAAATAAAGTACTATTGTAATATTAGCCTGCCATGATCCGCTTTGTTCTAGTCCTAGAGCGATTGGCTTGTTACAATACATAAGCTCTTTTCAGAGTCCTCGCTCCCGCGTAGCTCAGTGGTAGAGCGGTCGGCTGTTAACCGATTGGCCGTAGGTTCGAGTCCTACCGCGGGAGCCAATTATGTGTTTGTTCAATGTGGGGATATAGCTCAACTGGGAGAGCACCGCGTTCGCAATGCGGAGGTTGGGGGTTCGAGCCCCCCTATCTCCACCATTTCAAGCGAATATTCTTGGTGGGGAAGGGGAGACTCGAACTCCCACGCCCTCAGGGCACATGATCCTAAATCATGCGCGTCTGCCATTCCGCCACTTCCCCAGATTACATATTCTAACTTGATTTTAGGCTCAATGCGGTTTCCTCTATTTTAGCAATATCTGGATAACCACTCTGCCTAAACGCTACATTCCCAAAACCATCAAATATGAGAAAAGTAGGTGTAACGGTAACTTGATATTGCCGAGCTACTATTCTACCTATTTTTTCAGAAAGATTTAAGCGCAACAATGCCACTTCTCCATCAATGTTACGATCCAATTCGTCAACGGAGTTCTTACTTAGTAAGCACATTGCGCATGAATCAGAATAAATTTGGACAATAAATGGCTTATTGGATTCAAAGAAAATATTAAGCTCATTGGTATTAGTTACGTCGCTATGACCGTACTGGGCATTGAAAAATACGAAAATTGCAAGCGACGCAATAAGCAAAGCTGGGAGCAAAACAAACAAGTTTCTTTTGTAGGTCCAAGCAAAAAATGCTACTCCCATCACAAAAATAATGAGTGCTATCAGAGCGGAATTATGATTTATATATTCGTATAACAAAGTGATCTCCACTTGACACTTTCAAAAGCCATTCTAGGATATCTGTAATACGAGCTTATCCGGTAGGAGAATTTATGTCTGTTCAAATTGCAAATATTACTTTGGACAATGCTGAGGAAAAATATGTGGAAATGAGCCATGGTAAAACACGGTACATTGAAGCAGGCGAAGGATACCCAACAATTTTGCTCCACGGAGTAGGCTACACCGATGGAGCCCACAGCTGGCTTCTAAATATCGGGCCTCTATCAAAAAAAATGAAAATCATCGCCGTAGATGCACTGGCGTGGGGTAAAGGCGATGGTCTTCTACAACAAGAGTACTCTTTTGCGTACCTTGTAGATTTTCTTCGGGAATTCCAAGATGCCTTAGGTCTAGAAAAAACTAATCTTGTAGGACATTCAATGGGAGGTTGGTTGGCTTCGTTATTTGCATACGAAAGCCCTCAGCGCCTCAACAAACTTGTATTAGTAGCAAGCGGTGGTGCAATGCCAAGGCAGCTGAAAAGCATGGTTGAATTCACCCCACCGACGCGGGATCAAATAATCGAGACTTACACTCCTAAAGTAAATGGAGGCGTGGATATTGAAGCTCTTGCAGATTACCAATTTGCCTTGACACAGAGCGAAGAGCGTCTCGGTGCGTACCGTAGAGTATTAAGCCACATGAACAATATGGAAACTCGAAGTAGGTACAACACGGTTAGAAGATTCCCACACATTTCTGTACCAACTTTAGTGGTCTGGGGAACTGAGGATCCAGTAAACGCGCTTGAAATGGGGCAAATGACACACGAGGGAATACCTGGCTCAAAAATGGTGACCTTCGAAAATTGTGGGCACTGGATCCCTACTGAAAAGCCAGATGAATTTAACGAAGCTCTATTGAATTTCCTCTAGGTCATTTTTCCTCAGGGAAATCAATTTTGAATAGGTTGCTACCAGCAACTCTTGCCTCTAGCTGATCCAAAGCTCCTTCTTTTTCCAGAAGTGCATAGAGAATTTGTCGTTTTTCAGATTCCTCTCTAACTGGCTTAGCTACTGCAATAGCATCAATCTCTGCACTTTCTTTGAAATGGTATTGAAACTGAGGAATTGCATAGAGGTTGGCGGCCCAGTCTCTAGTACCAGGGTTATTAGTCAAATATACCTGTCCGTCAATCTGTCGCAAGCGAACTTCTTTCCTATATTGGTTACCTGACTTTCGACCAGTGGTGGTTATATCTACAAGGCGATCATTTCTAATTGCCTTTTCTATGTTTAATTTTTCTTCTGGTGTTCTCATTTTGGATTTAGCTAGTTCCTGAACTACTGGATATGTAGGTATGCGTAATTATTTCCCAAACATGGCCATTCTCATCATCAAAGTAAAACCCTCTTCCTTGGTGCTTATGATTAATTTCACCGTCGGTTCTTGAACCAGGGCCACTTCCAAAAAGAATTCCTTCGTCCTTTACTCTTTGCAATATTGTGTCGAATTCCTCATCAGAAGCTAAAAAAGCATAATGATTTGAATGAGGATTATCTGAGTTATCAAAATCTAGGGTGAATGTTTCATTAATTTTTACTGGAGCAAAATGCCCATACGGACCTGTATATTCTAGGCCCAATATTCTTGCAATGAATTGTGCCGATTTCACTTTGTCATAAGCTGGTACTATCGTATGGTCAAGATTTAGTGGCATTACAAACCTCCTATTTTGGCAGAGCATACTCTAGGTCAGAAAGAACTGCGATTTTTTTTGCAAATTAAAACCTTAAGTAATGGTATTCTTCATCAAAATTTCCTTTATAGAGTGAAAAATGATCATTGATATGCACACTCACATCGTTCCAAGTGAATTCCCTTTATCGGACGGACGACCTTCCGGCGATTCGTTCCCTAGAATGCAAATTGAAGATGATGAACGATCGACAATAATAATCGACGGTAAAAATTACCGGACAGTACGAAATGTTTGTTGGGATGCAAGCAAAAGGAAGAAAGAAATCAATAACGAAGGTACTACAAAACAAGTGCTTTCCCCCCTACCCGAGCTTTTGATGTATCACCTCAATCCTATAGATGGCGCAGATTTAGCTAGGCATCTGAACGAATGTATATCGACAATGATTAAAGAAGAGCCCGATACTTTTTACGGACTTGGTTCAGTTCCGATGCAGGATATAAAACTTGCGATTACCGAGCTTCAATACATCAAAGAACTCGGCCTTCATGGGGTTGAGATACGCACAAATATTGAAGGATGCAGCCTAGGAGAGGAAAAATTCAAGCCATTTTTTGAAGCTGCATCTGCACTTGATCTAGCTGTTTTTCCACATGCGAATCGGCCTACCTTCAGTGATCGGCTTGCGCATATCCCGGCATCGGTAGCAGATGCACCACTCGGTTTTCCAATTGAATCTGGGCTTGCAGGCGCATCGATCATCTGGAGCGGCTTACTTGAAGATTTTCCGAATTTACGAATATGTATGAGCCATGCTGGAGGTATATTGATTCCGCTCCTTGCAAGATCCAATGAAAATTGGCATAGCAGAGAAGCAGTCCGCAAGCTATTACCCAAATCTCCATTGGAATACGCTTCAATGCTTTTCTATGACGATATAGCTTTCGACATTGCACCACTACGCTATCTAATTGACCACGTAGGTATAGAGCAAGTAATGATAGGGTCAGACTGGCAAGGTACTGGAGCTAAGGTACCGTCTCCGTCGGACGAATTTTTAGCTCTCGGCCTGGATAGAACAGAGCAGGAATTTATCGGATGGAAAAACGCCATTCGCTTCTTAGGAGAAACTAATTAATAGGAGCTGCAAATGCCAAGTTTTGATTTAACTGACAGAGTTGCAATTGTTACTGGGGGATCACAAGGGTTTGGAAAGGCAATAGCAATTGGGTTAGCACACCAAGGTGCAAATGTTGTTGTAGCTGCGCGTGAGCCTGAAGGAGTAACCGTAGGCAGAGAGCGTCCTCACGCACCTGTAAAACCAGTTGTTGATGAAATTTTAGCAATTGGTAGCAGAGGGCTAGGAATTACATGCGATGTCAGAAATCTCTCTGATGTCGAGAATATGGTTGAAGAAACTATGTCGACTTTCGGCAAAATCGATATATTGGTCAATGTAGTTGGAGGCAGCTGGGGTGAAACTTTCCGTTCAGGTCCTTTGATGGAGCTAGAGGAGCATGATTTTATAGAATGCTACAAAGTAAATGTCATTACGGCCTTCCAATGTGCTAAGGCAGTCCAGCCCATTATGAAAAGCCAAGGAAAAGGAACTATTGTTAATATCGCCTCTGGATCAGGGCTTAATCCAGGCACAGGCCAAGCCGCATACGGGGCTGCCAAGGCAGGTGTTATTAACATGACCAAATCAATGGCTTACGAATGGGCTCCTGAGATCCGTGTAAATTCCATAGCACTTGGAGGAATAGAAACACCACACCGGCCAATGTGGAGCGAGACAATTCGTAGCACAAGTACCAGTAGAAGCGCGATGGGTCGACTTGGAACACCAGATGAGCATGCAGGTACAGTCCTCTGGCTGGTATCAGACGCAGCAGGATACATGAATGGTGCTACCATCGAAGCAGACGGTGGAAGACCTTAACTTATAGAAATTACAAAATGTTTTCATTCTTAGCGAAATTGAGAATGTGCCCAGCAGTAACTTCAGGCTGCTGTTCGTGTACGTAATGAGCAGCGGAATCAACAGCTATTCCTTTTACTTTTTCTGCTACTTTCCTCCATAGCTGTTCAACTTCAAGGCGTGCAGAAGGACCGGTGCTACCCCAAAGCACTAAAACAGGAACAACAATTTTACTGCCATTGTCGACAAGTTCCTGCCAATAAATCGGATCTTCTTCGAGCATCGAACGATAATCCCATACTACTGCCTCAGGGGTTCCTTTCTTGCTGAATTGCTCTATGTAATGCTGGCGTTCATCATCAGGCAAGTGAGGGTTGCGATCAATAAATAAGCCAAAAAACAACTCTGGTATAGCAGTTACTATTTTTTCTGCGACGTCACGTTGTCGGAAAAAATCAAAATACCATTGACGGCCACTTGCGTCTCTGTTGCTTACTACTAATTCTTGAGGAACAGCGTCGATTTGTATCATTCCAAGAACCCTATCAGGGTGATCTAGCGCAATTTTTCGGGCTGTTGGTGAACCTTTATCATGACCAAGCACCACAAATTTATCTATCCCTAAGTAATCCATTAAACCAATAGCATCCGTCGTCATATCTTGCAATCGATATGAAGAAGGTTCTGGCAATCTATCTGAATCACCATAACCACGTCGATCGGGCATTATTAATTGAAAGTCGCCTGCTAGTAAAGGCTCAATATATTTCCATGTTCGATGGGTCCTAGGGAAACCATGCAGGGCGAGAATCGGAACACCCTGCCCTGACTGCTCAAATGCAATACGCACACCATTTATGTCTGCAAATTGCAAGCCTGTCATTTGCTAAGGCCTAATAACTGGCCATAAAAATGCAAGAATGATTAATGTCGATCCAGCACCAATTACACCTGTCGCAGCAATCGGCCAAATGATGTATCCGATATCTTTTGCATGACCAAAAGGCCAAATCAAATCTTTCACAACAATCTCCTAACAAAGCCTTGATATAAATGTACCCTATCTGAGCTCACTCTGCATCCATTCCACCGTACGCTTTATTCCGTTGTCGATATCAATGGTGGGTTTCCATTTCAATTTTTCATTAGCTCTATCGCTGTTCAAGTAGATACTACGAACATCGCCAATTCTTTCGTCTTTAAAAATAGCAGGTGTTTTGGAATCCAATGCTCTAGATACAAGATCATAAATATCTTTTACTGACGTACTTGAATTAGTTCCTATATTAAATTTTTCATTGCCGGATGATTGCAATGACAGCAGATTGGCCTTCACTACATCTTCCACATAGACGTAATCCCGCTGATGCAAACCGTCTCCAAAAATCATAGGTGACTCACCACGGAGCAAGGCGTCAATAAAAATTGCGACTACACCAGCTTCCCCATAAGGGCTTTGACGTGGTCCATATACATTCCCATACCGCAATATTGAATAATTCATCCCACTAAGACTACTAATACTCTCAATAAATGCTTCTGCTGCCAATTTTGATGCCCCATATGGAGAAAGAGGGTGAGTAGGGTGCTCTTCATCTGCAGGGAGATATTTTGGTTCTCCATACAATGCTCCTCCAGTAGAACTGAAAACTAGGCGATTGACTTTGAACTCCTTGCATAGCTCCAAAACATTAATTGTTCCAAGGATATTGACCTGTGCATCATATTGAGGGTCCCTCACTGACTCACTGACGCTTGCATGGGCTGCAAGGTGAAACACAACAGATGGGGAGCAGAATTCGAATCCCTTTTTGAGTTCTTGCAAGTCAAGGATATTTCCTTGCCTAAAGTCTGCACCGTCGTTGAGGTATTTTGTCGAGGAGTTTGAAAGGTCATCCATTACTGTAACCCTGTGACCTTCTGAAATAAGCGCATCAACTAAATGAGAACCTATAAATCCAGCTCCGCCTGTTACAAGAGTATTCATTTAGCACCATTTTGAACTTGCAAGTTTTTCACTCCATCAACGAATTCAGATTAAATACATCTTAATGATATAGCGTATAGTTTAACGACGGCGCCTTTTATATATGCAACCTGTAAACAACTTTAACTCACCCGCGAAGCAAGGAAATGAACCCTCGTCCAATTCTTTAAAGTACTCTAATTTTCGACTTCTTTGGATTACTACAGGACTTGTCGCAGGAGGGACGTGGTTCCAGCAGGTAACTCTAGGTTGGCTTGCATATGAATTAACACGAAACCCGATACATGTAGCTGGAGTAGTAGGAATTAGGACTTTGCCGCTGCTTCTGTCGCCAATAACAGGCGTACTTGCTGATCGAATAGACAGAAAAAAATTGCTTGTTATTGATCAAGCTTTAGTAACAATTTTAGTTTTTGGATTCTCGCTTCTACTCTTCGCCAATCTACATCAAGTCTGGCATCTATACGTTTTTGCGCTTACTTTCGGGTTCCTCTGGGCTGTTAACAACCCAGTCAGGTACGTGCTCATCGCAAATACAGTACCCAAAGAAGCGCTGATGCATGCAACAGCAATGGTTTCGATGGCATTCAACGCTATGCGCGCACTGGGCCCCGGAATAGGAGGCTTCGTTATCGCTTACTTGGGTCCAGGTGTAAATTTTCTAATTCAAACCGTACTTTTTTTAATTGCATTGATTTTAATTCAAAAAATGCAAACTCCCTACTACACAGCCGATAGAGCACAGGCGCAAAGAAATTCTCCTTTTAAAAATCTTTCTGATGGATTTTCCCATGTCATAAATGACCCTATAACCCGAATAATTACCGTAATGGCATTTGCTGTTTCATTTTTCATGCTTGCAATCGTATTCAATCAACTTCCAGTCTACACAGCTGAAATTTTATTCAATGAAGATGGAACCTACCTTGGGTTATTAATGATGTCGCTAGGCTTTGGGGGTTTTATTGGTACCGCCATAATCGCCTCATTAGGAAGCTACTCCCGTAAGGGATTGTTAGCATCCAGCGGATTTTTAATGTCAGCATTATGCGTAATTGCACTTTCGCAAGTAACAAATTTATGGATAGCGCTTTTTGTATTAATGCTGCAGCAAATGTTTATGCAAATTGTTATGACTACTCATATGACTGTAATTCATACTGTGACACCAGACGCAATGAGAGGGCGGGTAATGGGCGTTTACCAAATGGAAATTGGGATGCTCCCATTTGGAGGGCTTCTTGCAGGATGGATATCTAGTTTATATGGGGTCGATCAGGCATTATTGGTAAGCGGTTTAACAGGACTCGCAATAATAGTTTTGGCTAGTCTTTTTGTGCCTCAATACCGCAAGATAGCCCTGTAATGCTAAAGAGTATTAATAATTAATGAAACAACCTCCGAACTCCGAGCACCCACCTCCAATTCAAAAAACAGGATGGGCTGGTACTTTCTCTTCTTTGTCCTATAAGAATTTTCGCTTACTCTGGTTCGGAACTATATTTATGAGTGGTGGAACCTGGATACAGCAAATAACTCTCGGGTGGTTAGCTTTCGAAATGACCAATTCGCCCTTGCAAGTATCAGTCGTACTGGGTCTCAGGGCGCTGCCCATGCTTGCTGCTCCAGTAGCTGGAGTAATTGCAGATATTTTTGATCGAAGGAAATTTTTGCTATTTGATCAAACATATCTTGCCTTACTTGCATTTGGGTTCTCTTTAATCATTCTTTTTGAACTAGAGGAAATCTGGCATCTCTATGTATTTTCATTCCTGACTGGTGCTGGGTGGGGAATGATGAATCCCTTACGGCAAACACTAGTTGCCAATTCTGTACCTCGTTCCGCATTAACCAATGCGATCGCCTTAAATTCGATGGCGTTCAATTCTATGCGAATGATCGGGCCAGGCATTGCAGGCATAATGATTGCAATGTTTGGACCTGAAATTAATTTTCTTATTCAAGCTGTAATGTACGCCGCGGTTGTTTTTCTGGTAATACCGTATAAGGCTGAGTTTGCAGAATTACGTGAAGCACCGGCCAAAATCACCCCGGTCAAAGATTTCAAAGAAGGATTGATGTACGTAACATCACAACCAATCCCTAGGTACGCAGTCCTATTAAGCTTAGTTGCTACAGTTTGGCTAATGGCATTTATTCAAACCCAATTGCCCGTTTTTGTCGCGGTCGATCTAAATGATCCTGATGGAGGTCTGCTGGGATTAATGGGGCTCGGAATGGGTGTTGGTGGTTTTCTTGGGGCCGTTTTTGTGGCGAGGTTTCATTTCATTAGGCGAAAAGGAAGGGTTGCTCTTATAGCAGTGGCCGGCGGTGCAGCTTCTTTAGTCCTGCTTGCGCTTGTACCATCATGGCAACTCGCCTGGATAATTCTGGTCGTACAGCAATTATTTTTCATTATGGTAATGACAACGAATAACACCATTTTGCAATCCGTCACCCCTGATCACCTAAGAGGTCGTGTAATGGGGATATTTATGCTTGATGTGGGAATGCAACCAATCGGTGGTGTAATTGCTGGATTACTCGCAACTTATTACGGTGTTTCTACCGCATGGGTATTTGGTGGTCTAATGGGTATGCTTTTAGTTGTTCTAATTACCTTAGCAGCGCCATCGTTTCGGAAACTAGAAATTTAGAGAACCCGCTTAATAGCTTCTATAATTTCCTTATCGTTTTCTGGTACAACCGTACGAAAATCAAAAATCAAATTCCCATCTTCAATTCTGGCAATAATATGAGGTGTGTTTTTTCTGATTTTTTCGGCTGTTTTTTCAATTTTTACATGCTCTGATGGACTTAATGAAATTAATTTGGAAGGTAATTGATCAGTAGGTAAACTTCCTCCACCCACAGCGGAAAATCCGTCCACTACTTTGGCACGAGGCCCGATAGCTTCGGCAGCAATTCTTGATCTTTCGTCCAATTCTTCTAAAGGCATTGAGATCATTTTCCATACAGGAATTTTCTGGGTCGCTTCACCTTGTAAGTAATGAAGAAGAGTCTGATGCAAAGCTGCCAATGTTAATTTTTCCGGCCTCAATGCGCGCGCTAAAGGATGTGCTTTTAATTTAGAGATAAGGTTCTTATTACCTACTACGATTCCAGACTGGGGACCTCCAAGCAATTTGTCACCAGAGAAAAATACAAGATCTGAGCCATCAGCCAAGCTCTCCTGCGGCATAGGCTCATGCCCCAATCCGTACGCAGCAGTATCTATTAGAGCACC